>JAEEGL010063375.1_pt1 | contig 13361 bp, 14 predicted proteins | sample 9134231 | NCBI WGS metagenome assembly JAEEGL01 (sample SAMN16246548, study PRJNA631951) | gut metagenome | biome: gut microbiome; feature: rumen; material: fiber-attached | host: Bos | place: Iran: Karaj | collected 2018-10 | reverse complement strand
TTCCACTTCGCTTACGAATCTTCCGGGATTGGAACAAAGATCCGATTTTGTAAGCACAACCACCGGAATCGATCCCCCCGACAGTACCACCGATGCGTAGCGGGCTATTCTGTTGTAGCTGTAATCTTCGTTAAGAGACGTAACTATAAATACATAATCCACGTTCGCGACCATGCCCTGCATCGTTGCGGTCTTTGCCTGGTCGGGTCTTTGGATGTAACTCTTTCTCTCTTCGATAGAGAGTATCACCGAGTCTCCGATCGGATTGTACTCAAAATCCACGTAATCACCGACCACGGGAAACTCGTTTGTGTTCTTTTCGTAGAAAGAACCTTTCAATTTTGCGGGAAGATCTTCTCCGTCAAATCTGATCGTAAAGCTGTTCTTCTTGATCTCGCAGATCCTTCCCCTGTTTGTTTCTTTTTTGTTTAAAGTATTCAATTCTTTGTTCTCCATTTCTTTTGATGTTGCCTTGTATGGAGACCTCGGTCGGTGAGAAATCGTTGATATGCAATTTTGAAAGAATTGCATATAAAAAGCCGCGGAAACAATCCACGGCTTGAAATATTTAGAATGTTAAGACTAAAAAGCGCAAACCGAGGCCTTCATACGTTCAATTGTTACAAACTCTGTTCTGTTTACACGCATTAAAAAGTACCTCGCTTTCTTTGTTATTTCCTGCATAAAATATCACAACGTTTTTCAAATGTCAATCTCTCTGGTGAGATTCTTTATCCAGCCGCCCTTTAAGTAATGATGCACGGCGAACGGCATCTTTGCGAACTCGTCGGTGCACATGAGAATGTAAACGACTATCGGCGAGAGTTTAAGCACGAACGCGCTTATGAGCCCAAGCGGCACCGCAAATCCCCACATACATATGACATCGAGTATCATTCCGTACTTCGCGTTGCCTCCGCACCTGAATATCGAAGCGATCAGCACGGTGTTCACTATCTGTCCCATCTGATATGCGACGTTTATGTATAACATTATCTTCAAATACTGCGCCGAGACAGCCGATATCTTCACAAGTCCGGGTATGAAAGGACTTGCGGCAAAAAGAACAAGCCCCGAGATTATTCCCGAGAATATCGTTACCCTGACTATCGATGACGCATCCTTCTTTGCTTCATCAAGCCTGTTCTCTCCGATCTCTTTACCGAGCATGATGGACGCGGCCGCAGATATACCGAATCCCACGACCGTAACAAGATCTCTTGCCACCGACACGACCGAATTGGCCGCAACGATATCGGAACCGAGATGTCCCATGATGATCGAGTTCATGTTGAAAGCAAGCCCCCACATCGCATCGTTAATGAATGCGGGAAGCGAATATTTAAAGAAATCGACAAGGAGCGATCTCGGGATCTTGAACATCTCGATGATCTTCTTGGGTATCTGCTTTTGCGTTATGAAGTCTATGATGCAGACGATCAGTCCGATGCCCCATGATATCGAAGTTGCCAGCGCGGCACCCGCGATGCCCATTTCGGGAAAAGGTCCCGGTCCGAAAATGAGCAGATAGTTAAGTATCACGTTAAGGATGAGCGTCGCAGCCGACAAAACGGCCGAGAACATGACACGCTCGCAGCTTTTAAGTATCGTAAGATACGGCTGCACTATACCCAAAAATATGTAAGACAATGCCACGTATCTAAGGTACACCGCTCCCGCATCGATAAGTTCGGGATCGTTCGTCCATATCTTCATTACCTGTCCCGGTACGAAGAACGCAAGTCCCGATGAGATCACCGTCACGAAGAGCGAGATGAGTATGCCTATTCCGAGTATCTTCGAAATGACCTTCATGTCGCCTTTGCCCCAATACTGGGACGCAAGTATCGTGAGTGCGGAATTGAGGCCAAAGAACATAACGTTTAACAAAAACATTACCTGGCCGGCAAGACCCGACGCCGAGATCGACGTCTGATCGACTCTTCCGAGCATCACAACGTCCGCCATTCCGACGGCCGAAGCTATTAAGTTTTGAATGACTATAGGCATTACGAGAACGAACAATTCTCTGTAAAAGCCTTTTCTTGCAGATAAAAATTTCATATAAATAACTTCTATTTCCTTGTAAAACTTAGCGCGTAAAGATAGAATACAACACAGGAGCGATTAACACAATGAAAGAAAACAATTACTCTCTTACGATCAAAGCCGCCTTTACCGGTTATGTGGTTCAGGCTATAGTAAACAACTTCCTGCCTCTTTTATTCATAAGGATGCAGACGGAATTTAGCGTCCCTCTTTCCAAGATCACGCTCCTTATCACGATCAATTTCCTTATTCAGCTTTTTATCGATCTTACCTCCACTCCCGTCATAGACAGGATCGGGTACAGACTTTCCATGATAATATCGAATGCCTCTGTTATCGCGGGGCTTGTTCTTCTTACCGTATTGCCCGGAAGATTTAGCGATCCGTTCGTGGGCATACTTTTGTGCGTGTGCATTTACGCGATAGGCGGCGGTCTTCAGGAAGTGCTCGTAAGCCCCATCGTCGAGGGCTGCCCTTCGAAGAACAAGGAAGCCACGATGAGCCTTCTTCACTCGTTTTACTGCTGGGGACACATGGGCGTTGTCATCGCAAGCACGATCTTCTTTAAGTGTTTCGGTATCGATCACTGGCGCATACTCGCACTTTTGTGGTGCATCATCCCGCTCATCGACCTTATCCTTTTCACTTTCGTTCCGATAGCTGAACCCCGGTACGAAGAACACGGTAACGGCTCGGGATTAAAAGCGCTGTTCACCCAAAAGATCTTTTGGGTAATGATGCTAATGATGCTCTGCGCGGGTGCTTCCGAGCAGGCCGTAAGCCAGTGGGCGTCCGCTTTTGCGGAGAAAGGTCTCGGTGTGACAAAAGAGCTCGGCGACATCTTAGGCCCCATGCTTTTTGCTCTTTGCATGGCTTTGTCGAGGACGATCTACGGAGTCAAAGGTCACAAGCTTAACCTTAAGAAGTTCATGTACTTCTCGGTAGTGCTCTGTATTTTTTCTTACGTTGTGATTCTTTTCGCAAAAGATCCCGTGATCACGCTGCTCGCGTGCGGGCTTACCGGTTTTTCGGTAGGAATATTCTGGCCCGGAACGTTCAGTATGGCATCGAAGGGCATAAAAAACGGCAGTACCCTGATGTTTGCACTCCTGGCACTTGCCGGTGATCTCGGTTGTTCGGGCGGTCCGACATTCGCGGGCGGTGTTATGAGTCTTTTTGACAACAACATGCGGATCGGCATCGGCGCCGCCGTGATCTTCCCGATACTTATGGGTATATCTCTTTTAAGTAAAAAGCATGATCGAAACTGATCATTCTATGCTCTTTATCACTTCATCGATCGTTTTTTCATAATCGCCGTCGATAAGCGTGATTTTTTCGCCGGCCTTTGTAAAACCGTCGATAAACTCACGGTTCATCTCCTTGTATCTTAAAGCCGTAACCCCATCATCAACAAACCTTGTTTCGACGTCGGATTCGTGCGCTTTTATATCTTCATAATGCTCGTCTATATACTCATCGGTCATCGCAAGACAGATAAAGCGGATCGAAGAAAGATATTCTTCGTCAAAGTCTTTTCTGAAGTCGAAAGGCACATAGCAGCCTTCAACGATCATGTTCTGCTCGTTCTCGATCGCAGTCTTTATCATCTCTCTTACGACAGGCCAAAGATAATCCGTGAGCTCATCGTCGTCTTCGGGTGTGAGTGATGTATGCCCGCTTCTGATAAGACCCATCTTAAGATGATCGATCGACAAATAGGGATAATGGAATTTCTCAAGCATCTTCTGGGAAAGAACCGTCTTTCCCGTATGAGATGCACCGGTCAATATGATTATCACGTCGTTTTCCTTTCTAGAAAAGATCGAGAGAACTGTCAAGATATATGTGCTCGCGAACCTTCAATTGATACTCGGGTTTTGTCATGTAATAGAGCAAAAACTCCAAAATTACCGCACTTCCGAGGCTTCTTCCTTCGATCTTAAACTGCGAAAAACCCATCGGAGAGTATATGTTCTTAATGTCGTCTATCCCTATGAATGCGGGATTTTCCATCGCCTTAGAAAACCTGTAACCGCGCTCGTCTTTTGAAACGCAGATGTGATCTTTTACATCTTCACCGAGGCTTTTTCTGCTCACGTTCTCATAACAGTTCTTGCGCTCGTTGCAATCAAAAAGGCAGCATTCGTTCATGAGGAATTCGAGTTTTTTCTTCTTACCTTCAGGCAAAGATCTTAATCTGTCGAAAGCTTTATTCAATCTGAAATCCGGCACCACGTAGCGATATTCGTCTCTTTCAAGTTCCTTTTCAAGATCGTCAAAATCGGTTAAGACCTTTGTGGTGGAAGAAACAAAATAAAATCCCGGAAATTTATCTTTTATGTGATGAAGAAGCAGATCGGAACATATTATTATCCCGTTTTCGGCTTTTCCGTTGTGCTCAAACAGTTCGCACAGTCTGTTGCACTTTCTGTCGGAAAGATGACGCTCTTCAAGCAGCGAGTTACTGAAAGTAAGGCGCGAAGAAATGCCGTATTCGCGCATCAATGCGGCAACCTTTTCGGGGTCCGCGTCACCGAAACCGACACGTCCGCCGCCCCAGAGTGCGTCTTTGGGCGCTCCGTAGATCGAGCCTATCTCACACTCATCGTAAAACCACTCTCTGTGCCCGTAAAAGAGAGGCAAAAAGACTTCGTACAGATCGTAAAATTCAAATAATCCCGGAAGATGACAGTAGATCTTCATTTCACTCCTTAAGCCATTTGACCGATTTCTCGAGTGCTTCTATCGTTTTTGTTTCCCATGTATGTATCGAAATCTCTGTCGTACATCTGAACTTTTCTGTCGGGAAGCGTGATGTATATGCCGTGATTTTTCAACAAGTGTCGGCATTCCGAATTGAAGCATGTTCTTCTCCGTTCTATTTGGCGTACTTTCTTACTATTGCGCAAAGTATGTTAACGATCGTGTCCATTCCTTCCGCGGTGATGTGCTCGAGCGGACCGTGGAAAGCGTATCCCGCCGTTCCGAGATTGGGACAGGGAAGTCCTCTGAAAGAAAGCTGTGCTCCGTCCGTGCCTCCGCGAATGGGAACACCTTTGGCCTCAAGCCCCTGCTCTTTGATACATTCCATCGCGGTATCGACTATGTGCATGTGAGGACGTATCTTTTCTATCATGTTTCTGTACTGCTCGGTCACGGTAAGTTTGACCGTTCCGGGACCGTATTTCTCATTTAATGTTTTCTCTATAAGTTCGAGCGTCTTTAGTTTTGCGTTAAAAAGATCGGCATCATGATCGCGCACGATATATGCGATCTTGGCGTGTTCAACCTCGCCCGAAATGTCGGTAAGGTGGTAAAAACCTTCTCTTTCTTCCGTATGAGCGGGTGTTTCGGCCGCAGGAAGCATGGACGATATCTCGCATGCTACAAGCGCCGCATTTATCATCCTGTTCTTTGCGGAACCCGGATGAACACTTACGCCGGTTATCTCAAATACCGCTTTTGCCGCGTTAAAGTTCTCGTATTCGATCTCGTTTTCGGGACCGCCGTCTACGGTGTAGGCAAAATCTGCTCCGAACTTTTCTATGTCGAGAAGTTCGGCTCCGTGACCTATCTCTTCGTCGGGAGTAAATGCCAAAGCTATCTCGCCGTGAGGAATGTCTTTTTTAATGATCTCCTCCGCCATCGTCATGATCTCCGCTATTCCCGCCTTGTCATCGGCTCCGAGCAAAGTGGTACCGTCGGTCGTGATGAGCGTTCTTCCTTTAAGATCTGCAAGATGGGGAAACAGTTTGGTGCTTATCATTCGACCGTTTCCGAGATCGACATCTTTTCCGTCATAGTTTTCGTGAACGAGCGGCTTTACGTTTTCGCCCGAACAGTCCGGAGCGGTATCAAGATGTGCGATAAAACCTATCTTCGGCGCATTTTCACAGCCCTTTGATGCCGGGATGCGTCCGGTCACATAAGCGTGTTCATCAACCTTTACATCACATATTCCGAGTTCTTTCATCTCCGTTTCAAGTAAACGCGCCAGATCAAACTGGATATCTGTTGACGGAACTAACTTAGATTCTTCGTCGGATGTCGTATGGATCACAGCATATTTTAACAGTCTTTCGTAAGCTCTCATGCTTTGTTTCTCTTTCTTTTGCCGCTTTTATCGGGTTTAATCTTTATTTCTTATCCTGGCATTGTTTAAAAGTCCAAGAAGTCCCTTTTCTTTTATTATGGCTATACCCTGTCCTTCATCACTGAGAACGATCAGGTTATCTCCCGGATTGATATCAAATATCTTTCGTGCTTTGGCGGGGATAACGATCTGGCCTTTGTCACCGACTTTTACCATTCCGAAAATGTGCTTTCCTTTCGGAGGCACGGCAAGTCCCAGATTTTCCGCATCATCTTTTTCATAGTCTATCAGATCGTCCAAGGAAACGGAAAAGACATCTGCCATGAGTTTACACTTTTCAATATCGGGAAGAGACTCTCCCGTTTCGTATTTGGATAAGGTCTGTCTTGTGACACCGATCTTTTCGGCAAGTTCTTCCTGCGAAAGATTGTGGATCTTTCTGAGTTCGATCAGATTATCGGCAAAACTCATATCATTTTTCCTTTCCCTTTTTCTTCATACCGAGTACACACCATCTTACAAACGGAATGCGACTTAATATCTCGTAAATGACAAACGCTCCCGCAAAAGCCGAAACACAAACGGCCAAGTAAATGACAGCCGGATGAAAATCCATAGAAGACTTTGTCATACAGTAAGCTACGGCCGCGAGCGGCATATAGTGGAATACGTAAAGTCCCCATGACTTTTTGCTCATCCACTTTGAAAATCCGTTGGAGAAATTGCCCCACTTTTTCATGAAAGAGAGCACTCCGAGGGTTCCGAACCATGCAAAAGCATTACATAACGGTGTATCCAAAACGACATGCTCGGCGTAGGGCTGTCCGAAATATATTATCACAAAAGCTACGCCCGATATAAGATCAAGTATCGAGGATACGTACCAGAATCTTCCGAGACTCTCCATGACTTCATCGTGAGAGAACACGAAGTAACCAAGGAAGAAACCGAGTCCGTAGATACCGAATCTGTATACCAAGATCATCGGAGTGTTGAGTATCTGTGCGGCTCCGAAAATAGGTACAACAAACAATATCGAAACAATAAGGTTTGTTTTGGAACATACTTTACTTAACCTGTCCTTTTCGATCTTTCTGACCAAAAGAAGGAGAAGCGACAATACCCAAAGCAACTGTATGTACCATAAAACTCCGGTGCCCGATAAGCACATGATAAGGTAAACGATCGGCGCCGGAGTAGACGCCATCTCGGTAAAAGCGCCTGCGATCGCCATGTTAAAGTAACCTGTCGCCCAACCGAAGACCAAAAGACCGATGGTTGAAGGAACAAGAAGCTTTCTCGTTCTGTTTCTTAAAAACTCTTTTTCGGTCCTTATGCCAAGTTCAAATTTTGCCGACATACCGGATACTACAAAAAGTAAGAGCATGAACCAGGGATAAACAACATACTGATATGCATCCTGCGGCTGCTTTTCACTTAAAGGTCCTATGACCGTTGACGTGCACTGTGCGTTGAACATGAAGATCACATGATACAGCACTACGAGCACTACCGTGATCCAGCGGATATTGTCAATGTAGGTTTTTCTCATAATTATACCACCTTTGCAATTTATTTTAACATCTGAGGTCATAATATAACAGACGTATCTGCTATTCCACCAAGTGTTCTTAACAAATATCGTCTGTTTGTGTTAACTATCGTTGCAAAAGTTTGCTATTGCTCACCATTCTACTATAATCCTTCTACCGCTCTTTCTTAATCCTCAATGCTGGAAAAGAGTTAAGGTTCCATCTTTACATTTGAATACAGCCGGTTCTTTTTCTTCATACTCCTCTTTCCAATACTTCATACATTCATCAGAAGATACTCTTTTTCCATTGCATATATAAATGTCGTCCGGACCGTTTCCGCTACTTATCATATCGATATATGCCAGACATCTTATATAGTATCTTTCACTATCGAATGATTCGAAGCGATATAAATAAACTATCTCTCCATGACCGTTCGTAGCTACACCGTCTTCAGTAAAAGGAAAAAGAAATGTAGCATAAGCATAAGCTTTTCCTCCTATGTCGTGAAAAATGACATAATATCCATCTTCTTCTGATATATCTGCATTTTTGCTGACTCTGTAAACTAATTCATTTATTCCGTCAAAATCAAGATCTATCACTTTGTATCCGTACCAAAAGATAGGGAAACGATATTCTTCATCATAATACGGCCTTCCAAACTTATACTCCTCGATGTTTGTAGTAATATGTCCGATTTCTCCCAAATCTGATGGATCATAATAGTTTACAGAGAGTTTATCGCTTTCTTCTGATTTGTTGACCACAATATCATATCCCATATCAAATATCAGATTAAATTCTTCTTTTTGCGAAAAAACATTCAGTATTGACTTAGGAATATCTTCTCCCACGGGAGATATAATTAGTCTATCCTCAAATAATAACTTTGCTTCATCATCTGATTGATCAACTCTTTTAAGATGATTTGATGAAGAATCAGTACTATTATAATAATCACCATCGCTAATGGTTCCGAATATGGAATGCGTATTACCACATGCCACAAAAAATGTTGTAATTATAACTATCAAGACTACACTTATACATTTTTTTCTGTTACACATTATCTTCTCCATCAGAAGTTACTAAATGCCGAATAGATCGCATTAGCATATTTCTTTCTTGCTTCTTTTGATCCGCTGTTTTCTATAACATCGCTTGCAAATTGAGTAGTTATATCATTCACATTGCTTTTTTGCTTCCATGATCCAGATTTGCTTCCTATTTCTGAACGAAGCCATGCCAATTGTGCATTTATGTCAGAAACGGCTAATCCCATTGTGTTCGCAGTATTCAGTAATCCTTGCTTTCGAGAAGAATAATACCATTGTATCAAACCATATGCACATCCATCACTCGCCGAATACACATTTGTATAATTCGGATTGTGTACACCTGCATATATTCTGTTACCATAGGAGTCTGAAGCATTATCTGATGATAACTTAGATTCAAAGTGCATATTCCCCAAAACACTGCATATCTGTTTTTTGTTTAACCCCAATCCAACATCCATAAAAGCCCATACCTTTGCAAAATTGGCTCTTTGTTGACTATCATAAGCAAAATCCCTTGTTCTTCCATCCAATTTAGTATTAAGAAGATTATTCATAGATTGACTGGAAGAAACCCTATTATATGAATTATACGCTGCTTCGAGTTTTTGACGAGTTGCATCCTGTAGACATCCATCTTCGGGAAGCAGACCATATACTTTTTGAAAATTGGTTATAGCTTTCTTTGTTATCGTACTATTCAAATTACCATCTATCGGCCCACTATAAAACCCGAGCGCAGATAGTTTTGATTGAATACTTTGATTGTCGTAGGAATTAGCTACCGCCACTTTTATAACAACTATTCCATCTTCACTATCATATTTACTAACTGGAGTATGCGTATATAATACTCCTTCTGTTCCAATTTTATCAGCCTTTTTACTCCTATTTTCACTATTATCATTTTCATTTTGTGATGGTTCAGATATTTTGGATATCTCTTCATAAGGATTAAAAGCATTTAAGACATTACTGATATTATTGTTTAATTCTACTGTCATGTTTAGTTTACCTCTCTTTTTTCATCATTTTTGACTTAAGTCAATGCAATTATCTAAAAAGAGAACTATAATGTACATTGCAAAATGTGCAATTTGGTTTTTTTTGCTTTGCAATTTCTGCAATTATCAGTTTATTAAGAATCTCTTATTATTTTCAAAGAAGCAAGCACCACTCAATTTATGATGTATAATCATCTTGAGATGGGAGAATGTAAATGAATACAAATAGCATTGGGGAAAGAATTAAGAATGTAAGAATAGAAAAGGGAATATCTCAATCAGAACTTGCGGAAAAGATTCATATTTCTGCATCAACGCTGTGTCGGTGGGAAAAAGGTCTTGTTGAACCATCTTTTGAATCCATTCACGATATCAGTACCGCATTAAATATTTCTATTGAATCCATATTGGGACTATCACCTAAAACAGAGCATAGCAAAAAAAGGAATAAATGGCATAAGATACTGGCTATACCTCTATTACTTATTCCAATCGCCTTTTCTATATATCTATTTATCCCTAAGTATAGAGTAGTCAGTTCAAACTCGTACTACGTTAATGAACAAGGCGAAACCATAGTAATTAAGGCCATACCTGTAAAATATTATAATGAAAAAGAAGCCTTATCTTATTGTAAATCCATAAAAGAAAAATATACCGATCTCAAAAAATATGATGCTGTAGAGGTATGGATCATCTCTGATGTATTAACTATTGATGATATAGATGACGCATATTTGGTTTATACTTTTTTATTGGAGGAAATTGAATTATGAATGTTTTTACCTGCGTAACTCTATTAGTTTTATTATGCAAACCACTTAATATCAACTATAACCCTTCGTTGCCAAACATTGATACTTATCAACCTGTCCTAAATATTGACGATTCTGATATTATATGTATCAAAGAAAAGCAAATTCATGACAGTCATATCAGATTTGCAAAAAGCCGTATTGAATATGTAGAAGTAACATATAAAGGAACTATAATCCCTCCCGATAAATATGAATACCATACCGTCAGAGGTGGAAAAAAATACTCCGGAGAATTAATACTCGAATCATGTTTATGGAAGGGTGGTAAAACAATAGCAACTTACTCAGGAAGTTTGTCAGAAGAATAGCGCATATATATTTGAGGATTACATTAACTGAAAATGCCTACTCTTCAATCATCTTTGTCCATTCGATATGATCGTATTTCTTCATTACATCAAGTATGCAGTCCCAATGCTTTTTCCGCAAGTTCCACGGTCTGCTCCACCGTTCTGTTTTCATCGCGATAGATCACGGCGTAACCTGAATTTTCAAGTTCATCATACGCTTCCTGCGAACAGATGAGTTCAAGCCCCTGCCTGTAATTGTCCATAGCTTTTTCGGGATCGGGCTCTTCGAGTATAAGTCTGTAAAGAAACTGTTTCTCGGGATCGGGACGATCGAAAAATCTGTGGACAGAGATCTTCGGATTGGAAAGAAGAACAAGCACATGTCCTTCGGCTGCGATCTCCCTTAACGTTTTTATGCTAATGTTTGTGTCCACAAAAACCTTTTTACCGCTTTCGCAGATCTCAGGCAGCATTCGAAGTTCAATGATCTCGCATTCTTTCTTTACTCCGTCGATCCAGTCCTTATACTCTTTCGGCGATCTTCTGATGAAATCGTGCCAGTCGACAAGATCTCTTGTGTATGTAAGACACGGGAATTCTTTTGAATCGAGTTCCTCCGGGTAATTATCGTGATAATTTTCTTCACACGCTATACCGTCGTATTTCTTTGCCAGCTCCTTTACCATCGTGGACTTACCGGCATAAGAAGTGCCTATAATAAAATATGTGTTTTCAAATATCTTTTTATCGATCATGTTTTTCTCCTCATCAAACATACGGTTTCCACATGGCATGGGACGATAACATGAATACCCTGTCAAATTATAGTTCACATACCATTTTTACTTTTATTGGTCTTTTCGTCAAAAACTCTGCATTTTCATCCATAACGGTTCTTGGATGTTGATAAACATCAATACCAACTGTAATAGGTTCATCTATTACATATAGGTATCCCTTTTCTGTTCCATTATGATAAATTTTCCCGTTGTCATCATAACTCAATCGGTCTGGTTGATGAGAAAACGCCTCGGCAAGTTCTTTCCACTGAGTAATAGTACTGCCTTCTCTCAATTCTGAAAACACCATATTCGAGCCATGATACCATATTCCATTAGGATCAATCTTTAGTTCCATTTGTTCAAGTCTTCCTTTTCTTGTCAGTATGAACTGAAATATATTCCGAGATAATGATCTAATTCTGTTATCCATTATCCGGCGATAGTATATTCGTTTTTAAGTTTCTCACAAAGAGAAGTCATTTCTTTCATGTCATCTTTTGAACACATCTCGCTCAAATTGTATTCCATAGGATTCTTACAAAAATCGGTAAGCACATCATGAATTATCTTTTCTTCCTTTTCAGACGAAGATAATCTTATAACAACTTTATCCTTTTCGAGCGTTCCGCCACTTAACTCTTGTAGATTAACTGATTTATTCTTCTTACATTCGAGTAAGATTGCTGTCAGATCACAGATAACTTGTATCGCATAGTGAAACTCCAAATTCACTCCGTTTTTTAAGGTTACCGTTATATCTTTTCCGGGATTTCTAAAATCGAAGTCATCTTGATTAAACCCGAGTTCGGTGAATTCTTCTGTCAAAGATATATTTTTATTCTTCTTGTCTGCCAAATAATCCATAAGCGTCATGCTGTCATCAGATCCGCCTATATAGCTATCCCAGTATTTATCCATAATATAGATATCTGATTCTTCCATAACAAATTCTTGTTTGCCGACATTTTCCACAGAAACAAAATTCAATATATTCCTTGCTTCATCAGAAAGATCAAAGAAGTCAAGCTCATCGCTCCTGGATTTGTATTCCAGATGCCCTATATTTTTCTCTTTTTTATAGTTTCCCCATGAATGAACCGTTGCATAACACTTGTCGTACTGAAGAGAACCTCCCCTTTGCTTGATCACCTCTTCATGCCAAGGATTGCCATGCGACAGAAGTTTTCCGGCAAAAAACTTATCGGGCATTTTAATTGGATAATTTGAAGGATGAAGACTGATCGTGAAATTATGAATAGTCTCATGATCATGCGTATATGCTAATAATCCATATTCATCCCAATAATATAGCAAGGGTTGATATGACTTCTCGTCAAATCCATATTTTTCACAATATTTACATCTCAAACCATCATCTATTTGACGCTCTATAACCCGGGGTATTCCCAGCACTTTTACCAATTCTGATGCTCTGACAGGAAATGGGAACTGTGTATCATTGATCACAAATCCATTATCAATCAGATCTACTACCAATCCGTTATCTTCTTGCTTGTTTCCAAAAAGATTTCCAAACAATCCCATCCCTCATCCTCCATTAAATTCCGGTTTAACCCGCTATTCGATCTTGAAGCTTTCCGTCTTCAAATCACAATAGTATCTTCCGCTTTCAGCCGTAAACTTTAATACACAGTAATCTGGATCAGTAACTCCACCCTTATAGAACATCGTATCGCCTTTGCGCCAGATCATATCTTTTGTCTCT
>JAEEGL017427325.1_pt1 | contig 13362 bp, 9 predicted proteins | sample 9134231 | NCBI WGS metagenome assembly JAEEGL01 (sample SAMN16246548, study PRJNA631951) | gut metagenome | biome: gut microbiome; feature: rumen; material: fiber-attached | host: Bos | place: Iran: Karaj | collected 2018-10 | reverse complement strand
ATGTACTGGATCACGGGATGCATACAGTATATAGGCAGGCTCAGCTTGCCCAGATACTCTATCGGTGTGAGATATACTTTGGCCGATGCTGTAACTCCTGAAAGCGTGATAGATAGACTGACGATGAGTAAAATTATTGAAAGCAATTCGTAAAGTGGGAACTTAAGTGTTGCGATTGCAATAACTCCAAGCATAAAGCATATTTCAACTATAAGCAGAATGCTCTTTCTGACATTACTCAGCTTCGATTCTTTGATCTTATCGGCGATGTAATAGATAAGTCCGCCCAGCAGCATGCCTGCCAGTCCTCTGTTACAGAGTGAGAAGTAGAAGCCCAGGTCTTCGTGCCATCCGTTGATCGATCCGTCTTTCATGATCAGATATCCATATATGAGAATTGGGAAGAGACCTACGAGCCCCAGTCCTAATTTCTTGTACAGATAGTAAACCAGATACATCATGACAGGAAGTGCCACGATGATCACGGTGAGATACCAAAGGGACGGAAGAGGCATATAGTTAATGGCGATGTCCTCTCTGAGTCCGAACACTCTTGGGATAGTTCCTGTTCCGTTCACAAGCAGCAGACTTTCCAGTATGTAAAGGGCATACTTGATGGAATCACTAAATGACAGCTTGTATGCGGTTACCTGACGGATATAGATGATCAGAATCGCAATGGTACTGTAAGGCAGAATTCTTACCATCTTCTTCAAAGTATATTTAATTGGGAAATGTTCTGGCTCCTTAATGCTGTCCGGTTTCTCCATCAAATGTTTAAAGGCGAAGTAGCCTGTAAGCATAAAGAAAAACTCTACAAATATCCATCCGGTACGAAATATAACTGCACCATGGAATCCTGCTATTATAAGACTTGCTACAAAACGCCAGAATTCTATCAGGTGATTTTTCTTCATTCCATCATTCTCCTAGATATTCTCTATCTGCCAATCAATCGGATCTACACCATGTGACTCCAGAAATTCATTTGCCTTGCTGAAATGTTTACATCCGAAGAAACCTCTGTAAGCTGAAAGCGGTGATGGATGTACAGTTTCTAATATCAAATGTTGTGGATTATCCAGCATAGATTTCTTGCTTCTGGCGAAGCTGCCCCAAAGCATAAAGACTATAGGTCTGTTCTCGGCATTTATTATTCTGATGGCTGCGTCTGTGAATTCTTCCCAGCCCTTATTCTGATGGGATGCAGCCTGATGCGCGCGAACAGTTAATACAGCATTTAACATAAGAACGCCCTGCTCGGCCCATTTTACCAGATAACCATTATTCGGAATATAGCAGCCAAGGTCGCTTTCCAGCTCCTTGTATATATTCTGCAGTGATGGTGGAATATCAATGCCTGGCTTTACTGAGAATGACAGTCCGTGGGCCTGCCCTGGCTCATGATAAGGGTCCTGGCCGATTATAACCACTTTTACGTCCTTCAGCGGTGTCAGATGAAATGCATTGAAGATATCATCACCCGGCGGATATACAGTGGTGGTAGAATATTCCTTTACTATGAAATTATAAAGTTTTTTATAGTAATCCTTACCATATTCAGGCTTGAGTTTTTCAGCCCAGTCGTTTCTGATAGGTGGCATGATCATCCCTTCTTCCTTATTAACTAACATACGACTACAAGTATATAAAAGATTTAAAGAAATCGCAAAGATTTAATATATTCTTAACGATAATTTGTTATAAGATATCAATAAGATGTGATATAATGAAAAAATGTAATATTATAATTATCCAGGAGGAAACATGAGCGAGGTAATTAAGACCAAGGCTGTAGAAGATAGCGTAAATACAGTTATAAAGGGTAAGGAATATGTAGTTAAGAAAGTGCTTGCTGCAATAATCGCCGGCGGCCACATACTTATGGAGGATATACCAGGTGTAGGTAAGACTACTCTGGCCACTGCATTTGCCAGAACACTTTCAATGGATTATAAGAGAGTTCAGTTTACTCCGGACGTTCTTCCGAGTGATATACTTGGATTTTCAATGTATAACAGTGCTACCAAGGAGTTTGAGTACAGACCAGGTTCAGTATTTTGTAATCTGTTCCTTGCGGATGAGATAAACCGTACATCTCCTAAGACTCAGAGTGCGCTGCTTGAGGTTATGGAAGAGGGTACAGCAACAGTTGATGGTGTTACCAGAAAGCTTCCAGATCCTTTCGTAGTTATCGCAACAGAGAACCCATATGGTTCATCCGGAACCCAGTTGCTTCCTGAGTCACAGCTCGACCGATTTATGGTATGTCTGTCCATGGGCTACCCTGCTCATGCCGATGCAGTAGAGATCCTCAAGGGAAATGCATCGAGACCTCTTGAGAAAGTAAATCCTGTAATGGGTATAGAAGAGATGAAGGAACTCAGACGTGCTTGTAATGAAATGTTCATCCGAGATGAGATTTATGAATATATAGTTACTCTTGTTGAAACGACCAGAAAGAGTGACATTTTCTCCATGGGCGCCAGCCCTCGTGGAACCATAGCAATCCTGAACATGGCAAAGGCTATGGCAGTTATAGATGGCAGAGACTTTGTTACATCAGAAGATGTACAGTCTGTAGTCAGAGATACTCTTGGACACAGAGTAAAGCTTGGCCAGAGAGCCAGAGCACAGGGAATGAATATGGATATGGCTATCAGGAACCTTATAGAAAATGTAAAGGCACCGAGAAGCTGATATACATGAATCCGAGGAGCATTTAGTTTGAGTACTGCAGACAGAAAAAACGAGGCGGAAATCCGGAAGCATCAGAAGATGCTTGATAAATTCGGAACGAAGATTCATCCGGTCAGGATAATAGCATATGCTATTCTATATTTCATCGCATGGAATTATCGTGATTTCCTTCGTAATCATTTTATGCTTATAGTTATGGTTATTCTTACAGTGGCACCGATATTATCAATAATCGGTGTTTTTCTGCTGCGTAAATATACCGATGTCTACGTTGATGCTCCAGAGAGAAAAGCCACCTGTGGAGAAGTGGGATACATTACAGTGAGCGTTAAAAATGTATCGATCCTCGTAAGCTATGATATGAATATAAAGCTTATGGCTGAAAATGAGTTTTATAAAAATAAGAGCGGTACAATCATTTCACTGCCTGTCAGGGCAAGGGATACATATGTTCATAAGATTCCTGTGAAATACACTATGAACGGATTATATAAATACGATATACCTTCTGTGACCTTCAGAGATATGCTGGGCTTCATCTCACTTAAGAAGAATATGGACATTTCAAAGGAAGTCTATGTATATCCATCAGGCTACACTCATACTGATATCAGTCTTACTGATATGTCAAAGGGAATGAGTGAGAGCGAAGAGACGGTTAAGAAGGGACATGATTTCTCGGATGTATCCGATGTGCGTGAATACATTCCGGGTGATAAGCTGATGAGCATTCACTGGAAGCTGTCGGCGAAGAGGGACATCCTCATGGTTAAGGACAGAGTTGCCATGTCCGACCAGCAGATGATAATTCTGGTTGAACTTTCGGGTACCGATGAAATAGTGGATGAGGTACTTAATCTTACCTACAACATTTGCAGAGGTATGATCCGTGATCAGATATTTGTCAGATTGATGTGGTGGAGTGAGGCGAATTTCGGATTCGAAGAGAGACATTTGATAAATCTTGAAGACCTTGAAAATGCGTATTCGGATATGTACTTTGAACAGATATATGCTGACTCTTCCAAGACCAACAGCTATATGTCCAGTATACATCCTGAAATGAAAGCATATGTCAGGGTAGGATTTAGTGATGGCAAGATAGATGCAGAAGTAGTAGAACTTTGATGCGTCGGAAGATTTGACGGATGCATTTAGGGATAAGGATATGAACGACGAACCACAAAAGAAAAATACCTTCAAGTGGTCAAAGTGGCAGAGAGAGGACACGACTCCTGTAAGCCTGTGCAAAGGCATTGACATAGATTCTTCTATCTATGAAAGCAGTGAGAACAGATATCTGACTCTGCTTATAAAGGGCTTTATATGCTTCCTGCTTACAGCGGGAGCGATAGGGTCTTATCTTACTGCGCTGGAAATAGAGTATAACCAGATCGTGGTTAATATTTTCGTGCTTATTACAGCACTTATCTGTGCGGCACTGTATCATAGCTGGAAGTCAGAGAATCTGGGATATCTGGTATTCTTTATAGTTCTGGCTGCATTTCTTGTCTTATTCAGAAATTATATTAACTCAGGTTTCTATGCCGTGATCAATGATACTATTGAGTGGGCATCTATATATTTCGATACCGAAGGTCTGCAGTACTACAATGAGCGTATTGCCAACAGATATGTTGCCATTACTATTGCGATGATCGCTATTTCCATCGCCATGAATGTCCTGCTTAATAACTACATCCTTCGTCGCGCCAGATACTGGATCGCCATATTCATGACACTTGCTGTTAATATCATTCCTTTCTACATGCAGAAGGAACCGGATATTATCTATTCAATAATGATGATCAGCGGCATCCTGATGACATATGTGCTGAAATGTGGACGACATTTCTCCCTTAGCCGAAACGACCATATATATGAGAAATCGAAGAATGGACTTACTTATTCCCTTGACTATAAATCTCTGTGGCAGGGCTTTGCCACAGTAATTGCACTTGTGTTGATGATAACAGCAGTTGTTACGACTATTTTCCCAAAGACTTCTTATGATATCCGTCAGGAGCAGAGTGAAGCGAAGGAGATATCAAGAGACACCATGCAGACTCTCATCATGGTGGGCATCATGGGTCTCATTAATTATTATCCTAACAACGGCGGTCTCTCCACAGGTGAGCTGGGTGGCGTTTCCTATATCAATCTGGATTATGAAACTGATATAAGAGTTACATATACACCATATAGCTATGATACTCTGTATATAAGAAATTTCATGGGAATGGATTATCATCCTTATAACAATAACTGGACTCAGCCTCAGAATTTTATTTCTGGTTACGCAGGAACAAGACATGAGGCAGAAGCCCTTAGGGATGCTTATGAAGATGGAGACAAGTATGCTGCGAAGGGCGTCATGTCCATAACAAATGTGGACGTATCTGCGCTGCCATTTTTCCCATATTATTATGCGGATGATGGTGCTTCCATCGGCCGTGGCGGCAGCAAGACTTTCACTTACTATCCTAGATTCCAGGATTCTACTGTGGCTGTTCCGAAGCACGAAATACCTCAGGAATATCTGCAGGTACCAAATGAAAATGTGGATGCTATTAAAAATGTACTGGAGAAAGCTGGGATTGAAGCTGGTGACGAGGAAGAGGTTGCTGCTGAGATCAAGGATTATTTCCAGGAAAATATTCCTTATACCATCAGACCGGGCGCTACCCCTTGGCGAAGGGATTTTATAAACTATTTCCTTGAGGATAACAAGAAGGGATATTGTGCACATTTTGCCAGTGCTGCAACACTTATGTTCAGATATCTGGGAATCCCTGCGAGGTATTGCGAAGGCTATGCCGTATCAATGGATCAGGTTTTCGTGGATGGTGAACTTGTTGAGGGCGCTGAGTATTCAAATTATTATGATGGTTATTCTGAGCTGGGTGAAACAGGTCTGGTACGTATAGATGTAACAGATGCTTCTGCCCATGCATGGGTTGAGATATACGACGAAGATAAGGGCTGGATCCCTGTCGAAGTAACTCCGAGCTCCTCGGTAAATGAGGACGAAAGAGTGAGCGATTTCTGGGAGAACTTCAATGATGCATTTGGAGATGGAAATGATACCACAAATGCAAACCCTGGAGTGATCGGCGGAATTGGCAACACCCTGAATGATACAGTAATGAAGTACGTAGCTTATGTACTTATGGCAGTTATGGCAATCGCTGCTCTTGTTTTAGCAGGCAGGTTCTTCATGCCGGAGCTGCAGTACAGAGTGGCATATAACAAGGCCGGCCTTTCTGACAAGCTGATCCTGAAATATCAGCGCTTTGTACGAAGGAAGAGCAGGAAGGATCCTGATTTCAGGTCCAAAGTGAATTATTCAGAACAGCTGTATTACATGATCCCTAAGAATAAGCTTAGCGGAGAAGGTACTATACTTGGAGAGAAGAGACAGCGTATAATGGATATACTTGAACGTGCCGGATTCTCCAAGAATGAGATCAGTGAAGAAGAGTTCAAGTATGTAATGGACTTCATGGAAGAAAACGAAGGTGGTTCAAAGAAATGAGTAATAAAGCCGAGAGTCAAAAAAAGAATAATAATGATGATGATGCAAAGCAGGTGGATGTAAAGAAAAATAGAAATCTTGCATTCGATATCATCCGCATCATTGCGATAATGTTTGTGCTATATAATCATCACAAAATAGCATTTACATATTATAACTATGTGGCTGCAGGTTCTGTTAAGTATTATATAGCTTTGTTCCTTACGGTTTTCTGCAAATGCGGACCACCACTGTTCTTTATGGTTTCGGGCGCTCTGCTGCTTGGTAAGGATGAGGAGTTCTCGTATATATTCAAGCATCGTATACTCAGGATTCTTATAATTATGATCCCATGTGCTATTATAAAAACATTAACCTTTGAGAAGTATACGAATTATCTTAGAACATACTTGTGTGATTTGAACTGGTACATATATTCGTACCTTGCATATCTTTTTATGTTGCCTTTCATCAGATCTATCTGCAAGGAATTTGACAAGAAAAAAGTCCGCATTTTTCTGATATCTGTATTAGTTGCTTATTCTATTACAGGTCTGGGAATAGGATTACATTATCCACAACAGATTACTCCGGGTATGATTCTTTTTAGTGCGAATAAAGCCAGCCGCGTGTGGAAACTCATATTCCCTGTCATTGGATTTATCCTTGTTAAATTCTATGATGAATTCGATAAGCGTAAAATGTACTTAATACTTACATGCGGTTCCGTGATAAGTCTGATAGCTGGAGTTCTAATAACTAATCTGGATGTAATGAATTACAAGGGCAAAAGTGTAGATGATCTTGCCCAGTACGCAATACTGCTTCCTACATGCCTTATTTTCTATACGGTTGTTGATCTCTGTAAGAAGAAAGATATAAAGAACAAAGCATTAAGGTGGCTGATAATAGAACTGTCAGGAGCTACATTTGGCATATACCTTATAAATGCCCATGCAGCAACCTCCAGCCGTCTATATGGCTGGATGCAGGGGATGCTTCCTCAGATGGGAGTATATAACTGCCAGATTTTATCCATATTTGTGGAAGTGGTCATACTCTTCGTTATAGTGTTCCTTCTCAGACTCATTCCGGGTGTGAAGAAGTTCATATGATCAAAAAGTTTTGTTTGACAAGTATAAATCCTTGTGTTAGTTTATAGCTACAAATTAATACGTTCCTAAATGCGTTGACAGAGAATAGTAGGAGTTATAGATTCCGGTCCTATAACTAGGACACAGAGAACTGCCGGGTGGTGCAAGGCAGATCGGATATATGCTCTGAACTCGCTCTCGAGCAGCCGGGGTGAACTTATAGTAGTTCCGGACGGAACCCCACCGTTATAAGGGGAGGATATCGATGCTGGAAGTATTTGATACGGTTGGATGTAACGCCGGCCGAAGAAGTACATTTCACATTCCGTATCTGCTGAGTGCATACATTTCAAATGTATGAAATAGAGTGGTACCGCGCAGACAGCCTGCGTCTCTATGAATATAGTAGAGACGTAGGCTTTTTTTATTACCTATGTCCCGACTTATTTGAGATTTCTGTGTATAGACTTACTTGCACAGACGGCAGAATAATAGTAAAATTAAAAGTTGGAGGTAGATATCATGAAAAACTATAATCATTACAGAAGAGGCTACTTCATGCCACCAGTTGAAAGCACAGACTGGGTAAAAAAAGAGTACGTAGACAAGGCTCCTGTTTGGTGCAGTGTTGACCTTAGAGATGGTAACCAGGCACTGGTGGTTCCAATGAGTCTTGAAGAGAAGATAGAGTTTTATAAGGAGCTTATCAGAATCGGTTTCAAGGAAATCGAGATTGGATTCCCTGCAGCAAGCGAGACAGAGTATGAATTCTGCCGTCGTCTTATAGAGGATAATCTTATTCCGGATGATGTTACTATCCAGGTTCTGACTCAGGCCAGAGAGCATATCATCAAGAAGACCTTCGAAGCAGTAGAGGGCGCAAATCCAAATAATGTTATAGTACATGTTTATAATTCTACCAGCGTTGCTCAGAGAGAGCAGGTATTTAAGAAGTCTAAGGAAGAAATCAAGAAGATCGCAACCGATGGTGCTGAACTTCTGAAGAGACTTGCTGATGAGGCGGGTGCTCCATATAGATTCGAGTATTCACCTGAGAGCTTTACTGGTACAGAGCCTGAATATGCTCTTGAGGTTTGTAATGCAGTTCTTGATGTATGGAAGCCAACTCCTGACAGAAAGGCTATAATCAACCTTCCTGCAACAGTTGAGATGTCACTTCCTCATGTATATGCAAGCCAGATTGAATATATGAGCAAGAATATGAAGTATCGCGAGAACGTGGTTCTGTCACTTCATCCACACAACGACAGAGGTTGTGGAGTTGCTGATGCAGAGCTGGGTATGCTTGCCGGTGCTGACAGAATAGAGGGTACACTTTTCGGAAATGGTGAGAGAACTGGTAATGTTGATATCATAACTCTTGCTATGAACATGTATACTCATGGCGTTGATCCAGAGCTTGATTTCTCGGATATGCCTAAGATCCAGGAGACATATGAGAGACTTACTGGAATGGAGATATATCCACGTGAGCCATATTGTGGCAAGCTTGTATTTGCTGCATTCTCCGGTTCTCATCAGGATGCTATCGCTAAGGGTATGAAGTGGAGAGAAGAGGATCCAGATCAAATGTGGACAACCCCATATCTTCCTCTTAATCCTGAAGATATCGGTAGAACCTACGATGGTGATGTTATCAGAATCAATTCACAGTCCGGAAAGGGCGGTGTTGGATTTATTCTTGAGACTAAGTATGGCTTCAATCTCCCTAAGAGTATGAAGGAGAATGTAGGATATGCTGTTAAGGGTGTATCTGATCACAGCCATAAGGAACTTAAGCCTGAAGAGGTATACAACGTATTCAAAGAACAGTATGTTAATATAGAAGCACCTATTAAGTTTATGGCATGTCATTTCCAGCAGATAGATGGTATCAGATGTGAGCTTACTATCCAGAGAGATGGCGTGGACAAGGTATATCATGGACAGGGAAATGGCCGTCTGGATGCTATTAGTAATGCGATAATGCGCCATTTTGACGTTACATTTAACCTGGTTTCATATGATGAGCATGCACTTCAGAGAGGCTCAAATTCTCAGGCGTGCGCTTATGTGGGAATTCAGGTTGATGGTATGGATACTGTTATCTACGGAGCTGGAATCCATACAGATATTATAGAAGCATCTGCATATGCACTTATAAGTGCTGTAAATAAGGCATTGCAGGAGAACCATTTAAAGTAACATAAGTGGAGGTTGTGTATGGCTGAAAATGTATTAACAGGGGATTATACAGTTGTTCAGAAGATGCGTGACGAATTCATCAATAGGGATAACATAGACGATATGCTTATCGATATCAAAGATAAGAAGAGGGCTATGGATAAGGAAATCGCCGCAGAAGAGAAGTCAATAAATGACGAGATTAAGACGACTGTAAAGAAGAGAAGAAATGAGCTGGAGAAGAAGTATGATGCTCAGCTCTCTGAGATAAAGTCTGAGGAGAAGAAGACCTCCAAGGCTAAAGAGAAGGAAAAGGGCGCCAAGATGGATAACCGTGTTTCTGATGAAACAGCGGGCTACGTGGCTGCGTCTGAAGATAAGGAGAAGGAGCTCAGGAAGTTCTTCAAGCAGGAGGGAGTTCCGAAGTTCTGCGCTTCCAGGATCTTCTATATTCTTTTTATGCCAAAGGGCGCTGAGATCATTCAGACATTACTTTTCTTCATCGTATTCCTGGTTGGACTTCCGGGAGGCATTACATTTGCCATAAGGGAACTGGTTTTAAAGAAGAACGAAGCCATGTCTCCTACGATGATGACTTTCTGGACTGTGCTGATTCCGGCAGTCTGGATCATCCTGTTTTTAGTAATTTATTTTCTTATTTATATTAAGGTTAAAACAAGACATTTAGATGCCCTTCGCGAAGGCAGAAATATCAGAAATGCCATCAGCAAAGATGAGAAGCAGATACGTGATATTACCAAGAGCATTAAGAAGGATGATGATGAAAGCATTTATGGTCTTGGCGAATATGATGCGAAGCTTTCTGAGCTTTCTGCAAAGAGTGAAGCTATATCTGCTGAGAAGAAGGCGGCTCTGGACCAGTTTGATACTGAAACAGTTCAGGCTATCACAGATGATATTAACGGCAGAAGGCTTGGCAAGTTAAATGAAATGAAGAGCGAGGCTGAGGATCTGGGGCAGAAGATAGAGGCTACAGAGGAACAGCAGAAGAATCTGGCTCTTGAAATCTCCAATAAGTATGGTGTATTTATAGGAGATGATCTTTGTAGAACAGAGGTTATGGATGAACTTCTGGAAATAATGAATGAGCGTGGAGTTGTGACTGTGTCAGAGGCATTAGAGATCTACAAGTCCAATGATGTATAAGAATGGCTAGAAGAATTAGAGACAATGTTATAGAGGTCAAGGGACCTGCTGAGGCCGAGGAGAGGAATCTCGCGGCGCATAAAAAGCGAATTACAATAAGAAGGACTGCAATTATTGTTGCCCTTCTTATTGTTGTGATTGTAATTGCAGTGGCATATGTGTCCAGACATCTTAGAAATTATAATTCCATAAAGGTTATCAGCTCTGCTGAGACCACCTATGAAAGCAATGCTTCATATCTTAGGTTCGGTAAGAATCTGCTGAAGTATACTTCAGGTGGTGTTTCCTATATAAATGAAAAGGGTGAAGTGGTATGGACTGCGGGAATCGACCTGAGCATGCCGATAGCTTCTGTAAATGGAAACTACGCAGTTGTGGCTGATAAGGGCGGAAACCAGGTTGCTGTATTTAATACTGATGGTCAGATCAGTACTGTTACTATGCCTTATGCTATCTGTGACGTGGATGTTGCCGGGCAGGGTTCTTTTGCTGCAATTCTTGAGAGTGATACTACTAACTATATAAATATGTATTCTTCTTCGGGAGAGATAATATACGAAATCCAGACTTCTATTGATAAGAGTGGATATCCTATGGATATATCTGTTTCAGATAATGGACAGAAGCTTTTCACAAGCTATTTCAAGCTGGATGGCGTAAATATAAACAACAATCTTACTGCATACAATTTTGGTGAAGTAGGACAGAACGAAAATGCCGACAGAATGGTGGGAGGCTATACATTTGAAGAGGAGATGATCCCTAAGGTTCAGTTCGTGTCTAATAATGTTGTAGTTGCTTTTTCGGATACCAAGATTCATGTATATAACATGAAGGAGAAGCCTTCGGAGAAGGCAGAGATAGATTATAACGGTGATATAAGTGGCATATTCTATTCAAGTGAATTCGTGGGAACTATCATGCCTAATCCAGATACTTCTTCAAGTATGAAGTATGTGATGCATGTATATGACCTGTCGGGCAAGGAACTCTTTGCTTATCCTTTTGCTATGGAATATGAGAACATCTATGCTGATGAGGATGAGATAATCATCACCGGTGGAAACCAGTGTCTGATCATACAGAAGTCAGGAAGAACGAAGTTTGCTTATTCCTTCGACTCTATGGTGAAGTCAATGATACCTACTTCAAGAAATAATGAGTACATCGTTACATATGAAGGAAGAACAGATACTGTTAAATTAAGGACTGAGGATAAATAACATGTATTATATGTTGTTTTGTGTTATAGCCATATTTCTTATCTGCATTGCCTTTGGCGGATGGAGAGGTATATTTAAGAGCCTTTTCGCTTTGCTTGCAATGGTTCTGTCCATAGGGATAACCTATGTTGCGAATCCGTATGTCAGCAAGGCGATAGTGGATTATACGGAATTTGATGAGGCTATAGAGGATAATATATATTCCAGACTGGAAAGCACAGTTAACAAGGAAGTTACTGAGAAGCTGGAGAGCATTGGCATAACTGAAGAAGCTGGCCTTGAGGATATGGCAACTACCCAGACCTCTGAGATCATGGGACAGAATCCGGATAAGGCTACACAGATGCAGCTCATATCAGGTCTCGGTATCCCGGGCAAGCTTAAGGATTCTCTGGTTGAGAATAATAACGATGATATATATAGGCAGCTGGGGATCGATAACTTCTATAAGTATATAGCCAAGTACGTGACATATATGATAATAAATGCCATAGCATTTATTCTTTGCTTTATTGTGCTTAGGCTTATCCTTATGATCGTAGTCATCCTGCTGAACAATGCAGTTGCGGAGACTCCTGTACTTGCAGGAATAAACCGTATAGGTGGCATGATGTGTGGCGCCGTGGTAGGAATCGTCATAGTATGGATATTCATGGCAGTGGTTCAGCTTATATTTGGCGCGGATTATGATACGATGATCGCGCAAAATGTATTCCTTACTAAACTGGATAGTGCAAATCTTCTGGTTTATGTAGTAACAAGAGTAGTTGAAGTATTAAGTATTTAATAGGGTTTCCAAGGGTATTTAATAGGGGTTAAAAATTTATTTAAAAATTTTTTAAATTTGCTATTGACTTTGATAGTTCAAAGTTGTATATTATAAAAGCTGTCGCTACGGAAGTGATTAAACACAGCGTAGTTGAACAGCTTTTATGTACTCTATAAATGAGTATATAAAACAATTGATCTTTGAGAATTTAATAATGACAACAACCCCGAAAATTCTTAATAAAGAATATTCGGAATTGAACGAATCCAAATAAGAACAGTAAATTTTTGGAAATGGTAAAACGTTGACGTTTAATCATGACCATGGACATTATCATTCGTTTATGCAATCGCCGAACCTTCGGTTCTGCGATGATAAGGCTTCGCCTTATATAGGCCCGACAAACATCAGACCTTAATAAGCAAGCTTATACGGTCTGACATTTGTCGAACCTGCATAAACTCATTGATTACAAACTTTTTTTGAGAGTTTGATCCTGGCTCAGGATAAACGCTGGCGGCGTGCTTAACACATGCAAGTCGAACGGAGTGGTTCTCCCGAGAAGTGACGAAGCTTGCTTCAGAATGACTCATTTGAATCACTTAGTGGCGGACGGGTGAGTAACGCGTGGGTAACCTGCCGTATGCAGGGGGACAACAGTTGGAAACGACTGCTAATACCGCATAAGCGCACAGTACCGCATGGTATAGT
>JAEEGL016688269.1_pt1 | contig 13362 bp, 9 predicted proteins | sample 9134231 | NCBI WGS metagenome assembly JAEEGL01 (sample SAMN16246548, study PRJNA631951) | gut metagenome | biome: gut microbiome; feature: rumen; material: fiber-attached | host: Bos | place: Iran: Karaj | collected 2018-10 | reverse complement strand
GGGTATGCGAGAAGGTGTCCTTTTCCGGATGATAAACCGGGTTCTCCTTCAGGGACTTGAGCTCATGAAGCTCCGGAAAGAGCTCCTTAAGGCTGTCGGTTTCATCCAGAAATTCAAAGAACTTTTCCGGATTCTCCGATGTAAGCGCCTTTAACACTTCCTGCCACACTCTTTCCGCAGTGAGGTACTTCAGTTCGCCGTCAGCGGCAAGCTTACGGCAGAGATCCGCCGTTTCCGGGGCCACCCTGAAGCCCAGGTGAAAAAACGAGGCGTAGAATCTTGCCAGACGCAGAACACGGAGGGGATCTTCGGAAAATGCCGGGGATACGTGTCTGAGGATTCTGTTCCGGATGTCGTTCCTGCCGCCGTAGGGATCAATAAGATTCCCACTGCCGTCTTCGGCAATGGCGTTTATGGTGAGATCCCTTCTCTGCAGATCCTCCTCGATGGTGACATCGGGACTGAAGCTGCATATAAATCCCGTATAGCCGTGACCTTTCTTGCGTTCGGTTCTGGCCAGGGCATATTCCTCAGATGTTTTAGGATGCAGAAATACCGGAAATTCCCTGCCGACGCAGATGTATCCTGCCGCCGTCATTTCTTCCGGCGTTGCTCCGGTGACACAGTAATCCGAGTCTTTCGGAGTGATTCCGAGCAGTTTGTCCCTTACGGCTCCGCCGACAAGATAGATATTCATAAAAAACTCCTCTGTTTATGCGGCATGGCCGAATACATAAACGTGACATAACGGATACGGAATGCTGTTGTGCGTTGCCGGATTGGATTGGCGTGTTCGTACGGTTTCATGCCGGTGCGCTCTGAGACCGTCCGTAGGTTTCTTTGCAAAACGGAGTTCCAATCTGCGGCAGGGCTGACGGGACACCATGTCTCGTCTCATTATTCAGCGGTTGTTTTTGTTTAACCGGGGTTAAAATGTTATCATTATATCGGTTATTTTGTAAAACTTTTAACAGGGGTATTTTGTAAAACTCCGGCAGGGACTGTTTTTTTATGTACAAGCAGTTTTTTGGATTAAGTGAGGCTCCATTCAGCATTTCACCGAATCCGAAGTTTTTCTATCTCAGCAGACATCACCGTGAAGCCTTGTCCATGTTAAAGCACGGGACACAGGAAAGCGGCGGTTTCATTCTCTTTACCGGTGAAGTCGGAACGGGTAAGACCGTTATTCTGCGAACCATGATGCAGGAAATTCTGGAAAGGAATGAAATGGAGCTGGCCGTTATTTTTAATCCGGCACTGTCACTTATTGAACTGCTTGAGACAATATGTCATGAGTTCGGCATTGATTTCGCCGAAGGTTCCTCAAAGAGGGTTCTTCTGCAGCACATTAGTGATTTTCTGACGGAAAACTACAGAAAAGGCCGCCGAGCCCTGTTAATGATTGACGAAGCCCAGCATCTGGATGACGAGCTGATTGAGCAGGTTCGTCTTCTCACCAATATTGAGACCGACAATACAAAGCTGCTGCAGGTAATCCTTGTGGGACAGCCTGAACTGCAGGAGAAATTCCGTTCTCAGCACATGCGTCAGATTTCCCAGCGCATTACCGCAAGATTTCATCTGCTTCCTCTTTCCATCTATGAGGTCGATTCCTATATCCGTTTCCGCATGCAGTCGGCAGGATGCGTGCAGGTTATTTTCAGTCAGGGAGCGGTAAGGGAACTGTATAAGGTTTCGGGAGGCATTCCGCGCATCATAAATGTCTGCTGTGACAGGGCCCTGCTTGCCGCCTACGTGGACAATTCCCATACCGTGGAACGCCGGCACATGCTGCAGGCGGTTCACGAGGTGATGGGAACCAAGGGCTTTGTTGCTACCGTCAGGGAATATCTCGCTTCAGGCAATTTCCTTAATTACGGCATGCGTCTTACCTGTGGCGTACTGCTTGCCGCAGCCGTGGGGCTGGGAACGGGATATCTGTTCTGCCACCGGAATCCGGTGGAGCTTAAGCAGGACATGGTAAAGGTGCTTAAGGCTGATAAGGACATAATCAGCTATCGTGAATCCATCCGGGAAATTAAGGAGCACAGGGCTGAAAAGGAAAGCATCATCAGGGAACAGACCCGTTACAGAACGGATGTGCTCAACAGCTCCTTTGAGGAGGAGGCCTGGAAAAAGCTTCAGCGGGAATGGGGCTTTGCCAACGCAACAGGTAATGCCGATACCGACTGCGCCTACCTTAAGAGCGCGGGATTCATGTGCTTTTCCGGAAACGGCAGTCTGTCTGAGCTTGAAAGATATAACGTTCCGGCAGTCCTGTCTCTTATGGACGTAAAGCTCAGACCGTTTTATGCCGTGCTGCTGAAGCTTAACGACAACTATGCGGTACTGCTTATTAATAACAGGGAATGGGTTGTTCCAAGAGATTTCGTTGCCGGAGCCATGGAAGGAAACTTTCGTCTGATATGGCCACTTCCGGACGGAGAGGAAAGGGTGAGCAGACGCAGCAGTCAGGCGGCCCAGATAAAGCTCTTCGACATGCTGAACCGTTATGAGAATACTGATGCCCATGCCTTTAACGGTTACGATAAAACCATGGTGAACCGGGTTAAGAAGGCTCAGGAGACTCTGGGGCTGAAGCCTGACGGCTATGCGGGAATCGATACCCTGTGGGCACTTCTGCCGTACGCTGACACCGAACATTCTCTCTATGAGGAATATATTGCCTCCGCAGAATATGAGAATAATCTGCAGACGCTTGTTGACAGCTACAGCGTAAATCCACCGGAAAATGCACCGGCCGATGCACCGGCAGATGGTAATGGTAACGGCACCGGTCTCAAGAAAAATAAAGCCGCGGAGCCCGTAACCGAAAGTGAGTCGGTACGGGAGCAGAAAAAAAATTCGTCTTCGGCAAATGACTTAATCATCAGTGAGGATGATCTTCTCTCCGGTGCAGACGGATATGATGCCGGAAATTCAAAGTCTGCGGATAACGGTCGGGAAGAGAAAGGAGCTTCCGGTAACGATATGAAAAAGTCTGCCGATGCCGGTGGAAGTGCAGGCACGTCCCCCGTTGCACAACAGGAGGCATCAGCCTCTGAAGGTCTTTCCATATCCATGGATGATTTATAGAATTACCGGTAAGCTGAGGAATGTAATCCGGTAGGTTACCGGAATCATAAGGAACTGAAATGTCTTTGTTTTTTGATGCCGACAGAATTAATAAGAGTCCTGAAGTGGCGGCCGCACAGGCCTATGAGAGTGCCAGAATGAGAAAGGGGCGCCTTCTCTACTATACTCTTCTTGCCATTGTCGGAGCCGCTTCCTTTGCGGCCTATGCCTTTTATGAGAGACGGTCTTTTGAGGAAGAACTGGCCGCTCAGAAAGAAAGACTTCTAAGAAGCTTTGACGGTGAACTCTCAGGGCTCCGCCGTGAGCTTACCGCAGATGATTCCTCACTGTATCCTTATGTTGAACCTTCAAAGCCTCATGAGTTTGCCGTAAAGCATCTTAACGTGAGACCGGAGCAGCCGGAGTATGTTTTTTCAAAGGAAGAGACCGAAAGGACGGGGATTCGCAGAGAGCGTAACGAAAGTGACATAGACAGTGACGTTGAGAGAATAAATGCGGCATTAAGAGGCAGAACCGCGGATACCGGTTCATCCGGTGATGAAAAGCGCCGGGTGGTAAAAAAGGATCTTAAATCGGTTTTTGACGAAGCTGTCAGCTCAACCGATACCGGTGATCTGGATTTCAGAATTCCCGATACCTCATCACCCCGGAACAGTGATTCCGGCCTGCGTGATGCGACGGACATCAGCATGATGCCGTCAGATATCAGAAATGCCGTTCCGTCATTTGTCTATTCCTCTCACAACTATTCCACCGATGCTTCAAAGCGCAGCATTACCCTCAACGGTAACGTTATTAAGGAAGGGGGAACCTACAGAAATATTGAGGTGCTTAAGATAGCTGAGAATTACGTGGTGATGAGGGTGAACGGAAGGAGTTTTTCCATAAAGGCCATGGAGGATTACAGACAGTAACATGGACTGACGTTTCCTCCGGAAAAAGGATGAAAATCAGAAAGCAAAAAGCATCGGATTATTTATGTTTCCGATGCTTTTTGCTTTTTCCTGAATGACGTAAGAATTCTCCCGGAACTCTTACGAAACGAACGTTCTGACACCGTCAGCAGTAGATGGCGTTAGTAGTAATAGTCGCTGTCCTTGCGGCGAGGTCTTGGGAGGTATACCAGAATCACGCCGACAATGGCACCGATCAGGGCAATGAGTCCGCCCTGCTTCCACCATCTTAACTGCATGTCCTGATCCTTGGTTTCAAGCTTGGATGAAAGCTCTTCGTTTTCCTCAGTGGTTTCCCTGAGTCTGATTTCCATGTCTTCATGAAGCTGCTTCAGGTCAGTGTATGCCTTTTTGAGCTCGGCAAGTTCAGCAGAGGTCTTTCTTAAGTCCCTGATGGTTTCGCTGTCAATGTTGTCCAGCTTATACTTAAGGGTATTGTTTTCCTCTTCAAGTCTGGTTACCTTGTAGAGATTGCTTTCCTCTTTCTGAATGTCCTTCTTAGGAACCCATACGATGGTATCCTTCGGAGTACGGATTTCAACGTAGTCGTTCTTTTCGGAGAGTACTTCAACTCTTTCACCGATTCTGATCTGGCCGGTAAGCTTATACTGTCTGCCTGGACCTCTGGTTGCCCAGATGCTGCTGTTATCTGATATGTAGGCTACGTAAGATGCCTTGCGGGCAGGAGCTGCAGGTTCTTCGGCTGCAGCTGCAGTCTGTGGAGCCGGTGCCGGTCTGCTTTCAGCCTTAGGTGCTTCGGGAGCCGGTGCAGGCGCCGTATTCTGAGCCTGTGGTGCCGGCGTTCTTGCAGGTGCGGAAACTTCCCTTGCCACAGGCTTCTCAATGCGATCCTCACTGACCTCGGTCAGTTCAATGGCAAACGCACCGGATACTGCGGATAATGATAACAGAGTGCCGCCGATAAATGCTTTGGTAATCTTACGCATGTTTTATCCTTGCTTTGATCTTTTTTCTGAAAATAAAAACTTATGCTATTTTACCGCAATTATTCAAAAAATACACCTGCGGCACAATTAGTGTACAGCAGGCAGTAACGTTGTGTCAGAATGAAGGAGCTTATGTTTTATTCTTCCGCTGCGGCAGTACGGCAGGCAGACATGATTTCAGAAAAGAATAATTCTGCGCAAAGGCGGATTTTCGGTGACTAAAGGTCTTTAGCTATACGGGGGAAAGGGGAGTTTATGTATTATGAGATATGAGAGTTCCGGTTTGCAGGGATTGCTTTTACGAAATCAACGACAATCCCTGCAATTTCCGATTACTCAGGTTCTACCCTGCATAGAACAGGATAAGCTTGAATATATAGAAGAACAGGATTGAGAAAAGGGCTCCTGCCGGGAGGGTTACGACCCACGATACTATGATATTGCGAACTATGGTCATGTTGATTGCCGCAATACCTCGGGCCAGCCCCACACCCATGATGGCGCCTACAAGAGTTTGGGTGGTTGATATCGGCAGCCCTGTTCCTGATGCGATAACCACAGTGCTTGCGGTGGCAAGCTGAGCGGCAAATCCGCGGCTCGGGGTGAGGGCGGTAATGCCTGAACCGACGGTGCTCATAACCTTGTAGCCAAAGGTTGCGAGTCCCACAACCATACCGATTGCGCCGAGTGGCAGAACCCACCACGGCATGCCTGATTCCGCGGCGATGTCTCCGCCGTTATTCAGGATGGTGGCAACGGAAGCCAGAGGTCCGATGGCATTGGCCACGTCATTGGAGCCGTGTGCAAAGGCCATGGCACAGGCCGTCATCAGCATGAGAATTGAGAATACCTTTTCCACGTTGGCATAGTGCTTCTTGACATCAAGTGTCTTATCAAATTTTTTGTAACGCAGAATAACTGCCGAAATAACGGCACTGATGATGGCAAGCAGCAGACTGAGTCCCCAGCTTTCCTCTGAGGTCAGGCTGATGTTTACATGCTTTAAGCCTTTCTGGATTGTTACGACAGTGATGAGAAGAATTGTAAGAAACACGTAGTATGGCGCTATGCGTTTGGCGTGTTTCAGCGGATGGTATCTCCAGAATATGAATCTCTGGATGTGCAGGAAGAGCACGAAGGCGAGAATGCCGGCAATGACAGGTGTGATAATCCAGGAGCCCACGATGCCTGAGAACATGTCCCAGTGAATGGCAGACCATCCGGTGCTGACAATGCCGAAGCCTACAATCGCCCCGATAATGGAGTGGGTGGTGGAAACCGGCCAGCTGAAATACGATGCAAGTATCAGCCATATGCCTGCAGCCAGCATGGAACTTATCATGCCGAGAATCATGTCGGCGGATTCAATGTGTGCCGAGCTGTCTATAACCCTGTCCTTTATGGTGGATACCACTTCGCCGCCGGCAAGGAGAGCCCCGGCGAATTCAAAGATTATGGCTATGATGATAGCCTGTTTAACCGTAATGGTCTTGGTGCCGACAGAGGTACCCATGGCGTTTGACACGTCATTGGCTCCGATGCCCCAGGCCATCAGGAAAGCCACAGCTCCCGCAAAGAATACGATGAGGCTGCTGTGCGCTAAAAGAAATTCCATCGTTCGTTTATCCCTTATGACTTAGTTATCATCAGTTCAAGTCTTGAGCCAACTCTCAGTGCCTGATCGGCCAGATCCCCGACTTTTTCAAGAATCTTGTAGATGAACATGGCGTCAATCGGATTCAGATCCTTTTCCCTGATGTATATCTGTCTTCTGAGGTTTATCTGCATGTGGTCAGTATCGTCCTCGATTAGGTCGATTTCCTTCACCATGCTCTGAACGAGAGTGAGTTCCTTGCCCCTGAAGCCGCTTTCCAGCAGGTCTTCCAACTCATTGATGACTTTCTTTGTGAGTTCAACGGCTTCGATGCTGCGGTTAAGGTATTTCAGAAAGTCTTCCTTTATTTCCGCAGGGATCGTCAGCTGTCTGCCGAGCATGAGACCTGAAATGTCCCTGGCTATGTTGGCGATTTTGTCTTCCTGGGTTACCAGTTCCAGAAGGTATGTTCTGTCTACCGGCATGAAAAGTGAATTGGGAAGGTTGATGCGGATATCCTTCTTGATTACGTCTGCTGCTCTTTCAAATTTACAGATCTGCTGCTGTTCACCGGCGGCTTTGTCCCAATCGTTACTGAATACGCCGTCGAAGAATGGAGGAAGGTGGGAACAGCATTCATAGATGTTGTTGATGTGTTCATACAGAGGTTTAAGAGGAGATTTTGCAAAAAGATTAAGAAAATTTACTTGCATAAAGATTACTCTTAATGTAATGAAAAATGTGATTAATATTCTACTTTGAAGCTCCCAAATAATCAATAAGAACGATGATTTTTTAGGCCTTATGCCATAAATCACCTGAAGGCATAATGCGTCTCCCGTGCAGAAGGCGTTTTCAGAAAAGTCCTTTCTGCCTTCGTGGCGGATAACCGTGGTTTACCGGTAACGGAAAATAAACACGCTCAGGTGTTTTTGTGACGTATTTTGGCAAGAGGTCCGGGTATATATGTTAAAATCTTCAGCCGTCGGACACCGTGCCGAGAGTCCTGCTGTAAAGCCTCCCGTGGCCTGCCGACTCTCACTGAAGGAACGTACGTCATGACGCACACGCGGACGGAGAACCGTACATATCGGAGGATACAGACATGAGTAACGAAATAGAAATAAAATTAATGGTTCAGCCGTATACCGGGGCCGCCGGAGGTTCGGTTGACGGTGATTCCTTTATCCGAGGTATGGACAGTGTGCTGGCATCAGTTAATGCCGGTGTAATCAGAACCGCCGATCTGGAGCTTGAAAACAGTTATTACGATACTCCGGATCTTGCCCTCTACAGGGCGGGCATTGCCCTGAGAGTCCGTAAAACCGGCAGTGAGACGGAGGGGACAATAAAGACCAGACGCATGAGCAGCGGCGGCATTCATGTCCATCCGGAATATAACGTACCGCTTTCCGAAAAACCGGAAGTTCCGGATCTCGGAATGTTTCCTGAACATATTTTTGCGGAAATTGACGTTGATGCGGTACAGAAGCAACTTTATGAGAACATGGCCCAGAACTGCAGAAGGCATATCTGGCTTGTTTCCTTCAGCGATGCTGAGATTGAGCTGAGTTTCGACAGGGTTGCGTATAAGACCTCCGCCGGCGGAACGGTAGCGGGAACCGAGCTTGAGCTGGAACTTAAAAAGGGCGGCGTGACGGCACTTCAGGAATTTGCGGAAGCACTCACCTCTGCTGTATATGAAGGACGAATCGCAAGATTCCGTCCTGAAAGTCTGAGTAAGATGCACAGGGCCGCCATCTATGCCGGTATTTCCGAACAGAAGCTTCCGTCCGAAGACGAGATTTCGTGGAAAGTGACTGAAAACGGAGTCTGCGGTGCGGAAAAAGGTCTGGCTGATCTTATGAGCACGGCAGGCAGACTGGCAAGCATAATTTATCTCGGCTCCGAAGGCAGAAATGAGGAAACTGCGCATAAGGCTCTTGACATGATTTGGCACTGCTTTAGGGGGCTGACTGACGTGCAGGTGCCGGTAAATTCCGACATTTACGGACAGTATGCGGAGCTTCGGGATATTCTCGGAAAAAAATTAAGGAAACTTTCCGCAGAAGAAATCCCGGAAGTCATGCGTTTTCGGGACTTTGCCGAAGGGCTGGCGGCTCTTGACGGAATTCTGACGGACAGGGATTTTATCAGGGTAATCCTTGAAATCAATTTTGCGGGACTCAGAGGAGAAAAGGCATGAATTTCAGTGAAGGCATGAAAAAGGAAGCCGACAAGTATTTTGCTGTTCTCAGGGAAAAAGCCACGGAAGAGCAGCTTGCAAAGATTGAAACGGTGCATGATGAGCTGTATCAGACATTCGCACTCAGTGATTTTGCGGGACGCTTTTTGTCAATGAGACCGGAAATCCTGTGCAGGATTATAGATTCCGGTGAACTTGAGAGCGGGGACAGAACGGCAGCGTATGCCACTGAGCTGGATGCTCTTCTTAACGGCATAACCGATGACAATGTTCTTAAAAGAAAGCTGCGTCTTTTCAGAAGCGAGAAGCTTGCCGTTATCGCCTGGAGACAGCTTAACGGCAAATCTGATCTCACGGAGGAGTTCAGACATCTGAGCAGCCTCGCCGAGCAGATTATCATTAAAACCCTGGACTGTCTTTACGGACGGTGCTGTCAGGTTTTCGGGACGCCGTATTCCTATGACGGCGAACAGCAGAAGATGCTGGTCATTGGCATGGGGAAGCTTGGCGGACGCGAACTGAACTTTTCCTCCGACATTGATTTGATTTTCTGCTATCCGCACCGCGGCGAGACCCGCGGGGCAAGACGTTCCATCGACAATCAGGTGTTTTTTACCAGACTGGGACAGCAGCTCATTCAGATTCTTGATCAGCAGACAGTGGACGGAATTGTCTACCGTGTGGACATGCGTCTGCGTCCGTTCGGTGACAGCGGTCCGCTGATAAGCTCGTTTGCCGCTCTTGAGGATTATTATCTGAAGCACGGCCGTTCCTGGGAACGCTACGCCATGGTGAAGGGGCGCGTGCTGGGTGAGGAGACTCCCGAGTCACTGGAGCTTGACCGCATGCTCAGACCTTTTGTCTACAGACGTTACCTTGATTTCGGAGCCGTGGAATCACTGCGCAAGATGAAGGCCATGATTGAGGCTGAAGTAAGGCGCCGTCAGCTGACGGACAATTTCAAGCTTGGTGCCGGCGGCATCAGGGAAATTGAATTTATTGCCCAGGTGTTCCAGCTGATGCGCGGCGGACGCATGGTATCCCTGCAGGAAAGACATCTCCTGACCGTGCTGGAAAATCTCAAGCACGGCAACTGCATAACGCCTGAGGTGTACGACTGTCTTATGCCGTGCTATGTTTTTCTGCGCCGCACGGAAAACATTCTTCAGGAAATCAATGACGAACAGACCCAGACACTGCCTTCATCACCGCTTAATCAGGAGCGCCTCGCCAATGCCATGGGATTTGAAACGTTTGAGGAGTTTTATGCACACATCAATTCCATTATGGAAACCGTGCATAAGGAATTTTCCCTGCTGATAAGCGATCCGGAATCGGAAACAGTGGAGGAGGATCCCGTATTCTCCGATCTCTGGCTTCTTAATCTCAACCGTGACGAGATTAAGGAAATCGTTGCAAATCAGTTCAGGGATCAGAGTCAGATTGATCTTCTGGCGGATGAGATCAAACTCTTTAAGGACGAGTGTGCCAGCAAGCCTATAGGTCCGAAGGGCAGAGCCATTCTGAACAAACTTATTCCGTATCTTTTCAGAAGTTTTGCCAACATGAAGCACGGGGCGGCAACGACCTTCAGCAGAGTGTCAAAACTGCTGCTTACCATCTGTCTCAGAACCACATACATGCAGCTTTTGCAGGAAAATCCTCAGGCCTGTGATCAGCTTCTTAAGCTCTGTTCCGGCAGTGAGCTGATTACCGCTCAGCTTACGGAGCATCCGGTTCTTCTCGATGAGCTGCTGATGCCGAACAGTCTGTATAAGCCTACAAGTCCGGATGACTATTCCCACGACCTGCATGAGTTTCTGATGCGTGTTGAAAGCTCCGACCTTGAACACCAGATGGAAAGTCTGCGTCAGTTCAAGCAGATTCAGCTTCTGCGCATATGTGCCGCGGACTTGGTGGGGGCGCTGCCGCTGATGAAGGTCAGTGACTATCTCACTTTCCTGGCTCAGGCCATTCTCAACGAGGTTGTTAATCTTACCTGGAATCAGCTGGTAGCCAAATACGGACTTCCGTATAATGCCCATATGCACGGGGACAAGGGAATATGCGTGATTGCCTACGGCAAGATGGGCGGCATTGAGCTGAGCTACGGTTCCGATCTTGATCTGGTATTTCTCTGTGACAGTGATCTGGAGAAGGAGACGGATCATCCTGAACATCCTATTTCCGACAGAATGTTCTACGGTCGTTTTGCCCAGAGACTCATGCATCTGTTCAGTACCAGACTTTCTTCGGGAGTGCTTTATGAGGTTGACGCAAGACTGAGACCTGAAGGTGAGGCCGGACCTCTGATCTGCTCCATATCCGGATATGAGTCCTACCTTAACAATAAGGCCTGGACCTGGGAACTTCAGGCTCTGGTAAGGGCAAGAGCAGTTCTCGGTCCTGAGCGTCTGGTGTCAAGGTTTAACGAAATCCGCAACGGTGTGCTTCGCAAGAGCCGTGACGTGGAGAAACTCCGTGAGGAGGTCGTGAGCATGCGCACCAAAATGCGGAACAGCCTTATCAGAGGACCTAAGGAAGCTTTTGATACCAAACAGGGTGAGGGCGGTATGGCCGATATAGAGTTCATGGCACAGTATCTGATTCTGGCGAACGCTCCGACCAGTCCCGACCTCGTACTGTGGTCAGATAATGTCCGTATCTTCGAGGAATGTGCCCGCCTTGGATTTATTACCGAAGAGGAATCCAAATGTCTCATCAACGCCTATCTTGACATCAGGGCCATGTATCATCACCATTCACTGCTTGGAATCAGCAGGGTCTATGACGGTCACAAGCTGGATGAACAGCGGGAGGCCGTAAAGAAACTGTGGCGTAAGATTATGCTGAAGGAGGAGTAACCGGACCCGGGGCCCGGCTCGCAAAGTTTCTTTATAAGAGCGGCAGGAACCATGGTACGTAAAGAAGCGGCCGGATTCATTGAAAGAACCGGCCGCTTCTTCGTTTCAGTGACTGCTTACGTTAATCAGGTGTCGTCAGTGCCCTGAAGATTCATCCAGACTTCCGATAAAGTCCCATACGGCTCCGGTGAGTTCGGAACTTTCCGCTTCGGCAAAGTTTGCGGTTTTAAGGATTACGTTGACGGCCTTTGGCGCTTTGGCATGCCAACGGCTGTAATTTGCCGGATTGTCACCGTAGAAGGTGAGCTCAGGAATATCAAAGCAGGCTGCCACGTGTGCACTTCCCGTATCAACGCCTATCATGGCGTCACACGATGCCATTGCGGTAATGATTTCCCTGACGGAGGACAGAACTCCGGTAACGGATACCCTGGCGTTATTAGTGAAATTATCCGCCAGCAGGCGTTCTCCGCGTTCCCTGTCCGCAGGTCCGACCCAGAGAACAACATGCATGTCCGTTTTATTCAGCAGTTCGGTGACGATGTCGATAATGCACCCGTCTGTGAGTCTTCTGGATGATGAGGCTCCGTAAGGATTGAATATTACGGTTTTTTCCCGTGGATTGTTTTCCGAGCTCTTAAGGAAAGCATAATGCGTTCCCGCTGCCGGTATGCCGTCAGCAAACATTCTGAAGTAGCTTCTGTCGATGACATCCGGTGCGATACCGCCTTTTTCCAGAATTCTGAAGAGCAGATCCGTTATATGCAGACATTTTTCCGACTGTTCCCAGTTGAGCCCACGTTCATCAACCGATGACGTGTACTCATAAATCCCCAGGTTGTCGCATTTTAAGGATTTATCAAGCGTGGCAATCCATTTTGGATGAATGCGGTTGATGAGTCTCAGGTGTCTGCCCTTAAGCTTTTCAAAAAGATGAATATAAAGATCGCATCCGTGGAGCTCAGCGGCATATTTGTCGGTTTCATGATTTTTTGGCTTCTTTGGGAAAATTATTACCTTATCAATGAAATCCGCAGCTTCATAGATCTGAGCCGTGTTACTGTTTGACAGTACGGTGATTTCGCAGTCTGGGCTGAATCTTCTGAGCTCTCTTATGAACGGCAGAAAACATACGGCGTCACCGAGCTTTCCGTCAGCGCGGTAGATTACGGCCTTTTTAAGACCTGTCGGGCTGAACGGTTCTTCCGAGGATTTGAAGTCGTACATGCTTCTGCTTATAAAATGTCTGATGGAGTCCTTCAGCACCAGAAAAGATTTTTTTAAATCATGTAACCTAAACTTTGTTAATTTTTATATGTTTAGGTTTTTGTAGAAGCGGCAGTTAAAGAAATCATTTCGTCAGCAGGCTCAAAGACAAATTCAAATACCTTTTTGGCTCCCTGCATTCCCTTAAATACTCTTTTTACAGTAAAGGATTTAAGTTCAGGATACTCTTCTATAAAAGCATCTGTCCATTCAATACCTCCTTCCCCCCCCCCCCCTCCGCCGATAATCTTACCAACGGTCTTGTTCTGACCCGCAATACGTCTTGGCTGTTTAAGCTCTTTATCCCAGGCAATCTTATGGTTCTTCTCGGAATTGTTGGGAATATAGAGGGTCAATCACTTTTTTTATGTGATTGCAAAAAATAAAAATTATTTATGCATTGAATAAAAAAGGATCTTCCTTTATGTTTGAGTTG
>JAEEGL015898608.1_pt1 | contig 13362 bp, 10 predicted proteins | sample 9134231 | NCBI WGS metagenome assembly JAEEGL01 (sample SAMN16246548, study PRJNA631951) | gut metagenome | biome: gut microbiome; feature: rumen; material: fiber-attached | host: Bos | place: Iran: Karaj | collected 2018-10 | reverse complement strand
GAAGCTGACCGACAAGGCTGTCAAGGAAGTTGACGAGATCTACGCGAAAAAGGAAAAGGAAATCATGGAGGTCTGACGGAACCGCTCCGGCAGAGACCAAAACCCGCCGAGAGGCGGGTTTTGGCAGTATTATGAAGGGGTAAACGCATGAAACTGAAGACTGCATTCTCCCTGGCGCTGAAGAAGGCGCCGCGGACATCGGATGAGTTTGACAAACTGCCGAAGCATGTGGCCATCATCATGGACGGAAACGGCCGCTGGGCGAAGAAGCACAAGCTGAACGTATCCAAAGGCCACCGGCAGGGGACGGAAACCCTGCGGGAAATTATCCGCCATACGGACGACCTGGGCATCGGTGCCCTGAGCCTGTATGCCTTTTCCACGGAGAACTGGAGCCGTTCGGCAGAGGAAGTCGCCGCGCTGATGCAGCTGATCCTGGACTTCTTTGCTTCCGAGATCGATGAGCTGGACGCGAAAAACGTCCGGATCCTGATTATGGGCGACAAGGGCGGCCTGCCGGAAAAACAGCGGGAAACCCTGATTGAAGCTGAGAACCGGACAAAGAAGAACACGGGCCTGCGGCTGAACATCGCCGTCAATTACGGCGGACGGGCGGAACTGGTCCGTGCGGCGCGGGAGATTGCCACGCTGGTGCGGAACGGATCGCTGCGGGAGGATGAGATCAACGAACAGACGATCTCCGATCACCTGTACACCCGGGGACAGCCGGACGTGGATCTGCTGATCCGGACCAGCGGGGAACAGCGGCTGAGCAATTTCCTGCTCTACCAGAACGCCTATGCGGAGTTCATCTTCCCCACGGTGCTGTGGCCGGATTTCACGGTGCATGACTATGACGAAGCGCTGGACGCGTTCGCGCACCGGGAGAGACGGTACGGGGGAAGATGAAACAATTTATAATTCACAATTCATAATTCATAATTATGGATACTGTGAAAGCTGAGAGGACAGAAGAATGAAACAACGGATTATCACAGGACTGGGACTGAGTGCATTTCTGGCAATCTGCCTGTGGCTGCCGAACTGGTGCATGGCGCTGGCAACACTGATTTGTATCGGGTTCGCGGTCTGGGAAGAATACCACGCCCTGGTGACTGCGGGACACCGGGTGGTTTCCTGGCCGACATGGGGGATCCTGGCTTTATCGCTGCCGCTGACGAAGCTGTTCGGCGTAATCATCATTGTGCCGCTGATGGTCCTGGCTTTGTTTGTTATGGTGACGGAAATCCTGTTCCGGAAGGAGCCGGAACTGACGGACCTGAGTATGAGCGTGATGCCGCTGCTGACGGTGGCGCTGCCCGGACTGAGCCTGGTGGCGCTGAGCCTGATCCCGGACCAGAAGGCGGTGGAAGTGGTGCTGCTGTGCCTGACGTTCGCGGTGCCGCTGCTGGGCGATGTGATGGCACTGTTTGTGGGAAGCGCAATCGGCGGACCGAAATTCTGCCCGGCGGTCAGCCCGAAAAAAACCATTGCCGGCAGTATTGGCGGCATGGTCGGCAGCGTGGCGGCTGCCATGATCGTATACGGACTGAGCCATGTTTTCTGTGACGCACCGACCCTGGCGAAACTGCCGGTCTGGTGGCATTACCTGATCCTGGGCTTCCTGGGCGGAATTGCCGGACAGATCGGCGACCTGTTTGCCAGCCTGGTGAAACGCCACAGCGGAATCAAGGATTTCTCCAACCTGTTCCCGGGACACGGGGGCATGCTGGACCGGCTGGACAGCGTGCTGTTCATGGCAGTATTGATGTACTGTTATCTGATGTTTAAATAATCATCAGATAACAGCTCAAATTCATAATTCACAATTCATAATTCATAATTATGAATACTTTCCTGACCTGATGGATAAAGGAATGTGTACAGGAAAGCGAGGAAAGATTGAATGATGAAGAAGATTGCGATACTGGGCTCCACCGGATCCATCGGGACGCAGGCACTGGATCTGTGCCGGCGGCATCCGGATCGGTTCCGGGTGACGGCACTGACCGCCCGGGGGAGCCGGGAAAAGCTTTTTGAACAGGTGCGGGGATTCCGGCCGGAGATTGCAGGCCTGACGGAAGGCTTTGATCCGGCGGAGGTCCCGGAGGACCTGAAGTTCTGCCGTTTTCTTTCCGGCAGGGAAGTATTGCATGCCGCGGCCGCGGAGAGCGACGCGGACATGGTGCTGGTCAGCATTGTCGGTATTGCCGGGCTGCAGGGCGTGATGGACGCGCTGAATGCCGGCCGGCAGGTGCTGCTTGCCAACAAGGAAGCCCTGGTGACCGGCGGCCACCTGGTAACAGAGCTCGCCCGGAAGATCGGGAAGCCGCTGCTGCCGGTGGACAGCGAACACAGCGCGATTTTCCAGTGCCTGCAGGCGGCCGGGGACAACAAACCGGAGAAGATCCTGCTGACCGCTTCGGGCGGCCCCTTCCGGACCTGGGACAAGGCCAGGATTCAGAAAGCAACCAGGGCGGAAGCCCTGAAGCATCCCAACTGGAACATGGGCGCAAAGATCACCGTGGACAGCGCCAGCATGTTCAACAAGGGACTGGAGATTATGGAAGCCCGGTGGCTGTTTGACATGCCGGAGGACCGGATTGAAGTGGTGGTGCATCCCCAGAGCATCGTGCACAGCGCGGTGGTTTTCAGGGACGGCGCGGTACTGGCCCAGCTGGGCGAACCGGACATGCGGGTGCCGATCGGCTATGCCATGGCGTATCCGGAACGCATTGAGACAGGTGTGCCCGCACCGGACCTGTTTGCGCTGGGCAGCCTGACCTTTGAGAAGCCGGATGAGGAGAAGTTCCCGGCGCTGCGGCTGGCCAGGGAATGCCTGCGGGCAGGCGGCGCGGCATGTACCGTGTTCAACGGGGCGAATGAAGAAGCAGTGGCGGCTTTCCTGCGGGAAGAGATTCCCTTCGGCGAGATCGCCGTCCGGGTGGAACGGGCCCTGGACAGGCTGGGCGGACTGCCGGCGAACTGCATTGAGGACATCTACAGGGCTGATCAGCTCGCCAGGGCGAGCGTGATCAGCAATGAAAAATGAAGAATGAAGAATGAAGAATGATTTGTTTTTCGCAGAAAGGTTATCAGTTATATGTATATTATTCTGGCATTACTGCTTTTGGCGATCCTGATCACCGTGCATGAATTCGGACATTTCCTGGCGGCCCGCCAGATGGGCATTGAAGTCCGGGAGTTTTCCATCGGCATGGGACCGAAGATTGTGGGATGGAAGAGTAAAAAATACGAGACGGATTTCAGCATCCGGGCGATTCCGCTGGGCGGCTTCTGTGCGTTTTACGGGGAAGACGATACAACGGGTGAATCAAAGGATGATCCCCGGGCGTTCCCGAAGCAGAACGTATGGAAACGGCTGTTTGTGATCCTGATGGGCCCGGTGATGAACTTTGTGCTGGCTTTTGTGCTGGCGACCGTTTTCTTCTGGGTGAACGGTGTGGACACAGTCACGGGTATTGATCCCTATATTGTGAAGGTGACGGCAGCGGGTCCCGCCTATTCCGCCGGCCTGCAGGACAATGACGTGGTCACGGAGATCAACGGCACCAATATGCTGGACGGTACCATGGAGACACTGCTGGACACGATCGGGAACTGGCAGCAGGGGGACGATCCTTTACGGATGACGGTCCGCCGGGGAGAGGAAACCTTTGAGACGGAAATGACACCGGTCTGGGACGAGGCTGAAAAGAAAATGCTGATCGGTGTGGTGATCGGAGGAAAATACCGGACAGAGACACGGCCGGTCTCCTTCATCGGCGGGTTTGACTGTTCCTGGGACTGGTGCGCGAGAGCGTCAGGGGCTATCCTCACCGCGCTGAAGAAACTGGTAACCACCGGAGAGGGACTGGACCAGACGACCGGGCCGGTGGGCATTGTCAGTATTGTTTCCACCGAGGTCCAGGAGGGCGGCCTGAGCGCGTTCGTTCAGCTGCTGGTGCTGATTTCCATCAACCTGGGACTGATGAACCTGCTGCCCATTCCGGGACTGGACGGAAGCCGGCTGGTATTCGGGCTGGTGGAGGTGATCCGGCGCAAACCGGTGCCGCCGGAAAAGGAAGCAATGGTCCATATGGCCGGTATGGTGTTCCTGTTCGGCGTGATGATATTCTTTACATTCAAGGATGTTATGAGGCTGTTTCAGTGACGGAGTGAAGAGTTGAGGAAACTCGGGAGGATAAAATGACGCGGACAGTAAAGGTTGGACAGCTTTTGCTCGGCGGCGGGAACCCGGTGCTGGTTCAGAGCATGACAAATACGGATACGCGGGACGCGGAGGCAACGCTGAAACAGATCTGCGCGCTGCATGACGCGGGCTGCGATATTGTGCGGGTCAGTGTGTATGATGAAGCCTGCGCGGAGGCGGTGAAGACCCTGGCCGCAAAGAGCCCGGTGCCGCTGGTTGCGGATATCCATTTTGATTACAAGCTGGCGATCCGGTCCGCGGAGAACGGAATCGCGAAGCTGCGGATCAATCCCGGCAATATCGGCGGGGAAGCCCGGGTGCGGGAACTGGCTGACTGCGCGAAAGCGCACGGCATCCCGATCCGGATCGGCGTGAACAGCGGATCCGCTGAAAAGGACCTGCTGGCAAAGTACGGCGGCCCCACGGCGGAATGCCTGGTGGAGAGCGCGCTGGGACACGCGCGGATGCTGGAGAAGGCCGGGTTTGAGGATATCGTGCTGAGCATGAAGAGCAGCGACGTGAAGCTGACGATTGAGGCCTACCGGCTGGCGCATGAACGCTGCGATTATCCCCTGCACCTGGGTGTTACGGAAGCTGGGCTTCCGGGGCAGGGCACGGTCAAGAGCGCCATCGGTATCGGGGCGCTGCTGGCGGACGGCATCGGCGATACGATCCGGGTGAGCCTGAGCGGAGATCCGCTGCCCGAAGCAAAGGCGGCCTGGGATATCCTGCGGGCCCTGAACCTGCGGACGAGGGGCGTGCAGCTGATCGCCTGCCCCACCTGCGGCCGGACCTGCATTCCCGTGGAGCAGATTGCCCGGCGGGTGGAAGCGGAGCTGTCGGATGTGACGGTCCCGCTGAAGGTGGCCGTCATGGGCTGCATTGTGAACGGCCTGGGCGAAGGCCGGGAAGCGGACGTGGGCATTGCCGGCGGAAAGGACGGCGGCGCGCTGTTTGTGAAAGGCCAGGAGCCCAGGAAAGTCAAAGGCGACCTGGCGGAGGTGCTGATTTCAGAAGTCAGGAGACTTCTGAAATCCAATTAACAATTAACAATGAACAATTAATGGCGGTTCCGAAGAAAGAGCAGGGGCTCTTTCTTAGGATGAAGCATCTGGAGTTGGAATGAGCTACGAAGATCTGATGTCGCGGATCGCGCGGGATATTCCGGAACTGGCAGGGAAGCTGTCAGCCCCGCGGATTGTGTATGTCAAATCTCTGAAAAAAACCTATATTACCTTTGAAAGCACCGTGCTGGCAGGAGAGAAGGAATTCCTGAAGCTGGAGAGCATCCTGAAGGAAATGTTCCCGGGGCGGTCACTGGCCGTACGGGTGATTTCGCCCGGGCTGAAGGAATGCTTCCTGGAGGATCCGTCCCCGTACCGGCAGGTGCTTGATGATTTCCTGCGCAGGAATTATCCGATGGCGCGGGGCTGGATCGGCAAGATCGGCTGGCAGATGGAAAAGAACCAGCTGACAGATGCCGCGGAGATCCCCGGGGAGAACAACGGGGAAGGCCTGCTGACACTGGTGTTTCCGGACGAGTTCAGCCTCCGGGTGATGCAGCGGAGCGATGTGGCGCCCAGGCTGGCGGTGGCAATCCGGGAGATTTTTGCGGCCAAAATCCGGGTGGAAATGACCGTGGAAGGAACCCGGGAGGAACGCCTGCGCAGGATCCGGGAAGAACGCCGGGAAACGGCGGTGACCGTGACGGCCCAGGAAATGGCGGAACGGTACGGCACCGGAATCGCGGCGGAGACGGAAGCCGCACCGAAGAAGCCGGCCGGCGAAAAGAAACCGGCGAAGCAGGACGGGCAGGCCGGAAAACCGGCGGCAAAGGCGGCGGTCGCGGACAGGGAACCGAAATCTGTGGGGAAGCCGATCATCGGCAGAAGCGTTGCGGACCGGCCGGTGGAGATCCGGGAACTGACCGGGGACAGCGGCCTGGTGGTGGTCCAGGGCGAGATCTTCAAGCTGGAACAGAAGGAACTGAAGGGCGGCGAGATGCTGCTTGTGACCTTCGCGGTGACGGACTATACAAGCTCCGTGCTGTGCAAGGTGTTTTTCCGTTACCGCAGCCGCTACATGAAGAAAGAAGAAGCGGAAGCTACGCCGATCACCGACGAGGAACGCGCGGCGGTGATGGAAAAGGTGGACCGGATCAGGGAAGGCATGTGCGTCAAGGTCCGGGGCGAATGCCTGTACGACAATTATGCCAGGGACCTGAGCATTTCCGTGCGGGACCTTGTGGAAACGGAAAAAGAGGAGCGGAAGGATACCGCGGAAGAAAAGCGGGTCGAGCTCCATATGCATACCAACATGTCCACGATGGACGCGCTGACGCCGGTTGATAAGCTGATCAAGCGGGCAGCGGAATGGGGACACCCGGCCGTGGCCGTGACGGATCACGGCGTGCTGCAGTCCTACCCGGCAGCCTTCCGGGCAGCCAAGGGAAAGATCAAGCTGATTCCCGGCTGTGAAGGTTACCTGATTGACGAGAAACCCATTATTGACGATCCGGACGGCCGGCCGTATGACGGACCGGTGGTGGTGCTGGACTTTGAAAGCACGGGCCTGAATACCGGCAAGGCCAGGATTATTGAAATCGGCGCCGTGAAGCTGGAAGGCGGAACGGTGACGGACAGCTTTGAACAGCTGGTGGATCCCGGGGAACCGCTGGGACCGGAAATCACCAATATTACCGGAATCAACGACGCCATGCTGCAGGGACAGCCGAAGGCGGAGGAAGCGCTTCCGAAGCTGATGGAGTTCATCGGCGACCTGCCCATTGTGGCGCATAACGCGCATTTTGACGCGAGCCTGCTGAAGGCGGAGCTGAAGCGCCTGGGACGGACCCTGAATGTGCCGGTGCTGGATACGCTGAGCTATGCCCGGAAGCTGTATCCGGACCTGAAGTCTTTCCGCCTGGCGGCGCTCTGCAAACACCTGGGTGTCAGCCTGAAAAACGCCCACCGGGCGGTGCATGACGCGACGGCGACAGCCCATTGCCTGCAGCGCATGTTTGAGGAGACCCGGGAACGGCAGCCGGACGCGGTGAGCGAGCTGGACCTGAACGCGGCCCTGACCGGCGGCGCCATCGGGGAAAGCTGGCATATTATCCTGCTGGCAAAGAACCGGACCGGCCTGGTGAACCTGAACCGGCTGGTGTCCATCAGCCACCTGGATTATTTCAAGCGGGTGCCGCATATGCCCCGGCATGTGATCCAGAAGTACCGGGAGGGACTGATCCTGGGCAGCGCCTGCGAGGCAGGCGAGCTGTTCCGGGCAGTGGTGAACGGGGAAGACCATGAACGGATCAAACAGATTGCCTCGTTCTACGACTACCTGGAGGTTCAGCCAATCGGGAACAATGCTTTTATGCTGCGGGACGGGCAGGTTTCCTCCGAGGAAGAGCTGCGGGACCTGAACCGGAAAATTATCGAACTCGGTGAAGAACTGAATATTCCGGTGGTTGCCACGGGCGACGTGCATTTCCTGGATCCGAAGGATGCCATCGGGCGCGCGATCATCCAGGCCGGGATGAAATACACTGACGCGGACCAGCAGCCGCCGCTGTATTTCAAAACAACCAACGAGATGCTGGAGGAATTCTCCTACCTGGGCGAGGCAAAGGCCCGGGAGATCGTCATTGACAATCCCCGGAAGATCGCGGAGCAGGTGGAGGAAATCAAGCTGTTCCCGAAGCATCCGAAGGGTGAGGATACCTTCCAGCCGTTCTGGGACGACGCGGAGGACCGGATCCAGCAGATGACCTGGGACACGGCGGAGGAACTGTACGGTTCCCCGCTGCCGGAGATCGTGGAAGCCCGGCTGAAAAAAGAACTGAAATCCATTGTGGGATACGGCTACTGCACACTGTATTCCATTGCCCAGAAGCTGGTTTCCCGTTCTCTGGAGGACGGCTACCTGGTCGGCAGCCGCGGCAGCGTCGGTTCCAGCCTGGTGGCCCGGATGTGCGGAATCACGGAAGTGAACGCGCTTCCGCCCCATTACCGCTGCACCCACTGCCGGAAGGGCTTCTTCGATGTGGACAAGAGCCAGTACCACGTGGGCGTTGACCTGCCGGACAAGGACTGTCCGGAATGCGGCCGGCCGCTGACCAAGGACGGATTTGATATCCCCTTCGAAGTGTTCCTGGGCTTTGAGGGAGACAAGGTGCCTGATATCGACCTGAACTTCTCGGGTGAATACCAGAACCGGGCCCACCACTATGTGGAGGAACTCTTCGGACACGATCACGTGTTCCGCGCGGGTACCATCTCCGGCCTGGCGGACAAGACCGCCTACGGCTATGTGCTGAAATACCTGGAGGAGCGCGGCATCCAGGCAGGAAACGCCGAAAAGGAACGGCTTGCCCTGACCTGTACCGGCGTCAAGCGGACCACCGGCCAGCACCCGGGCGGCATGGTTGTTGTGCCGCTGGAGTATGAGATCTATGACTTTACCGCTGTGCAGCATCCGGCGGACGACCTGGAAAGCGATTTCACCACCACACACTTCGACTTCAACAGCATGCATGACATCCTGGTGAAGCTGGACTGCCTTGGCCATGATGACCCGACGATGCTGCATGAGCTGGAGATGCTCACGGGAATCAACTTCAAGGATGTGCCGCTGGACGATCCCGGCGTGCGCAGCCTGTTTGCCTCCCCGGAAGCGCTGGGCGTAACGACGGAGGACATCCTGTGCAATACCGGCACCTACGGTGTTCCGGAGTTCGGCACGGGCTTCGTGCGGGGCATGCTGGAAGAGACAAAGCCCCATACCATGGAGGAACTGCTGCGGATTTCCGGCCTGAGCCACGGTACGGACGTGTGGCTGGGCAACGCCCAGGAGATTATCGCATCGGGCACCGCAACGCTGAGCGAATGCGTCTGCTGCCGTGACGATATCATGAACTACCTGATCGACAAGGGCGTTAAGCCGAAGCTGGCGTTCACCACCATGGAAAGCGTCCGGAAGGGCAAGGGCCTCAAGCCGGAAATGGAACAGGCCATGCTGGACGCAAAGGTGCCGGACTGGTTCATGGACAGCTGCAAGAAGATCAAATACATGTTCCCCAAAGGACACGCGGTTGCCTATGTGACGATGAGCCTGCGGGTCGCCTGGTTCAAGCTGCATGAGCCGCTGGCATACTACTGCGCCTATTTCACGGTGCGCGGAGACGGTTTTGACGCTTCCACCATGCTGCTGCCGCCGGCGGACGCACGAAAGAAGATCAACGAGATCCGGAACATGGATTCACCGTCAGCCCGGGACAAGGATATTGCCACCTGCCTGGAGCTGATCCTGGAGATGAACATGCGGGGAATCCGCTTCCTTCCGGTGGACTTGTACCGGAGCGACGTGAAACGCTTCAAAATTGAGGACGGCAATATCCGCTGCCCGTTCATCAGTCTGCCGGGACTGGGAGAAAGCGCGGCCATCCCCATTGCCGAAGCGCGGAAGAACGGTCCGTTCATCAGCATTGAGGACCTGCAGATCCGGGGAAAGGTCGGCTCTTCCGTTATCGAGACGCTGCGCACCCACGGCGCGCTGCAGGGACTGAGCGAAACGAACCAAATCAGTATGTTCTGAGGCAGGGAATGAATCAGAGACGTACAGAAGGATAAAACGGAAGAAAAGGCGAAATGTATAAGGAAACAGGGAAGGAGGGGAAAGCATGTACCGGTCCATGAACCTGAAGGGTTTTCTGCTGATCCTGGGTGTTATGCTGCTGATTTTTATCGTTGCCCACTCCGCCCTGAAGGGGACCCTGAATGAGAAAGCGGAAGAGGAAAAGCTGCTGCAGGTCAAAAAAACCAAGCTGGAAGAGGAGTTCAAAAGCCTGAACAAACAGCTGAGCGTGGTTGGCACGGATGAATATATCATCTCCAGCGCGGTACGTGACTTTTCCTATGTCAAAAGAGACGCAATCCGTTTCGAATACACAAATCCGGAAGTGCTGTATGCCTATTCTGAGGCAGAACTGCAGATCCTGATGGATGAACTGAACGATTGAGGAGGACGACCGTGAAAGCTGCCGTGATCGGGATTGGTTCCAATTCGGTGAGAAGCCTGCTGGCTGATGTCAGCGGTACGGGCTTCAGGCGCCTCCGGCGCGACCGGGAAGGGACACGCCTGTTCGCCGGCCTGGATGCTGCAGGCCGCCTGGATCGGGACAGCATGGACAAGACGGTGTCGGCAGTACGCCGCATGGCTTCGGAGAACCGGGAACAGGGCGCGGAACGGATGGAGATTTTCGCGACCAGCGCGGCCCGGGACGCGGCAAACGGAGCAGAATTCATGGAAGCGGTGGAAGGAGAAACGGGAATTCCGCTCCGGATTATTTCCGGCGAGGAAGAAGCGGAGCTCAGCTTCCTGGGCGCTTCCGCCGCGGTATCCGCAGAACGCTGCGGGATGATTGATATCGGCGGCGGCAGCACGGAGATCGCCGTGGGCTCAGCTGCCGGAACAGAATGCGCGTTTTCCTGCCAGATGGGTGCCGTAAGACTGTTCAGGCGGCTCCGGCTGGACCGGAAGGAAGACATGAAACCGGTGGAAGTGGCTGCCGCGGAAATCCTGGATGAGCAGCTTCAGAACCATCCGGACCTGAAACTGCCGGAGATCTGGGTCGGCACGGGCGGCACCTTTACCACCCTGGCGGCCATGGTGCTGGGACAGCCCTGGACAAACCGGACCAATGTGCACGGGGCTACGATTACCCGGACGGAAATCCGGGAAATCGGTGAAAAACTGGCCGGCATGAAGGTGGAGGAACGCCTGAAGCTTCCCGGACTGCAGCCAAGCCGTGCGGATATTGTGGTCCACGGGATCTGCATCCTGCTGGGCGTGATGACGCGCCTTGGCATGGAGCGGATTACGGTGAGCGAGTGGGGGAACCTGGACGGGTATATCAGGAAGTATTACTGCGGGAATGCTTTCTGAAATGAAGAATGAAAAATGAAGAATGATGCGGTGTGGCAGCACGTCACAGAATGCATCAGGGAAATGCGTTCTGATTTATATAGATTATCTTGTTGAGATTTGGAGAAAGAAATGCTTGAGTTAAAGAATGTATCCTTCCTCGTGGACGCGGAGGGGAAAGATAAGGAAATCATCCGGAATGTCAGCCTGACCATCCCGGACCGGAAACTTGTGGTGGTGACGGGACCGAACGGCGGCGGAAAATCCACGCTGGCCAAGCTGATTGCCGGCATTGAAAAGCCCACCGGCGGGCGTATTTTTTTCAACGGTGAGGACATTACTGAGCTGAACGTCACCGACCGGGCGCGGCGGGGCATTGCCTATGCGTTCCAGCAGCCAGTGCGCTTCAAGGGAATCCGGGTCCTGGACCTGATCCGCATTGCGGCGGGGAAGACGCTTTCCATATCGGATGCCTGCCAGTACCTTTCCTCTGTGGGGCTTTGCGCCCGCGACTATGTGGACCGGGAAGTGAACGCCAGCCTTTCCGGCGGCGAACTGAAGCGGATTGAAATTGCCACGGTGCTTGCCCGCAAGGCGGTGCTGTCCGTGTTTGACGAACCGGAAGCCGGCATTGACCTGTGGAGCTTCCGGAACCTGACGGAGGTCTTCCGGCAGATGCGCAGTGACATCCATGACAGCTCCATCCTGATTATTTCCCATCAGGAACGGATCCTTGAAATTGCGGATGAGATCATTGTGCTGAAAGAAGGACAGGTGGAAAAACAGGGCACGCGGGATGAGATCTATCCCCATCTGATGATCAACGAAAAGGCTGCCGTATGTGAAGGGCCTTTCGTGGTGCCCGGAAAGGGGGATGCGGAATGCTGAAGCTGGATGAAATTCAGAAACGGCTGCTGCGGGAAGTGGCTGACCTGCATGAAGTTCCGGAGGGCGCATACAACATCCGCTCCAACAGCGCTTCCGCAGGCCGTCAGTCCACGGCCAACATTGAAATTACTCCCAAGGAAGATGTCAGCGGGCTGGAGATCCGGATCAAGCCGGGTACCAGGAACGAGAGCGTGCATATTCCGGTGGTGATGACCCAGAGCGGACTGAAGGAGGTCGTCTATAACGATTTCTTTATCGGTGAAGGCGCGGATGTAGTGATCATTGCCGGCTGCGGTATTGACAACTGCGGCAACCAGGATTCCCAGCATGACGGGATTCACCGTTTCTATGTGGGGAAAAACGCCCGGATCAGGTATGTGGAAAAGCATTATGGCTCCGGCGACGGCAGCGGAAAGCGGATCCTGAACCCGGGAACGGAAGTGTATATGGAAGAAGGCAGCTATGCCGAAATGGAAATGGTGCAGATCAAAGGCGTGGATGACACGGAACGCACCACCACCGCGGAGCTGGCTGCCGGAGCGAAGCTGGTGGTTCGGGAACGCCTGATGACCCACGGGGATCAGCGGGCGATCAGCAACTATGTGGTAAACCTGAACGGGGAAGGCTCCAGCGCGGACGTGGTTTCCCGTTCGGTAGCCCGGGATCATTCCTACCAGAAGTTTGACGCGAAGATTGCCGGCAACGCAGCCTGCCATGGACATACGGAATGCGACTCCATTATCATGGATGAAGGCCGGATCCTGGCGGTGCCCGCGCTGGAAGCGAACAACGTGGACGCGGAACTGGTGCATGAGGCGGCTATCGGCAAGATTGCCGGTGAACAGCTGATCAAGCTGATGAGCCTGGGACTGACAGCCGCGGAAGCGGAGGAACAGATTATCAACGGATTCCTGCAGTGAAGTTAAACCCTGTTCTGCATAAGCAGAACAGGGTTTAAATGAATTATTCGACTTTGTCGAATATGAATTATTGGGCGTTCCGCCCAACATGAAATATCTGCTTAAAGTAAAGCAGATGTGATAGTTACTGTTACTCATCTGAACAATGGCAAACCACAAACCAGACAAAAGAACCGTCCCCTTGTCTGCAAAAAGCCAGCGGAGCATTTGCTCCGCTGGCTTTTTATCTGCGATTAATCAGGCCTGGGTTTTGGTGCCGATGAAGCACAGGGCAATGGTGCCGGGGCCGGCGTGGGCGCCGATGACGGGACCGACGTTCTCGATCATAACATTGGCGCCGGGGAGCTTCTGCTCCACCAGGGCTTTGGTGCGCTGCGCGTCTTCAAGGCAGTCGGCGTTCAGGACGATGATGGGGCT
>JAEEGL015611374.1_pt1 | contig 13362 bp, 15 predicted proteins | sample 9134231 | NCBI WGS metagenome assembly JAEEGL01 (sample SAMN16246548, study PRJNA631951) | gut metagenome | biome: gut microbiome; feature: rumen; material: fiber-attached | host: Bos | place: Iran: Karaj | collected 2018-10 | reverse complement strand
GGGGCCAGGTCGCGGCCCGCGCTCGAGGCACCGAAGAGCTCAATGTCGGGCTGCTGCGCCTTGTTCAGTTTGGAAAGGACGGCGAAAAGCGGCAGGGTCCGGTAGGGCGAAAGCCGCTTGTCGTCGGCCAGGAACACGTCGTCCACGCCGTAGGGATAGAGCGACTCGGCGGCGGCGCGCACGTTGCTGCCGAGCACGGCGGCCTGCAGGCGGCAGCCCAGCCGGCCGGCCAGCTGACGGCCCTTCGTGCAGAGTTCCAGACTGATGTCGGCGATGGTGTTCTTCTCCGACAATTCGCAATATACTAATACGTTGTTCATGGGTTTCAAGTATTACGGTCCTACAAGATATGCTCCTTGATCAGCGTAGCCGAGAGCTCGCTGAGCGCGGCCTCGGTCGGTTCAAGAACCACCGATTCCTTGTGCGCCAGCACCACGTTCTCGATTTTCTTGACCTTGGTCGGCGAACCTTTCAGGCCCAGGCGGTCCATATCGGCGTCGATGGCGTCTGCCGTCATCAGCCGCACCTCCTTGCCGGCGAGCCGGAACATCCGGTGGATGTTCGGGAAGCGGCAGTCTGCAGCGGCCGAAGTGACGGTCACCAGGGCGGGAAGCTTCGCTTTCACGCACTCGGTACCACGTTCCAGCCGACGGCGGATGGTGATCTCGCGCTCCGTAACACCGAGCAGTTCCTCGGCATACGTGACCTGCGGAATCTCCAGCTTCTCAGCCACCTGCGGCCCCACCTGCGCGGTGTCGCCGTCGATTGCCTGGCGACCGCCGAAGATGAGGTCCACGCGGCCCAGCTGGCGGATGACCTGCGAAAGGGCATACGACGTGGCCAGCGTGTCGGCGCCGGCAAAGCGCATATCGCTCAGCACCAGGCCGTCATCAGCGCCGCGGCCCAGGGCGTCCTTGATGATCTCGGCGGCGCGGGGCGGGCCCATCGTGACAACGGTGACCGTAGCTCCGGGCATCAGGTCCTTGACGCGCAGCGCCATTTCCAGGGCTTTCAGGTCCTCGGGATTGAACACTGTCGGCAGGGCGGCACGGTTCACGGTGCCGTCCGCATTCATGGCATCGGCCCCGACATTATGCGTGTCGGGAACCTGTTTGGCCAATACTACAATATTGAATGACATATCGTTGCTTCTTTTGAATTGACGTTAGTTGATGGCCAGGCCGCCGTCGCAGCTGATGACCTGTCCGGTCACGTAGGCCGCCAGGTCGCTGGCCAGGAACAGGGACACGTGCGCCACGTCGGTGTCGAGGCCGCCGCGGTGCAGGGGAATCTGCTTCATCCAGTCCTTGCGGACCTCTTCGGGAAGCTGCTGTGTCATCGGGGTCTCGATGAAACCCGGGGCCACGGCGTTGCAGCGGATGCCGCGCGAACCAAGCTCCTTGGCAATGGAACGCGTGAAGCCGATGATGCCGGCCTTCGACGCGGCATAGTTGCACTGGCCCGCATTGCCGTTCAGACCCACGATCGAGCTGATGTTGACAATGGCGCCGGAGCGCTGCCGCATCATCATCGGGGCAAAGGCCTTCGTATAGTTGAACACAGAACGGAGATTGACGTCCATCACGGCATTCCAGTCCTCGACGCTCATGCGGAGGATGAGCTGGTCCTTGGTGATGCCGGCATTGTTGACCAGCACGTCGAGACGTCCGTAGTTGGCTTCCACCCACTGGGCCACCTCCTGCGCCTGGGCGAAGTCGGCGGCGTTGGACGCCAGGAAGTCGGCCCGCACGCCCTTGGCGCGGAGCTCGGCCACCAGCGCGTCGCTGGCCTCGTTGGCCTTCAGGTCGGTGAAAATGACATTGGCGCCTTCCTCTGCGAACAGCAGGGCATGGCTGCGCCCGATCCCGCGCGATGCGCCGGTGATCAGGGCCGTTTTATTCTCGAGCAGTTTCATTTCGATTCTTCGGGTTTATCAACCAGCATAAAAATCAAGGTACCCTTGGCGCACAGTTTTCCCTCCACGCTGGCCTCGGCGTCGATGAAGAAGGTCAGGCCGCGACGGTTGGAGATCCGCGATTTCACCGTGATCAGGTCACCGGGGCGCACCTGGTTCTTGAAGCGCACGTTGTCCAGACCCGCATAGAAGGTGAGCCGTCCCGGAAGGACGTCCAGCAGCAGTGCGCAGGAGCACTGTCCCATAATTTCACAGAGGACGACGCCCGGGACCACCGGATAACCCGGGAAATGGCCCTGGAGAAAGTACTCGTCACCCCGTACCTGGTAGTGGCCGATGCAGATCTCGCCATCCAGCGTCACATCGTCGACGAGCAACATCGGCTCGCGATGAGGCAGATACTTTTTGATTTCTTCTCTATCCATTATCGTGTGTATTTATTTGTTTCTCTAGATTTTGCGCAGCGCCACGCAGGCGTTCTGCCCGCCGAAGCCGAACGAGTTGCTGATGGTGATCGACGGAGCGAAATCGCGGGCGGTATGCGGCGTATAGTCGAGGTCGCAGTCCGGGTCGGGCTCGTCGAGATGGATGGTCGGAGCCACCTTGCCTTCCTGCAGGGTCTTGGCGCAAACCAACAACTCGATGGCGCCGGTGGCGCCGAGCATGTGCCCGGTCATCGACTTGGTGCTGCTGATGACGGCCTTGTGTGCCTGCTCGAGGCCGAGGGCCTGCTTGATGGCCAGGGTCTCCGCCTTGTCGTTGAGGGGCGTGCCGGTGCCATGCGCGTTGATGTACAGCTTCTCCCCTTCCCGGAAACCGGCCTCTTCGAGCGCCCAGCGGATGCAGTTGGTCGCACTCTTGGCATCGGCGCGGGGAGCGGTATAGTGGTAGGCGTCGCAACTGTTGCCGTAGCCGCACACCTCCGCATAGATGTGTGCGCCGCGGCGGCGTGCCAGTTCATAGTCCTCGAGAATCATCACCCCTGCGCCGTCACCGATGACGAAGCCCTTGCGGCGGGCGTCAAACGGCAGCGAAGCGGCCATCGGGTCCTCGCTCGTGGTTAGGGCCTTGCTGTTGGCGAAGCCGGAGATGGCGATCTCGCAGATCGCGGCCTCGGCACCGCCGGTAATCATCGCGTCGGCACGGCCTTCGCGGATCATCCGGTACGCCTCGCCCACGGAATGCGTGCCCGTGGCGCAGGCCGTGACCACGGGAAGGTTCGGGCCTTCGGCGTGGAAGAGGATGGCGACATTGCCCGAGGCGATATTCGCAATCATCTCTGGAATGAACAACGGCGAGACGCCGCGCGAGCCGTTGGCCATCAGCGACGAATGTTCGCGGCACAGCGTCTGGATGCCACCCACACCCGAACCGATGGCGCAACCCAGGCGCTCGGGAGCGACGTCGCGGCCCGCTTCGAGGCCGCTGTCGCGCATCGCCTGCGTCGCCGCCGCGAGCGCATAAAGCGCATAGCGGTCGTTGTGGCGGATCATCGCTCGGTCAATATCAAAGTCTTCCGGGTTGAAATCCTTCACCTCGGCAGCCACCTTGACGGGCAGCTCCGTCGCGTCGAGCGAATGGATGAAATCGATGGCGCAACTGCCGTTGAGCAGTTCAGACCACATGCGTTCCACGCTGTTTCCCAGCGGGGAGATGCAGCCGAGTCCTGTAATGACTACACGTTTCATGGCTCTCATTTATTATATTGGATTTCAGACCATTTCAAGATAGCGGCGCCTGTCACGAAACCACCGCCAAAGGCGCTCAGCATCAGCGTGGCGCCGTCTTTCAGCTTACCCTGCCGCGAAAGCTCGTCCATCAGGATGCCGATGCTGGCGGAAGAGGTGTTGCCGTAATTCTGGATGTTGGTGGGGAACTTTTCCTTCGGCTGCCCCAGGTGCTCACGGATGCACTCGATGATGCGCTTGTTCGCCTGATGGAGCAGGAACAGGTCGATGTCCGCTCCGGTCATTCCGTTGCGCTCCAGCAGGACGTCGACATCCTCCATGCTGGCCTCAACGGCCAGGCGGAACACCTCGCGGCCTTCCATGACGAGCGGCATGGTCTTCTCCTCGACGCGGTCGAAGGGCGTCGGTTCCATCGCACGCTTGTAGTACATCACGTCGGTATGCGTCTTGCCCGTCAGGCGGAAATCGCGGAAGCCCTCGCCCTGCGTGACGACCAGCGCCGAGGCGCCGTCGCCGAAGAGCACGCAGGTGGCACGGTCGTGCCAGCTGCAGAAGCGCGACGGCTCCTCGGCCGCCACGATCAGGATGTTCTTCACGTCCTTCGACTTGAGGAAAGCATCAGCCACGTCGAGCGAATACACCAGGCCGGCGCAGGCGCCGTTCATATCGAAAGTGGGGCAGCAGCAGCCCAGGGGGCCGAGAATGATGCTGCCCAGCGACGGCGACACATAACTGTTGGCCACGTTCGAGCAGATCAGATAGTCGATGTCTTCCGGACGCAGGCCCGACGATTCGAGGGCGGCGCGGGCCGCCTTCAGGGCCAGATCCCGGAGCGTCTCCGTGCTCAGCAGCCGGCGGGTGCGGATGCCTGTCCGGGTAGAGATCCATTCATCGCTGGTGTCCAGGAATCCGGCCAGCATTTCGTTGGTCACTGCTTTTGCGGGGAGTGCGCTGCCTGTACCTATTATTTTCATAGCATATGTTTCTTTATAAAAATTTGTAAATTTGCAGACTAAATTGAACGCATTGGAAGCACCTAAATATCTGTTGCAGAGGAGGTTTCTATTGGAATCGGTCGTCTTTGTGGTGGCCTTTTCCATCCTTTTCCTGCTGACCTACCATCCTTTCTCCTCCACTGTCTGGCTGGGCCTCGGCACCGATGTGGTGCTGCCGAGCATCCTCTTTTACCTTTCTTCCATCAGCATCCTGCTGTTGAGCAAAATGGGTATGATGCTCTACCAGATCCGGCATACCATCACCGTCCGCAAGTACCTGCTTTGGGTGTTGGGAGAATTCATCCTCATTGCCGTCATCTACCTGCTTCACACGCGTTACTGGTTTGAAACCGACATCCCCTTGACGTTCCGGCTCGTCCTTCGCACGTCCCTCTGCGTAGGAATGATTCTGGTGATTCCTTACACCATTTTCACGCTGCTGGCGGCCAACAAGGCCAAGACCGAGGAACTGGACGCCCTGAAACTGCAGTTGGAAACGGGCGCGCCCGAATCGGAACGTCCCGACCCCACCATCCACTTCTATGACTACAGCGGTGTGCTGCGCATTTCTATTCCCGCGGGGTCGATCTTTTATATCGCTTCGCAGGACAATTATGTGGAAATCCAGTATGTGCTGGAGGGCAAACTGCTGAACTATCTGATGCGATGCCGCACTACGCGGCTCGAAAAGCAGTTGGAAGGGACTTCGCTTGTCCGTTGCCACCGTTCCTATATCGTGAACGTGGACAACGTTTCACAGTTCAAGCGGGAAAAGTCACGGGCGTTTCTGGTACTCTCCCATCCTGACGCCAGGAAGATTCCGGTTTCCAAGAGTTACTACAAGGCGATTGCCGAACATCTGGGCAAGATCGCCTCGTAGTTATTCTCTCATACCTCTTGTTTACTTGCGGGAAGCGATGTAACCGACAGCATCTGCGACGGTCTTGATGCCCATTGCATCTTCGTCGGAGATCTTCAGATCGAACTCCTTCTCGAAATCCATGATCAGCTCGACGGTATCGAGCGAGTCAGCGCCGAGATCCATCGTGAAGCTGGCTGCGGGCGTTACCTCTTCTTTCGGGAGACCGAGTTTGTTGGAGATGATGTTGATTACCTTTTCTTCAATCTGTGCTTTTTCCATTTTTTCGGTTTTTTGAAATTATCGGACGCAAAGATAGCCCATCCCCGGCCACCTGATTCGGGCCTTGGCGGCGAATGTGGCGAAAATGCCCTTTTCAGGGGCGAATAGACGCATTTTGTGGCGAAAGAAGTCTAAAATTATATTATATTTGTAGGTCGTAATGCGTCAATTTTAACTCAGATGAAACGCTTTTTTGCCTACGCCCTCTGCCTGCTGCTGGCACTGGCATGCTCCGCCCCCGAAAAGAAGGGCGCTCCGGAAAAACCCGAAAAAGAAGATGAAAACGGCCTGGCCTTCGCCGCCCTTTCCGTCATCAATATGCGCGAGAAGCCCGAGTACGATGCAGAGCTCGGCACCCAGGCGCTCATGGGTACGCCCGTCAAGGTCCACTACCACGACAACGGCTACTGGGTGAATATCGAAACGCCCGACGGCTACAAGGCCTGGGTCAACGAAATGGCCATCGTGCCCATCGACCAGGCCCGCCTCGACCAGTGGAAGGCTGCCGACCGCGTGGTGGTCTCCACCTATTATACCTTCTTCCTCGAAGCGCCTGAGGCCAACGCCCAGCACGTCAGCGACGGCGTGTGGGGCGACATCGTCGAGCGCACGGGCGTCACGGGCAAATTTACCGCCGTCCAGCTGCCCGACGGCCGGAAGGCCTTCGTACCGACGGCCGACGTGACGGAGCTCCGCACGTGGGTGAACAGCCGCGCAGCCGTCATCCCTGCCGACGCGCCCGCCCTCACCCGCGAAAAGGCACAGCAGCTCATCCTCGAGACGGCCAAGACCTTCCTCGGTGTGCCCTATCTCTGGGCCGGCACCTCCATCAAGGGCGTGGACTGCAGCGGCTTCTCCAAGACCGTCTACTTCCTCAACGGCTATATGCTCCTGCGCAACGCTTCGCAGCAGTACAAGACCGGCGAGCCGGTCGACGTGTCGGAAGGCCTGGGCAACCTCCAGCCGGCCGACCTCGTATTCTTCGGCCGCGAGGCTACGGAAGAGAAGCCCGAGAAGATCACGCACGTAGCCATCTACCTGGGCGACGGCAAGATCATCCACTCGTCGCAGCTGGTGCGCATCAACAGCCTGATTGAAGGCGAGCCCGACTATTACAGCCGCAAGCCCATCCGCGCATGCCGCATCCTCGGCAACCAGGACTGCGGAAAGGGCGTCGTATCCATTGCCCAGAGCGGCGTTTACTTCGAACAATAAACCTTATCTTTATATGAGCGATCGCAGAACATTCCTCAAGACGGCCGGGCTGCTGACGGCCGGCGCCGCACTCTGGCATCCTTCCCGGCTTTTCGCACGGAGTGCCGGTGCAGCCAAGAAGAAATCGGGCAGCAAGAAACTCGAACTCGCGTGGGAAGACTTCCAGGGCATCATGAAGTTCACCTTCACGATCTCCGGCAGCTCCCGCACCACCACGCCCATCGTCATCACCCGCCTCACCTGGGACGGCTACGAGGGCTACGGCGAAGCCGCCATGCCGCCGTACCTGGGCGAAACGCAGGCCTCCTGCCACGAATTCTACAAGAAGGTGGTGGACAGCGTGCTGCCGAAATTCGACAACCCGTTCGAAGTCGAGGCCATCATGGCCGCTGTCGACAAGCTGACGACCAACAACACCGCAGCCAAGGCTTCCATCGACATCGCCCTCCACGACCTGATCGGCAACATCTTCGGCCAGCCTTGGTGGAAGATCTGGGGCTTCAACCCGAAAGATGCGCCGTACACCTGCTATACCATCGGCTATGACGCTTCCGACGAGATGGTGAACACCAAGATCACCGAAGCGTCCTGGAACAAGATCATCAAGGTGAAACTCGGTATGAGCGAAGCCGAGGACAAGCGCATGATCAACCTGATCCGCGCCCGCGACAACCGCCCTATCGTCATCGACGCCAACCAGGGTTGGAAAGACAAGTACTACGCCCTCGACATGATTCACTGGCTCGCCGAGCGCGGTGTGGAGATGATCGAGCAGCCTATGAGCAAGTACTGCCTCGAAGAGACCGCCTGGATCACGGAACGCAGCCCGCTGCCCGTGATGGCCGACGAATCGTGCCAGCGTATCTACGACATCCCGAAGCTGAAAGGCGCCTTCCACTGCATCAACATCAAGCTGATGAAGTGCACCGGCCTCTGGGAAGCCCGCCAGATGATAACGATGGCCGAGCAGAACCACATGAAGCTGATGGTCGGCTGCATGACGGAGACCTCCGTAGCCATCTCGGCCGCCGCCCAAATCTCCCCGAAGGTCATCTGGGCCGACCTCGACGGCAACTACCTCCTCGGCAACGACTGCTTCGACGGCATGAAACTCGTCGACGGCCGCATCACCCTCGAAGACAAACCCGGCCTTGGCCTGACAAAGAAGCCTGGAATCATCTCCATTTAGTTGTTCACATCTGTAGATTGAACGATTAAACCGCCGACGGACTGGTTTTTTTCGTATCTTTGTATTGATTTAGGTTATCCTAAAAACAAACTAAGCTATGAAAAAAATTGTTGTCCTATTCGTCATTGTCCTCGCCTTGAACGCTTCGTACGCACAGGCGCAGGAAGACAAGATGCTTTTCAACCACATGTCCGCAGGCATTACTCTGGGCACGGACGGCGTGGGATTAGAACTGGCCTTTCCGGCTTCACAGTTCCTGGTGGTCCGGGGCGGTTATTCGCTATGTCCCATTCCCTACAAGAAAAACGTCTCCCTAAGTTCTCTCCATGTGGGCGGGTCGGAAATGAACCTGTCCAATATACCTGTGACCGCCCAGCCGTGGAAAGGTGGCTTGGGCAATCTCATGCTTGATATCTATCTCAACCCGACCGGGTCCTTCCACTTTGTTGCGGGATTATTCGCCGGGTCCGGCAAACTTGTCGGCGGGAAGGTAGATCTCCGTGACAAGATCAGCCCTCAAGACTACAAGACAGGCATCACTTACAACGGTATCTCCTGCTCCACGGATGCGGAAGGCTTCGCGCACGTGGATGCTACCGTGAATAAGGTGCTCCCGTACCTGGGCGTCGGGTTCGGCCGCGCGCTGCGCCTTGACAAGCGGGTGACCTTCAATGTCGAGCTGGGCGCCGCCTATTCCGGCGGAATCAAAGTGGTAACCTACGATTATTCCAATCCTTCCAAGGTGACCCGTTCCGTTATTACCAGCTCCGCGTTGGTAAACAAATCCGGCGAACAGATTGACAAGGGGCTGGTGGACAAACTGGCCCGCAACTGGGTTGTTTTACCGATGCTGAAATTCCAGGTGTCCGTACGCCTGTTCTGATTTGAAAAACAATTTAAAAACAGATTATAATGAAAAAGACTTTTTTCTTCCTTTTCGCGATTTCCCTTTTTCTCTGTGCAGGCTGCGATGAAAGCAGGCAGGACGATTCGGTCGTTTTCCCGGACCCTGCCACCACGGACTGCGCTGTCCAGATTAATTTCAACAAGGGTGAAGTCCTTCAACTCGAGCTTCCCAACCGTCCCAACAACAGTACCACTCCTGTTTCCGGAGACCCCGTTACCGTAAAGATTCCCCAAATCGACCTCACTGAAGCCAGCCGCTATATCCTCTACATCGATGACAAGTTCACGAAAGCCAGTGATCCAACTGTGTGGACGGGTCGTTTTACCTTCGACCGCAGCACGAATACTTATTCGCTGGAAGGATTTGGCACCATCAAGCAAAAGGACGGCTTATGCATCGTCTCCCCGATCACAACCAAGGCCGGTGAAAGCTATGAATTGCCCGCCACCTTCACTTCCTTCAAAAGGAAAGACAATGCACAAATCAACCTGTCACGCACCTGGAAGGTAGCCAGCACGTATATCAAGGTGAAGGGTGGGAAGAGCAACGTCAGCATTTCGAAAGGATTTGACGGATGTAACCTTTACGAAATCGGCTCGTTCTGCAAAGACAAGGGTGTTTCCCTCACCGACGATGACTTGAATCTGCTCAAAGGCTACCAGATCACCGAATTGATGATGCTGGGCAACAACAATCTCGTCATCGGCTTCCAGAACGCCTACTCTTACTACGGCACCTACACCGTCAGTTCTTCATCCTTCAGCTGGTCGCTGCACAACAAGAACAAACTGTTGCCCAGCAACGCCACAGGCACGGTCACGTTCCTGAAGAACCAGACCGTCGAGCTCCTCCTCAACACCTCGATCAACTCGAGCGGCGAATCCTATGATGCTTCGCTGATGTTCACACTTCAAGAGGTGAAATAACGCTCGGTGATCACATACAACAAATAACTAAAGAGGGCCTTACTCGGCCCTCTTTAGTTATTATTTCATCTTGCAGATATCGCGACAGAGCCAGTCCATCGTCTTGGGGAACCGGTCATTCGGCACGAAGTCGGTATCGCCCTTGACGCCATTCACTTCGATCTCACAAACGGTTTCTCCACTGGCGCAGTCCTCGATCACGATAACGCCGGAAACGCGGATAAACATACTGCCCCACATACCGGGACCCTGTTTCTGCTCGAAATCGGAGACCTTGAACGTCAGTTTGTACGGTGCGTCCCCGCCATTGACCAGTTTGAGGCCTTTGCTGTATTTATTGAAGGACTCGAAGAAGGCATCGTTCATCCCCTGGACACGGGTCTGGTAATCATCCTCGCTCCACGCTTCAAACGATTGGTCCTTTTCGAAAGTTGCCTGCGACAAATCGATGCTCCAAGTAGCGGTAGCATCGCTTCGCAGTACATCCAGACTGCCCTTGCTCACTTTCAAAGGCTTCGCGGCAAAAAGAGAAACGGCCGTAAAAAGAAGAAGGGCCGTGGTCATGATTCTTTTCATACACAGATAAATTATGTTTATGCAAATATAATAAAAAACTGGATTACCCCATCAGCCACTTCCCCACCTTGGGGATACGCTGGACTGCGATGCTAAAGAGTGCGACACCGAGGAAGGAGAGGACGGCGGTGGAGAGGATTTCAACGGGCGTGGTCCATAGGCCGAGGCGGCCGTCCGGGCCGATGCCCAGGGCGGTGCGAAGCCAAGCCGAAACGACGCCCAGCAGGAGCATATGGCAGAGATACATGCCGTAGCTGGCCTTTGAGACGGGAAGGAGGACCTTTTCGTAGAAGCGGCCACCTCGCTCGATCTTGCGGAACAGCAGGATCCAGGCCAGGGCCATCAGGGCGACGCCGAAAGTGTCGTTGAGCCACGGTCCTTCCCACAGGGCCGCAAGGCCGACCGGACCCTCAACAGGGAAAACGCCCTGACTGTCGGCCCAGACGCGGCTTAGAAAGCCGCCGCAACAGATGGCAAAGCCGGCGAGGAACGCAGGAACCGCGATTGCCAGCGTCCGGCCCCATGTCAGCCGACCTACGAACTTGCGAAAATACAGTCCCAGCAACAGGTAGCCCACGAAGCCGCTCAAATAATAAAATGTACCATAGGTATTCCAGCTGGCCTCGCCCCAGAGGGGATATTTGGCCGCATTCGGGATGCCGGAAGGTCCGTACATGACCGGCGCCGCGCCTCCCACCCACTGGCGGATGAGCGGAATCAGCGTCGTGAACAGCCAGATACCCAGATAAATCTGCAACTCCCGCTTGCCCACTTTCTCCGCCCAGGGCGAAAGCAGCGGGATGAGGAGATACACGCCGACCAGCATATAGACGAACCAGAGGTGACCCGCCGCATAGTTGAAGTTGAGCAGCAGGTCCTTGAAGTTCTGCACGGGCTCGCCCCAGACCAGTGCGTAGACGAGGGTCCAGAAAAGGAAGGGCGGCAGGATCCGCAGCGCCCTGCGACGGAAGAATTCCCCGGCGCTGTAGTGCATCGGGAACTGCAGGTAGCTGGACGTGAAGATGAACAGGGCGATGGCGGCGCGGGGCAGCACATTGAGGATGGACACCCAGATGGCGTCTATCCGGGTCAGGATCAGCGACCCCTCCCCGCCCAGGTAGAACGGCTCGCAACTATGCGTTTGCATCACCAGGAAGCAGGCTGTCACCCGCAGCCAGTCGAGCCAGATTTCTCTTTTGTCGTTTGTCGTTGTCATCGCGCTTTCTTCCATTTGCTTTTACAAAGCTAATTATTTATTTTTACTCCGGCATAAGCCGGATCTTCTATGAAACCGAAAGCATTATTCATCGGCGGCACCGGGACCATCAGTACCGCCATCACCGCGGCCCTGGCGGCGGAAGGGAAATGGGACCTCACCCTCCTGAACCGCGGTTCCCGCAGCAGCGCCGTACCCAAAGGCGTAAAGGTCATGCAGGCCGATATCCAGGATGAGGCCGCCGTGGCCGGGCTTCTGGAGGGCACCCGCTGGGACTGCGTCTGCGACTTCATCGGCTTTGTGCCCGCGCAGGTGGAACGCGACTGGCGGCTGTTCCGCGGCAGGACGCGTCAGTATATGTACATCAGTTCGGCATCGGCCTACCAGAAACCCGCTACCAGTCCCTTCATCACGGAAGGCACGCCGCTGGCCAATCCTTACTGGCAGTATTCGCGGGACAAGATTGCCTGCGAAGAATTCCTGATGGATAAATACCGGAACGAGGGCTTCCCCGTGACGATCATCCGGCCCAGCCACACCTATGACGAGCGCTCCGTTCCGCTGGGCGTCCACGGAGACAACGGATCCTGGCAAGTGCTCCGGCGCATGCTCGACGGCAAACGCGTGATCATCCACGGAGACGGCACGTCACAGTGGACGCTGACCCACAATACTGACTTTGCCAAGGGCTTCATCGGGCTCATGGGCAATCCGCACGCGTTGGGAAACGCTTTCCAGATTACCTCCGACGAGACGCTCAGCTGGAACCAGATCTACCAGGCCATCGCCGACAAGTTGGGCGTGGAGCTCAAAGCCTGCCACGTTTCGTCAGAGTTTCTGGCCGAAGTGGGGCCCTATGACTTCCGGGGCAGCCTCCTCGGAGACAAGGCCGTCACGGTACTCTTCGACAACCGCAAGCTGAAACGGGCCGTCCCGGGCTTCCAGGCGACCGTCCGTTTCGAGGACGGCCTCGCCCGCGCGGTCGACAACATCCTGTCCCATCCCGAACTGCAGAAACCCGACCCGGCCTTCGACGCCTGGTGCGACCGCATCCTGGATGCCATCGACAAAGCGAAATCCTCCCTTATTTGTGAACGGAGTTGATTTTTTCGTATCTTTGCACCCGAATTAATTTAATACCACACATTATGAATCTTCGTGATATCAAGAAGGATATCGAATTCCTGGTTGGCGATTTCGTGGAAGATTGCCTGCTGTTCGCCATGTTGCACCCTGAAAAGGACGTCACCGCCGTCGAAGCCTTGATCAACGAGGCCAGCGACCTGGCCGACAGCCTGTTCGACAAGGTCAACCATCCGGCTCCGGACGTGAAGCCCCGCGCGTACTACAACCGCATCGGCGCCGAGCTGCTCACGGGTCTGGACGGTCTCTGCGAGAAACTGAGCGCACTTGCAAAATAATTGTACGATAAAAAGTTGCAGAGTTAAAAATAATCCTTACCTTTGCAGCCCTTAATCAATTTTTTGCAATATGTCAGAGTATTTGAACGCAGACAAGAAGCAAGAGATTTTCGGCAAATACGGAAAGTCTAATGTTGACACCGGCTCGCCTGAGAGTCAGGTTGCTTTGTTTT
>JAEEGL015180381.1_pt1 | contig 13362 bp, 12 predicted proteins | sample 9134231 | NCBI WGS metagenome assembly JAEEGL01 (sample SAMN16246548, study PRJNA631951) | gut metagenome | biome: gut microbiome; feature: rumen; material: fiber-attached | host: Bos | place: Iran: Karaj | collected 2018-10 | reverse complement strand
CAGTTTATCCTTTTCGATCCGCTCGGCGCTTGAAAGCGCCTGAAGCTCCTCGGGACTGGTTACATTGGAACCCGCATACGCGCCGCCCCAGGAGTACTTTATGGAACCGTCCGCGTTCATGATCAGAGAAAGCACGGAAGGGGAGCTCCCGTTCAAATTCGGGATTCCGACGGCAGTGCCCTCGCCGGTCCACCAATCCGATGCGCTTGTTCGTGCAGTGCCGTAGCCGCTCGACGAGATCGATTCGGAAAGCGTTGAGCGCGTGGGGTTATAATAATACCTCGTCATACCGTCGGCTTTGACCTCTCCGGTCAAATAGTTTGCGGCCATGAGCGATTTTGCACTTCTCATGGTTGACATGTCCTTCGCTTGTCGTGACTTTTCAAGCTGGCTGGAAAGAACAGGAACCGCAACCGCGACCAATACGGCTATGATTCCGACAACGATCAAAAGCTCGGCGAGAGTAAAACCTGATTTTCTTCTTTTGCTGTTCACGCGCACACCGCTCCTTCATATAAAACGTATTAAAGAGGTTCGCAGACTAACGACGCTTTATGCGTTTTATGATCAGAATCATATCCGAACTAAGTATATCAGCTTTACACCGTTTTCGCAAATCGTTTTGGTTCGCCGATGAGCCGCATGACCGCGTCGGCAAGAACGGCGAGGTCTTCCCTGCAATTTTTCAGCACGTCCGCGAAAGTGCCGACGTCGCGCATGGCGGCAAACGCGGCGGTAATGCCCTCCGCGTAAACGGCTTCAAAGCCCGGCCCCAGCGCGCCGCACAGCGCGATGCAGGGGACGCCGTATCGCTTTGCGCGGCGTGAAACGCCGACCGGCGCCTTGCCGTGCGCGGTCTGGCGATCCATACGGCCTTCGCCGGTGATCACCAGATCGGCGGCTTCGAGCATCGAATCGAACCCTGCGGCGTCGAGGAGCAGCTCGACGCCCGGCGTCAGGGTCCCGTTCAGGAATGCCATGACGCCCGCGCCCAGTCCGCCGGCGGCGCCTGCGCCGGGCACATTGAGCACATTTTTTCCAAGGTCGCTGTTTATGACCTGCGCGAGGTTATTGAGGCCTGCGTCCAAAACCGGTATCATATCGTCGGTCACACCCTTCTGCGGGCCGAAGACGGCGCTCGCTCCATCGGGCCCGCAAAGCGGATTGTTGACGTCGCACGCGGCTGTCACGCGGAGCCCAAAAGGCGCGGCAGGCGGCTCGATATGCCGAATGGCGCCGAGATTGCAGGCCAGCGGCGCGAGCGGACGGCCGTCGGTATCGAGAAAACGATACCCGAGCGCCGCAGCCATGCCGATCCCGCCGTCGTTGGTGGCGCTGCCGCCCAGCCCCAGAATGATCGAAGAGATCCCCTGACCGGCGGCGTGAAGCAGCATTTCACCGACTCCGCGGGTCGTGGCGCGGAGCGGATCGCGGCGCTCCTTCATCAGCGGCAGACCGGCGCACGCGGACATCTCCATGACTGCCGCGCCATCCGGCAAAATGCCGTAAGCGGCGTCGACCGGCGCGCCCAGCGGCCCGCAGACCCGCGCGGATATCCTTTGCCCGCCCGCGATGCGAAGGTACGTGTCGGCCATCCCTTCGCCGCCGTCCGAGAGCGGCAGCAGGGTGACGCGCGCATCGGGAAAGTGCGCGCGGACGGCGCCGGCGATGATGTCGCAGACTTCCCGCGAAGCAAGCGTGCCCTTGAACGAATCGGGCGCAATGACGATATGCCGCATGATACCACCTCCACTGATTTCTATTTTGCCCATAAACCTATTCCTTTGCAAGAGAATTGTGTGGTATAATAAACCGAACACCGAATGGAGGACCCATGATTGATGCAAATCCTTTTGCTGCGCCATTCGATCATACCTGGAAATAAAGAACAGAGATATATCGGAAGAACAGATCAACGACTGACGGAGGAAGGCGCCGCGCTGGCGGAGAGAATCAAGGACGCGCCTTTGCTTAAGGGCGTTGAGCGCCTGTACACGAGTCCGCTGGCGCGCTGCCGTCAAACGGCGGAACTTGCGTTTCCGAAGCTGCCGCAGATCGTGGTGGACGACCTGCGCGAAATGGATTTTGGAGATTTTGAAGCGCGAACGCACGACGAGATGCTCTCCGACCCGGTCTATACGGCCTGGCTCAAGACCAACTGCGAAGGGCCCGTGCCCAACGGTGAGACGCGCGGCGATTTTGCGGATCGGTGCGCGGACGCGTTCTGCAGGATCGTGGATGCGCTTTTCAGAGACGGCGTTTCCTACGCGGCGATCGTGTGCCACGGCGGCACGATTATGTCGCTGATGCACAGATACGTGCTGCCGGAAAAGAAGTACTACGAATGGATGACCGGCAACTGCTGCGGCTATCTTCTGGGGTGCGACGCGCAGCTGTGGCGGCAGAAAAGGATGCACCTCGAAGAAAATTTTCAACCCGTTTTACCGCCGGAGCTTCCGGCTATATAAATGACGATGGAGGGAGAAATAAATATGGAAAGAACGTACATCAGCGACAGGATGAAAACCGGTCCCGACCGCAACACCGCACGCGGGCTGATGAAGGGCGCGGGCTTCACAGAGGAAGAGATCCGGCGCCCCTTTATTGGCGTAGCAAATTCGTATACGAACATTTTCCCCGGACATAATCATTTGGATAAACTCGGTCAGGCGGTCATGGACGGCATCCGCATAGCGGGAGGCACGCCGGTGACGTTCTCGACCATCGCCGTCTGCGACGGTATGTGCATGGGCACGGACGGCATGAAGTATTCGCTCTCGAGCCGTGAGATCATCGCCAATTCCGTGGACGCTATGGCGAATGCGCATTCGCTGGACGGTCTGGTGCTCGTGGCAAGCTGCGACAAGATCATCCCCGGCATGCTCATCGGCGCATTCCGCGCGAACATCCCCACGATACTCATTACGGGCGGCCCCATGGCCGCAGGCAAGAGCCGCGGAAAGACGCTGACCATGAGCCCCCTCGAGGCGGTCGCGAAGCTCGACAAAGGCGAGATCACACAGGAATTCTTCGACGAGCTGGAAGACAACATGTTCCCGGGCTGCGGCGCCTGCAAAGGTCTGTTCACAGCCAACTCCATGGCCTGCATGGGCGAGATACTGGGTATGGCGCTCCCGGGCAACGGCACGATCCCCGCGGTGAACGCCGCGCGGCTGCGTCTTGCGAAAATGGCGGGCATGAAGATCATGGACCTGGTGGAAAAGAACCTGCGTCCGTCGGACATCGTGACGAAGCAGTCCTTCGAAAACGCCATCGTGCTGGATATGATGCTCGGCTGCTCGACAAATACGGCCCTGCATCTGCCTGCGCTGGCGGGCGCGCTGGGGCTCGATATCGGGCTCGACGATTTTGACCGGATCAGCCGCTTCGTGCCGCAGGTCCTGAAGCTTTCGCCGTCCGGTAAATATATCATCGAAGACCTCCACGACGCGGGCGGCATCAGCGCCGTCATCAAGCAGGCGCTGGATGCGGGCCTGATCGACGGCACGCAGAAATCCGTCACCGGCGTCACAATCGCCGAAAACGTGAAGGACGCGCAGGTTTACAATCGGGAAGTCATACACGACATGGACAATCCGTACCTCAAGGAAGGCGGACTTTTGGTGCTCAAGGGCAACATCGCGCCGGAAGGCTCGATCATCAAGGCCGGCGGCGTGGCGCCGGAGATGTTCAAGCATACCGGCCCTGCGCGCGTATTCGACTCGGAGCGCGCGGCCATGAAGGCACTCACCGAAAACAAGATCCAGAAGGGCGATGTGATGGTCATCCGCTACGAAGGCCCCAAGGGCGGCCCGGGCATGCAGGAAATGCTGGCGCTGACCTCCTATATCTGCGGCGCAGGACTGGATAAGGACGTGGGACTGATTACGGACGGCCGCTTCTCCGGCGCGAGCCGCGGCGGCGTGATCGGCCACGTGTCGCCCGAGGCGGCGCTCGGCGGCCCCATCGCACTGATCGAAGAAGGCGACATGATCGAGATCGACCTCAACGCCCGCAAGCTCAACGTACTCGTCGACGATGAAACGCTCGCGAAGCGTCGGGCTGCGTGGGTATGCCCGCCGCCGAAGATCAACAAGGGCTGGATCGCGCAGTACGCGAAGCTCGTAGGCCCCGTTTCCAAGGGCGCGCAGATGACGATCGACTGATCGTACAATGAATAAAAGCCCCGCCTTCAAAGCGGGGCTTTTTTATATGTCTTTACAGGGAAACCGGCGGCTTACGGGAGGATGATCTTTCTTCCGCGTTTTTTCAGCGAACCGCTGAAATGCCCAAGGCCGCCCATCAGGCCGCCCAGCGCCTGTAGTACTCCTTCCATGTTCTTTTTGTACAGCGGGTATCCGCCGCTTTTGTAGCGGTCGATCACGATCTCATAGCGGTCCGAAGCGGCGCGTACCGCGGTTTCCCACGATATGTACAGCTCCCTGCCGGCGTTCAGCCCGATTTCGCGCATCTTGTCCCGGCTTGCTTGCAGTGCCGACAGGCAGGCGCACAGGCTTTCCGCGTTTTCCTCAATCAGGAAGCCGTTGCGGGCGTCCGTTACGCCCTCCGCCGCACAGCTGTCCTTTATGACGACGGAAGCGAGGCTGCACGCGGCGGCTTCGCGAACGACGAGCCCGTTGGTGTCGAATGTCGACGGGAACAGGAAGAGATCGGCTTTGCAATACCATGCGCGAAGCGCGTCGCGCTCTGTAAGGATGCCCGTGAAGATACATTTGCCGTGCAGGTTGTTGTCATCGGCGTATTGCTCGATCGCGCTGCGGTCCGAACCGTCGCCGACGAATACCATGCGGAAATCTTGCCCCTGTTCGTTGAGGCGCGCAAGCGCGTCGAGAATGATCCGGATTCCCTTGTACCACATGATGCGGCCCACGAACAGATAGACGGGCACGCCGTCCGGCAGATCGTATTTTTCGGTTGCGCGGCGGATCTGCTCTTCGGGAACTCTTTCGCGGGGCAGATCAACGCCGTTGGGCATGACGATGTACTCGCCTTCATAGCCGAAAGCGCGAAGATTCTCGCCGCCGCCGCGGCTCACGGTCCAAACCTCATCGCAGGCGTTGATGTTTTCCAGCAGCGCCTTTTTGCTGGTGGTTTGCAGCGCCTTGCTGCGGATGACGTTGGCGATGTCGATGTCGTATTTGGTATGGTAGGTCAATATGAGCGGCGCCTGAATGGTCTTTCGAAGCTGCCGCGCCAAAAGCGTAGACACGATCGGACAGTGGCTGTGCAGTACGGCGATGTTTTCGCCGGAAAGACGGTTCGCAAGCTTGGGCGAAAACGGGATGCCGGCCATGTAACCGACCCTTTTACGGATGTCGACGCTGGGGTACCTTAGTACCGGATAGGAATAAACGCTGTCGTCCGCCTGCGGATGGGAAGGCGCGATCACGATTGCCCCGGAACCGCCCGCATGAATCTGCTCGGCATAATTCAGGGTCGCGTTTGCAACCCCGTCTACTTCCGGGGGGAACGAATCGCTCAATAAGCAAATTGTCCGATCTGTTTTCATGCCTTCTCACCGCTTGTCGTGTTTGGAACGGGAAAACATAATATCGCGGATGCATTCCCGAACCTGTTTTGGCGCAGGGGCGCGCTGCCCCCACGATCACCACAGTATACCATCAAAATGGGTAAAAAACAAGGAACAACCGGCGCGTTATAAGCTGGATAAAGAGAAGAAAAAGTAAAAAAGTTATGACAAAAAAGGTTCGCCCTCAGGCGAACCAGTTGATCTTGCTGACGGGCGTGATACGCAGGCGTACCGTGCCGACGATCGTTTCCAGATTGACGTACCCGAAATTGGGATCGCGGCTGTCGGTGCTTTGCGCGCGGTTGTCGCCCAGTACAAATACGCATCCGTCTGGGATGGTGACGGGACTGAAATCGGATTCATTGGGCACGGCGTACCGGCTTTCGTCGAGCGCATAGCCGTTGATATACACCTGACCGTCGACGATATCGACGGTCTCGCCCGCAAACGCTACGATGCGCTTGATGATTTCCTGCCCGTCGGCGGGACTCTTGAAGATCACCATATCCCCGCGCTGCGGCGTGCGCAGATACTGTGAGATGCGGTCGACCAGCAACAGATCGCCTTCCGCGAGCGTGGGCTGCATGGAAGCGCCTACGACCCGAAACGGCCGAACCAGCAACATAAACACGATGATCAGCGCGAGCAGTATTTCCGCGATGCTGCACAGCCACGAAAAGATCCGCTGATTTCGGTAGAATTTTTCTTTATCGGCTGAACGTAAAGTGACTTCCTGCGTCATTATAGTCCTCGAATGTTAGAAAACGGCCAAATCACGCAAACCGCTTTTCCAAGAATTTTATTGTAGGGGATGCACCCTACCCGCTGCGCGTTGCGGCTGTCAAGGCTCTGGCCCGGGAATCGGTTGTCGCCCATGACGTATACGTGGTTTTCGGGAACGACCGTGGGCAGCGCGGTGTCGTAGATCGGCCCGTTCCAGTATGCGCTTTCGGACAGAAGCGCGCCGTTGATGTACACGCCGTTTTCACGGACCTCGACCGTTTCGCCCGGCAGACCGATGACGCGCTTGACACAGCTCGTCGTGTATCCCGGATAGTAGCATACGACGATGTCCCCGCGCTGCGGCCCGCCGAACCAATAGGACACCTTTTCCACGAGGAGCCGTTCCGTGTCGGACAGCGTGCTCTGCATGGAATACCCGTCTACCAGGATCGGCTCGCCGACAAAATTGCGGATCGCAAACGCGACCGCAACGACGATCAGTATGTAAATGATAAAATCGATGATGCCCGCCCGTTTATAAGCCGAATCCTTCGCATGTGTCTCTTCGGCAGCGCGTATCAAACGATCCTTTTGTGCGCCTTGCAGTGATTTCATAGGTTTTATTCCTTCGTAAGCCTTTTTTTGGCCTGCTTTACAAACTCTGCGCGGTCCATCATCACGATGCGACCGCAGTTGCTGCATTTAATCTTCACATCCGCGCCCACGCGAATGACCGTCCACAGGTTTTCGCCGCAGGCGTGGGGCTTTCGCATAACGATCCGATCTCCCAGCTGAAACTCTTCGATCATGTGCTCTCACCCTTGGATTTTGTGAGCACGACCAGCCGGTTGTAGGGGATTTCCACGTCCATTTTCTGCAGCTCCGCCTTTACCAGCGGCGGCAGCTCGTACTGCACCTTCCATTGCCGCGCGGGCTGCACTGGCACCGCCATGCGCAGCGTAACGCCGGACTGCCCGAGCTGCACGACGCCCAGCATCCGCGCTTCGCCCGCAACCAGCGTGGGGTTTTCGGCGGCGTAAGACGCGGCGGCCGCGAGCATGCATTCCGCGGCGCGGTCCAGATCGGCCTCATATGCGATGTCGACTTCTACGATGGCCAGCTGATCCGTGCGCGAATAATTGATCAGTGTGCCGATTTTGCCGTTCGGGATCGTGTAAAGCTCTCCGCGCCAGCCCTTGATGGTGGTCGTGCGCAGGGCGATCTCCTGTACCGTTCCGATCGCGTCGCCGATTTGGATGTAGTCTCCTACGGACACCGCGTTTTCAAAGAGGATAAACAGCCCCGCCACCACGTCGCCGATCAGGCTTTGCGCGCCGATGCCGATCGCAATTCCCGCGATGCCCGCCGTCGCCAGCAGCGACCCGACGGTCGCGCCGAGCCCCAGAAGCTGTAAAATCCCGATGATCGCGACGAACCAGAGGATATATTTGAGCACATTCTGCAAAACCAGAGAAACGGTGCCCAGTCGCCGCTTTTTTTCGGTTCCTTCGGTCTTCTGGATGCGGCGGTCATAAGCTTTGGCGATGATGTGCTTAATAACCGCCGTGGCGATGCGCGCCAGCACGATGATCGCGATGATACCGATCAAACGCGCCAGATAATCCGGCCAGTTTTTTTCAATTGTGTGCAGTAATGTTTCAAACATAAGCAGAAAGAAAAAGGGACGAAAAGTCCCTGTCGGTCAATCCAGAAGCACGGGTATGTATTCCAGCGTGACCTCCACGATGCGTTCCGGTTTTTCCTCCTGTACCAGATGTCCCGCATTGCGGATGAGTGCAAACTGTGAATTCGGCAGCGCGCTGTGGAAAAGGTCGGCGTCTTCCGGCGGACGGATCTTGTCTTCCGTTCCCCAGACGATCAGAACATCCTTATAAATCTCCCGCAGATCCGCGACCATCGCTTCATCGTCGCAGTTGCGGATGCAGTCCAGTATCGCGCGGCGCGAATCGGGGTCGCTGACCGTCTTATAGTATTCCTCCACGGCGTTTTCCTCGATTGCGGTCAAATCGAATAGACTGGTTTCGAGCAGCGTGCGCACGGTCTTGACGCCGTACAAGCGGCTGGCGATTCCGCCCAGCAGGGGGCTGGTCATCATCCGCACCGCCAGAGGCATCGCTTCCGTGATGCCACCGGGGGAGATGAGGATGGTTTTCCCGACCCGCTTGGGGTACCTGCGTATGAAGTCGAGCGCGTACAGTCCTCCCATGGAGAAAGCCAGAAGATGGGTTGATTCAAGGCCGACGGCTTTCATGAAAAGCTCCAGCATCAGGCTGAACTGCTCGATGCTGTAATCAAACGATATCGGACGGGAAGAATATCCGTGCCCCAAAAGATCTACGGCGAACACGCGGTAGAACTGGGAAAGCCGTTCAAATACGTTGCGCCAGGTGTAGACCGATTGGCCGACGGTGTGAAGCAGTATGAGCGGCTCGCCCGCGCCCGCCTCAAAGTAGTGTATTTTGGCGGTCTCGGGTATATTTTCACCGTCTTTTACTTCCGGTACTCCCGGCAGCTTGATTTCCGCATATAGACCGGTATGCTCGGAATTGATGAATTTTTTTACTTGAAGAGCTAGACTCACAATGTCCTCCCCGGGGTAATACCCGTCTCTTTGCATATATTATTCATTTTACAACGGTTTTCAAGGATTTGCAAGCAATGCTTGCGGCTTGTTTCAGCCACTGAAAAATCGCCGGCATGCGCATGCGCTCGGGATGAAACTGCACGCCGAGAAGGAGATCATCGCAGTCTTCGAGGGCCTCGACGATTCCCGCGGGGGAAACGGCCGCGGCATACAGCCCCGCGGCGATGCGGTCGACGGCCTGATGATGGGAGCTGTTCACAAAAAATTTACCGGCCCCGAACAGGCGGGAACCGTTGATTCCGCGGATCGGATGGAGCGCGCCGGGGGCGAGGACGTGTTTTTCCGCAACGCCCGCGGCGGAAAGGTCGGCGTACAGCGTGCCGCCCAGCGCTGCGTTCAGCACCTGCATGCCCCGACAGATGCCCAGGACGGGCACGCGCGCCGAGCGCGCCCAGCGGACCAGCGCAAATTCGTACCGATCCCGTTCCGCGTCGATCCCGCTGAGACCGGAATCGAAGGCATAGCCCGCGAAAGCGGGCGACAGGTCGCCGCCGCCCGTAAAGACCAGTCCGCTGACGCAGGAGGGGATGCCGGATCGGGGGCAGAGAAGCAGCGGCCGCATGCCGGCCGCCGCGACGCTTTCGGTGTACTCGCGCATGAGCCGGTATTCCGCGCGGCCGCCGAGCGTTATGCCGATAAACGGTTCGTTCATCGCGTGGTGCTCCGCCTTAAGCGCAGCCAGTATCCGCCGTCGGGGGTCTTGATGTAGCGGGAGAACCCGCTCAAGTGCTTCGGCGGCGTGGGACGGTAATCGGCGGGGACGGCAGTGATGCGTATGCGCTCGTTTCCGCGCATCCATTCGCCTTCGAGATACCAGCCCTGCCCCTGCCCGCGGAATACGCGCTGCCAGCTCGCATGCGGGAACGCGTTCGGGAACGGGTTGGAGATCGGTACGGACGGCGGCGTTTTCGGCTGGAAGACCGGCGCGGCCGGTGCGGGCGCCGCGGGCGGCGCAGGGAAGGCGGGCTTTTCCACATAAACCGGCGAAATGTCGTCGGCCTGACGCAATCGGGAGGGGTACGCGGCGGTATCGGGCTGCGGGAACAGCGCCCGCGCCTGGATCAGGATGTTTTGCAGCGCTTCGCTCTTTGCCGTCGGGTCTGCGGGCGGCGGGACGTTTGATACGGCGTTCTTCACCGCGTCGGGAACGGCGGCGCTTTCGGCGCCGTCAGCCGCGAGCGGATCGGCCTGCACGCCCAAAGCAGGCGGCTTCTCCGGCAAAACCGGCGCGTCCGCTTCCGGCGCGGTCCGATCGGGCGCTTTCAGAGCCGAACCGGGCGGCGTGTTCGACATGCGCAGACGCATTTTTTCCCGTTCCAGATTGATCTTCGCGCCGCGGCGCAGACCCTCCAAAAGGCATTTGCCGTCGTGCATGACGACGATGCCCATCACGGCCCCCTGGATCTGGACTGTCCCGCCCCGGTACAGCACGGGGCCGTTTGGGCACAGCAGATAGGTTTGCGCGTCGGGCGGGATCGGTGAACGCAGGTCAACGACGGTCTGCAGACTGTCCTGCGTGATGCGTGCGGAACCGCGCGTGCGTCCGTCCGGTGATTTGAGCGGCAGTATCCATAGGTTCTGCTGCATGATTGATGTACCTCCGGTCTTTTTTGACATGTATATGCGGCGGTTTTGTGGTATACTCATAGTCATCGACATTGCACAGGAGGGAAAATGCATGTTCGTGGTGGTTGGTCTGGGCAATCCCGGGATCGTCTACGAAAATTCGCGTCATAACGTCGGCTGGCACGCGCTGGATGCGCTGGCGGTCAGGCTGGAAATAGAATTGAAGAAGCACGCGCACCGCGCCGTCATCGGCGAGGGCATGTTCCACGGAGAAAAAGTCATGCTCGTGAAACCGCAGACATATATGAATCTCAGCGGGGAGAGCGTGCAGTCGATCGTCGCATACTACAAACTCGCGCCGGAAAACCTGATCGTGATGTATGACGATGTGGACCTGCCGGTGGGCGAGCTGCGCATCCGTCCGCGCGGGTCGGCGGGCACGCACAACGGCATGCGCTCGATCGTCGCGTGTTTGGGGGACGATGGGTTCAACCGGATCCGCGTGGGGATCGGCCGCCAGCACGACGAGAGGGATCTGGTCGCGCATGTGCTGGGGAAGCCGGACGAGCAGGATCAGAAGCTTTTGGACGAAGCGTATCAGGCCGCTGCGGACGCGGCGCTCCTCATCATAGACGGCAAGCTCTCCGAAGCGCAGGCCAAGTACAACAAAAAAGCAAAGAACCGCCCTGCGGCGCAGGAGGAGGAATAAATCACGCAGGACATGCCGTTATTGCGCATGCTCCAAACCGTCCCGGAATACAGACGCCTCGAGGAATTGATCGAGGCGGGGAAAGGTCCGGTGGCGGCTTTTGGGTTGCCGGAAGTTCATAAGATACAGATCGCCGCCGCGCTCAGCCTGACGGGCAGATGCGTGCTGTTGGTGTGCCCGACGCAGGCGAACGCGCAGCGCATGTACGAGCAGTTGACTGCGCTGGAGATCGACAGCGCGCTTTTCCCTGCGCGGGAAATGCCGCTGGTGAACGTATTCGCCTCCGCAGGCCCGTACAATGCCGCGCGCATGCGCGTATTGACGCGACTCGCATTGGGAGAAAAGCCGGTCATCGTCGCGTCGGCGCTGGCGCTGATGCAGCGGCTTGCGCCGCAGCAGACGATCAGAGACGCCATGTGCGTGCTGCGCGTGGGCGATATATACGCGCCGCGGGCGCTGATGAAAAAGCTGACGGACGCGGGCTACGAACGTGTGGATATGGTGGAAAGCGCGGGACAGGTGTCCCTGCGCGGGAGCCTGATGGACGTGTTCCCGTCGCAGAGCGACTACCCTGTGCGCGTGGAGTTTTTTGACGACGAGATCGATCAGATGCGCCGCTACGACCCGCAGACGCAGCGTTCCATGGAACAGGTCCTTGAAGCCGTCGTTCCGCCCGCGACCGAAGTGCCGCAGGACGCTAAGGCCATCGCGCGCGCGCTGAAACGGATGGGCGACGCGGCGGGCTTTGACGCGCAGCGCGTCGCGCTGGAAGAGGGAAGACCCTGTCTGGGCGCCGAACAGCTGCTGCCCGCGTTTTATTCCGGGAATACGACGCTTCTGGACCATTTGCCGCAGGATGCCTGCGTGCTGGTGGATGAAGCGCATCGGGTGGAAGAAAACCAGAACATCGAATACGGCCTGTTTGCCCGCTCCGTCGCAGATATGCTCGCGCGCGGCGAGGGGCTTTCCATACAGGCGGAGCTTATAGATACGCCCGACGCGGCGCGAAAACGGCTCGATTACGCGAGGTGCGTTTTGCTGTTTACTCTGGCGCGCAGCGTGGGCGCCGTCCGCGCAAAGGCGAGCGTGAGCTTTGACGCGCGCACCGCGCCGCAGTATATGGGCGCGTTCACGGAACTTGCGCGCGATATAGAGCTCTGGCGGCGGCAGAAGGAAAGCGTGCTGCTGTTTGCGGGCGCGCAGGCGGAAGCGCTGCAGGAAAGGCTGATGGAGGAAGGCTGCGAGGCGGCTGTCATACCGGATCTGAAACGGGAGCCGCGTGCCGGCGAGACGCTGATCTTGCGCCGCGCGATGCAGCAGGGCTTTATCTGGCCGGAGCTGCACGTGGTGGCGCTGGGCGCGGAAGAGCTGTTTGGGCAGATGCACCGCCAGCACAAGAGCGCGCGCCGGAAAAAGGCCGGAATTTCCGTAGCGGACCTCAATCCCGGCGATTTTATCGTGCACGAGACGCATGGCGTGGGACGCTTTTTAGGCGTGGAGACCCTGAACGTGCAGGATACCATGCGCGATTACCTCCATATACAGTACGCGGGGGACGACAAGCTGTACATCCCCGTCAACAACCTTGACCGCATACAGAAATACATCGGCAACGAAGGCGAGGCGCCGCACCTGAGCCGCCTGGGCTCCAACGAGTGGAACCGTCAGGTCACGCGCGCGCGCGCCGCGGTCAAGAAACTGGCGATCGACCTCGCGGCGCTCTACGCCGCGCGCGGCGCGGGGCACGGCTTCGCGTTTTCGCCGGATACGCCGTGGCAGAAGCAGATGGAAGCGGGCTTCCCCTACGAGGAAACGCCGGATCAGGCGCAGTGTATCGCCGAGATCAAGGCGGATATGGAGAGACCGATCGCGATGGATCGCCTGCTGTGCGGCGACGTGGGGTACGGGAAGACCGAGGTCGCTTTAAGGGCGGCCTTTAAGGCCGTGCAGGACAGCAAGCAGGTCGCCGTGCTCGTGCCGACGACGATACTCGCTCAGCAGCATTACAACACGTTTACCGCGCGCTTTTCGGGATTTCCCGTGCGGGTGGGGCTGCTTTCCCGCTTCAGGACTCCGGCGGAACAAAAGAAGGTGAAAGCTGCGGTAGCCGAGGGCAGCTGCGACGTGGTGATCGGCACGCACGCGCTT
>JAEEGL012786234.1_pt1 | contig 13362 bp, 11 predicted proteins | sample 9134231 | NCBI WGS metagenome assembly JAEEGL01 (sample SAMN16246548, study PRJNA631951) | gut metagenome | biome: gut microbiome; feature: rumen; material: fiber-attached | host: Bos | place: Iran: Karaj | collected 2018-10 | reverse complement strand
CGTGAGCTACGTTTCCTACAACCAGTCCTCCACCAGCCCCCTGTGGTTCGTGACCAGCTACTGCAAGAACCCCGAACTGGCCGCCCGTGTCGGTGACTGCATGTTCTGCGAAGAAGCTTACATGCTGGGCCGTTTCGGCGTGGAAGGCGAGAACTGGATCAAGGCCGAGGATTACCTGGCCAAGCATCCCAATGCCGAGATCTCTACCAGTATCGAAGGCTATGAGCCCACTTATGTGTCCGAAGACAGCCACATGGGCGAGATCGTCAACGTGTTCCTGACCGCTCAGAACGTGAACTGGTTCGACCAGATGCCCACCTTCTCCGGCGTGTCCGACTATCATGGCGGCTTCATCAGCAAGTATGAAGACGGCTATGAGATCAACTGGGAGAACAGCGGCGGCGTCCGTCAGAACGGCATCACCGGTGTCTACCAGCAGCATGCCCCGACCCTGGACGGCACCTACTGCCCGAACCTCAACTTCACCACTGAAGAGCTGGACGAGATCAGCGAGATCCGCGCCAACGTCAAGAGCTTCGTGAACGAGCAGCGCACCAACTACATCCTGGGCCGTGACTCCTATCTGTCCGATAAGGAAGCGTTCCTGGCTGAGCTGGAAGAGATCGGCCTGAGCAAACTGCTTGAGGTCGCCGACGCCGCTTACCAGAGGCAGTACGTAGACTAAGTTGACCTAAAACCACGTATGGCGGGGTAAGTACTTTCCCCGCCATTTCTGATTCCTTTTGAAGTCCCGGTCCCGGAATGGAGCCGGGACTGTTTTTTGGCCACAATGCCGACACAGCGTCCAAAACACGGCAAAATAGGCCTGTTTTGTAGGCAATTCAGGCAGTTTACATGCTTAAAAGAGCCAAACAAATCTGAAGGATTCTTAAAAACTATGGCGCGGGGAGGCGATTCCTGCTAAAATGCGGAACAGGAAGGACCGGATAAAACGGCGTCATACTGCTTTAGACCCGGGCGGCTGCCGCCGGAAAACGGCGGGCTTAAGCCCAAGCGTCCGGTCAGACCCGACTTATAAAACCGGAAAAATGCCATGTACGGGCCTTTGGCGCCGGTACTGGATCAAGGAGATACGGCACATGAAGCAGGACAGCGAAGACAGGCGCGACAAGACGAAGCAGGAGATAAAGGCCGCAAAAGCCCTGGCGGTAAAGCAGGAAAAAGCGAAAAAGGCCCGGCGCAGGCGCAGGCGGTTTAAGCGCCTGCTGGTCTTCGTGCTGATACTGGCCGTGCTGGGCGCCGCGGGTTACGCGGTGATACAGAAGCTGAAAAGCGAGTACACCGTGAACTACCAGGCCTACACCGCCGCCACGGGCACCATCTCGAATTCGCTGTCTTTCAGCGGCACGCTGCAGGCGGTAAACAATACCGCCTATACCGCCGCTTCCGACGGCACGGTGCGCGCGCTCTATGCGGAAAAGGGCGGCGACGTCAAGAAAGGAGACGTGCTTTTGCGCTTTTCCAACGGCAAGACACTGACCGCGGATTTTGACGGCAGGATAAACCAGTTGAACGTGAGCGAAGGCGACGAAGTAAAGGAAGGCGACACGCTGCTGCAGCTGGTGGATTTCGGGCGCATGAAGGTGTCCATAAGAGTGGACGAGTACGACATCTCCGACGTGCAGGTGGGCGACGAATGCCGCGTGACCACCACCGCCACGGAGAACACGTTCACTTCCGTGATAGAGGACATCAACTATGTCTCTTCCTCCACCGGGTCGGTGGCGTACTACGCCGCCACCGCCTATGTGGACGTGAAAGACGGCGTATACCCCGGCATGCAGGTGACCGTGAACATACCCAGGGACGAGGCCACGAACGTGGTCATACTGAAGGAGGACGCGCTCTCCTTCGACAATACCAACCAGGCGTTCGTGTACATGCTGGCGGAGGACGGGGCGCTGGAGACGGTATACGTTAAGACCGGCGTGAGCAACGGCAATTACGTCGAAATAAAACAGGGTCTGAAAAGCGGCGACACCGTGTATGCCGAAGTCAAGGCGGAGGAGACCGGCACCGGAGGCCTGCTTTCCTCCCTGTTCGGAAGGACCAACATAATGGGCGGCAGCACCAGGCAGAGCGGAAGCTCCAGAACTAGCCAGTCCGGGCGCAGCGGCACCGGCACCTGGTCGGGCAGCTTCCCCGGCAGTTCGGGCGGTGGCAGATAATGACGGAAAAGACTTTTTTTCGGATGCGCCTGATAAACAAGTTCTATCCCATGGGCGATGAGAAGCTGCATGTGCTCAGGGACGTGAATCTGGACATATCGCGGAGCGAGTACCTGTCCGTTCTGGGGCCTTCCGGCAGCGGCAAAAGCACGCTGATGAACATAATCGGCTGCCTGGACGTGGCTTCTTCGGGCAGCTATACCCTGGAGGGAGACGAGATCGACCTGCTGGAAGAGGACGAACTGGCGCACATCCGCTCGAAGAAGATAGGCTTCATATTCCAGAATTCCCAGCTGCTGCCACGGCTGACCGCCCGCAAGAATGTGGAACTGCCCCTTATCTACGCGGGCGTCGCCCCGGCAAAGCGCAGGGCACGGGCGGAGAGCATACTCGAAAGGGTGGGGCTCAGCGACCGCATGGACCACTATCCCAACCAGCTGTCCGGCGGGCAGCAGCAGCGCGTGGCCATCGCCCGGGCGCTGGTGACCGGCCCGACCCTGCTTCTGGCGGACGAGCCTACCGGCGCGCTGGACCAGAAGACCGGGCGGCAGATAATGCAGCTGTTCAGGGAGCTGAATGAAGAGGGGCATACCATAATTATGATCACCCACGACATGAACATAGCCGCGTTCGCCCGCAGGGTGGTGCACATAATCGACGGCGAGCTCACGGAAGGGGAAGGAGGGACAGCCGGTGCTGGTGATGCTTAAAGAGTGCGTGGTCATGTCCCTGAGCAACATACTGGGCAACAAGCTGCGTTCTTTCCTGACCGTGCTGGGCATACTTATCGGCGTGTCGGCGGTCATAGCCCTGATAACCACCGTGTCCAGCTTTTCAGGCACCCTGTCCAGTTCCTTCGTGAGCATGGGCGCGGGCACGCTCTCGGTATCCGTGTCGGGCAGCGACCTTAAAAGCGGCCTGAACGCGGAGGACCTGACCGCGCTTACGGCGCTTAACGAGGTGGACGGCGTCACGCCCAACGTGTCCCTGCGCTCACGGGTGTCCAGGGGCGGCACGTACAAGACCAATGTGTCCGTATCGGGCAAAAACCACTACTTCTTTTACCGCACGGACGGCGCGGTGAAGAGGGGACGCCCGGTACATCCCACGGACGAGGAAAACATGACTTTCGTATGCCTGATCACCCCGGATATGGTCACGGAGCTGTTTTTCGGCGTGGATCCGGTGGGGGAGACCATGTACGTGGATGGCATACCCTTCACGGTGATAGGCATACTGTCCGACACGGCTCAGTCCAGCGTTACGGGCGTCATGAGCGGCAGCGCGGACATAATCATCCCCTACACCACGGCGCTCAAGATGAACAATTCCAGCGACGTGACCTCGCTTACCGTGTACCTGAGCAAAGGCACGGATTCCAGGACCGCTTCGGCGGCGATAGAGGAAGCTATGGACGCCATGTTCAGCTATGAGGACGACTGTTTTACCGTGACCGCCATGAGCAGCATAGAGGACACCATGAACACCATGCTCTCCATGGTCAGTTCGCTCCTGGCGGGCATAGCCTCGATAGCGCTTATAGTGGGCGGCATAGGCATAATGAACATGATGCTCACCACGGTGACCGAGCGCACCGTGGAGATAGGCCTCAAAAAGGCGCTGGGCGCCATGCCCTGGCAGATACAGCTGCAGTTCCTTATAGAGTCCTTCCTTCTGAGCATGATAGGCGGCATAATCGGCGTGATAACGGGCGTGCTGCTCTCCATGACCCTGTGCCGTGTGATGCAGACGGGCTTCTCGGTATCTGGCGGTGCGATCGCCCTGGGAGTGGGCTTCTCTGCGGCGGTGGGCATAGTGTTCGGCTGGGTGCCCGCCCGCAAGGCCAGCAAACTTAACCCCATAGACGCGCTGAGGGCGGCGTAAGATATAAGGCGGAGGTATTCGTATAATGAAAAAAGTGTTTGGAGCGGTCATCGCGCTGCTGATGTGCCTGCTGCCGGCGTGCGCGGCGGGGCAGGACGTGTATATAAGCGGCACGGTGGTGAACACGAATCCCATACAGGTTAATGCCGGTTTCAGCGGCAGGGTAGAAAGCGTGTCCGCCTTCGCGGGAGACTATGTGAACGAGGGGGACGAGCTGGCTTTCCTGGCTGGCACCAAAGTGTACGCACTGCAGGACGGCACGGTGCACCTGTTCGCCGGTGCGGGGGACAGCGCGGAGGCTGCCTGCGAGACCTCCGGCGCGGTGGCGTACATTGAGGCCTCAAGCCCGCTAAGCATCTCTGCGTCCACCCAGTACGCATACGAGAGCGAAGAGAACAAGCTGATCCATCCGGGCGAGACCGTGTATGTGCGCGCCATAAACAACATCAAGCACACCGGAGTTGGCTGCGTGACCGGCGTATCCGGCGCGAATTACACGGTGCAGCTCACGGAAGGCAGCTTTACCGCCAAGGAAGCAGTGTTCGTATACCGGGACGCGGGCTACACCTACAACTCCCGCATAGGCAGGGGCACAGCCGCGCGCATGGATCCCGTGGCGTACACGGCGGAAGGCGTGATCTCAAGGCTTTTCGCGGAAGACGGCGCCGAAGTCAAAAAGGGCGACGCGTTGTTTGAAACGCTGCCCGGCGCTTATGCGGGCGCGGACGCGCAGCCCGGAAATCTGACGGCTCCCGCGGACGGAGTGGTGTACTCCATGGCCCTCACCCGCGGCGCCTCCGTGGCCGAGGGCGACCTGGCAGCTGTGATATATCCCGACGAATTCCTGCGGGTGCAGGCGAATGTGACCGAGGCGGATCTGGCGTACTTTGCCAAGGGAACGAAGGTCACAATAGAACTGATCAACTACGGCGACGGCAGGACGAGTATGGGCGGCACGGTGGAAAAGGTCTCCCGCGCGGGCAGCGAGGGCGAATCGGATACGGATGTAGTGAGCTATTCCGTTACGGTGATACCCGACAGCATCGACGGCCTGTACTACGGCATGGCGGCGCTGGTCAGCCCGGCGGAATAAATATATAGCCCGACTGCCCCGGTCCTTTTTGCGGACCGGGGCAGTGTTTTATAAACAAGCCGCCCCGGGAGGCTTCCTGCGGTGGCAGGGAATGTGGTATAATGACGGCATAACGCAAAAGGAGCAGGCAAAGTGGACAGACTGATCATCAGGGGCGGAACGGTAATCGACGGCACGGGCAGGCCGGCTTTTCCCGCGGACGTGGAGGTACGGGGCGGCATCATAACTGCTGTTAAAAAGGACCTGCCCGCCTCCGCGGCGGACAAAGTGCTGGACGCGGAAGGCTGCGTCGTGGCGCCCGGCTTTATCGACGCCCATGCCCATTCGGACACCGCGTTCCTGAAGGACGACAGCGGCGCCTCCAAGCTGTTCCAGGGCATCACCACGGAGATCTCCGGCAACTGCGGATCCAGCCCGTTCCCGTATCAGGACGCGGGAAAAGACGACGGCTGGCGCTGCGCTTCATTCAAGGAGTTTCTGGAAAGGTTTGACAGGGAACGGCGCCGTATGGCGGTCAACCAGGCGATGCTGGCGGGCCACGGCAGCCTGCGGGAGAGCGTGGTGGGCGAAGACGACCGTCCCGCAACGGAAACAGAGCTGGAACGGATGCGGCAGCTGCTGGCTTCAGACCTTGAACAGGGCGCTTGGGGGCTGTCACTGGGGCTGGAATATGCGCCGGGCTGCTTTGCCGATACCAGGGAACTGGGTTTTCTGGCAAAAACGGTCGGGGAATTCGGCGGGATCGTGACCTGCCATATGCGCAGCGAAGGGCTGCATATAGACGAGGCGATAGACGAACTTGCGGCTGTGGGCAGGATGTCAGGCGCGCACGTGCATATATCCCACCTTAAGCTGGACAATTACCGGGTGCACGGCAGGGCGCGGGAAGTGTGGGCACGCATAGAGAACGCCCGCAAAGAAGGCGTAAACATTACCGCGGACGTGTATCCGTACACCGCGTCCAGCACCACGCTCACCATACGCTGCCCCAGATGGAGCTTGGACGGGGGAGACGCCGCGCTGCTCGAGAGGCTGGGCGGTCCGCGCAGGCAGGAGATAGTTGAGGGCATACGCTGCCATTACCCTGACGCCGCCCGGGCTGAGACCTGCCTTTTCAGCGACGACAGCGGTTATTGGCCGGAAATAGTGGGCAAGAAGCTAAGGGAAGTGGCGGAAACCTGTCTCGGCACCCGGGATTACGCTTCTGCGGCGGCGCAGGTGATAGAGAGGACGCGGGCTCAGGCCTGGTGCGTGTTCTTCGTCATGAGCGGGGAGGACATGCTGTACTTCCTGTCCAAAGACGTGAGCATAGGCTCCGACGGGCGCGCCATGTCCGCAGACCCGGCGAAGGTCGGCAGCAAACCCCATCCCCGATCCTACGGCGCGGTCGCGGAGTTTTTGAGGCTCGCGAGGGAAAAACGCCTCTGCACTTTGGAGGAAGCCGTGAACCGGGTGACGCTCTTGACGGCGCGGTGCTTCGGCATAACGGACAGGGGAGTGATCGCTGCGGGAAAGGCCGCGGACATCACGGTGTTCGATCCGGCTGCCATAGCGCCTCGGGCGACGTATCTTGACCCCGTGCGCACGGCTCAGGGAGTCAGGCACGTGGTCGTAAACGGGGAAGTGGCGCTTAATGACTTCGCCCAGACCGAGCTGCGCGCGGGCAGATTCCTGTTAAGACCGCGCGGGTAAAGGATATAAAGCCATAAAAAAGGCGGGGATATTTCCCCCGCCTTTTTATATATGCGGTTTCTACTCCAGGAAGCTCTGCGGCAGTTCGCCCGTAAGGGTGATTATGGTGACCCGGGGCGGGTTGTTGAGCCTGCCCGACAGCACGGTGCGGGAGTTGTTGCCCAGCCCCTGGGTGGTGTAGACCTGTATGCCGTCCACGCTGCGCAGCCCCTGCACGTATTTTTCGGAGGGGAACCAGCCGTAGCGGGGCAGGATGTTGGTGTCAGCGTAGAGAGTGCCGATAAGCGGCAGTTTCCACTCGCCGCCGCAGTAGTGGCCCGCCAGCACCAGGTCGGGAGCGGAGAAGAAACGCTTCTTTTCCGCCTCGGTCATGGCTTCCTGCGCGCGGGTGAGCTGGGAATCCCCCGGCACCTCGTGGGAGAGCATTATGATGATGTCGTCCTCGCTGATCTCGGGGATCAGGTCGTGGGACTTGTAGAGGATGTTCCTTCTGTAAGTGGTGAGCGGCAGCGCCTGACGGGACACGGACACGCCTTCCAGGAAGCTTTCGTTCACCTGCTCCAGCTCGCTTTTGTAATCGTCCAGCGCCTTGTAAAGATCCAGGTTCAGGAACGTGTCCGGCATGAGCCACAGCGAAGAGGAGCCGCGGGTGAGCTTTACGGGGATGTCCATATAGGTGCAGCCAAGTTCCATCGCTTCCAGCACCCAGTCGGCAAGCACCATCTCGTTAAGCGTAAGGGAGCCGTTGCTCTCGCGGGGCTCGCTGAGCACCGGGTCGGGATCGCTGTCGCCGGCGATAAAGTACATGGGTCTGCGCCCGTCTAGCTGGTTTATAAGGGAATAGAAGGGCTGGGTGTTGCCGCCGGGCCCCACCATATCCCCCAGGAATATCACGCAGTTGTAGCTTTCGCTGCCCATGCGGCGCATGAGGGTGGACTGATCCTGGCCGAAAGAGCGCCCGTTGAGGTCGCTGATGACGAGTATCTTGTAGCCTTCAAAGTCGTTGGGCAGGCCTGCCATGACCACGTTCACGTGCTCCACGCCCACCGAGCGGTTGTTGAGGATGAGCGTGACCAGCACTATCAGCGCGAGCATCATTGCCATGAAGCCCGCGAAGGTGACTGCCCGGCCGAACAGCTTGGGCTTTATGTGGTTTTCCCGCTCCTCCGGGTTGGTGGTATAGCTGTAATATATGTTGAATACGCGCCCGACACCTTTTAGAAAGCGGCGCAAAAACGACCGTTTGCGTTTGGACTTTTTCTTTTTGCCCGGTTTGGCGGGCAGCTTTTTGCGTTTGATTTCTTCCGGCATAAACCTATCCTGCTTGCAAGAGTATTTCAAGTCTGCTATAATTAAACCACAAAATCCCGGAGATGTAAACCATGGCGAAGGTTAAAACAACTTACGTGTGCTCTGCCTGCGGCTATACCGCCCCCAAATGGATGGGGCGCTGCCCGGACTGCGGCAGCTGGAACAGCTTTAACGAGGAGACGCCTGCCGAGGAAGCGCCCGCCGTTAAGCTTAAGCGCCAACCCGGCAGCGGCGCGCTCGCGCTTACCATAGACGAGATCCCGGAGGAGGGCGCCTCCCGCCTGTCCAGCGGCATAGGCGAACTGGACCGGGTGCTGGGCGGCGGCGTGGTGGAGGGCAGCATGGTGCTCGTTGGTGGCGACCCCGGCATAGGCAAAAGCACGCTGCTCACCCAGCTGTCCGCCAATCTGTCCCGCAACGGGGACAGGGTGCTTTACGTATCCGGCGAAGAATCCGCCCGGCAGATAAAGCTGCGCGCTACCCGCCTGAAGGCGGGCGGCAGCGGGTTCTACGTGCTGAGCGAAAACGACATGGGGCTGATTGAGAGCCGCATGAACCAGGTGCAGCCCAAGGTGTGCGTGATAGACTCCATACAGACCATGTACCTGACGGACATCTCCTCCGCGCCGGGCTCGATCACTCAGGTCAGGGAGTGCGCCTCCCGCCTGATGATGAACGCGAAAGCCAGCGGCACGGCGGTGTTCCTGGTAGGACACGTGACCAAAGAGGGCAACATAGCGGGTCCCCGGGTGCTGGAACACATGGTGGACGCGGTGCTGTACTTCGAAGGCGAACGAAGCGGCAGATACAGGATACTGCGGGCGGTCAAAAACCGCTTCGGCAGCGTGAACGAGCTGGGCATGTTCGAGATGACGGGAGAGGGCATGCGGGAAGTGCCCAACGCCAGCGAACTGCTTTTGAGCGAGCGCGCCCAGGACGAGGCGGGCTGCGCGGTGATGTGCGCGCTGGAAGGTTCCCGCCCCCTGCTCACCGACGTGCAGGCCCTGGTCACGCCCACGGTGTTCGGAAATCCCCGCCGCATGACTCAGGGCGTGGACCTGAGCCGCCTGTGCCTGCTGCTGGCCGTTATGGAAAAGCGCGCCGCGCTCAATCTGTATAACCAGGACGTGTACATAAACATCGCGGGCGGCTTAAGCCTAAACGAGCCGGCAGCCGACCTGGCGGTGTGCGCCGCGGTGGCTTCCGGCTTCAGGAATATCACGCTTGACAAGGAATGGGCGATAATGGGCGAAGTGGGCCTGGCAGGCGAGCTGCGGGGCATCACCCAGGTGGAGAGGCGGCTTGCGGAGTGCGCCCGGCTGAGCTTCAAACACGCGCTGCTGCCCAAAGTGAACTTAAGGGGGCTCGCCGTTCCCGAGGGCATAACGCCCCACGGCGCGGACACCCTGTTCGAGGCGTTCAGGGCGCTGGGGCTGTACAGGAAGGTGCAGTAAGCTATTTCCCGGGCCAGGGCAGCAGTTCGCTGCCCTTCACCAGAAACGCTTTCCGGGCCAAAAGCGCCAGGGGAGCGTCGGAGAGGGAGTCGGAGTAGAATTCGTCTATGACCACACCCGGGTATTCCTCATTAAAGCGGCGCACCTTTTCCTTTCCGTGGCAGTTTGGCCCGCCGTAAACGCCGCTGAACGTGTCCACGGTGGAAGCGATCACACCTTTGACTCCCAGACGCGCCATGGCGGGGGCGACCAGGAACAGGGGTGAGGCGGAAATGATCACGTCGTCATCCCGTTTCCCCTGCAGGTAATAGGGTTTGACGCGGCGGATATTCCTGTCCCAGAAGGCGGACACTTCCTTTTCCGGGTCGGGCAGGTCGCGTAGATACCCGAACATGTGCTGCTTAAAGCGCTGCTTGTCCTTTTTTAGGTATTTTACGGCGTAATATGCCACACCGGGCAGCCGGCGGACGATCTTCGGATGCCGCCTCAGGCACCACAGGTAGAAAAGAAAGCTGGAATCGCCGCGGATAACGGTGTTGTCGAAATCGTAAACGTTCATAAGACCCTCCCAATGAGGATTATATTTCGGCGGGACGGGCGCAAAATCCTTTAAGGAGACAAAGATGCTGTTCAATTTAAACGAAATAATGTCATCGCCTCTGGAATGGTTAAAAAGTCTGCTCATAATGCTGCCGGGCATCATGCTGGCGCTGTCCGTGCACGAAAGCGCCCACGGCTGGGTGGCGGAAAGGTGCGGCGACGACACCGCGCGGCTGATGGGGCGCATCACGCTAAACCCGTTAAAGCACATAGATCCCCTGGGTTTCGCCATGATGTTCCTGGCGGGCTTCGGCTGGGCAAAACCCGTGCCGGTCAATCCGCTCAAATACAAAAACTACCGCAGCGACGACCTTAAGGTGTCACTGGCGGGCATCACGGCGAACCTGTGCCTGTTTTTCATATGCTTCCTGATACTCGCAATGATATTCTCCTTCGCGCTGGCGAAGCTGCCGGAATACGACAATTACTATACGGCCATTCGGCAGGGTGAGCAGGGCAATTTCCTGACTTCCTACGACGGCGAGAAAAGCGTGATACTCGACGGATATTACCTGCCGGTCGAAAGCATGCTGGAGTATTATGTATTCACTTTCTTCGCTCCGGAATACCTTATCACCCCCGTGCTCGGGTCGGTAGTTTCGGTGATATACCGTATGGTGGCTTACTGCATGATAATCAACATAGGTCTTGCGGTGTTCAACCTGATACCCATACCGCCGTTTGACGGCTACCATGTGCTGAACGATCTTGTACTCAAGCAGGACCTGTTCGCCCAGCAAAGGACCGCGCGCATAGCAAGCATGGTGCTGTGGGGCCTGATAATCCTGGGCAACTACAATTCTGACCTGGACATAATCGGCAAGCTGCTCAACTGGACCAGGAGCGGGCTCATAGACAGCCTGCTGGCAGGGCTCAGGATCGTGCTTTCAGGGATGGGACTTGCCTGATGGCGTACGTAGTAGAGCTTAAAAAATACCAGTACACCGGACCGCTGGACCTGCTGCTGGACCTGGTGCACGAGGCGAAAATAGACATAAAGGACATATTCATTTCCGAGATCACCTCCCAGTATCTGGAGAGCATGAGCCAGATAGGTGACCTGGACATGGATTCCGCCAGCGAGTTTTTGCAGATGGCGGCGCTGCTCATGGAGATAAAGAGCCGCTCGCTCCTGCCCAAGCCGCCCGTGCCGGAGGATCCGGACGCGGAGACGCCGGAGCAGGCGCTGATCCGCCAGCTGGAGGAATACAAGCGCTTCAAGGAGCTGTCCGGGGAAATGCGGCTACTGGAAGAGGCGGCGGGGGAGCTTTACACCAAGCTGCCTGAGGAATATCCTCTGCCGCCCCCGACCATCGAACTCACGGGACTGACCCTTTCCGCGCTCACCAAGGCCTTCGGGCGGGTGCTGAAGCGCTTGAGCGAAATGGCGGAGACAGAGAAGTTCGACGCGTTCTCCCGCCGTGAGGTCAGAAGGGAAGCGTACACCGTAGCCCAGTGCATGACCCTGATACTGGAAAAGACCCGCAAAGGCCCCGTGAGTTTTTTCGATCTGTTCCTGGGAGACTTTGACCGGGAAGAGGTCATCAGCGTGTTTCTGGCGCTGCTGGAGCTGCTCAAAAACGGGCGCGTCACCGCGCGGCAGGACGAGGGCTACGGGGACATAACCATCGAAAGGCGGACGGAAAAGTGAGCATAAGGCCCGCGGCCGCGCGTGACGGGGAACTGCTGGAGAACCTGTTCAACCTCTACCGCAACGACTTGAGCTTCTGCGCGAAGGAGTTCCGTTATCTGGACGAAAGAGGCTACTTTGACCGGGGCATCTCCGGGCAGCTTCTGCCCTTCGGGGACGGGGTTGAAACGTATATAATCGAGGAGGACGCCCATCCCGTGGGGCTGATAGTGGTGACGGGGGAGGATTACGCCCTGCCCGGCTGCTCCCGGCGCTTTCAGGAACTGTACCTGATAAGGCCCGCGCGGGGACGGGGACTGGCGCGTTACGCTGCGGAAGAACTGCTTCTGGCGCACCCCGGCAGGTGGTGTTTAAGCGTGTACACGGACAATATGCCCGCGTATTCCTTCTGGAAAAAGCTGATATCCGCCCGGGGGAGGCTCCTTGGCGAGGCGCCCGGCGAGGACGGAATGACGGATATAGTATTTGAGACCATATAAAGGAGATTGGGTATGAAGATCAATGTTGCTCCCTTCGGCAAGGCGTTTGGCAAAAGCGCGTTCCTGTTCACACTCACCACGTCCAAAGGCGCGAGCCTGTCGGTGACCAACGCGGCGGGCGCGGTCACGGACATCAGGATGCCCGACAAAAAGGGCAGGATCGAATCCGTGGCGCTGGGCTTTTCCGACGCCAGACAGTACGCGAAGAATCCCGGCTACCTGGGGGCGCTGATCGGTCCCGTGGGCAACCGCATAAAAAACGCCGAGTTCGACTTTGGCGGCAAACATTACGCCTTCACGCCCAACGAGGGCACGACGCTGTTGCATTCCGGAGACTTCGGCTTCCACACCCGCGTATGGGACGCTTCCCTCGAGTGCGACGGAAGCACCGCCAAAGTGATACTGACCCAGCGCTTCGAGCAGAAAGACACGGGCTTCCCCGGAAACCTGGACGCGAAGGTCACATATACCCTGAACGAGCTCAACGAAGTTAGGATAGACTACGAGATCGCTTCCGACGCGCCCACGTTCGTGTCTCCCACCAACCACACGTATTTCAATCTGGGCGGCGCGGACGGCAAAAAGCCGCCCAGGAACGACCGCATGATGGTGCGCGTGTTCGCGGACCGCTTTACCGCCATAGACGAAAAGTCCATCCCCGTGGGCGTGCGCCCCGTGGAGGGCACGCCTCTGGACCTCAGGAACTGGACCAAGCTGGGCGAGCGCATGGATGCCGACGACGAGCAGATCAAAAACGGCACGGGCATAGACCACAACTTCATACTCTCTTCCGACAGCGACCTGACCGGGCTGCGCCCCGCCGCGGAGGTGTTCGACCCCAGGAGCGGCAGAGCGATGCGGGTGTACACGGACATGCCCTCCGTGCAGCTGTACACGGGCAACTTCCTGTCCCGGCGCGACGGCGAAAAGGGCGTGAGCTACGGCAAGCGCCGGGCGCTGTGCCTGGAGACCCAGTGCGCCCCCGACAGCATACACCATCCGGGCGAGG
>JAEEGL010877561.1_pt1 | contig 13362 bp, 10 predicted proteins | sample 9134231 | NCBI WGS metagenome assembly JAEEGL01 (sample SAMN16246548, study PRJNA631951) | gut metagenome | biome: gut microbiome; feature: rumen; material: fiber-attached | host: Bos | place: Iran: Karaj | collected 2018-10 | reverse complement strand
GTATCGGCCTGTCGGGTGTAACGCCGACCGCAGCCGCCATGTAGACTTTCATATGCTCATCGTCGTGAACGACTTCCATACCGCGGCCGCCAAGTACGTATGACGGGCGCACCATGAGCGGATATCCGATCTTTGACGCGATCGAGAGCGCATCATCTACCGTTACGGCCATGCCTGACTCGGGCATCGGGATGCCGAGCTTATCCATCATCGCACGGAACTGATCACGGTCTTCGGCCATATCTATCGTCTCAGGCGTTGTACCTAAGATGTTAACGCCGTTGCGCTTAAGGTCTGCCGCAAGATTGAGCGGTGTCTGTCCGCCGAACTGTGCGATAACGCCGACGGGTTTTTCCTTCTCATGTATCGAGAGCACGTCCTCGAGGGTTAGCGGCTCGAAATAAAGCTTATCGGATGTATCGTAATCCGTTGAAACGGACTCGGGATTCCAGTTAACGATTATCGTCTCGTAGCCAAGCTTCTTAAGCGCCATAGCAGCATGTACACAGCAGTAGTCAAACTCTATACCCTGTCCTATCCTGTTAGGGCCGCCGCCTAAGATCATGATCTTATTCTTATCACTGGCCTTCGACTCGTCCTTCATATTATATGAACTGTAATAATACGCACTGTCTTTGGTACCGCTTACATGAACACCTTCCCATGCTTCAACGATACCTGCGTCAAGCCTTGCAGCTCTTATCTCATCTTCGGATACCTCAAGTATCTGTGACAGGTATTTGTCGGCAAACCCGTCCTTCTTCGCCCTCTCAAGAACATCCGCCGGAGGAACGCTTCCCTTATACTTCTTAAGCGCCTCTTCCTCATCAACGAGCTCCTTCATCTGCTCAAGGAAATAAGGCTTGATCTTCGTTATATTGTAAAGCTCATCAAGATCGGCACCCTTGCGGATCGCCTCATACATGATAAACTGTCTCTCACTTGATGCGATGTGAAGCATGTTCATGAGTTCTTTAAGAGAAAGATCGGTGAACTTTTTAACATTCCCGAGTCCGTAACGTCCTATCTCAAGTGAACGGATGGCTTTCTGAAATGCCTCCTTGTATGTCTTACCGATCGACATGACTTCGCCGACAGCACGCATCTGCGTACCCAGCTTATCCTGTGAACCTTTGAACTTTTCAAATGCCCATCTTGCAAACTTGATAACGACATAATCACCGTCGGGAACATACTTATCAAGTGTTCCGTATTTTCCGCACGGTATATCGGCAAGGTCAAGTCCTGCCGCAAGCATTGCCGATACAAGTGCGATCGGAAATCCTGTTGCTTTTGATGCAAGTGCGGATGACCTTGATGTTCTCGGATTGATCTCTATGACTATTATCCTGCCGTCAGCAGTATTTCTTGCAAACTGTACGTTCGTTCCGCCTATGACTTCAATGGCGTCAACTATCTTGTATGCCTGACGCTGAAGCTCTGCCTGAACATCCTCGGGGATCGTGAGCATCGGTGCCGAGCAGAATGAATCACCCGTATGAACACCGAGCGGATCGATATTTTCTATAAAGCAGACAGTGATCATCTTGCCCGTCGAATCACGGACGACTTCAAGTTCGAGCTCTTCCCAGCCGAGAACCGATTCTTCAACGAGAACCTGACCCACAAGTGATGCCGCAAGTCCACGCTCACACACCGTCTTTAATTCTTCGACGTTGTAAACAAGGCCGCCGCCTGCGCCACCCATCGTATAAGCAGGACGAAGCACAACGGGATAACCGAGTTTGTCTGCGATCGCAAGCGCCTCGTCAACCGTGTAGGCAACTTCCGATCTTGCCATCTCGATGCCGAGTGAATTCATAAGTTCCTTGAACTCGATCCTGTCTTCACCTCGCTCGATGGCGTCAACCTGGACTCCTATGACTTTTACTCCGTATTTATCAAGTACACCCTTCTTATAAAGCTCGGAAGCAAGGTTTAATCCCGTCTGTCCTCCGAGGTTCGGGAGAAGTCCGTCGGGGCGCTCCTTCTCGATGATCTGGGTAAGCCTCTCGACATTGAGCGGCTCGATATACGTGACATCGGCTGTCGTCGGATCGGTCATTATCGTAGCGGGATTGGAATTGACAAGTACGATCTCATACCCCAGTTTCTTGAGCGCCTTACACGCCTGGGTTCCGGAATAGTCGAACTCACATGCCTGTCCGATGATGATCGGACCGCTTCCGATAATGAGTATCTTGTTGACGTCGTCTCTTTTCTTCATACTGCCTGCCTTCCTTTATTATTCGGATAGTTTTCAATCTTCGATATTATATCAAAAATCATCCCGTTTAACTATAGTAAAATCCCCGCCATAAAAGGCGGGGATCGATGTATCATTTCTTCTCTTTGTTATTGAGCTTCGGTATCATCACGCAGCTGATAACGAGAGCGATGATATAGAGCGCGCCGGTAACATACAGCACTGTCTGGTAACCGACGGGATTAACCTCAGCCACGTCGCCGTTTGAAAGAGTGATCTCCTTAAACTGCCCGGTGTGATTGACGATGAACGTTGCAAGCTGGTTACCCGTAAGACCTGCGATAGCCCATGCCGACAGGCACATTCCGTGAACCGATGATATTTTACCCATTCCGAAGTGATCGGAAAGAAGAGCCGGAACGTTTGGAAATCCTCCGCCGTATCCTGCATTTACCATTATAAGAAGTGCCACGCAAAGTATCGCAAGTGCGGGAATGTCAGCGCCTTTTACGATACCCTGTGTTACGACAACAAGTCCGGTAAATGCGATCGAAAGGATGAAGATCAGCTTGTAGATCGTGTTTCTGTCCTTTAATGTATCAGCCCATGCCGAAAATCCGAGACGACCCGCTGCGTTGGCGATCGCCGTAACGGTTGCGAGCGTTGCGCACACACCTACCGACAGTCCGACTGATTTGAAGATCATCTTCTCCTGTGAGATAAGTGCAAGACCGCATGCTATGTTGATGTAGAACATCAGCCATATGCCGATGAAAGTCTTGTTACCGAATGATGTCTTGAAGTTAGTTGCAAGCGTTGCAAAGAACTCTTTGATACCGCCTTCCGAATGTGCCTCGACCCATGTCGAAGGCTTCTTTAAAATAAGATGGCCGATGAACATCATAACGAAATAAACACCGCCCATAATGAAAAACATAGGTGCCGGGTTGTCATCAAATGCATTAAGTATCGCCTGCATGACCGGGCTCGCGATAGCTTTTGCAAGACCGAATCCCGCAACCGCAAGACCTGTTGCAAGACCTTTCTTGTCTTCGAACCAGAGCATGAGTGTCTTAACGGGTGACAGATAACCTGTTCCGAGACCGATACCCATTATACATCCGTAGAACAGCAGTATTACCGGAAGTGATCTAAGCATTATTCCGAAGCCTGTTCCGACCATACCTACCGTAAAGCATATCGTTGCGATAAGCGATGATCTGTGGATGTTCTTCTCAACCACATCTCCGAGAAATGCAGCGGACATACCAAGGAAAAAAATAGCAAGCGAAAAAGCCCACTCTGTGGCTGATTTGCTCGCTCCGATATAATCCGCGATCTCTTTGGAAAAAGTTGACCAGCAGTAAACAGTACCTATACTGCAATGAAGAAGCAGTGCGGGGATCGCACCGCGGACCCATTTGTTTTCCATATTAAATACCTCTTTTCAAAAAACTTCTGATTAAAATGCACAAACACAAATATTATAGAATACCGTTGCAAAAAATCAAGGGTTGATGATAATATATTTCCCGGGATAAGGCTGTATGCAATTTAACAGGAGATGAGAAAATGGAAACTATTATTAAGATCAACGATGCCGTAAACGGATTCGCCTGGGGATGGTTCGGGCTTATCATGCTTCTCGGTACCGGCCTTGTATGTACGGTTATCACGAAGTTTTTCCAGATAACGCACATCAAGCACTGGTGGACGAAGACTATCGGCATGGTGCTTCATGAGGAATCCCACGTAAAGAACGAAATGGGAAGTGTTTCGCAGTTCCAGGCGCTTTGTACCGCACTTGCCGCAACGATCGGAACAGGTAACATCGCCGGTGTTGCTGCTGCGATATGTGTCGGCGGACCCGGTGCCGTATTCTGGATGTGGATCGCTGCGATCCTCGGAATGATGACAAACTATTCCGAAAACATTCTCGGTATTTACTTCAGAAGAAGGAACTCCGAAGGTGAATGGTCCGGAGGAGCAATGTACTACTTAAGCGACGGTCTCGGATCATACAAGAACTGCAAAGGTATCGGTAAGGCGCTTGCTGTGATCTTCGCGTTCTTTGCTGTGATCGCTTCATTTGGTATCGGTAACATGGGTCAGATCAACAAGATCACCCTGAACATAGAATCAGCATTCTTTTCATCGGTAAACGCGACCACACTAGGCGGTGTATCCGTAGTTAACTGGATCGTCGGTATCGTGCTCATGCTCATCGGTGCTTCAATAATACTCGGCGGACTCAAAAGAGTCGCATCGGTTGCGGAAAGGATCGTTCCTTTCATGGCAATACTGTACGTTATCGGTGCTATCGTCATAATGTTCACGAACATCGGCACACTCGGCGCAGTATTCGGATCGATCTTCAAGTTCGCATTCGGACAGAAGGCACTTGTCGGCGGTGCTGCGGGAACGGCCGTTCAGGTCGCGCTCAACACTGTAAAGAGCGGATGCAAGAGAGGCGTGTTCTCAAACGAGGCAGGTCTTGGTTCATCTGTTATGGTACACAGTAACTCAAATGTTAAGGAGCCTGTAAGGCAGGGTCTTTGGGGAATATTCGAAGTGTTTGCGGATACGATAATCGTTTGTACGATGACAGCCATCGTTGTTCTTTCATCAGGCGCCATCGATCTTACAACAGGAATGGCTGCAGAAGGAGTCAGCGATGCAACACTCGTTGCAAAGGCTTTCGGAGCACACTTCGGCAAGCCCGGCGAATGGTTCGTTGCGATCGCGGTACTTCTCTTTGCGTTCACGACCGTTATGGGATGGTCTCATTACGGCAGCAAGGCTGTTGAGTATCTGTTCGGTGTTAAGGGTGCCAAGATCTACCGTGTCATCTTTGTTCTCATGATAATCTCCGGTGCGGTAATGACATCAAGTCTTGCATGGGATATATCCGATACGTTCAACGGACTTATGATGCTTCCCAACCTTATCGGTGTTCTCTCACTCACACCGCTTATTGTCAAGCTTACAAACAACTACGTTGACCGTAAGATAAAAGGCAAGGATATCGAGCCGATCCTCTCGTTCGATCCCGAGATACAGAAGGAAATGGCTGAAGCCGTTAAGAACGGAGCCGAATAAAAGGTAAAAAAGAAAGCCCCGGGTTTCCCGGGGCTTTAATAATTGTAGTTAGCCGTACCCGCTCAAACGCCGCTCTGGCTGCAAGACCTACGGTCTTGCCATACCGCAGTTACTGCAGAACTTGCCTGTATTAACCGTTCCGCATTCGCATGTCCAGTCAGCTGCCGGTGCGGGCTTACCGCAGTTGCTGCAGAACTTGCCTGTATTTACTGTTCCGCATTCGCATGTCCAGCTGCCTGCCGGTGCGGGTTCGGGCTTGCCGCAGTTGCTGCAGAACTTACCTGTGTTAACCGTTCCGCACTCGCATGTCCAGCCGCCTGCCGGAGCTGCTGCTGCGGGAGCTGCCGCCTGCTGTGCACCTGCCATCTGATAAAGCTGGCTTGCGTTCATTCCGCCTGCGCCTGCTGCCATGTTCATTCCTGCAAACGCCATCATAGGGCCTGTTGCCGTATTGCTTGCTGCTGCCTTCATAGCATCTGCCTGAGCTCCGACAAGTGTAGCTGCGCCCATGCTCGGATCGCGCATAACAGCCGCCTTCTGAAGGTCTCTGATCATCTGCTCCTGATCTTCGGGAGCCGTAACGGAACTTACACCGAATGATACGATGCGAAGACCGCGGAGTTCCTTCCACTTCTTCGTAAGCACTTCGTTAAGTGCATCAGACAGTTCCTCTGTATGTCCGGGAAGTGCGCTGTATCTTATACCCATCTCTGAGATCTTTGCGAATGCAGGCTGAAGAGCCGTAAGAAGTTCGCTCTTAAGCTGGCTGTCGATCTGATCTCTCTTATATTCGTCCGCAACATTTCCGGCAACGTTCGTATAGAAAAGAATGGGATCTTCGATCTTATATGAATACTCACCGTGGCAACGGATCGTGATATCAACATCAAGACCGATGTTCTTGTCAACAACACGGAAAGGAACCGGATTGGCTGTTCCGTACTTGTTGCCCGTAAGTTCCTTAGTGTTGATGTAATAAACCCTCTGGTCCTTACCTGTATCTCCGCCGAATGTGAAACGCTTTCCGATCTGCTTGAACGTCTCAACGATCGAATCAGAAAGTTTGCCGTAGAATATACTCGGCTCTGTTGATGTATCGTAAACATATTCACCGGGCTCAGCACAAAGATCAACAACCTTGCCCTGCTCAACGATCAGCATACACTGTCCGTCAGCTACGGCGATTATAGATCCGTTACTGATGATATTGTCATGTCCCTTTGTGTTTGATGAGCGCTTTCCGTCGATCTTCTTTGCACCCTTTTGCACAAGAATGTCCGCCGGTATTGCTTCGCAATAAAAGAACTCTCTCCACTGATCCGCAAGCGCTCCACCTGCCGCACCTGCAATTGCCTGTATTAAACCCATTCTGAAATCCTCCTTATATTTGGTCCGCTGCGCGAAAATCATAACGTGTGCTCTGATATCCGTCAGCGAACATATTTTATCACATTAAATATATAAATTAAAGCATTAGTACGAATCGTCTGCCTCTTCATTCTTCCTGCGTCTGAACAGTCCGAAGAAGCCGCCGCCGCGTTCTCTGCTGTCCCGGAGCACGTCACGCATTTCGTACCTCGAATCCTCTATGCAGTCCTTTTCGTATACTTTATACTGCCTCATGAGCTTCCTGTCCTTAAGAAGAAGATTGTAATGCCTGTCGTACTGCGCATAATACGCATCCATCCGGCCTCTTACGAGATTCCGAAACCTTACATCACTCTCAAAGTCCTCAGCCACGATATGCGAATGCTGGTAAAGAAGCAGAAAATCCTCAAGCCTGTAAACTACTCCGAACCTTGTGGGATCACACTTTTCAAGCATATGGTATGATTTTAAAGGCTCTTCAAAAAAACAGTACAGCTTACCGAGCTGCAGATGTATCCACGTGTAGAAATCCGAATCCTCATCAGCCTGGGCGGCAAGTCTGTAATACAGTTCAAACGCCTTCTGGTACTCACCTGTCAGGAAATAGTCAAGCGCAACGGACAGCCGTTCGTTTACCGACATACTGCTCGCCTCAGCAGTTTTTTTAGGTTCCTTGAGATTGATGCCCTCGTACTGTTTATGTATCTCCTGTTCGCGCTCTTCAGGCTTTTCGTATACCTCAAGAAGCTCATCGATCTCATCAGCTCCGTCCGGAAGGCTGCTGCGAAACTCGGCATATTTCTTGCGGCCCATGTCCGCACATGTTGCCTCATATTCGGTAAACACATCAGCCACACTCGCTTTTGCGGCGGTAACCGCCTGTCTGTGGGTATCGGCAAACTCGCTGTCGATAAGGCTGTGGTAATATATCCGAAGGTGTCTGTCATACTTCTTCATCTTGGCATCGATGAGCGCATGTCCGAGATGAAGGTAAAAATCATTCTCATCCTCGATATACTCAAGATTCACGCGGTAATACAATATGACCGCACGCTCGTAATTGCCCATGAAATAGTATGTTTCTGCCAGCGTGAAAACGGCATGCGTATATATCGGCAACGTATGGTCAACATATCTGACTACTTTTTCGAGACGCACCGTTGCCTCTTCGTATCTGTCGAGCTTCCTGTAATACAGTGCCTCATTTATAAGCTGTGAGATCCCCGCATCATCCATGCGGTTCTCATCAACGTCCATGATGAGCTCGATCGCCTTTTCAAAATTATACTCATCACCTTCATGCTCATCCTTAAATATCGACAATCCGGTATTATCTCCGAATATCCTGAGCGAATACCCCGCAAGCATCTGGTTGACCTGTTCGAACTCCATGGCAAAGTATTCGTCGGAAATGTTTGCATCAAGCCTTAGCCATTTTCTGTATGCGTCATTGATGAGCCGGATAAGCGCAGCCTCGGCGGAATCCTCCGCGAACCACATTACCGCCTCATCCTCGATATTCCAGTTTCTTATGGGGTTATCTTTCTTGACTTCTCCGGTCAATATGTCAAGTCTGATCGAATGGTTCATCCCGAGAAGAATGAGCGAATCGCCGTCAAATACGTACTTTGCGCAAGATCCGTATGTCGGGTCAATAGCCGATATGGTCTGGAACACGCGTATATCAAGTTGTCTGTATAATTCGAAAAATATCATACGAATATAATAATTCCAAAATACCCTAAAATCAACAGATTAATTATGCTATAATACGATCATGGATAAGATGAAACGGATAATCGCGATCATATGCGCGGTCATACTCGCAGGGATATATATCGTGACATTTGTCATGGCGATACTTGATGATCCCGCAACAATGACGATGTTCAAAGGATGTATCGCCCTTACGATCTTCGTTCCGCTGATGGCCTATGTATTCATATGTCTTCACAGATATGCCATGACAAGGTCTAAGAGAAAGGATTACTATTCCGGCGGATCTTCCATAGACGGTAACGCTTCGTCAGACGACGTATCAGAATAACAACGATGATCGCAGCCGCCGTATCTACACATACATCAAACCACGAACCGTATCTTCCCGATACCGTGGTTTGATTTTTTTCATCTATAGCACCCAGACAGAATACAAACACGACAGGTAAGATATATGCATACTTTCTCGGAAGATCCTTAAATCCGAACAGCACCGCAAAAACAAGCGTAGTAAGTATGCCGTACTCTATAGCATGCGCCAGTTTGCGTATCACCCTTTCGCAGTTTTGAAGCGCATCAACTGTTTCATAATTATCAAGAGTGATATTCGCCGAGGGCGCGACCACATTCACGATCCCCACAAGCACCTTGGCGGACCTGGGGCCCGAAACGTCCGCGTTTTCCCCGGAGAAGCGCATGATAACACCTATCCACAAAACAACGAGCGCGATATTTATCCCTATAAAACGAATCGGATGCCTCCTGGCAAAACGCCTGTAAGCATCCAGCATCCCGACTGTTTTCATAAACGTGTTTTTACTCCGAGCTTTTCGAGTTCCTCATCGGCGGATTTCTTATCCTTAAACAGTATACCTGTTATCCCAAGCTTTTCCGCTCCTTCGATATTATCCTTATTATCATCGATGAACACCGCCTCTTTCGGATCGATATCATACGTATCAAGAAGATACCTGTATATTTCCGGATCAGGCTTGATCATCCTGACTTTATACGAAATGACGGCGCCGTCTGCCTTTGACACGTAGTCAAGTTCCTTGCTGCAGTCTTCAAATCCCTTCCTGGAAAAATTCGACAGTATGTATATCTTATAGCCGTTTGCCTTGAGCGTATCGAGCCACTCATCGGTATAGTCATATTTTTTGAGAAGCTCGGTGAAGCGGTCATACATAAGTATCCGCAGCTCCTCCTCGAGTTCCGGCGCATTTTTAATGAACGCATCGAGCATCATCTCATCTGTCCATACTCCGCGGTCGAACTCGTTCCAGACAGGGTTTGCGACCGTTGCCGCAACCATCCTATCATACCTTTCGCCCGTAAGACCCATTTCACGAAACAGCGCTTTCCAGCGAAAATCAATCAGCACCATTCCCATATCGAATATTATAGTTGTTATCATAATTTAAGCCTTTCATTGTCATAATTCACGACCGTTCTTGTCCATAATAGAAAAATATGGTAAATTATTCAAGAAATAAAAAACAGCAGGAGAGTCCAATGGAAGAAAAAAGACATGACAAACGTGTACCGATAGGGATCAAGCTTTCCATTTCCAATCTGTACAAGGAAAATACAAACACGATCATGGACCTTGACCTTAATGTTGAAGTTATCGATATTTCTTCAAAAGGAATAGGTTTTATTTCCCAGTGTATTCTTCCGGTCGGTTATTATTTCATCGCCAACATCGAGCTTTCCCCGGATTTCCCTCAGATCATAACGGACGTCCGCGTCATCAGAAGCGCAGCGATCGATAAGGAAAACTACAGGTACGGCTGCGAGTTCGTATCCATCTCACCGAGCGTAAAACAGATGCTCGATGATTTTTCCGCGAGTCTGGAGTCGTAACTTACGGCATTATTCATACTCCCCCACCACAGCAATGATATCTTCGGCGTATTTCGGATACTCGCGAACGAGCGATTCGAGTTCTTTTTTGGCTGTCTCAAGATTATACATCTCGAAATCGATACCCTTCTTAAGACGCTGCCTCTGTACGATCAGCTGCTTTCTTATGTCCTTAGCTTCCTCGTCATATACAAGCACGCCCGGCTGGTATACCCAGACCGAAGGATCGTTTATATGATAGTGTTTGAGCAGCTGGTACAGCTCGCTCCTTGCTTCCTCCATCCTCTCCGAAATATCGGAATCGTGAGCCCTTGCCTCTTTTTCCTCGTTGTACTTTTCCCATATGTATGCAAGCTCGTATGAGTTCATCACACCGTATTTTGCATAATTGTAATCAAGTACGTTCGTGATATTGACATACTTGATCTTGACCGTGTTCTGCACGCTTATCGCTTTGTTGAGCTTTCTGTTGGCTCCGGCTATACCGGTCTGCGCGTTCTGATACATAACGAATGATGCAGTTATCGCGACCGCGAAAGCTCCTGCGAGGATTATCCATCCCATCTCTACCTTTACATGCATTGCCTGGTTTAAGACAAACATGAGTGCCGCTGCCATAACAGCACCGAATATTGCTATGAATGCGAGATTTTTCGCGGATCTCGCCTTGGACCTTTCTTCTTTGCGCTGGTATGCAACAGCGCCTTTTTCGCCCTCAAGAAGGTTAAGGTCGCGGCGTACGACCATCTGGTATTCCTCGTCTTCTTTCATCTTCTTGATGACCGCGGGGATCTCTTTTGCAAGTCGCTCCATCTCACGATACTGTGCTTCCGTGATCTTCTTGGCGGGACGCGTGTAGTTGCTGTCCTCCTGCTCGATGTTCATGACCTTCTTGGCCCTGATCCTGACCTGGCTCTTGTCCGTAAGCGGCAGCTTGTCAAGCTCCTCCAGATCCGCAAGACGTTCCGTGACCTGCTGGTATTCTATTTTCTGTGCCTCGACATCCTTGGAAGCGACAGCCATCATGTCGCAGTATTCCCTGACATACTGCTCACGCTGGGCCTTGTCGTTCATGTTGAGCGTACGCCTCTTGCGCGATGCGTTCGCAAGGCTCTCCATGAGCGATTCCGCCGACTCCGAGGTAAAGTTGATCTCGATGTCGTCAAAATCGTCTTCGCCGAAGCCGAGTATGTCTTTGAGCCAGTTAAAGAACTTCATATAGTACCTCTTAATGAGTGTCGCGCCATGCTGAATCGACTTCGTCGATGGCGCTCCACGTGCAGACAGGTTCTTCCCACTTCGTGGGCCCCTCCTATCAGCCTACTCCATAGTCCTTCGATAGTCTAATTTCCAGTCCTCGAGTGTGTTATCAAGTGCGCGGTAGTACTCCGACACTTTTCCTGAATCGTGCAGCTCGAGTATATCCCTCATCGCATCGCCGTACGGTGTGTCGATCTCGGCCTCCCTGGCCGATGACATGATCCTGACGGCTTCAAGCGCGATCCTCTCGTCGTAGCCGTTCTTGACGACTATCCTGTCGTATTCTTCCTTCTTTGCTGTAAGGCGCAGACATACAAGATACATGACGAGACTCTCCCTCGTATCGTCGAGTTCATATGCCTGTTTGAAGTATGCGGCAGCCTTATCGAGAAGGAACATCATCGCATATGCGCAGCCGACATTGTGAAGTATCGAACTGTATAGTTCGGGTTCTTCTTCTTTGTTAAGTACGGACAGGACATACTGATATTCCTCTATCGCCCTCGGATACTTGTTGGCGCAAAGGAGGTTGTCTCCCCTTACCTTTCTCTTTGCGGCAAATGACAGTGATGCGTTGTCGACAAGTATCTGCTTGATCTTTGTTATCTCGTCATCCGTGCAGTACTTTGTATCAACAAGTATTGTCGTTACCATCTCACCGAGAGTCCTGCCGTCCTTGATCATCTTCCTGATCTTTGCGGCAAGTTCCGGCATGCCGAGGTTATCGCGCATATAATCACACAGCCTGACATCGATAAGATCGTTGTCAAGAATGTATGCGTTCACACACAGGTAATAGCACAGTTCGTCCATGGAGTAAATGTTTACCCCAAGGCCTGAGAGGAAATATGGAGTTGTTGATAATGTGCCGATGCACATGTACATTTCGGTTGCCATCTTCTACCCCGATATCATTACTGGAACTGTATGATTTTCTCCCACTTCTTACCTGTTGACGGGAAGAATTCCCCGAATCCGAGATCTTCCGTCTCTATCTTCATCCTCGTTTCCGATTCGAACGAGACCGTAAGGCGGAGTCTCGATGCCTTCGGAGGACGGTCGGGAAGTCCCGACAGATCCACTTCTATAGTCTCCGCACCCTTGCCGTCAAGCGGCGTCATAATGAGCGGAATGCTCTTGGAATTACCGAGTACAAAATCATATGTCACGCCCGAATCGTACCAGTTCTCGCCTGCATCTGCGACGGCAAGATACTCTTCCTCTCCTGCGACATACATCTTAAGGCCGAGATTGAACTTAAGCTTATCAGGCCCGAGGAATACGTATTCACGGTTCAGATCGCACGGTGCGGCCTTATCCTTGCCGCAGTAACATGCACCCTTCGAGTACATGTTGCGGCCCTGGAACACACGTCTTCCCATGCACATGAACTTGGTCGTCTTGTTGCACCATCCGCCTTCAAATCCCTCTCCAAGAAGGAATACCGTTCCGACGATCTTGTTGGAAAAATAATCATGGGACAGCTGGAGCACGAGCTCGTCTATCCTGTCGGCTTTTTCGATCGACTCCTCTTCCTTCATCATGAATTTGGGCATTTTTATCTCGTTAAAATCAGTACGGTCAACGAATGCGACTACCGGCTCGGTTGCCCTGTTCATCCACAGTTCATATGCCTTAAGGTGAGGTCCCGAATAATCAAATACGGCAACATCGCGCTCCCACAGGTCTTTGGGCTGGTGAAGCAGATAATAGTAAATGCTCTCCTCGTATGTCTGGATGATGATCTTATCGCGCGGTACCGGGAGTGAATTCGCAAGCTTTTCTATAACATCGACGAGCTTTCCCTCAAGAGACGCGACCGTGATGATCATGTGCTCGACTTC
>JAEEGL017009625.1_pt1 | contig 13363 bp, 13 predicted proteins | sample 9134231 | NCBI WGS metagenome assembly JAEEGL01 (sample SAMN16246548, study PRJNA631951) | gut metagenome | biome: gut microbiome; feature: rumen; material: fiber-attached | host: Bos | place: Iran: Karaj | collected 2018-10 | reverse complement strand
GCGCTTTGCCACATAATCCGGATGGTAGATTTCGGTCACTGATCCGGTGGCAAGACCGATCTGGTTGCCATAGCTCGAATACCCGGCTGCAGCTCCCTGGACCAGCTTTTTCTGCGGAAGCTTTCCGGGCAGCGTCTCGGAAACGGGGCGGGTGGGATCGGCTGCGCCTGTAACGCGCATCGCCTGGTAAACATAGCCTCTGCCTGAAAGGGGATCGCGGATCGCGCCGCCAAGACAAGTGGCGGCACCGCCGAACGGCTCTATCTCGGTCGGATGGTTATGCGTTTCGTTTTTAAAGAATACGAGCCATTCCTCTTTTACAGGCCCTTCTCCGTAGTTCACCTCGACAGGCACTACAATCGAGCAGGCATTGATCTCATCCGACTCTTCCATGTCGGTGAGTTTTCCTTCTTCCCTGAGCTTTTTCATGCCGATAACGGCAAGATCCATCAGGCACGGATATTTATCCGGCCTGTCTGCGTACAGTTCACTGCGGGTGTCCAGATAGCTCTGGTAGGTCGTCTCCATAGGGACCTTGTAATAGCCGTCGTCAAAAGCAACGTCTGTGATCTCTGTCGCAAAGGTCGTATGTCTGCAGTGGTCTGACCAGTAGGTATCCAGGACACGGATTTCCGTCATGGTGGGATTGCGTTTTTCCTCATCCCTGAAATAATCCCTGATAAACAGGAAATCTGCCTTTGTCATCGCAAGACCAAGGCTGTCGTAGAGTCCTGTCAGCTCGCGTTCTCCCATCGCGGTAAAGCCCTCAAGAGTCTCCACATCGGGAGCCTCCGGATAGTTTTCCTTCAGGGTTTCCGGCTTCTCCTCGTCTGTTTCCCTGGAATCCACCGGGTTGATGATATAAGCCTTAATCCTTGAAAGCTCTTCAGGGGAAACCTTTCCGGTCAAAACATAGGTCTCCGCTGTCCTGATCACGGGATTCTGCCCGGCATCCAGAAACTGAATGCACTGGATGGCCGAATCCGCTCTCTGGTCAAACTGGCCGGGGAGAGCTTCTACGGAAAAGACCACAGAGCCATCGGGCGCCGGGAGCTTCTCTTTATAAAGCAAATCCACCGGAGGTTCGGAAAAGACACATCCGCAGGCCTCATCAAATACATCATCAGATACATTTTCCACATCATAGCGGATCAGGTACCTGACGTCTTCTATGCCCTCTACACCGAGAAACCCTTTGATTTCATCGAGCTTTTGTCTGGCAGCGACGGCATACGGCTTTTTCTTTTCGACATAAACCCGTCTTACCACGTTCTTACTGTCTGCTGATACATTTTCCATATTCATATACTGCGGCTGTTCTCCTTATTCTGTGTGCTGTTGTCAGACTCTTGAGCTGCTGTATCCGATACTGTCAAGAATTACATCGAATTCATATTCAACATCTTTGCCGGTGATCCCCTGGGCTGCTGCGCTGATCTTGAGTCCTTCGATGATGTACATGGCGTTCAGCGCTGCTCTGTGCGGGTCGGGACAGTCAAAATCGCCCTGCCTGCTGCCCGTCCTGATCAGGAGTTCGATCACTCCCACCGCATCAAGGAACCGGGCGCGCAGTGTCTCTGATCCCTTGTTGAGAAATGCGTATTCATATACTGCAGTACTGAGCGAGCCTTCGGGAGAAAGAAGTTCCTTTTTCTGCTCCTCAAGGAAAAGCTGCAGTATTTCCGCGGAAGAAGCATGATTCCTGACTGCCTCCCCGATCGCGTTGTCATTTTCGTCATCTGCGGCTTTGAGTACATCCAGAAAAACTTCTTCCACGCTCGCATAGTACAAATAACGACCCCCCCGGCTGATTTTACAGGCTTCAACGCTGTCCTTCATAGTCACATCCTTAAAGCCTTTGTCCATAAATACCTGCCTGGCAGTCTCTGTAATATATTGTTTTTTCAGTTCTGATTTTGCGCCCATCCGATATATTCCCAAAGATCATTTGATTATAGCACGAATAAGTATATATGGAATACCGGCACTTTTTCTTTTTTAAGGCACAGGCTTGCCATCCCCCGGCAACTCGACTAAGATTAGCGCATGAATTACTTTAATGTATTTATCAAAAAAACAATACGATATCTGTTAAAACCGCTGTCCTTTGTACCTGCCGTACTCGTAATGATTATGATCTACCGCTTTTCTGCACAGACCGCAGTCGTGAGCGCGGATCTCAGCCAGACCCTGACCGAGCGGATCGTCCACAGCGTCAATTACAGGCTCCAGATGGGATGGACGCCCGCAGAACAGGCACTGCGCGTGAACATCCTTGAATTCTATGTGCGCAAGCTCGCACACTTCGGAGAATTCCTGCTGCTGGCAGTGACTCTTGTCATTCCGCTCTATGTTCACGGTGTGAGAAAAGCCCGGCTGTTTTTCCTTACCATGCTGATATGCGCCCTGTATGCTCTTTCGGATGAATACCATCAGTCCTTTATAGCAGGAAGGAGTCCCCAGCTGTCCGACGTTATCGTAGACTGCTGCGGCTCTCTGTCCGGCACACTTCTTGGCTGGGCAGCCTGTCATATCGGCAGAAAGACAATATTTAAGCCGCTCTCCCTGGAGAAAGAGCGGCAGATAATAAAACGATATGAGGAAAGGCAGAAGGCACGCCGCGAAAAAAAACCCCGCTGATTCCGGCAGCAGAACTCCTTATTCCAGCACCTCTCTGACAGCGTCGAGGAGATCTTCCGTTGTTTTTTCACTTTCAATATTGATTACAATTACCCTTCCGTCCTTCATGGACATCACAAGGCAATTGGTAATCGAGGGATTGACGTACAGTTCATAGTCGCCGAATTCGTCGTTCGTCCAGATCCCGCTTTTTTCCTTGCTGTCGTCTGTTCCGTTCTTGACAGTGCCGTAGAAGAGGTCTTCCCGCAGATCAGCACGCGCAATATCATTCCAGACCAGCGCTGTCTCTGTGCCCGAGGATGAATGAAGCGTCATGCCATCCCTCGACAGCACAACCATGTTCTTCGATGCTCCGCTTCTGACTCTCATTACCGTAATAATAACGATTGCGGCGACCCAGATGGCGACATTCATCCAGATCTTTCTTCTTTCAAGCATCTTCTGCTCATGATCAAAACTGTCTGAACCTGCAGACATGGCTTACCTCCCTGGGCTGTTTAAGAGACCGGCTGATATTACACATTATGATAAGGTGTGCCCGCCCGTTTTTTCAACTTCTTTTTTGCTTATCCCGCGATCTGTTCAAACTCCCTGAGCTTGCGGACAGCCTCCGCGCTTACGTGCTTTGGCACACTGATCTGTACGACGACATACTCATCTCCTTTGACATCCGGGTTTTTCATTGATACAATCCCTTTCCCCTTAAGGCGGATTTTGCTGCCCGACTGGGTCCCCGGGGGAATCCTGCAGGATACCTTCCCGTACAGGGTATCTATTTTTTCCTCACCTCCGCAGACTGCCTCGGAGAACGGGATCCTGATTGTATGATATACATCGAGTCCCTTCCTTTCAAAGCTCCTGCCCGCTGCAATATGTACCCGCAGATACAGGTCTCCGTTTTCTGATGTGCCGGCAGCCGGGCGGCCTGCAGGAGGTTTTCCTTTTCCTTTAAGCCGCACACACTGTCCCTCATCGATTCCGGCAGGAATTTGAACCTGGAGAACACCGCCGCCCCTTCCGGCGCTCCTGATTCTCTTCTCACACCCGGACGCCGCTTCCTGAAGCGATATTGTAATGTCTGAATAGACATCCTCCCCGCGCGGTCTGTAAAAGCTTTCTGAGAAGCCTGATTTCATTCCCCCGAAGCCGAACAGGTCGCCGAACAGATCATCGAACTCCTTCCCGCCCGCGCCGGAATCAGAAGTATAGAAATAAGTCCTGCCGCTGTTCTCATATTGGTTCGGCTCATTCTGGTCAAAAGCCGCAAAACCATATCTGTCGTACCGGCGGCGCTTTTCCTTATCACCAAGGACCTCATATGCCTCGCCAAGTTCCGCGAATCTTCTCTTTGCATCTTCATTGCCCGGATTGACATCCGGATGATACTTTTTGGCAAGCCTGCGGTATGCGGCCTTTATTTCTTTTTCATCAGCGTCCCTGCCAACGCCGAGCACCTCGTAATAATCTCTTTTCATATACGGCTTTTCACCTCCTCCCTCCTAAAAAGGCCCGAAGGTTTCCCTCCGGGCCGGCCGCTTGAATCTCGGCATTTACTTTACTGAATTTCTATCCGTTTTGCTTCTTCCACGGCAGGCGTCTCTTCCTTTTTCGGAATGTGCACTGTGAGGATCCCGTTCTCATATCTTGCGGTAATGTCCTCCGGTTTGATATTCTGCGCGACACTGAAGGATCTCTGATAAGAAGAAGACCTTCTCTCCCTGCGGATATACCTGCCCTCTTCATTCTTTTCATCACTGCTGTCCTTATGGGATGCTGTGATTGTGAGAATACTGTCGTTTAATTCGATGTTGATATCTTCCTTATTAAAACCGGGAAGTTCTGCATCCAGGCAGTATTCCCCGTCCTGTTCGGTCACATCCGTTCTCATGGAAGCCGCAGCCGGAATGCCGTTTCCCCAGAAGCTGTCCATCATCCTGCTCATCTCGCGAAGCGGGTCAATATAATTTCTCTCATTGTTCCAAATCATAGGCATTAACATAACATATCCTCCTTACATCATCTCCGGAGATACTCCGGAATGCTTTTCTTCTACAAAGTTATCTTTGTGATGGTTATGTTATACCATATATAGAACATGTAATCAATATAGAAAATATAAACAATCTATAAAGTATATTACCGGCCTCTTCTCTTGTTCAGCTCCTGAAGATACAGTTCATCATCCAGAGGAAGGCTTACCGGCCTGCCGAGCCACGTTGAGAGATACATCGCGTTGATGATCATCAGGCTGTTCATACCCTCCCTGCCGTCCGCGATCATCGGCGTGCCGTCGAGTATGTGATCCACAAATGCCCTGATCACTCCCGGGTGCTTCGGGTACTCCCCGTCAATGTCAATGGATACCGGCCCTGCGGGAAGCTTTGCGAATCCTTCCGTCGCCGATTTGTTGAATTCACGTTCATCCTCCGTCCTGTATGCCGAGATCCCCGACCCCTCGCAGACAATCTGCCCTTTTGAGAAGTCGATCTCCAGACGGTTGACGCCCGGGATCTGTCCGGTTGTAGTCACCAGGACACCTGTCGCCCCGCCGGGAAACTCCATGTACGCGGTTACATCATCCTCGACCTCAATGTCATGCCACTTGCCGAAGTGGCAGAAAGCCCGGATCATCTCCGGCATTCCGCAGATCCACTGCATCAGGTCTATATTGTGGCAGCACTGGTTCAGCAGGACACCTCCGCCTTCACCGTCCCATGTCCCTCTCCAGCTGCCGGAATCAAAATAGGCCTGCGGCCGGTACCAGTCGGTGATAATCCAGTTGACACGCTTTATATCGCCAAACTCTTTGTTTTGTACGATCTCATGCAGTTTTTTGAACTTCGGGTCTGTCCGCTGATTGAATATCATTCCGAAAGCGAGCTCGGGATGTTCGTCTGCGGCGGCGTTCATCTTTCTGACCTGTGCAGTATACACACCTGCCGGCTTGTCGCACAGGACATGCAGGCCGTGTTCGAACGCGTCGATCGCGATCCTCGGATGCTGATAGTGCGGGACTTCAATCATAACCGCATCAACGCAGCCGGAACGGATCAGCCCGATATCATCGTCAAAAACCTTCACATCGGAGGGGAGACTTTGCTCAGCCCACGCGCGCCGGGCGGGATTGTGCGCCGCCACTGCCGTAAGCCTTGCCCTGCCGATTTTCCCCTCCATAAAGGTTCTGCAGTGCGCCTCTCCCATACCACCCAGTCCTATGATTCCGATTCTTACTTCATTCATACAATTTCTCCTTCCCGGGTTCCCGGGCTTTCCGGTCTGTATCTTTCTTGCACAAAGAATCTCAAAATGCCGCAGCGGTTTTATAATATTTTTACAAATTCGCAGTAGCTTTTCAATCAGTGAAGTGTATAATATAAATATAAACAAGTGTTCCGGAAAACATAAAAAATAACCTGAGCGTCAGATTTCTGGCGCCAGGTTAATTTTTTTGACGAAATGATACAGAAGCATTGCCGTCAGGCCCCAGATTGTCACAGGGTCCCGCTTCTTAATCTCAGAGCCGGCATCCCATGCAAAGATAATCTCTGCCGGAACATCATAGAAATAATACTGTTTTTGCTGTTCGCGAAAGCGATAGCTGCGCCCTCCGGCGATTTTCCCGTAAGGAAAACCCTCCTCCGGCAGTGTACTCTGCCGTGCCCTGTAGACATCCGGCGGATTGTCTGTGAACCAGTCAAGCGGAACCGCAAATGTGCCGGACACCTCGCCCGGGTTAAAGCTACCCTCATAGTGATCAAGTACTCCCAGAAAAGAGCGCACAAGCGACCCTCCCGGCCCTGACACTTCGTGCATCGGCGCAATCAGGCGGACCTGCCGCCTGTCCAGCAGAAGCTCCTCGCAGGTTTCCCTGACAGCCGTCTCCTCCGGAGCTTCCTGCTCTGCCGCCATGCCTCCGGGAAAACAGATATCTCCTCCCTGCCTGATATTCCTGCTGCGCTCCTCAAACAGAATACACAGTCCGTTCCCGGAATCCATTACCGGGATAAGGACAGCTCCCTCTCCCGCGCCGGGAGGAAGGATCCTCTCGAGCTTATGACCCGAAAAGTGTCCTGCCAGCTTATTGATGCTGCTGATGATCTGATTATCTTTACTCACGTCTTTGATGCCGGATATGTGCTAAACAATTTCCGCAAGCGGCAGAATCCGGATGCCCTCTTCAGAAAGGCGGCCACGGATTTTCTTAACGAAGGTAAGAGCCTTCTCTCCGTCGCCGTGGACGCATACGGAGCTTCCCTCAAGCTCTATATCCGTGCCGTCGAAGGTGCGGACCTTATGCTCACGGATCATACGGATCGTCCTTTCGATAGCCTCGTCCTCATCCGTGATCATCGCGCCGGGCAGCCTTCTGTTCCTCAGAGAACCGTCCGTCTCATATGCCCTGTCCGTAAAATATTCCGCGGCTGCCTTAAGGCCAAGATCACGAGCCGCTTTCAGGAGCTGTCCTCCCGCCAGGGCCAGTACAATCAATCCGGGGTCAAAGTCACGGATCGCGCCGCATATCGCCGATGCAAGCTCGTAATCCTTCGCCGCCATGTTATAAAGCGCCCCGTGCGGTTTAACATGCTGCATACGGATACCCTTTGCCTTCAGGAATCCGTCCAGTGCGCCGAGCTGGTAAAGAGTATATGCTCTCGCCTCCTGCGGCGATATTACCATGTTCCTGCGGCCGAACCCCATAAGGTCAGGAAAACCCGGATGCGCGCCCACACCGATCCCCGCTTCTTCCGCCATCCGGATCGTGTTCTCCATCACAACCGGATCGGACGCGTGAAATCCGCATGCAACATTCGCGGAAGAAATCAGCGGTATAACCTCTTTATCCATTCCCAGTGAATATCTGCCGAAGCTCTCTCCCAGGTCACAATTCAGGTCTATAGCGTCAAAAGCCACTTTATGCCTCCCGTTCTGCAGTCTTATTTACCACCTGACACAAACTTTTCAATAAAGCCGGTATCGGCATTTCCTTCAACAAATGCAGGATTATGCATTATGCGGTACTGGAAATCCAGGTTTGTATTTACACCCAGTATAACCGTTTCGTCGAGCGCTGCCCGCATCTTCATTATCGCCGACATCCTGTCCGGCGCAGCGACAATGATCTTGGCGATCATTGAGTCATATTCCGACGGGATGCTGTACCCCCGGTAGAGTCCGGTGTCGACCCTGACGCCGTTTCCTGCCGGCAGATGCAGTGTTTCCACTGTTCCCGGGCTCGGCATGAAATTCATCTCGGGTATCTCGGCATTGATACGGCACTCGATCGCGTGTCCCCTGATTTCGATATCACTCTGTGAGAAGGAAAGCTTCTCACCCGCGGCGATCCGGATCTGCTCTATGACAAGGTCCGTTCCCGTCACCATTTCCGTGACGCCGTGCTCCACCTGGATCCGGGTATTCATCTCCATGAAATAGAACCTGCCGGCCTGATCGACAATAAATTCAACTGTACCGGCGTTGGTATAACCAACGGTTCTTGCCGCCAGCACCGCGGCGGCATTCATTTCTTCCCGCATCTTCGGGGATACTACAGGGCTCGGGGCCTCCTCGATCAGCTTCTGGTGGCTGCGCTGCACAGAACAGTCTCTTTCCCCCAGCGCCGCGATATTCCCGTACTGATCCGCGATGATCTGTACTTCGACGTGTCTCGGGCTGATGATCAGCTTTTCGATATACATCGTATCATCGCCGAAGGCATTGGCCGACTCCATCTGGGCGAGATTGAACTGGTGCTCAAACTCATCAGCAGAGTATGCCTCGCGCATGCCCTTTCCGCCCCCGCCGGAAGATGCCTTGATCATCACCGGATAGCCTATCCTGTCTGCCTCCTCCTTTGCGGACTCAACATCGCAGCACGGCTCCTTTGACCCCGGAACCACCGGAACCCCGGCGTCCATCATGGTGCTGCGCGCCGCCGACTTGTTACCCATCCTGGCAATGACATCGGCAGAAGGTCCGATAAAGGTGATATTGAATCTTTCACACGCCCTTGCGAAATCGCTGTTTTCCGACAGGAACCCGTAACCGGGATGAATCGCATCACATGCCATATTCCGCGCAGCCTGTATGATTCTGTCGGCATTCAGGTAATTAAGCCTTGCAGGCCCCTCGCCGATACAGATCCGCTGATCCGCCAGCTGGACATGCAGGCTTTTCTCGTCTTCTTTTGTATATACTGCCACCGAGCGGATTCCGAGATTTCTGCAGGCCCGGATAATACGCACTGCAATTTCTCCGCGGTTGGCGATTAATATCTTTTTGAACAAAACTATCCCCGCCTTCCGTTACAGTCTGCGGACCCTGAAGAGAGGCTGTCCGTATTCAACCTTCTGCTCGTTGCTGACAAGTACTGCTTCAATTTCACAGTCAAAATCGCTCTGGATCTCATTCATCAGCTTCATGGCTTCCAGAATGCATACCGTCTGGCCGTCCTTGACATGATCACCGACCTTAACAAAAGCAGGCGCGTCGGGTGCCGGAGCAGAGTAAAATGTCCCGACGATGGGCGATGTGATATAAGCATCCTCGCCGGCCTCCTCCCGGGCCGCGTCTGCCTCCCCCGTCTCTGCCGCCGGCTGCGCGGCAGGCATAAACTGAGTGCCTGCCGCAGGCGATAACATCACTCCCGCAGGTGAGGGCGCGGGGTTGTCCAGCTTGCTCATCCTTATCTTGAAATCGCCCTCCCTGACCGTCATTTCGGTAAGGGATGATTCCTCCAGTATCTTTACAAGACCTGCAATTTCCTCAAGATTCATACTAATCCTCCATTGCGCAGCTTATGTGTTTAAAAGCGGTGCGTTTTACTGTTCCTGTACCAGAATCTTTCTCAGACGCTTGGCCGTAAGACGGCTTTCCAGTACTTCCCTGCAGGGGACATGGATCATTTTACGCATTGCTTCAATCTGTTCTGTTTCAGCGCGGAACACTGCCTGCGCTTCTTCAATCGCAACCGCCTTAAAGGTTACGGTGTGGCCTGTCTTTCTCTGTACCAGCTTCGGTATATCCGCTGATATCACCGCGGCGATTTTCGCATAGCCGCCTGTTGTCTGCCTGTCGGAAAGCAGGATAATCGGTTTTCCGTGGGACGGCACCTGGACCGCCCCATAGGCGATTCCGTCTGAAATGATATCCGCGGCGCCGGAGGCAGTTGCGATAAACGGCCCCTCCAGCCTGCAGCCCATGCGGTCAAACTCCGAAGTGACGGAATATTTTCCCGTCAGGAAGGTCTCGATTCCCTGTCTTGAAAATCTGTCGTCCTGCGGACCCATGACCACCCGCAGTACCGCCTCCTGAGCGGAAAAATCCTCCTGCGGAAGAGTTCTTGAAAGGAAGAACGGAAGATATCTTCTTTTGATCCTGAAACCTATATAGTCGTTGTCCTTCAGCCTGCGGCCTTTAAAGCCGCCGATCTTACTCTTGAGGTTTGTGCACCGGCTTCCCATAACGACCGGGATATCAAGATAGCTCGAAAAAGAGATATATCCCCTTGTGCCCGTCCTTGCGGAGCCGAATTTCAGGATGTCTCCCTTCTTCATATAGAGCGCCGTATACATTTTTGCGGGCTCGCCGTTGATCGTCGGGCTGAAATCTCCTCCCGTGATCGCAATAATTGTCTCAGAGGTAAACTCGAGCGTCGGTCCGATCAGGGTTATCTCAAGAACAGCCTCGTTTTCCGGGTTGTCAATGAGCAGGTTGGCTATTTTGAACGAGCGGATGTCCATTACACCGGCAACAGAGAATCCCTGGCTCTGGTATCCATACCTGCCAAGGTCCTGCACCGTTGTCAGCATGCCGCCCTTTAACACACGTATTCCCATGCTCACACCTCCCCGCTGCTGACCACTACCTTATATGTGCCGTGATCAACTTCGTCTTTAATCTGCAGGAACTCATCTTCTGTGATCGGAATAAACCGGATATACTCACCGGCATTTACCAGTATCGGGACCTCCCTTGCAGGATCGTAAGTCTTTACCGGAGTCATGCCCATCAGCTGCCACCCTCCGGGCGAGTCCATCGGGTAAATCCCTGTCTGTGAGCCGCCGATTCCGACCGAGCCGGCGGGAATGCTGAGCCTGGGATTGGCGAGTCTCGGAGTATGGATTCTTTCGTCAAGGCCTCCGAGATAGCAGAATCCCGGCAGGAAGCCGAGCATATAGATCAGATAGTCACAGCTGCTGTGAATACTGATAACCTCTTCAATTCCAAGGCCGGCGTGATCCGCAATATTCTGAATATCAGGCCCGTATTTGCCGCCGTAGCAGACAGGGATCTCATAGACACGCTTTACTGCCTCCTGTGTGTCCAGATCCAGGCTCAGCAGCGCTTCCATCCTTTCCCGGAGCGTCCTGTAACTGAGTACCTGCGGGTTATAATTGATAAGCAGCGACGCGAAGGCGGGAATTATATCAACGATTCCCTCGATATGCTGCTCCCTCAGAAGACGCACCACGGAAGCAATCTTCGCGTTGATGGAAGGTGAGATTTCCTCGCCGAATACGATAAGAAGCGAGCTGTCCCCTTCTGTCAGTATCTTAATGTTATCCATGAATACCTTCATTCTGAAGCGCGTGCCCGGCAGCTCTGTGTCCTTATACCGTCACATTCGCAAAGAGCACCGCCGCTTCCCGCTCCATGATCTTATAAATACAAGGAAGCGCTGACCCTTCCGATACAGCAGGGAGGATCAGTGCTTCACAGATTTTTTCAGTTATGCCGTCTTTATCAGAACAGCTTTGAGAAATTCGAGGCAAAGGTTGTGATGCCTACATAGCCGGATACTACAACAACAACCGCGCCGATGGCAAGAAGCCATGTGGGATGCTTGTAGCTGGTGCCGACAACAGATGTCTTGCGGGCAGCGATAAGGCAGATCGCAAGAGCGATCGGGAGAATCAGGCCGTTAACGGCGCCGGCAATGATCAGGAGCTGCGCGGGAGTGGTTCCGACAACCAGCATGATGATCGATGAGAAGATGATAAACCCGATAACCCACGCATTTTCATTCTCTTCAATCGAATGATGGAAGGTCTTCAGGAAGGAAACCGACGTATAGGCAGCGCCGATGATTGAAGTGATCGCAGCACACAGGATAACCAGTCCGGCAAAACGGTAGCCGATCTGCCCCGCTCCCTTCAGGAACGCATCCGCAGCGGGGTTCACGCTTGTATCCAGCTCCATCCCCTTTGCAACGACGCCCAGCACCGCAAGGAACAATAACACACGCACGATGGCGGCAACAATGATACCTGTCACAGAGCTCTTTTTAACCTGATCCAGAGCCTTCTCACCGGTAACACCCGCATCGATCAGACGATGCGCGCCCGCAAAAGTAATATAGCCGCCGACCGTACCGCCAAGGAGCGTAAGGATCGCGGGAGAAAGATTTGAGAAAGGAGCCGAGGGAGCAAATGTATTCTTCAGCGCGTCCCCTACCGGCGGCTTTACAATAAAGATCATGACAAGGATGACAACGATCATTACTCCGCCGAGGATCTTTGCCACTCTGTCCATGGTCGCTTTCGCGTTTTTAACGACGAATACAAGAATTGCAATGATACCTGAAAGGATGATACCGACCTTTGTGGGAATGCCCAAAAGAGCGTTAAAACCGAGCGCGCCGCCGCCGACATTGCCGATATTGAATACCAGTCCGCCGATTACGATCAGTGCGGCAAGAACATAGCCCAGTCCGGGCAGTACCTTGTTGGCCACATCCTGGCCCCGAAGGCCGGATACACACAGGACTCTCCAGATATTGACCTGCGCGAAGGCCGCCATCAGCACGGATACAAGGATAACAAAGCCGAAGCTCGCTCCGAGTGTGCTGGTAAAGTTGGCCGTCTGCGTAAGGAATCCGGGGCCGATTGCTGATGTCGCCATCAGGAACGCCGCGCCAAGGATCGCACCGCTGCTCTTCTTTTCGTTACTCATCATTCACTCCTCCTACCTAAATAAATGGAACTGTACTCTTGTATACAGAATACCGTTCTATCATACCATACTTTTTCATTTTAACAAGGTAAACTGTTAAAACACCGGAGGATCATTTGATGGGCACTGCGACAGGCGCTGTGCGTCCTTTCGAGTTTCCCGAGTCCTACTTCCGCAAAAAAAGGACCGGATACTGATGCATCCGGTCCTTGATATCGTGATTATGTGTGCTCTTTGAAATATCAGCAGCTGATCAATACATTCCCTCAGCGCCGCCTGCAGGCATCGCGGGAGCGGGTTCCTTGATGTTGGCTACAGCCGCTTCTGTTGTCAGGAAGCTGGAGGCAACACTCGTCGCGTTCTGAAGAGCGCTTCTTGTGACCTTGGCGGGATCCAGGATACCTGCCTCGATCATATCAACATATTCCTCAGTATATGCATCGAAGCCGATTCCCTGTGCGGATTCCTTAACCTTGTTGACAATAACAGAACCGTCAAGGCCTGCATTGGAAGCGATCTGGTAAAGAGGAGCCTCCAGAGCCTTCATAACGATCTTCGCGCCGGTCTTCTCGTCGCCGTCAAGACCGTCAACAACCTTCTGTACTTCCTTCTGCGCATGGATATAAGCGCTGCCGCCGCCGAAGATAATGCCCTCTTCAACTGCTGCCTTTGTGGCATTCAGGGCATCTTCCATACGGAATTTGGCTTCCTTCATCTCAGTCTCGGTAGCTGCGCCTACGCGGATAACGCCTACGCCGCCGGCAAGCTTTGC
>JAEEGL011630148.1_pt1 | contig 13363 bp, 4 predicted proteins | sample 9134231 | NCBI WGS metagenome assembly JAEEGL01 (sample SAMN16246548, study PRJNA631951) | gut metagenome | biome: gut microbiome; feature: rumen; material: fiber-attached | host: Bos | place: Iran: Karaj | collected 2018-10 | reverse complement strand
GTATAGCCACGCTCACGACAAAGTCTCTTTAGTGGATAGCCTGAATATATTAAGCTTACCACTTCTAACCGTTCTTCAAACGAGTGTATCATAAAAACTGCACCTCAAAAGTTTTGTGTCTAACTTTTGGGGTGCAGTTCATTCATGGGGTGCATCTTTTTTGTATCATTTTTTTTGTTTTTTTTGTTTTTTTTGAAGAGGATATAGAATAGATATCCAATTATTTTAAATAAATTTGTGCACTTTTTTAAAACAACTATTTTTTATTTAATTTTTAATATCATTCACATGAGAAAATTTTTTCTAATCCTGATGGCGCTCAGTGTGTCGTTGGGCATTATGGCTCAAGACAAACTTAGCGCTCCAACTCGTGTGTTCTTGCAGCAGCGTTCCGCTGGGGTGGCTCAAAATCCCGACGGAAAGCATGTGCTTGCAGCACCTAAATCTGTGAATGGGGTGGAGTATGTGGAATGCTTCATCTCTTTTGATGGCATTTCGATAGCCGAACTTGAGGCTAACGGAGTGAAAGTAACTGGCAAATTCAGTGACTTTGTCACTGCCAGTATTCCTGTAACCAAACTTGAGGCTGTAGCCCGCCTGAAAGGCGTAAGACAAGTGGGTGTCGCTCGTAATGTGCGTCTGCTCACCGATGTGGCAAAAGGTATTGTGAATGCCGACAAGGCATGGGACGGTACCAACTATGGCCTGCCACAAGGCTATACCGGACAAGGTGTAGTCGTTGGTCTTATCGACGACGGTATTCAGTTCAACCACCGCGCTTTCCTTGATGACAATGGCAACACCCGCGTGAAAGCGGTTTATATGCCTAATGCATCTAGCGCTAACGGCGGCACCAAGGCTACTATCGACGGTGTGCAGTTGATGGGTTATCAGTACACCACACCTAGCCAGATTGCTAACCTTACCTGTGATGACACAGGCGAGAGCCATGGTACACACACCTCAGGTATCGCTGCCGGCTCGCACGTGGGCAACTATTCTGGTATGGCCCCCGAAGCCGACCTGATTCTCGCTGGTTGCGGCTCCTCACTTACCGACAATGCCATTATGAGTTCAGCAAAGTATATCGGTTGGTATGCTCAGCAACTTGGCAAGCCTTGCGTTATCAGCATCAGTTTGGGTAGCGACATTGGTCCTCACGATGGAACAAGCATCATCAGCCGTGCCTATACTGAGGTTGCTAACACCTACGGCGCAGTTATTCTGCTTGCTGCAGGTAATGAGGCCGACATTATTGGTCATGCTCACAAGACCCTCTCAAGCGCCGACGACTACATGGCTGTTACCAACAATGTTTCAGGCGGCTGGTGGGGTTCTGCCACTGGCGCTTGCGATATCTGGAACAGCACCAGCGACGAGCTTCAGATCAAGGTGATTGTAGGCAGCTCACAAAGTAACTGGATGACAAGCGGTACCTTTGGTAACGTAACTGTTTCAGGTTCTGTGGATCAATTCAATAACCGCTACAACCTCTATATCGAGAGCAGCGAGTCATCGGCAACCTACGTAATTAAGGGCCAAGCAGGCAACACCATCAATGTCTATACCGACTGCTGGTACAGTACTCTTAGCTCTTCGTCGGGCAGCGTGAGTGGCTACACCATCACCCCTGGAACCTACGAAGGCTCTATGTGCGACGACATGACATGTCCTCAGGTCATTAGTGTTGGCGCCCAGGCTTCACGCTCTAGCGATGGCTATGGCCAGGGCGATGTTGCCTACTTCTCGAGCTACGGTACCGACTTCAATGGTGTTAACCAGCCATTCATCACCGCTCCTGGACACTATGTGATTTCGTCAATCAACGGATATGACTCTTATCAATCTTCCACTTGGTCGATGACCTACAATGGCCAGACCTACAAGTGGGGCGAGATGAGCGGAACCTCAATGGCTACTCCTTGTGCCGCTGGTGTGGTAGCCCTGTATCTGCAGGCCGACCCAACCCTCGACGTTGACCGTGTGAAGGAGATTATCGCCGAGACCGCGACAGCCTATCCCGCCAGTGCTTCAAGCCCTGTAATGTCTCGTGGACACGGCATCATCAACGCCCTCGATGGTATTGAGTACATCCTTCAGCATCAGGGACCAACTATCGTTGCTAAACCTGATGCAGTGACCTTTGAGGGGTATGCCGGTGAGACTTATACCGAAGTCATCAACGTTAAGGGTTATAACCTCACTCAGCCTATCAATATCGCAAAGAGCGGTTCAAACCATTACAGCGTAACTCCTACCACTATCAGTGCTGAGGATGCCTACAATGGCGTTGACGTTACCGTTACTTATGCTCCCACTGCAGCTGGCGAGACTACAGCAACCCTCACTCTCACCAGCGCCGAGGCCGAGACCAAGACCGTAACAATCACTGGTGTGGCTGCACCACGTGTGCCCACTATCCTTACCGACCCCGAGACACTCAGCTTCAACGCTAAGCTCTCGGCTCCAGTGACCAAGACAATTAAGGTTAATGGTCTGTTCCTTACTAATGACATCACCGTTACCCTCAACGATCAGAACAACAAGTTCACCGTATCGCCAACCACTATTTCGGCAAGCAGCACTGGCATTGACACTCCTGTTAATGTGAATGTGACCTTCACTTCGGCCGAAGAGGGCGAATACACTGGTTCGCTTACCTTCACCAGCAATGGTGCTGTGACCAAGACAGTGACTCTCACTGCTAAGGCCACCGACAAGGGCACTGCTGCCGATCCATATCTCGACATCGCTAAGTATGAGACTATCGACGAGGTTGGCGCTGCAGTAAACGGCATGACTACTATCTACTACTACACCGAGTATGTGGACGACGAGTGCGCATGGCTCACCGTTTCTAACTATGGTGCTCTCAGGAGCGATGCTACCCAAAACTGGTTCACCATCGCCGGCAACGAGAAGACAGGCACTGAGTCATGGGGCGCTACCGACGTGTTCTTGGGAAGCTCACCATACTTTGGAAATAGCAATGCTTACTATACCGACTGGAACGAGGATTACCAGACATTCTACGTAACCAACTGCTCACAGGTTAAGCAGTTTGCCGAGAACCGCAGCAACACTTCTTATCCTTTGAAGATGTACATCTATGAGTGTACTGTAAATGCCGATGGCTCTATCACCGCTAGCAATACTGCTGTTCAAACCAAGCAGAACACGACTACTAGCAAAGAGGTGCTTGCTTCTGATCCTCTCGACCCAGAGAAGGTTTATAAGATTGCCATCTTCAACGACTATTCTAAGCTCTATGAGATCGGCTTCAAGACTCCTATCAATGGTCTTGAGGCTCCAGTAGCTACTGCTGCTACCAATATTGGTGCAACAACCTTCACTGCTAACTGGAACCCATGCGTAGGTGCCGACAGCTACACTCTGCGTGTCATTCCTAAGAACTACGACATCCTCACTGAGGGATTCTCGAAGTTCACCAAGGCAGGCTCTACAGATCTAAGCTCAACTCTTGATCAGTATATGGATAATGCTGGTTGGACAGGCTCTAAGGTTTATGAGGCTATTGGCGGTGCTCGTCTTGGCACAGGCTCTTCGGTTGGAAGTTTGACCTCTCCAGGTCTTACATTGACCGACAACAAGGTTACTGTTCAGTTTAAGGCTAAGACCTTCAACAACGACACCAACTGTGGCTTCAAGGTATCTTGCGGAAACAGCAGCGAGACAGTGACTGTTGCCAGCAGCACTGAGGAAACCTACACCGTTGTCCTTGATTGCAATGCAGCAGATAACCAGAAGATTAAGTTTGAGACAACAGCTAATAGCAAGCGCGTGATTCTCACCAGCATCCACATCATTGATGGTGAGCGTGCTGGCGCTGCTAAGTCAATCGACCTCGACGGAGTGACATTCACTGGCATCACCACCAATAGCTACAATGTTACTGACCTTGACCCAGCCACTACCTACTTCTATGATGTGAAGGCTGTATTTGGCGGTAAGTCAAGTAACTGGTCTAACAAGATTATGGTTACCACACTTGCCGGTGGCATCTTGGGCGACGTGAACGGCGATGGAGATGTTAATTCAGTGGATGTAACCATCCTCTACAACTACCTCCTCAACGGCGACACCGAGAATATGGTGAACGGCGACCAGAATGGAGATGGTGAAATCACATCAGTTGATATCACCGTAGTTTATAATGTCTTACTTGGAGCTAAGAAGTAAGATTTGTGATATTAATTCAATAGAAGCGCTCTGGCATCAGGGCGCTTCTATTTTTTCCTAAATGAATTTCTAAAATATACGGTGAATTTGCGAATTTTGCGTTGTTCTCATTTATATAAAACAACCTGAACAACAAGGCTGCAACATGCACAATTTTTTATTGTTGTTAATTTGTTGTGATAGTTGTTTGATATAACTTCAGTTTGAAACTCAGAACCTGTATCTCACACCGCCGTTAATTATTCCCTGCTCACCGAAGCCCAATTCGGCAAACGCCCGAACATTGCGACTGCCAGCCTCCACTCCCACCAGCGACGCATGGAAATTGGGGAATAAGGCATAGCAATGCTTCTTGATCTTCACCACCTCAGTAGGGAGTTTCTTCGTTATGACTTCCACACCGTAGGTGGCGCCAAAGCTGAGTTTTGAATAGACTCCCACATGCTCTTTTCTTAGCCATCTGAACTTAATCGCAGGCAGGAGGGTTATCCAGCTGATGTTACTTGTGGCGGAGATCACTTTCTCAGTGTTGATGTCATCGCCATAGTAATAAGTAATGCCACTGAGGTTATAAGCAGCGACGGCTCCAATCCCTATCGTAGGGGTAACATAGTGGAAATACTCGATGGATATAGGTCCGGCGATGCTCCTCTTATTATACTCGCTGTAATATAAAACACTCAAGAGATCAAAATATTTTGATGTGTTAATAGGCGCGCCATATCCCAATGCCAGTTCGTTCTTTGGTTCTTCGTTCACGACTTGCACTGGATAGATTTCGGGCTTTGAATCAAAATATTGCGCAAACACTCGCGGTGTGCCGCATAGTGCAAATGCACCAACTAAGAAAATGGGGATTATATTTTTCATATCTAATAATTAATTTGTTAATAAATTTTCTAATTATTGTCCAACATACACAGCACGGACAGTACTACCGAAATGTCGACCAAAAGAGGCTGCCACTTCCGCAGGTTATACGGAATTTTTTTGCTAAGTTTTGTGTTTGTAAAAGTGAAATGCTCACTTGATAAGCACTTTGCGGTGGTTGTTGATGTAGATGCCTGGTGATGTGGGTGGTTTAGGATAACGGATGCCATCAATAGAATAATAGGCATCGTCATTGTTTTCATCTGTGGTAATGCTGGTGATTGATGACGTGGCTTGTTGGAAGAACTCGCGCCAATAGTCGTCAATCCAGTTGTAGAATGCTGCGACCTCGGCGTCGCCTGCTGTGCCTTCCCTCAGTTGGTTAATCAGTGTATTTCCCAATTCACTCACTTGTACATCAGCAGCCATCACCTTTTGCAGAATACCGGTCTCCTCCAAGTTGATGAGTTTCGAGAGGTCGATGCTGTCGGTGCTTTGTGTGCCGTCGTGGTAGATGGTGAATACTCGGTTTTTCAATTCCAGCGCATTGGTGCACATCTCGCTCTTGTAGGTGCCATTGGCGCGTTTCACTACTGCGGGCAGCACCTTTGATGGCGTTATAACGATAGGCACAGTAAATGAGCCGCAAGGCCATCCTATAGCTATCCAACTCACAGTGTTAGTGGGATTCTCACCCTCAAGCACGCCTTGCATCAGCGAAGCCGAAGCGCTAGAGTAGCGTGGAATGAAGTTACTGAAGTAGGTGTTGGTCACATCGTTGATGTCATCGGGGATATAGTCCCACAGGTTCACCTCTCGCTCGCCATGATATAAATATCTTGGCAACTCGTGAACTACCTGCATTGCATCGATCTTTCCATCGCCAAAGGTGTCATCCATATATTTGCATGCGGCTTTGTAGCGTTGTTCGCCCACATGGTTGGTGGTGTTGTAGTAGGGGCTGGTGAAGGAGTAGTTGGTGCGGACTAGGTAGCCATTTGGGGCAATGGTCTCATCGTTGGCGTCAAACTTTGTGTAGCTAGTGTTGCAAGTCTCAAAGAACGCCACATTGCCCAGTGAGTCCATCACAGCAAAATTGGTGCTTAGCGTAACTGGGGTGGTCTGTGCCTGAGTCTGCTGAAGTAGCGCCTCAAACTCATCGACGGTGGCGCACTGGCCCAGCGCCTTCTTCATCAGAGCACCAGCGCTGGTGTTAGCCTTTGAAGTGGGGCTGTTGAAGTAGTAGGACAAAGTGTTAAGGATGGCAAATCCCGCCTCGTTGTGACCATACCAGATGCTGGTTGGGCTTGACGATGTGGAGTAGTTGACCACTCCCACGTATTGATATTTTGTGCCATGAAGGGTTAGGAGCGAGTTGTTGGTGCCATCGCTAGCATCACGGTTCTTGAAGATGAACGGACGCCCGTCGGCAGTGACTTTTCCCGAAGCTATGACAGCGGTGCATGCCCAAGCCTCGCCAATGGTTAATGCTAATAATAAGATGGTTATAAAACGTTTCATAGTTAAGTAGTAAGTGTTAAGTGTTGAGTTTGCGCCTGCTGCGCGTGGAACATGCATCTGAAACCACATTGTTATTTTTCGCAAAGATACTATATTTTTTAAAAGAACAATACTTTTTGCTGGGAATTATATTTGATAATGTCTTTGTGCTGAGGTGTTATAATTGTTTTTCGTTTTTTCGTTGAGAAAAAAGGGTTAAATATTGAAAGGTGGGAAGCACAAGTTGTGAAAAAAGAGATTATTTTATAAATTTGGCGGTTTTTAACGACATAAACCCAGCGCCTAAAGTTTATAAAACAACCATATTATTAACCAAACATTCATTAGATGAAGATTTTAAATCGACTAAAAATGTTGTTGTCATTGGCACTCGTGTTGTGCATGGCGACACAGATGCAGGCAGCCGACGTTGACTTGGCTGCTGCAAAAAATGTGGCAAAGTCTTTCATGACTAGCCAAGTGGCCAATGGTCGACTAAAAGCTGCTGATGTCAACAATCTCCAGCTTATTAAGGCCGAGGCCTCAGTATTTAATCCCAAAGCTGTGGATTACTACATCTTCAACGCCGACAAATCATACGTCGTTGTTGCTGGTGATGATCAGGCTCCCGAAATCCTGATGTACGGTGTGAGCGGAAAACTTGACATGGGTAAAATTCCACCCGCAATGCAGTGGCTGCTCAACAAGTACAAATATCAGATTGACGGTCTCAAGGCTGGTACACTTAAACCCAACGGCTACACTCCCAAGGCAACAACAGCGGTTGCTCCGCTGACAAACGCCAATTGGGATCAGGGCGAACCCTACTGGAACCATACCCCTACCAGTGGAGGCACACACACCTACACAGGCTGTCCGGCAACCTCGCTGAGTATGTGTTTTTACATCTACAAATGGCCTACAACCTATCCAGCGTTACCAACAGTGCAGGTAAGTGGCGGTGTCACTGCCTCTGCGCTTAGTGAGAAGGCTGCCGACTGGGACAATATCATAGATGAATACACCGGTCCAACCAATTATAGCTACACTACTGCACAGGCCGAAGCCGTGTCATGGCTGATGCGCTATGTGGGTCAAGCTTGCAACATGCAGTACACCACCAGCGGTAGTGGCGCCTACGACCCCGATATTCTTGAGGCTTGCCATACCTTTGGTTACACCGATGCCCAACTGCTAACCCTCACCACAGGATATGCAGGCTACAACCAGAACTACACCGATGCTCAGTGGAACGAATGGATGCTCGCTGAGTTGCATGCCGGCCGTCCAATTGAATATCTTGCTTCCGACCCCTCGGCTGGAGGCCATGCCTTCAACGTGTTTGGATGCGATAGTAGCGGTAAATATTATGTGAACTGGGGTTGGAGTGGCGAAGACAATGGCTACTGCACTCTGCACAACTTCACCACTGGCAACAATTCAACAGGCCAGGGTGGCGGTTCTTACACCTTCAACTATGGTGAGGCTATGATTATCGGTATTGCACCTCCTGCAGGCGCTCTTGGTCCAAATATCACTGTAAATCCCACAAGCCTTGAGTTTGAGGGTTATGTAGGCGACACCTATACCAAGACCTTCACCGTGACTGGTGCTAGCCTCGAGGGTGACATCACAATCTCGAAGCAAGGTTCGATCGATATTACTGTATCTCCAACCACCATCACCGCTGCTAATGCAGCTAATGGTGTGGAAGTGACTGTTACCTATAAGCCAACCAATGCTGGCAATGCTAGCGCAGTTCTTACTCTCTCAAGCGAAGGAGCCGACGACGTGACATTGAATGTTACCGGCGTAGCACAAGCTAAGGTTCCAACTATCAATGTTGATCCTGCATCGCTTAGCTTCAATGCTAAATTATCGACTACAGTTACCAAGACTATTAACGTTACTGGTTTGTTCTTGACCAACAACATCACAGTAACTTTGAACGACAACAATGGTGTATTCAGCGTTACTCCAACCACCATCACTGCTGCCGAAGCCGCTAATGGCGTTCCCGTTACCGTTTCGTTTAGTTCTGAGAACGAGGGCAACTACACCGGCTCACTCACCATCGCAAGCAATGGTGCCGAGACCAAGACCGTGGCTCTCAGTGCTAACGCTAACGATGGCGGCACTGCAAGTGACGCTTATCTTGATATCGCCAAGTATGCAACTATCGACGATGCTGGCGCTACAGTGAGCGGCATGAGCTCTATCTACAAATACACTGAGTATGCCGACGATGCTTGCGCATGGCTCACTGTTTCTAACTATGGCGCCCTCCAGGTTGATGCCAATCAAAACTGGCTAAACTGCGAAGGAACTGCTAAGATTGATAGCGAGACTTGGGCTGCAGCCGACATTTTCCCTGGCAGCAGCAACTATTTCACTGGCAATGCTTTTTATGTGAACTGGAACGAGTCTAACAACAACTTCTATGTGACCAACTGTACTCAAGTTAAACAGTATGCTAAGAACCTCAGCTCAACCAACTATTACTTGTACATGCGCATCTATGAGTGCACTGTCAATGCCGATGGTAGCGTGACTGCTAGCACTACCGCATTCGACACTCAGAGGAATACTACTTCAAGTCCTGAGGTTTTGACATCTAAAGAACTTGATCCAAGCAAGGTTTATAAAGTAGAGGTTTATAACGACTATGCTCACCTCTATGAGATTGGTTTCAAGACCGATCTTGAGGTGCCTATGCTTAAGGCCAATCCAACCGAAATCGCATTCCAAGCTAAGTCTGGCGAGACTAAGACTGCAACCATCGCTGTAAATGGCAAGTTGCTTCCTGGTGATGTGTCAGTTGCTTTGACCGACCCAAGCGAAGTGTTCACCGTTTCGGCCACTACCATCAGCAAGAGTGCTGCCGAGGCTGGCGCTAATCTTACTGTAACCTTCACCTCCGACGTTGAAGGCGGCTTTACAGGCGCTGTTACCCTCACTAGTGGTGACCTCACTGCAACAGTTGATCTGTCTGCTGTTTGCTCTAATGGTGGTTCAGCCAGCGATAAGTATCTCGACATTGCTAAATATATGACTATCGATGCTGCAGGCGCTACCGTAAGCGGTATGCAGAAGATTTACAACTACACTGAAAATGGCAATAATGGTTGGCTCACCGTTTCTAATTATGGCGCTCAAAAGACCGATGCCACTCAAGAATGGATTGTGAATTCGCTCAGTCAGACCGCTGCTCAAACTTGGACTGCCAACGATGTGTTCCAAGGTGATGATTACTACTTTGGCGAAGCTCAAAGTTACGCAAGCGACTGGAACGGATACTATCAGCGCTTCTATGTAACCAACTGTACTCAGGTTAAGCAGTATGCTTACAACCGCAGTTCTTCTTATCCTTTGTATCTGCGCGTGTATGAGTGTGTCGAGAATGCCGATGGCAGCCTCACAGCTAGCTCTACAGCCTTCGATACCCAGAAGAGTTCGGTTTATAGTTCTACCGAAATCTTGACCTCGGCAGAGCTTGACGCCAGCAAGATTTACATGGTAGAGCTTTACAACGACTATTCTTACCTCTTTGAGATTGCTTTCCGCACTCCACTTGAAGTTGTGGAAGAAGGCAATACACTCGCCGAGATTCTTGCTACTGGTGTTAACGGCAACGAGTACACCGTGAGCAACGACCTCGCTGTGGCCGACGTGGCCGATGTTGAGAATTATGCATTCCTCACCGATGGCGAGGGCAACTGGATTCGCGTTGCTGCAAGCAATGAACTGATTTCAGTATTTGTTGATAATGCCACAATCAAGGGTGGAACACTCAAGGGCACACTCAGCGATGTTGAGCTCAACCCAGTGCTCACCGCAACTGCTGCCGAGGGCGGTAGCAATGCAGTTGATTTCAATATTGACGCTATCAACATTGCCGACTCATTCTCATTTATAAGCAACCAGGTTGTTGACGTTACTGGCTACTGGAATGCCGCCGAAAACACACTCCGCGCTTATAGCCCAGGAAATGGTGCCCAAGGCAAGAGCTTAAGCATCGACTACACTTGGGGTGCTACTAGCAACACCTTGGAGAATGGTAAGCGCTACACAGTGCGCTGTGCTATCAACCTCAAGGAGGCATGGCACACTCCAGCAGGCATCATGCCTAAGGATTATGACTACGACTTCCAGAACTATATTGGCTATGCTTTGCGCATGCCCGATGCTCCAACCGCTATCGGCACCATCGCTCTTGACAGCTACAACGAGATTGTGAACGTTTACAACGCTCAAGGTCAGCTCATCCGCAGCAATGTTAAGGCTGGCGAGGCAACTCGCAACCTGCCACGCGGCATCTACATTGTTGGAAACAAGAAGGTTGTAGTTGAGTAATTAGTCAAAAATCTAGATTCTAGAATTTCTAGAAAAACCAAAGGGCCGTCCCCAGTTGAGTAGGGGCGGCTCTTTGTGCATAATAGTGAAAGATTTGACCTCTTTTTTGCTGAAAAAATGGATGATTAATGAAAGAATATTGGAAAAAGTTGTGTAAAAAGAGATTTTTTTATAAATTTGGCGGATTTTTTGAAAATATAACCTGAAACAAAACTTATAAAACAACTATATTATTAACTAAACTTTCACTACATGAAATTCTTTAACCGACTAACAAAGTTGTCGTCATTAGCACTCTTACTGTGCATGGCGACACAGTTGCAGGCAGCCGATGTTGACTTGGCTACTGCAAAGAATGTGGCAAAAACATTTATGGCTAAACAAGTTGCCAATGGTCGCTTGAGAGCTGCGGCAACCAGCAATCTTAAGCTCGCTAAGGCTGAGGCTTCAGTGGCGAACCCACAAGCAGTAGATTACTACATCTTTAATGCCGACAAAGCCTATGTTGTTGTTTCTGGTGACGACCAGGCACCAGAGATTTTGATGTATGGCGAGGAAGGAACTATCGACATTAACGACATTCCACCCGCAATGCAGTGGCTGCTCAACAAGTACAAGTATCAGATTGACGGACTCAAGGCTGGTACTATGAAGCCCAACGGCTACACTCCCAAGGCAACAACAGCGGTTGCTCCGCTGACAAATGCCAACTGGGACCAGAGCTCTCCTTACAACAACCAGTGCCCCACTAGTGGTAGTAGTCGAACTCTTACTGGTTGTCCTGCTACATCACTGGCCATGTGCTACTATGTGTGGAAATGGCCTAAGACCTTCCCTGCTGTAGCTGCCATCAATGGCTCATCGAGCGGTGGAGTGTCGGCAGCTGCTCTGCCTGAGCGCACTGCCGATTGGGACAACATCATTGATGAGTACACCGGTCCCTCAAACTACAGTTCTACTTCTGCACAAAAAACTGCCGTGGCATGGCTCATGCGCTATGCTGGCCAGTCGATTCCCGATTATATGTACGGTACCGATGCCAGTGGAGCTAACGACCCTGAAATCCATCAGGGCGTTATCAATATGGGTTACACTGATGCACAGTTGCTCACACTCACCGAGTTGCAATCTTCGGGTTGGAGTTACACCAATGGTCCTCAGCAATATACCGATGCACAGTGGAATGAATGGATGCTCGCTGAGCTGCATGCAGGCAACCCAATCGAGTATCTTGCCTACGACTGCAGCAGCTATCAGCCTGCAGGTCATGCCTTCAACGTGTTTGGCTGCAACACCAGCGGACAATATTATGTGAACTGGGGTTGGAGTGGCGACAGCAACGGCTACTGCACACTGCACAACTTCACCACCAACACTGGCGCAACAGGTCAGTCGGGTTCTTACGTGTTCAACTATGGTGAGGCAATGATTATTGGCATCAGACCTCCAGCAAGCGCTCTTGGTCCAAATATCGATGTTAATCCCACAAGCCTCGCATTTGAGGGTTATGTGGGCGACACCTACACCAAGACCTTCACCGTGACAGGTAACAACCTTGAAGGCAACATCACCATTACCAAGAGCGGCTCGAACAACATCACAGTATCTCCCACCACCATCACCGCTGCCAATGCAGCCAATGGTGTGCAGGTTACAGTGACCTATAAACCCACCAGTGCTGGCAATGCTAACGCAACCATTACTCTCGCTAGCAGTGGTGCCGACAATGTGACTGTAAATGTAACTGGTACTGCACAGGCCAAGGTTCCAACCATCACCGTTGACCCAACATCGGTGAGCATGTCTGCAAACTTGTCATCAACAGTGACTAAGACCATCAACGTCACTGGTTTGTTCTTGACAAATAACATTACCGTGACCTTGAACGACAACAACGGAGTGTTTAGCGTTACTCCTACCACCATTACTGCTGCCAACGCAGCAAATGGCGTGCCTGTAACCGTTTCGTTCAACTCTGCCAACGAGGGCAATTTCACTGGCTCGCTCGTGCTGGCCAGCAATGGTGCCGAGAGCAAGACCGTTCAGCTCACCGCTTCGGCTGCCGAGGGTGGCAACGCCAGCGATTCTTACCTGAACATCGCCAAATATAACACAATTGGTGAAGCTGGTGCTACAGTGAGCGGTATGTCGAAGATTTACAGCTACACTGAGTATCCAAGCAACGCTTGCGCTTGGCTTACTCTCTCTTACTATGGTGCACAAAAGGTCGATGGCAACCAAAATTGGTTTGACTTTGAAGGCACTGCCAAGTCAGGCAACGAGACTTGGAATGCAAACGGCATCTTCCTTGGCAGCAGCAACTATTTTACTGGTACTGCCTATTACTGCAACTGGAACGAGGCTTGGCAAAACTTCTATGTGACCAACTGTACTGAGGTGAGTCAGCTCTCTTACAACATCCAATCAAGCAACTATAGCG
>JAEEGL017332754.1_pt1 | contig 13364 bp, 5 predicted proteins | sample 9134231 | NCBI WGS metagenome assembly JAEEGL01 (sample SAMN16246548, study PRJNA631951) | gut metagenome | biome: gut microbiome; feature: rumen; material: fiber-attached | host: Bos | place: Iran: Karaj | collected 2018-10 | reverse complement strand
TTTGATTCTTGAACGCATTGAAGGGGATTGCCTAGAACCTTTGGTTGTATTTGGCGGTGATGCGCCGTTTTCGGCGTTGAAACAATCTTGTGGTGGGCTACAGCCATTCGTACTTACGGGGCCGCATCACGGCCATCCACAGGGGGTGAAAAAGACCAAAGTTCCAATATATTGGCGTTTCTTTAAGGATGAAATGCATCCTCGTAATATTTATATTTCGGTTGGACGTAACAACGGGTACAAGTTGCCTGATGCCAATTATGTCAAAGGCGCGGCAAGTGCCGGTGTGAAGGTGTCCTGCTCGCAGCTATCAGTAAAATGTGATCTAGACAGAAAGACTGATGTGTTTGAAGGAAGTGCGTTGTCTGGAGTTGACAAACCTGCTCATTCAGTACAATGCCGAGGTGCAATGCGAGTCTTTGCCTCTGCTAACGGCATTCGTTTTGATGAGAATCAAGCGGATTTCTTAAAGGCTATTGCAGGATTATTTCCTGAAGCTCCATGTAAATGTCATTCATTGGGGTGTCAATAAAATGTTTGTGTTTTAGTTGTTATCGGCAAGCAGTTGTCTGACGAAGCATATCCAGAGTTGATTCCGTAAGCAGAATGAGAAAACCAATGGATAGAAAAGTAATAGGAATTGCTCGCAACTGTTGGTCTGTACGCATCTACCGTATCGGCCCGTCCAAAGGCGGATTCTGGGAAGTGGTGGAATGAAAGTAATGGAGGATAAGATGGAGAACCAAGAGAATCAAGTCGGCGGAGACGGACTGACACTGTCCGATCCATTGAGCAAGCCTAAGAAATGGGCTGTGGGGCTAACTGTTTGCATCATGATTGTGATGATGCTGGCGACATTCGCTGTGTTTCATTGGCTATATTCAGAATACTTCAGGTTCACTGCGAACAAGTCAGCTTGCCTTCAGCAACTTGCGGACATAAGAACAAGATGTTCCGAATTAGAACAGGAGAGCAAAATTCGCATCACAGCCGCCGAAGAAGACTTTGCCCGGAAAAGGAACGCTATCGAAGAGGAGCATCGAAAACGAAGCAAGGAGTTGGACGACGAATTGACAAGAAAGAAACAGGACTTTTCGTCACTCATAAAAGGTTTCAAGGAACGGTACGATTCGACGACAAACGATTTGGCATCGGCAATTCAAGCGCAAAAGGCGGAGTTGCAGAGATTGTCTGCAATGAATGATTCTTTGTTGGATGTGGGGCGTCAGTATGAAACCGGGAGCAACGCGCTTGCTCGTGCGATTACGGCGCGCGACAATGCGCTTCGGGTTGAACGAGAAGCGCAAGACAATTTCAATGAGTGGAATGCAAAAATTGGCAATGCTAAAGCGCAGTTGGCGCAAACGGAGAATAAAAGATCCAATCTCATTGATGAAATTGCGAGACTTGAAAGCACAACAAGCAACGTGTCCGTTAACTTGTTTATTCTGTCGAGGAAAGTGACCGATGCCAATACAGAACTTCAAACGGTTTCAAACGCGATAACCTCTGCAACTGCAGAACTGTTAAGACTGCGTTCTTCAACAGCGAGAGCGAACGAGGAGACCAAGATTGCAAACGCGGAACGCGATGTTGCGCAAAAGGACAAGAAGACCGCCGAGGCAGCAAGGGACAAGGCGCAAAACGAATATTCTGTTGCAAAAAGTTCGGCAGAAGCAACCCAGTCCGAATTGGACGGTACCGTCAAGGCGGCAAAAGATGCCGCGACAAAGTTGGAGCGAATGAAAGGCGAAATCGCGACACAAGCAGCAACTATACAATCTGCCAGAATTGAGTTACAAAGCGTTTCAAACAAAATCGATCTTGCAAATGTTCGTCTGCGAGAAGTGAATGATCAAATTGCAAAAGCTGAACAAGCACGAAAAGCGGCAGAAGCATTGGCAACGCAAAGCGGCACTGCCAAGGATTCAGCCCTTGACGCGAAAAGGGAAGCCGAGTCAAAGCGTGACAAGGCAATTGCGGAGCTTGAATTGGCAGAAAAACGGCTTAAAGAACGCAAGCCAGAGGTTGACGCCCAAATTCAAGAGTTGGAGCAACGGCTGAAGACGTTAAAAGTCGAAGCTGAACGATTGAAAAGAAGTAGAGAGAACAAAGCAGATACCGAAGAACCAATCAAGGAAGGTGGTGTAGAATGATGGCGGCCATGCTTGAAATGTTGTCGAAGAGCCCATTTGCGGTTTACGTGACGGGAATGTCGCTGATAGTGATTCTTGCCGGTATCTTTCTTTTGTCACTTCGCTATTACATCAGAGCCAAGGATTTGGCTCCGTACCTTCATAAGATTGAAGAATTGATAGTCAAGATTTCCGAGTTGCAAGCTAAAATTGACGATGCGCAAATTGAATTAAACGGAAAATTGGCCGCAATTACGCATGCGGAAAAACTAATCCAGCAAGGGAAGGATGCGGAGGAATGGTTAAAGGCATCTAAAGCTGAGATTGAGACAACGCAGAAAAGTCTTGAAAACGTTCGCGCTTCAATTGAGGCGGAGAAGGTTCATAAGGAAGATCTGAATAGGCAGATTTCTGAACGGCAACAGCAATTAGTTGAACTTGAACAAAAGGCTATTGAGGCAGAGAAGCGAGTGGAGACCGCCAACAAAGAGGCAGAGGCCATCCGTAAGGAGAATGCAGAGTTACAAGTGGCTGTGCCAAGATTGCGAAAAGAAGTCGAGGCTGCGGAGAAAGAACTTGAAGAGAAAAAAGCGACACTCGCAGAATTGGGAAGACAGCTTGCGGACTGTGTAACGCAAATCAATAAGACGAAAGGCGAACTAGAACGCCTGAATGGACAGCTTGATTTCAAACGAGAAGAGTTGGATAAACTTGGGAAGGAAATTGATGATGCGAAAAAGACACTTGATGCTAAGCATCGAGAAACCGCAGATCTTGAGGCAAGGGCAGATGTTGCTAGAGGCATTATTGCTAAGTTGTCTGCACAACGCGAGGAAACAGGTGAGAAATGGAAGAATCTGGACACGGCTCTAATTGACACCTCCAAACTTCGTGCTCCGTATGAAGGAATGGATGAAAACGATTGGCTGAGTGAGTTTAGCCGTAGGTTGCCGAGATATGGTTTTATATTTGATGATCGCGCAATTAAAGCGTTCCATACAAGCCTAAAATGTGCGAAACAAACACCCCTGGCCGTTCTGTCCGGCATATCAGGCACAGGCAAGAGTTTGTTGCCAGAGCTTTATTCCGCTGCGCTGGGTACGAATTTTCTTTCCGTTCCTGTACAACCACGTTGGGATAGTCCACAGGATTTGTTTGGATTCTACAATTATATGGAAGGTCGCTACAAGGCAACGGAATTGGCGCGACTTCTTTGGCAGTTCGATGTGTATAATAATCCCGATGCCAAGAGATGGAAGAAAAACGGCATACTTCCATTGAACATTGTTTTATTGGACGAAATGAACCTTGCCAGAGTGGAGTATTACTTTTCAGACCTTTTGAGCAAGCTTGAAACACGAAATGGGATTGATTCAGACAATGACCTTGAGCGCCGAAAGGCCGAAATTGAGGTCGAGTGTAATGCTGCTGACAAGATAGATTCCATGCGGCATTTGTTTGTTTCCCCGTACACACTTTTCGTCGGAACGATGAACGAGGACGAAAGCACTCAAACCCTTTCTGATAAAGTCCTCGACCGCGCAAACGTGCTTCGCTTTGGTCTGCCCAAAACCTTGGCAGAGAGTGAAACTGGTTCTGCGGCGCCAAACAAGGGCGCATTCATAGGATCATGGAAGGAGGACGGACGAATATGCGCGGCAGAATGGAACGCATGGCGCAGACCTCTCTCGGAGGCCACGGATGACCGAGAGGAGATCGCTTTTCTAAACGGCACAGTCCAGCCGGTATTGATGGCTCTCGACAAGGTAAATCGTGCGTATGGGTATCGCGTTGACCAGGCGATGAAACTTTATGTCTTGAACTATCCTGGCGATTATCGGCACGCGGTCTCTGATCAACTCGAAATGAAGATTCTGCCAAAATTGAATGGCGTTGAACTTCAAGACGCACGTTTTATCGAAGTCCGAAATGCCTTGCAAACGGCAATTGATGCGACACGAGACGACCGCCTCAAAAACGCTTTTGCTGCATCTTGTAACACAGACGCAACATTTTTCAAATGGCGTGGCGTGATGCGATGACATCCTGTACGGCTATATCGTTTAAGGACTACCTGCGTCTTCAAGTGTCACGGGCGAAGAACGCACCCGTTGTTGATGAGTATGACGACTTCATCTTGAAGATATGGGACTTATTTTCATTGAGAGCCGCCGCCGAGGATTACTTCATCAAACATCGATATGTGGCAAAGAGTCGACATGGAGCCTTGCCGTTGCCATGGGAGGAAATCCGGCGCACACTTGAAAATGGTGGGCCGCCTGAAAACACATTAACGGCAATTGCCAAGTATCATTTCCGTACTTTGGAAGCACTATCAGGAAACCTGAGAAAAGTGCTAATGCGTGTACGTGAAATGGTTAGGATTGAACATGTGCAACAACTTGATTCGCATTGTCTGCGATGGCTAACGCGACAGCCAGGTTATTCGGCTATTGAAAAAGCTGGTGTTCGTCAGGAAATATTAGGCGTAGTTCGTAAAGAGAATTATGACACACTCGAAAATCGGGTGTTGGTGGACTTCTTGCGCCGATGTCAGTCTCAATCGTCAATGTACCTTAGGAAGTATGGTGTAAAATGGTCGTCACATACGACAGTCCAGAATGTTGCGAAACTTAAAAATCTCTGCGTGTCGATTCTTTCCATGCCCGAATGTGAAAAGATAAAGGGACTGCATGAATTCCCGATGCCGAATTATGTGCTTCAGCAGGATCGTTTGTATTCAAAGGTATGGGTTGAATACTGTAAGATAGTTCGACAGGACGATGTAGCGGAACGGCTTTGGGAACGTCGTGATGAAGTCTCTATTGCATTCGATAGACTTCATAATGATGTTGAGAAACAATGTTCCCCGAATGCAATATACGCGACCTCAATTTGGTTTAATGAGCTTGACGGCAAGAACGATATCTTTGAAGCACCAATTTGGGAATGTCCATTGGGTGATGAGCCGGTTCTTGAACCCACTTACACTCAAGAGGAAACAGTTGTTGTTGATTTGGCATATCCATGGGATGGGCGTGATTTGATGGTCATTCCAGAAAAGCATCTTAACGCCAAACCCTTTATACAGAATCCGCACCGACCAAGTCTTGAACCCGGGAGAAAAGTACGAATCGAAGAAATCCTTAAAGACAGGGACGCAGAAACTTTAGCGGCATACTTTCATCATTTACATGGATTGCTTGGCGGAAAGAAATGGGTTGTGCTGGTTCCTGACCATTGGGATGCCTCTTGGCTTGAGAGTGTCATACGAGCAAGGCCACCCGCACTTGCCTCACGCTCCGATATGTTTCTTCTATGGCGTAGCGTAGCGGCGGCAATTGGGTATCAGAATGAACAACGACAACTGTCAAACGGTGAATCATTGTTGGTCGAAGACGGATATTGCCATGACAAATTCAACGCAATTTCAATCCGTTTCATGGATGATGGGGAAGGAGGTATAATACCTCAGCGTGCATCTTTACGACTTCATGGAGAATGTGCAGAAAATGGGGATGTAAGATTTCTTATTGAACGCGATAGGAGTGATAGGGGCGGCTTAGCAAAGTTAAACCGTCCCAAAACCTATGGCTGGCGCGTCGGATACCTCTGTGGCGGTGATGATTTGTTGATAGCTGGTGCGCGAGATTGCTTGCAAAAAATATTGGAAGACCACGTGCCATATTTTGATGAAATTGATGCACTCTCCTTGGTTGTAACTACGAGGGCAGAAGAGGTTGTCTTTTCAAAGCCGATAGTGAAACATTTTGAGCGTTGGCCCGGGGGGAAGAAGTTTAAAACTGGTGAAATGCAATCGGTCGGGATTTTGCATGCAGGGTCAAAAAAGTTGTCATTGTATCTTGCCGAAGGTGAACCTCGCGATGATTTAAAGCTTAAGGAGTGGAACATCGATTTTGATGTTGCAACAAGTGACGATACAGAGATCATGTGTCAGGCAGAAATCACCCCAGGACAAGGGTTAGCAGTGGCATACTTCTTTGCCCCTTTTCTGGAGCGCCCAAAGTTGGTTGACATAGGCTCGGCAGTACCGTCAGAAATGACACGGATTCGTATCGAACGTGAATTGAAACGGCATTTCCCGCCAACGATGCCGTTTGTTGAGGCCTGTGAAGAAATCTGGCTAACAATAAAAGATCAGGTAAACGATTTCATGGTCAGAAACAGGCCTATCAGCAATGGACTGTTTGCAATGGCGCAAAGTTATTGGGGGGTAGTAGATCCATACGCCAAGCCAAGTTCAGGCGTTAGACGTTATGGCAAAAGCCGTATTTTTGATAGCAACACTATGTCCCCAATAGATAGGTTAAAACGTGAGAACGTATTTGGTAACGCAAAAAACAACAGAGTGCCTGATGCAACAAAGTGCTATGATAAGTTGTTTAAGACCTTAGTGAGGGCAGCTTCGGCAGATTATCGTTATCTTCGATTGGTTGCTTGGACATATCAATTTGACAATCCAGATTTGGAACCTTTGCGGAGCACCCTTTATGAAAAGTACGTCAAAAAAGTGAATTCGTTGGATGCTGTTGAAACCTCTTTTTGCGCAAACAATTTTGATGATAATGATCCTCGTGTAGGGAAGCTACTTGAATGTGCGCTGACGAACATTACAAACACAAATCCTAGTGAAAACGATTTGAGATTGGCTTACAATTTGATGCAATTTCACCCGGCAGCGCTTTCTGCATGTGATACCTTGCGATGCGAAAGTGCGTTTTACGCAATCGTTGACGCTTTTAACAGTTATCCTTTTTATACTTCGCGGAACAGCCTTTTCGCACACTGGAATCGAAGCACCCAAACAACAAAAATGGCTGGATATTTTATAAAGTGCATGTTGTTTGTTTTGCATCGCCGTAGATTTGATCCTGAATGCCTTGCAAATCCCCGAGGATGGGTAAAGCAATGTGGTAGGGATGGGCGAGAAACTTTCTTGCCCAATGGCTTATTGGGGAAGGAAATCCCCGGTTTTACCATAACATTGCAAGCCCATGAAGCGATGCGAAAATCCCTTATCGAATATGTAAACGGGCGGGGGACATTGGAAGGCATCCCAAGTAACTAGAGGTGTTTGATGGCAGAGCCTTGGACAAAATTCAGGAACCTGTGCCGGTATTATGCCGACTGCGTAAAGTATTCGGAGCAGAGCCAAGAGTATCTGTTCTCCAATCAGTTGGGGATATCGTTCATGATGCCGCGCTTACCCTACAACTGGCATGTCTTGGATGGAGAATTCGTTGTTGAAACATCCAAGGATGATGTGTTTGTCCGTTCCAATCTGCTGAAGGCTTCAGATGAAGAAGAGTTGTTCATTGGCTATCCGCTTCAATCGTTTATTTCTCCAAATGGCGTCGAATGCCTTTCTCCGATCATGATGTTCCCTGTTTCAGTCGCTGTGAAAGGCGCAGGGTATACAACTGGAATGAAGATGGAGATTGACCGGCAAGGAATATCCATAAATCAAGATTGGATTGAGTATCACATCCCCAAGATAGATCAAAAGACGTTTCTGCGAGCTTGCGAGCAAGCGAATGATGAGTTGGGACGTGTTGATGTGGAGTTGGTTCTAAACTACATGTCACGGCATTTTGGTGTAAAGGATTTTTCGCCAAACGCAATGTCTTTTTCCGTTCGCCATTCGCAAGCGGAGAAAGAGCTGTTGAATACAGCGGTACTATTCGTCGGTAATAAAACTACGTATACGAAGAATCTGCTTTCAGAATTACGCCGTATCAGTGCCGAACCTGATGCGGTGTTGGACAAAACCGCTCTTGCATACGTGTTTCGTGATCCGCCTCTTCCGAATGATCCGGTTCATGGTGTTGGCGATGATGAGAAACGCATTCCTGTGTCGTTCATGAAGCGCAGAATGAATGCAGGACAGTTTGAGGCAGTTGAGGCCTCGCTTAATCAGCCTGTAGTTAAAGTGGTGGGCCCGCCTGGTACGGGTAAATCGTTCATGGCGGTGAACCTGATTGCAAACGAAGTCTTGTACGGCGGTTCAGTTCTTTTCACAAGCAAGAATCATAAAGCCATTCATGCAATCTTTGACAAAGCGCCGGGCGCAATCGACGATTCCGATTTCCCGCTTGTTTCCTTTTGTACCACGCCAGACAATCCGACTAATGCTGATTGGCAAAAGTCACAACAAGCGGTCGATGTGCGGACAGACCTTGTAAAGTCAAGGTTGACAAAGGTGTTTAGGCATAACGGCATTTCGTCGGATGCTTTAGGTGATGGGGCTTCATGGTCTGCAAAGCTTGATGTCGCGTTGTCGCAGTATAGGGATGCGGAATCACACATTGCTCGTTACCAATATTTGAGGAAGACCATTGCAGGTTTTGAAAGGTTGCTGTCAGATTTAAACGAGCATATAAAAGCTGTTCCTGATGATCGGCGTGATAGGCCCGAAACCGTTTCATTGCTTGAGAAAGTCGAAATTGCTTTGAATGTGGTGCCCAAGCGCAATTTCATCGAACGATTGCTAGACGCGATCAGAAGAATGATCAAGCGTAAGAGTTTCCCAGATGAACAATTGCTTAATCAACTTGCAGAAATTGCTCCCGATATTGTTAATGCGTTCGTGTCGCCTAAAACTGTCCGCAAGGAAGTTAGGCGATTAATTTCGGTGTTGAAATGTAGGGCTGTAGCCAAACAACTTGAGGCGGCAGACATTGCAATCCTGAAGACGGAAGAGACAGAGAGCAATTACGACAATCTAAAGGATGTGACGAAAAAGGCTTTGTTCGATGCCGAAGCGATAGTACAATCGACATACATTGAAAGGATGTTGAATGGCGTTTCGGCTGTGGAAGCTCCTGAAATTGTTGTTGCCAAATGTAAAAGTGCGACGGAAGATATCTTGAAGACGACTTCGTTGCCATTTATGACGTCTGTAGGTGATGGCGACAAGTATGGCGAAGCGGTGAAGATATTCAGAGAATACTTGAAGGTATTTCCTGCCTGGGCGGCAACGATGTTGTCCTTAAAACGTGCTGCGCCATGTATCCCCGCCGTTTACACGCTTGCTATCATTGACGAGGCTTCACAATGTGACATTCCTCCGATGGTACCTGTTCTTTATCGGGCAGAGCGTATTGCAGTAGTTGGTGACCCAAATCAATTCCCTCCGGTCATTACGTTGAAGAAAGGACGTGATCTGTCGTTCAGACGCAAGTATCGTCTTGATAGACCGGAACATCGTAAATTCGCTTACTGCGAGAATAATGCGTTTGGAGTGTTGCCGCAAAATGCAATGTTGCTGGATGAACACTTCAGATGTACAGATGGCATTGCTGAGTATTTCAATAGTGAGTTTTACGATGAGGGCCTGTGTCTTTGCTGTGAGACAGGTAGGAATGGGAAGTCGGCCATAAGTGGATTGAAACCAGGGATGGAATGGATTGATGCAGCAGGAGGGGACGAGGCTGAAATTGAGGCGGCGATGGAATATCTCAAAGGATTGAAGCGTAGAGGATTTACTGGATCAATTGGTGTGATAAGTCCATTGCGAGATTTGGTTAATCGGTTTAAGACATATGCCGCAGATAACAGATCGGCTCTTCCCAATCAACTTGACATAAATTCGCAGATCAATACTGCCAATGGGTTTCAAGGTGGTGAGTGCGATGTTATTCTGTTCCTGCTGGGATTGAATGGGAACAGAAAACACGGCGAAGAATGGTACATAACGTCATCGGATAATAAATACATCTACAACGTAAGCGTTTCTAGAGCCAAGCATTTGTTTGTTGCGTTCGGAGATAAGAAACGGGTATTTGCGAGTGGCCTCTCATACATTCAGAGATTGATTCCAGAATCACGGCCACCGCATAAAGTTTCAATTGGGCCGGGTGAGGAACGATTGCGAATTGCTTTAGAGCGAGCCGGGATCTTGACGGAGCCTCAATATCCTATCGCTGGCAGATATCTTGATCTGGCTATTCCAAATCTTAAAATTGATATTGAGGTTGATGGGCAGGCTTGGCATCTTGACAGAAATGGATGCCGTAAGGCAGATGACATACATAGGGATATTCTGATGGAAGCATTGGGCTGGCATGTTATTCGTTTCTGGCATTATCAAGTGGTCAACGAGATAGATACGTGCATTAATCACGTAAGGGAAAATATCGCAAGATTCACTTGATAATACGATGCCCATCTTAAGATATACTTTGTGATATTCGCCACCGCCCGTTTGGGCAGCGGTTTGCGTTTCAGCCCCTCACTTTCCCCGCCAATACTTTGCCGCCGGAAAAATCTGATTCTGCGGCAATAAACATCTTTACTCGTCGTCGGCGGGTAGCTGCCGATTTCACCCACCACACCCAACAGAAAGGAGACCACAAGTGGGACGAAAGGTCAGACCGTTTGTCCTACTGGTTTTATCATGGAAACATGAGCAGCAGCCATCCAGACGATAGACGAAGCAAGATAGAAATCCCTCGCTATAACCACTGTAAAATCTTTCCGTGATTGTCGCGTTGCTCTTTACACCGCGCCATTACATCACAATGCACTCACTCCCCGCGACCGCCGCAAGATTTGCCTTTGTCGGGCGCCTTGCATCTGTTCAAGACGAATCTGTCGATGCGGATGCGGTCGTCCTTTCTCGCAAGCGAGACCCAGGCCTCGAACCAGTTGAGGTCCACAGGGGCGCCATCGCAGGCGGTGAAGCAGTGGTCCAGCAGGAAGTGTCCCCACCAGCCCGCATGCCAGAAGATCGATTGCCGGCCCACATGCCCTACGCCGACACGGTACCAGCGGTAGACGCCGTCGTTGTCCTCCGCCGGTATCTTGAGGTAATGATAGGAGGATTCCTTGGTGCCGTAGTCGTAGAAGCCGCACTGCATCGGCGAGGCCGAAGTCTTCCCGGCGTCGAACAGGATGGCCTTGCCCGTCTCCGATTCAGGATCATCGACTTTGCGAACCACCTTCTGTCCCTTCCAGCGGCGGAAATCCATGCAGAACACTCCGTCGGCGCCGGCGGTCACGCCCGGCGGCATGTCCTTGAAGCGCAACCCGTCCAATTGACGGCGCTTTTCCTCTTCGGCGAGGATTTCCTCCTCGACCTTCTTGCGCTCTTGCGGATCCTTGAATTCCGACACCGCATCCTCTATGCGGAAACACAATGCGGCGGCGCTCTCCTTCTGCGCCTTGGCCTTCTCTTCCTCCGTGCCCCCGCGCAGGCGGGACATCTCGTCGTCGGTCGCAGCCAGCACCCTGGCTATGCGGGCGCGGCACAGTGGATCGCCCGCAAGGGCATACGCCTTGCCGACCTTGGCGCGGAACGCCTCGTAGAAGCCGATCCTGCGCCACGGGATCACGCGGTTCATGAACTCGCCTGCGCTTTTCGGCGTTTCGGTGCGCGTTGCCGTGCGCACCATGTCTATGGCTTCGCGCATCTTGCCCGCTCCCGCGCCATAGGCGGTGCAGAATTCGTCTATGACCTTCTCAAGGTCGCAATCGGGATTCCAGCAGCATCGGGCCATTACGTAAGTGTTCAGTTCATAGAAGGGCTGACCGCCGAATTCGCTTTCCATGAAGTAGCGCCGTATCCCGAGATCGCGGAAGAAGCGCATGTCGGAATAGATCGCGTCGACGTTCACCTCGGGGAAGAGCCGTCCGCGCGAATAGTGCCGGTTGTACAGCATGTAATCCCATATCTCCAGATGTTTCGTCAACTTCGCCCAGTCTTCGACGATCTTCTTGCGCGGAGCGTTCAGCGGATGCGACAGCGGCAGCATGTGGTTGGACTGCGTATAGAGGTCACAGAGCCAGATTATGACGTTGTCCTCGGGAACTATGCCGACCGGAACCGTTTCCGTGGAGACGTACGCGAACGTCCTGATCTTGACGTCGGGATACTCGGCGCGTATCTTCCTGGCGAGCCTGTTCACGAACTCCAGCTGAAGCCCCGCGTCACCGCCTTCGGCATGTCCGCCCGGAACGCGGTTGTATTTTGCGATCACCTTCCGACACTCGGGACACAGGCACAAGTAGTCGCACGAATCCATCTGCGTCATATCGTATATGCACGGAGCGCCCGTTCCGTGCTTCTCCCTGTCGGCGGCGACAAACCGCGCCAGGGAGGAATACACGATGTCGAATGCAAGCGGACATGTGAAGCATATCTGGCTGGCCGAGTTGCGTACGGCACGACGCTTGCCGCTTACATCCATCGAGAAGCATTCGGGATGGTCCTTGAAGTATTTTTCGGGCGGGATGTAGTCGTATAAGCTATGTGCGCCGCGAGTCTGCGTCGAGAGGCGCTCGTCCTGTTCGATGTCTTGCGTCCGGTAATGGAAACGCAACCGTCTGGGATAGCCGGCCCTATCGCCTGCAAGGGACTGCCGCGTGAGGGGGCCCGCGCCTTCCCAGCCACCTGCATACACAGACCTGCTGTAGATGGCGGGACTATCCGTGAAATCGCATACCGGCACCTTGAGATCCGGGTTTGGAACGTACGGTTCTTCTCCCGACAGCGTCATCTGGCGATAGCCGCAGAACCGGGCAAGGAATTCGGTTACGCCGTACGACGTTCCCGTGCCGGTCTTTGCGTATATGAATACGCGCCCCGGTACGGCCTTGATGCGAAAAGCGAGATTCGGGAGATCGCACGGCCCCAACGCCTCGCGCGCCTCCCGCAAGTTGCCCAGGCATATTGCGGCCGTGGCGTTGGAAGGCGCCGTAGACTCGGAATAGAGCGCAATCCTTCGCCCGACGATCCGTGACAACGCGTTCGTCAGATCGGCGGCCGCGCCGCCGCCCCACCGCACGACCGATCCTGCGGCCGGCGGACCGAAGAACGAATCCTCCGCCACAACGATGGCATCGGACACGCGAACAGCCGTCGAAGTCGAGATTTGCTCCGCGCCACTTCGGAAGGCGAGCGCAGGCAGGGTTACAAGAGCCACGGCGATTTTAGCACGAAATGACATGGCGTAATGTTATCAAATGCATACGCGGAATGTCAACAGTTATCGATTCGCGGATGCGTCCAGGTTGTGTTGCGGGGTGAGCAAAACGGGAAGACCTACCGCGAAACGGGGAGAGGCCCCATCAAGGTGGCTATTGCCGCGAAACGTTCGCGTTTGGCACGGGCGTAGTCGCCGCAACGGGTCGTGAGCACGACCGCATACCTGCGGCGCTTGACGTCAAACAATACCGTCTGTCCGCTCCACCCCGAATGGAAAAGCGAGG
>JAEEGL017129672.1_pt1 | contig 13364 bp, 11 predicted proteins | sample 9134231 | NCBI WGS metagenome assembly JAEEGL01 (sample SAMN16246548, study PRJNA631951) | gut metagenome | biome: gut microbiome; feature: rumen; material: fiber-attached | host: Bos | place: Iran: Karaj | collected 2018-10 | reverse complement strand
CATCCACCGCCTTTTCAATAACAATCTCAGCCGTTTTTTCGGCAATCTTTTTTAGTGCTCCTGACGGTTTCATAACCCAGGTTTTTTCGCTCTTTAGAAGCGGTACGCCGTATCCTTCATGAAGTTCATTAATGTCCCAGGCAGCTTCCGCCAAAGCCAATGCAACAATAACCGCCAGTTTTGCAAGCGGTATCAGCGGGGTTAACGGCGGCGGACAGCAGGCTGTGGCAACGGTTGTGGAGACGCTCTGAATCTCTGAATCTGTGAATGCATAGACTAAATCCAGACCGAATCGGATAAGATAAATCGTTCCAAATGCAGAAGCTACACTGTTTTCATCACCGTAAATGATGTACTCAACTTCTTTTCCGTACAGATAGTTTAAGTTCGGATTTATCGGGTTTAAAGTAAGACTCAGATGATTCTCATATATTTCCTTTGTTTTGTCATTCCCGGCGAAAGAAACAGTTGTCACCTTCTTTTCGGTATTCTCATCAACTTTTTCGGTCTTGGTTTCTGTTTTCCACCAGGAAGACAGCGCGCCTTTAACATCTGCCTTGCGCATCAATTCCGCTTCCATCGTATTATAAGAGAACATGCGCATGACATAGTCGGTTATGTAAAAGTCGTCCCGAAGCGCTTCCGTCGCATCTTTTAAATCTTTCAAAAGATTTGTCAGTGCATTGCCGGAAGAACTAAGCATTCCGTCTTTATCGACATTACCGTCTTTGTCTTTTTTCATTCCGTGACCGGAAGGAATACTGTCCTCTTTAGTAATCCTTTCCCAAACGGATGAAGGTAAATTCGAATGATTACTGACGGATCGATCACCGATATTGGAGCCTTGTTCCGCTAATGCTTTTTCGGCATCGCCTTTGCCCTGGTTCTCGATGCCATCAGATGCATCTTTTGCTTCTTCTTCACCTTTATCAGTCTTGCTTTTATCCTTAGAGGTATCTTCTGTTATCTCTTTGGCTACACACTTTGTCCCATAATTTTTTTTCATCCAGTTATAGAGAGGAGTTTTAACTTTCTCTAAGTCAGGACTTTCTATATCCTGCCAGGTAGGAAGCTGCCCTTTTTTAGCGGTATCGAGAACAGACTTAGCAATTTCTTTGTATTTATCAAGATTGCCGTCTTGTCCGCAGCGGTAGTCTTTTAGTTGTTTTGCATAATTCCCCTCAAGCAGGAAACTGAGAGTTTCCTCATCGGTAATTCCTTTATAACTGTTTTTTACAAATTCCTTTATTTTCGGATTTTCATCGCCTGCATTGATTGACCAGTTGAATATCACTTCACCGCCGGCCGATGTTTCAAAGCTGGCGAAGCTTTTTTGATTGATCTGATAATCGTCAATTCCCTGCCCGATCTTTGCCAAGGTTGCGAAAGCAGTCATTAATCTGGCAGACAGTTTGTTGATTTCATCAATATTGATAAACTCTTTTGCCTGCTCAATCTCTTTTTTCTCACTGCGGCCCATGGAAGAGAGTTTGCCCATTTCGTCAGCGGATGTTTCCCATTCTTTAAGCGCCTTGCCGTAAGTGCCGCCTTCTTTCATCATGTCGGCTGCCTTGCCCAAATACTGAATGGCATTGTTCAGACGCCCCATTTTTTCGAGGATTACCATCTTTCCGGCAACACCGTCACGTGCGAGCGCTCCGGCTGAAGTTTTTAAAGAAGATGATGCATTGCTTACAGCTTTCTGCGGTTCGCTGCCAGTTCTTTGGGCTTCGGTGATCATGGATGCAATGAGCTGATAAACCATAAACGGAGATTGATCTGATTTTCCTTTCAGTCCTCCGTTATCATTATAGTATGGAGTTACATCCCACAGCTTCTTAAGAAGTGTCTTTACAATATCATCTAACGGTTCAGCTGTCTGTCCGTTTTCGCTGTATCCTTTAAAAGAATGTTCATAGATTCCGTCTTCAATCTTGAACACATAGTATTTCTCTTCTTTACCCTCTAGAACTACTTGAGCCATCACATTTGCATTATAATAAGCACTTTCCAGCTCTTGGAGTTTTTCAAGGAGAGTAAAAATCTTCTGAGCGTATTCTCTGCCGGAATATTTCCCATTGGGTGTATTAAAGTAGTGGTTCAGCGCTATGGCCAGTTCTGTGGGAAGCGTTATTTTTCCGGTGCTTTTATTATAATAATTTGTAACAAAATTCCAATAAAAATTAATGGTTTCATTTAATTCAGGATTTTTAGCTTGTCTCATATCCTGAATTGCCTTCTGACACTCCCCGGCTAGTGTAACTAGATTATCTACAGTAGCAGGGAGTAACTCGGTAAACTTAGTTACTTTAAGCTTTTTTTGATCAATTGATTTTGCATAGTCTTTTGTCCAATGCTCGTCGGCACTGTCATCATAACCGTTATTTTCGTGCTTAAGCACCAATTCCGGCGCATGATAGTTCACCGTATCATAGAGCATTGTTCTTACAGAATTCCAAAAGACACTCTTATCCAGATCCATTACGGGATTTTTTCCGTCAGCGATACCGACAAAGGTATTGTAGGATTTATCCAGACCATTAAAACGGTTTGTAAAATACTCTGTTGAAGGGAATTTACCAACCCCATCCATATTTGCCGCAAACTTGTCAGTATCAAACTGATACGTACAGATCTCGTACCATGCTTTTTCAATCAGTGAAAGAACGTCAGCCTGCGCTTCATAAAAATCGTTCTTTTTGTCAATCATATCAGCTTGCTTATCAGAATTTTTCAAGCTGTCCAACGCTTCCAGAAGGGTGCTTACCAGATCGATCGGTGCACGGTATTTCATGAATTCGACGATCTGCGTTTTCAATTCAACCGGGTTCATCAGATTTGCTCCAGTAGGAACGCTGATACTGATATCATCCAGATTGACAGAGATATTCATCAAATCATCTTTTCCGAGTTCTTCCGCGCTACCGAGCAGACTTAAAATAACGTTTGACTGTTCACGTGCAGTTACTTCATCAACGCCATTTTTCGTCATGCAGTTGGTATAATACTCTTTCAGCTTACCGTAGATTTGTTCAACGTCCTGACTTGTTGCAAAAAGGCCGTATACTTCTTTTAAAACAGTATCGTAATCGGTAAGACCGGCATTTAGTGCAAGATCGCCTGCTGAAGCAGACATCGCTTCCGCCAGTTTCAGACGGCTGGTATCTACAAAAACAGAAGCCAGTATCAGCATCGGTACAAGGATAATTGCCAAAAACAGCGAAATGGCACCGTCTTTTTTTTCAAACAATTTCATCATATGCGCTCTTTACCTCTGTTAATTTCCCTTATTCAATCCGAATCTCTCAATAAAGCTGCTGACCTTTGAAAAGACAGTTCCGATGGCCTGTCCGACTTTAGACTGAGACAAAAGATCGTAAGCCATATCGACATTTCTGATGAACTCGGTTTCGTCATTCACCAAAACTTCAGCTCTTGCTGAGAGCGTGAAGATCGTCGGATTTTCCGTAAACAGGAAACGGACCGGAAACTTCACTTCGTAATTCACCTGAACAACAAAATTGGAATAGATGAAATTTCTGTTGTACTGTGCATATTTTTTATTGCTGTTATCCGTTCCTTTGATGTTGGCCCGGGAATTATTAAAGAAAATCAGCGAAATGCTGTTAATCTCATTTTCAACTTTATCGTTGATCTCCTGCTCAATGGCGCTGTAGTCAGCCCCGAAAAGATATCTGTAAGGATGAATATGAACTTCCTTAACATTAGTCGGAAGACTCGGCTTTTCTGCCGACATATCCGCATGGAACGGATCGGCGATCGATTCCGCTCCGTAAATGGCATTTTTCAGGACAATGTTTTCGACCTTTGCCTGTTCATAGAACATATTGCCGATATATATAATAAAAAGAAGCAGGAAGAACATGATCGGGAATACGATGGCCGATTCCACGATCAGTGAACCTGTTTCGTTTTTTGTTTTCAGATTAACCTTATCGTTCATGGACGAATATGCCTTTCTTGGATTTTGTATCCGGGCAGCCGAAGCTGCCCGGATAATAGATAGGTTGCCAATCAGGTATGACCGATATTAACGGTTTCGTTAAGATCAGTAGGTGCCGTCGGGAAAATATCGTTGATCAGCTTAACAATAGCGTCTTTAAAGGCAAGGGCGAGGACCACTACCACCGCTATAATCAGAACGATTTCAACAATATTCACCGCTCCGCGTTCATCCTTGATAAAGCGACCGGCCTGTGCCATAATCCAGGTTTTCAGAAGCAGTAAACTAAGTCCCATGTTAGTTCTCCTTTCTTCATTTTTTATCTTATTATCCAGCCTGTCACATCAGGTTGGTAAAGATCGGTACTACAATGATAATCAGGATCCCGATGAACATGATCGCAATCGGAATCAGCAGCTTGCTGGCGGCTTTCTCACCGGCCTGACGTACACGGTGCTGCTGCGCTGTCCAGACTTCGCTGCTCTGCTGCTTGATCATCTCAACCAGTTCACGGTTGCCTTTCGTCTGTCCCTGAATGATTGTTGAAATGAATTTTTTGATTTCGGGAGAGATGCAGCGGGCGCCGAATTCCGCATAAGCATCCGGTTCGGATACGCCGTTCCGGATCTGTCCGGTAGCCCGGCGCATTTCCTGATAGAGATCGGTTTCACCGGTAAAGGCTACCTTTTCCCACGCTTCGCGGAGGATCATGCCTGCGTTGACCAATAAAGCCAGCTTGGAAACGACTCCGGCGAAATCGTGCATCAGACCTTCCGTCTTCTTTTCCAGCATTTCCTGCGGTTTGGTCGACACGTAGTAAAAGAAGAAGCCTGCCACAAACAGAAGGACAAACAGAACGCCTATCTCGCCGATCGCCATATAAGCCAGAATGGCAAACATCACAAAGATATAGCACAGCGTAAACCGTTCTGCCACATTGACACGCAGATAGTACTCCGCATGTTTTTCTTCGTACACCAGCCCCAGTTTCTTTCGACGATCCCTTTCCTTCTTGGTTCCGTAATTGAAGTGAAGGATCTCGGCAAGCCTGAAACCGACTTTATAATACTTGCAGAAAGGATATTCTTTCGGATCCAGCGGATCAATATAGGCCTGATACTTGGCGCCGCTTTTCTGCAGGAGAAGGAAGATCACAAAAAGGACCAGGAAAACCAGTAAAAAGATGGGTGATACTTTCATTTCCTGCCTCCTTAAAATTTAATATCCAGGATCTTTTTGCCGATAAAGTAGGCGGCAATAAAGATTCCGATGGCGACCGTGGTGGATAAAACACCGGATGTTGTAGAGAAATTCGCGGCGAACTCCGGACTCATCAGTTTGATCATACCGACAAGAACGATCGGCATAAAAGCCATGATCAGCTGATCGTTTTTGTTGCCGGCTACCATCGTCTGAATTTCCTGTTCGATCTCCATTTTTTCGGAGATGATCTGCTGCGTGTTGCGGATAACGTCCCGCATGTTTCCGCCTTTCCGATAGCAGGTTTCAAAGACGTTTGCAAAGCTTACAATGTCTTCTATTCCGCTGCGGTTTCCGAAATCAAGGAGGGAGGCTTCAATATCCACGTTATTATTGATCCCTTCCTGAATGATGCGCAGTTCTTTAATGATAGGTGCATCTTCAGGATAAATAACACCGAGGTCTTCTCGCGCCGAACGGAAGGATTCCGGAATGTTTTTGCCGCTTCCGATAGAGGTGGCCAAAGCATCCAGCAGTTCCCGGAACTGGAAACGAAGTTCATTCTGCTTTTTCTTCTGCAGCTGCTGCGTGCGGATCGGCAGGTAAATCTTTGCCGTGATTAAGCCGACCAATACGCAGACCGCAATGTTCAGGATCCAGGTTTTGGCAGAATAAGAACCGTCCGGTTCTTTTCCGATCCCGCCGTAAAACAGATAGGCAACAGCGGCTCCGGCAATAAAAGCAAGGATAAAATACAGTATTTTTTCGCTTTTATTCATGTAGTAGACCTTATAATTATAGGTCTTCATGTTTGTCGCAGATCTGAAATACTGCGGCTCCTGCGGTGCTTTTTCTTTTTTGGAAAAAAGGCTCATTTAAATCTCCGTTCTGATACCCGACATCTGCAGCTTCAGGGTATTGATCATTTTATTATTTGTTCTCTTGAGCTGACCGTGAACTTTTTCCAGCGTGCTTTTCTCGTCCTCTTCAAATACATACAGCGGATTCAGAACGACTCGTCCGTTTTCGTACCCGGCCACTTCCGTGATCTCCATGGTTTTACGGGAGCGGTCACGCAGACGGGACAGGTGAATAATGATATCCACGGCAGAAGCGATCTGCTGACGGATCGCTTCCAGCGGGAGTCCCGCTGCTCCCTGAAGGACCATCGTTTCCAGACGGCTCAGCATATCTTCTGTCGAGTTGGCGTGGCCGGTGGAAAGAGAGCCGTCATGGCCTGTATTCATGGCCTGGAGCATATCCAGCGCTTCACCGCCGCGGCACTCACCGACAATGATCCGTTCCGGCCGCATACGCAGGGAAGATTTGATCAGATCCCGGATGGTGATCTGCCCGGCACCGGATGCGTTGGCATTCCGGGTTTCCAGACTGACGAGATTTTCCACGCCTTTGATCTGAAGTTCCGCCGAGTCTTCTATCGTGATGATACGCTCGTCTTTCGGAATATAGTTGGAAAGAGCGTTCAGGAAAGTTGTTTTTCCCGAACCGGTACCGCCGCTGATAAAGATATTGTATTTTGCCCGAACCAGCAGTTCCAGTTTGTCGGCAATCTCCTGTGTGATCGATCCGTATTGGATCAGCTTCTCTATCGTCATAGGAGTCTTGGAGAACTTTCGGATCGTCATGGTGGGACCGCAGAGCGCAATAGGCGGAAGCACTACATTGACACGGGAACCGTCCGGAAGTCTCGTATCGCAGATCGGATTGGCCTGGTTGACTTCACGGCCTGCCAGACCGACAATTCTTTGAATAACGTCTTCCAGACGGCGCTGACTTTCAAATTTTTTATCAAGTTTGAAAAGCCGTCCGTTCTGTTCGATGAAAATGTGGTCCGGTCCGTTGATCATGACTTCGGTAATGGTATCGTCACTGATGATGGAATCCAGAAGGCCAAAACCGCGGATGGAACTGTAAAGCTGCTGCGCCATATCCAGTTTCTGCTGGATGGAACAGTAGATGCCGGAAGTGCGCTGCGCAACGAGTTCCTCTATCTTCTCTTCAAGCTCTTCATCGCTCATGCTGCTTAAAGGAAGATTTTCTGATATATAAGATTTCAGTTCCTGAAGTATGCTGTCAAGCTGCGGTGTATCCATAGCTTTCTCCTCTTAGACAAGCGGGGCAAAAACAGTCATGGCAGCCGTCTGTTCCATGATCTGCCGTGTACTGGCATTGGAAAAGCGAGGGATGCCGCCAAGGACCTTGATTCCGCAATCCGAGACCTGCCCGGTCTTATTGCTGAACTGGCAGTGAATCAAAGCCAGCCGATTGATAAGCGGATCAGCGCCCTGTTCTTCCCGGATCGTTAAAGCACGGAAGGCCCGTTCGACTTTTCCGTTGGAAATAGGTGTTCCGTCCCCGATCCAGATAACGGTATGAACGGCTTCCAGTAAAGCCAGGGCCTCTTTCTGCAGCGAAAAATCCTGGTCCAAAATGACGTAATCAAAGAGACGGCTCAGACGAAGTTCCTTGAGCAGCTGCTTTTTGTCATCCGTATTCAGTTCCAGCATATCCAGTGCTTCTTTGCTGGGGGCAAAGAAAGATACCCCCTGCGGATCCTGACGCAGACAGCTTTCAAGCTTCAGCGTGAAATTGCCTTTCCGGCTCTTCAGCGCATATATCAGATCGCTCATATCCGAACTGCCTTCTGCAGAAAAGAAAGCCGTTGACGAACCGAGTTCTTCCAGATTCAAATAAAGAACCCGCTTGCCGAGTTTGGCAAGATACAGGGCACAGGCAGCTGCCATTGTGGAAGCGCCGCAGCCTCCGCTTACCGGCTGAAATGCAATAAACTTGGCATTGCCTTCTTCTCCGCCAGTTGTCCGGATTCCGTCAGCCTTTTCCGAGTAAAGTTCCAGGATCTGCCGGTAAATCAGATCAACTTTCTGATACTTGCAGATCGTCCGCTGATTCCGTACACTTTCAATATCCGGGGAATTCACAAAGTAGGCAAATCCGCATCGCACAGGCAGTTTTTTGACATCGATTTCGAATAAATCCCCTGCCAGGAACACCTCTATTCGGCTGTCATTCAGTTTTTTGTAAATGTCGTTATCATCCGTAAAGGAATAGACTTCCAGCCTGTCAGCATATTCCGTGCTGAAAGCTCCTACGATTCGTTTCAGATAGTTTCTGTCCGCTTCCAGAATTGCCAGTTTGATTTTCATAACCGCCTCTTATTATTTCAAAAGAATCAGGGAAAAAGATAGATTTCCCACATGAATATCCGGCCAATCATCAGAAAACGCAAAAAAGTTTTCAAACGATTAGCCGAATTGATTATATCAGCGTCATCCGGAAAATCTATAAAAGAAAAGAATTAAACAGAATTTTTTTAACTGTTTTACTGCTCGAAATCACTTCAGATACTTCTTCAGTTCCAGCATTTTATCCCGCTGAATAGCTGCTTCTTCGAAGTTTAACTCCACCGCGGCCTGATTCATCCGTTTGGTGACCTCGCTGATCAGTTTCTTTAATTCCTGCTCGGTCATGGACTCGGGATCTTTATCCAGAGCGGCGTCTTTGCGGCCGGCTTCCACCTTATGAGAAATGGCGATCAGATCTCGGACCGCTTTCCGGATAGAGGTCGGAGTAATGCCGTGAGCTTCGTTGTATGCCTGCTGAATCGCGCGGCGGCGGTTTGTTTCATGAATCGCGGCTGCCATCGAGTCAGTAACAGTATCTGCATAGAGAACCACATGTCCGTCAACATTTCTGGCTGCTCTGCCTATCGTCTGGATGAGGGCGGTCTCGGACCGGAGAAAGCCTTCTTTGTCCGCGTCCAGAATGGCAACCAGGCTGATTTCAGGAATGTCCAGGCCTTCCCGAAGCAGGTTGATCCCGACAAGGACATCAAATACATTCATGCGCATATCACGGATGATCTCGACCCGTTCCAGCGTATCGATATCCGAGTGCAGATACCGCACCTTGACACCGTTTTCACGCAGATAATCAGTCAAATCTTCTGCCATATGCTTAGTCAGAGTCGTAACCAGTACTTTTCCGCCGTTATTTACCGCTTCCCGGCATCGGCCGAGCAAATCGTCCACCTGTCCTGAAACCGGGAGAACCTCAACACTGGGATCCAGCAGTCCCGTCGGCCGGATGACCTGTTCTGCCCGCAGCTGCTCATGTTCTTTTTCGTAGCCTGCCGGTGTCGCGGATACGAACAGGACCTGATTCAGTTTCGACTCAAATTCCTGGAAATTAAGAGGTCGATTGTCCAGCGCCGAAGGAAGGCGGAATCCGTACTCTACCAAAGTCGTTTTCCTGTTTCTGTCTCCCATGTACATCGCCCGCACCTGCGGAACGGTCATGTGCGACTCATCGATCATCAGGATAAAATCCTTCGGGAAATAGTCAAACAGCGTATGCGGTGTGGCTCCCGCCGGCAGTCCGACCAGGTGCCTCGAATAGTTTTCTATACCGGAACAGAAACCGGTTTCGCGCATCATTTCCACATCAAAATGGGTCCGCTCCGCGATCCGCTGTGCTTCAATCAGACGGTCATTTTTACGGAAATATTCGACCTGTTCTTTTAGTTCCGCCTCGATCACCTCCGTTGCTCGTTTCATGGCGTCGGCCCCTACCACATAATGAGAGGCCGGGAAAATCACGGCGTGATCCAGACTGGACCTTATTTTCCCAGTCAGCGTGTCGATCTCAAGAATGCGGTCTATTTCGTCTCCGAACAGTTCGATACGGATGCCCGACGCTTCGCTCGAAGCGGGAATCACTTCTACAGTGTCTCCTCTTACTCTGAAGGTCCCGCGCTTTAGATCCATGTCATTGCGGTCGTACTGCATATCCACGAGACGGCGGATGATCTCGCCCCTGTCACGGGTCTGCCCGGGACGGATGGACAGTGTCATTTTCTGATAGTCTATCGGGCTGCCCAAACCGTAAATGCAGGAAACGGAAGAAACAATAATAACATCTCTCCGTTCTGACAGTGAGGCGGTGGCTGAATGACGCAGACGGTCTATCTCATCATTGATTGCCGAGTCTTTCGCGATATAGGTATCGGAGGAGGGAACGTAAGCTTCCGGCTGATAATAATCATAGTAGGACACAAAATACTCTACCGCGTTCTCCGGAAAAAATTCCTTAAATTCACTGTAAAGCTGTGCCGCGAGCGTTTTGTTATGAGCCAGTACCAGTGTCGGTTTTCCCAGACGCTGAATGATATTTGCCATCGTAAACGTTTTACCCGAACCTGTGACACCCAGCAGCGTTTCAAAGCGGTTTCCGGCTTCAAAACCGCGGCAGAGTGCATCAATCGCTTCCGGCTGATCACCGGTCGGAGCATAGTCGGAATGCAGTTTGAATTCTGACATATTTCTTATTCCTTTACAGAATCCCGCAGCTTTCGGCTGCGGGATTGAATCAGTTTACAGGCCTGTTTTGCTGTAATGAGCAAAGCCTTCTCCCAGGATCTGGTGAGAATCCTGAATAATGACAAAAGCATTCGGATCCACGTCTACGACGTGCTGCTTCAGTTCCGCAAGCTGTTTATTGCGGATAGCCGTCATAACGACCTTTGTGTGATTTTTGCTGTAATAACCTTCACCTTCCAGCAAGGTGACGCCGCGGTGCATATTGTTGACGATCGTATTGGCAATCTCCTCGTGCTTCGGAGAAATGATCAGGGCGACGCGGCTGTAGTCGAAACTGTAAATGATCGCATCGAACACCTTTGAATAAATAAAGCAGGCGATTCCGCTGTACAGAGCCTTCTGAATATCTTTAAAGACAACGGCATTCAAAAGAATGATGATCGCATCAAGGATCAGACCGATTTTACCTACAGAGATATTCTGATGACGCATTTTAAGAAGCCGGATCAGGATCTCCGATCCGCCGCCCGTCGCACCCGCGCGAACAACAATACCGATTCCAACGCCGCAGATAAGCGCCCCGTATGCCGCAGCCAATAGGGGTTCGTCTACCTTCGGTTTGGGAAGCCTGTCAAAAAGATCCAGCTCTATGCTGACGGCGAGCATGCCGATGCAGGATCCCCAGAAGAATCGCTTCCCAAGTTTGGCCCGGCCTGCGATAAAGAGCGGGATGTTAAGCAATAAATTGAACAGACCGACGGTCCCGATACCGGTCAGATGAACAATCAGCAGAGAAAGACCGGAAGTGCCGCCGCAGTTGAAGTTCTGAGGTTTATAAAACAGGTCAAATCCGAGCGCATAGCAGCCAACCCCTACTATGATCATCAAAGCCCAGACAATCTCATCTTTAAATGATTTTTTCTGTTCAGCCATGGAAAAACCCCCCCTTAATAAATTCCAGAACCGTATTGGCCGATCCGGCGGCTGCAAGCTGAAGGTTATCCCGATAATCCGCTGATGAATCTTCGTCTCCGCCGTCCGAAATGCATCTGATGACACAGAACGGAACATGATTTACCGTGCAGACCTGAGCTATTGCTGCGCCTTCCATCTCACAGGCTGAAGCGTGAAAAGTGTTCGCAATCCAGGTTTTTTGCTCACTGTCATGAATAAAACTGTCACCGCTGGCAATGGTGCCTGTTACATAGTTATAGTTCAGTCTTTCCGCACATTTTTGAAGTGCGTTTACCATTTGAGGATCTGTCGGCATATAGACCAGATTCAGTCCGGAAATAAGACCGACAGGATCTCCCAGGGCACTTGTATCCATATCGTGCTGTACCAGTTTTTCGGCTATCACCAGGGCTCCCGCAGGCAAATGGGAAAGAGTACCTGCGACTCCCGCCCCAAGCAGATAACGAGGTTTATAATGTAAAATCATAGTCTGTGCACAGAGTGCGGCAAACACTTTTCCGATCCCGCAGCGGGCGGTGACTATGCGAATATCGCCTACCTTCCCGGTGTAAAAACAGATATCACTGATAATTTCTTCCCTGACATCGGTCATGGCCTCCCGAATCTGCTTCAGTTCCACTTCCATGGCAACAATGATTCCGAGCTTTACTGTCATTCTTTTACCTCTTTCTGCGGATAGCGAAATCTTTTATTCTCTGTCAATTCATCCTGATACCGCGCAATATAATACTTTGCCATATTCAGATTCTGTTCCGAATAGTTTCCGCACTCTTCGGGACGGGCACCGGGGATTTCTCCTTCGAAGCCGAGAATAAACCGGCACATGGACATGATCAGCGGATATATGTCTTCCGGTTCTTTCTCTCCGAAAACCACCAGATAAAAGCCAGTACGGCAGCCCATGGGGCCAAAGTAAACAACCGTATCTTTCCGGTCACTGTTGCGAAGGAAAGTGGCTCCAAGATGCTCTATGGTATGGATGGCAGGCATATCCATAACCGGTTCACGGTTCGGCGCCGTGAAGCGCAGATCGAAGGTTGTAACACAGCATGAATCGTGATAATCTCTTCTGGAAACATAGAGACCAGGAAGCAGCCTGAGATGATCGATCTGAAAGCTTTCTATTTTATTCATTTTCTGCACACTTTCAATGATTGTGAAGGGCCTCCAGCACAGCCCACTTTTCCCAGCAGTTACAGCTGAAATTAGCCTGTTTTCCGGGCGATGAATACCAGCCGCTTGCACGGTTCATACATCTGCCCTTTGCCATGGGACTTTCAAATTCTACCCGTTCTCCGAAGATATTGGCAGGCCGGCGCTCCCCTGCCCAGTATTCACAGGTTGCACACTGTTTCCAGTCGCTGGGATATTGAGACATAATGACTCTCCTTTTTTAAAGTGGTTTCAGTGTAGCATATCTGACTAATAAATGCCAGAGCGTACCTGGCAGAGTAAATCAAATATTACAGGATTTTCAGCATAAAAAAGATCACGCACTTCGTCTGAAGTCGTGATCCAGGCTCATTGCGCCCTGAAAGCTGCGTATCGAAGATATACTTGAAATCTGAAAGAGAGAGAGGGGATGAACTTTCTTGTTCATCTTCCTCGATGGCTGTGGTCATTCGCACCGCTTCGCGCTGCTCATGATGAGCACCTCACTGCGTGCGGTGCTCGAAGCTTCGAACCGCTCGTTCAAGCCAGCTTGACGATCGCTTCTTCGCTTCTTTTCCACATCCATCTCGGTTCTTGGTCAAGTGTTCGACCGATTAGTAACAGTCAGCTCCGTGCATTGCTGCACTTCCACCTCTGCCCTATCTACCTTGTCGTCTTCAAGGGGTCTCATGGATATCTCATCTTGAGGGGGGCTT
>JAEEGL016878091.1_pt1 | contig 13364 bp, 11 predicted proteins | sample 9134231 | NCBI WGS metagenome assembly JAEEGL01 (sample SAMN16246548, study PRJNA631951) | gut metagenome | biome: gut microbiome; feature: rumen; material: fiber-attached | host: Bos | place: Iran: Karaj | collected 2018-10 | reverse complement strand
TTGCAGATAGTGTATGTACTCATGCAGGAAGAGAGCTTCAGCCCTTTCATCCATTGGCATCCTTAGCATGTTTCCTATAGGTTCTGGTATATCCAAATCCATACAGAAAAAAGCTGGATAATAACTATTCTTGTGTCTCTCCTTCCTTTCGTACATATTAATCAGAGAACTTTCTCATTTGCTCGGCTTTAACGCTTGGCTATTCTAATAACCTCTTCTTTCGTCTCTTGCCTCGTGATTCCATCACAATGTTTGTCACCATTCCCCACGGTTCTCCGCAGGGCCAATTATCTTCTCATCCCCTCCATCTCGCTCTCCCCATCTTCATAAGCTCATACCCCACTCTGACAAATAACAACATCTTCTAAGCAATACACCAGATTGTTTAACTGGCAAGACGCATACCGGCTATGTACTAATAAAAGTAATCCTTGGCAGAATCATATTGTACAGGATATGGTCTGTTGTTAAGAACAACACATCATCTCCTCTTTGCATTGCAGTTGCTGCATGTATGGCATCATCTGAAGACACATTTTCTCCGTTAACAGTATTTGGCACGTCACAATAATTGAGAGCTGTCTCATCCTTGACATCTTCAATGATGAGCCACGAGGGTGGCTGACTCATGATAGCCAAGAGTCTTGCTATAGAGATTGTTCCTGCAAAAATGGCATCAAATTTGTTAATCAATTCAACAAAAGCGAATGACGAAACTACAATATACCCACTTTCATCGTCTTCATCGGCTATTATCCGATTGACAACCCTTAGCATATCCCTTTTCAAATACCGCCCAACACTGAGTATTTTGTGGGGACTCTGCGGATCATATTGTTTTATGATGTCAGAAAACACACAAGTATCAACAAAAGCATATACTATGGCCATGACAATTCATTATAAGATTCCATTAGTTCCACCTTATCCCACCAGCCGTCATATTCATAAATACTAGCCTCTGTAGCAAATTCTATGGGGTTCCCCTCTCTATTTATATATTTCTCAGAGAATTCCGGATCTTTCATTGCTCCTAAAAGGCCCCGTGATGACAAAGGAATTATAAAAGCGCCCTCCTTTAGGTTTGACAAATGTTGCTGAAGAATCGAAGGCATAGTATTGCTTTCTTTCTTCTCTTTCTCTATCACATCAATGGCCAAAGACGCTGGCAGGTATGCGAAATCTATATATTCAGAGTAGCGCTGACTAAGAGCACCACCCTGCATAATAGACTTCAACTCTCGCCTGTTTAGTATGACATCTGCCATTATAATTCAGTCTTTGTCTCTGCTAAAGGTGCATCATCAATAGTAGTCGGTTGAGTAGAATAATTCTTATTACTCTCTTTCCATGCAAGATCTACTTTATCCTTATCTATTGTATCCCAGTTGTTTTGAACCGCCTTTTCAATCATCAGATACAACAGCCTTAAAAACCTACCAGGAATACGATCAGATTTCTCCATAGCATAGCTAATTGCCTCTTCGGTGAATGGTTTAATTGAAGTATCATCTTTATTGACACGCGACTCTTTTAAGTATATTTCAGCCAGCTCATTTATCAATGCATCGTTTGACATCGGCTTAAAGAAGATCGAATTATCCGATGATGTTTCACCTCCAAGGCTACAAAAACGGTCTAGCCCAGCAGCGCCCCAATGCGGCATAAGCAACTCTTGGCTATTAGGATGTATCGTCAATACAATCTTAAAAAAGCCATCAATAGCATTGGAACAATTACCATCTATAAAATAATAGCGAAGATTGTCACAGAAAGCACGTCTTTCATTAAAGTTTTGATATTGGATCATCTTCTCTGCCTCATCCAATAGTATGATACAATTAGTAAACAGAGCAGCCTTAAGAATTCTCTCCACTTTGTCAAAAAAGAAAGTAAGACCATCCTTCTTCCAGAAGAACTCATTTTTATTATCATCCAAAAGTGCCTTAAACGACTGGTAATTACCTCCGAAAATATGAGTATTATCATCTGCAAGACCTGCTTTTACCAACTCGTTCAAAACATATTTGTTTAAGCCTGGTATATCAACTCCATGTTCTTTCAACCAATCATCATTTGCTATAGTATCCTCATAATTGGAATCGTTGATACTATCATCAATAACATCATCCAGCAACCCGCTCATGGCCCGAAGTCTGCAAAAGACGGTCAGGAACAAACCTTCACTATGCATCGAAGTGAAAATCGAATGAGCAACATCATTCAGTGTCCTACTCTTTTTATCGGCAGAAGGAGAGACATAAACTGCATAAAGCACACTATCACCATTAGACATTTTGTCACCCAAATCTGAGTTGATTGACTTCTTCATATGATTTAGAAACGCAGTTTTGCCAATACCACGACCTTTGTACGCAGCATAGTCCATCAGTAATCCTATCTTATTAGGAGCATTAACGATATGGTCTCTAAAATCTTTTATTTCCCCTTCCCTTATCTTATCAAGGAAAATGCTGCCATTAACTCTTGGGTCTGCACTGTATGGTTTAACTGCAGGCTCGCTGGGGAAAGGGTTCTGAGTAAAACCTAAGAATTGATATTTATTTTCAACCTCATCAACTCTTTTGGGCTTTCGAAACAATTTATTATCCATAATTATAAGGGTTTAATTGCAATTAAAGAATACATGATGCCATTAAGGTAGACACCTCTTCTATTTAGTTGAACCTTCATATCCAACCTGATATCTGTTTCTAAAGATATTGAATAATTAATTTCATGTCTTACAGACATTTCATATGTTGTTTGCAAGAATCTCTCGAACATGAATGGGCTGATCCTAAGTAGCCGACATACTTCATCTCTAATATCTTGCAGCGATATGTATATAATCGTCTGCTTATTGTAATATCTCTGATACACCTCAATAAGCGTATCTATAAATAATTTCTTAATTGATTCCCACTTGGGAGAGTGGACATAGAGACATCTCCCTTCTAAATCAGTTATAAAACTTCTACATATGAAGTTATCCGAAGGGCGTTCGTCTTTAAATGAAGATATAGGATATAGAATACGACCAGGGATGTCAGGATGATAATCAGTATAACACATCAAATTGAAATTCTCTAACCTCGGACACCACACCATGAACGACCGATGCGTCATATCGCTCCTCTTATTGGGGAATTCAATATCTCCACTGATAGGATTGCATCTTGAAAAGAATTTCTTCACTGCGATAGTTTTCATGGCCAATGAAAGCCTGTTTCGCTGTGAATAATTCACTTCTTCATTTGGTATTTCCGGGTTATTAATTTTCGGACTCTGGGAGCCTAGACGGAGAAATTCTTCTGATAGATCTTTAATCCAGCTTTCTTCATCATAAGGGAACGAGCCCGGAATTTTCTTTTGTACAAGTCTGATTGTACTTACACTGACATCCTCAAGTTCTGAAGTCCAGGTGTTGTCAGACCATTTTCTTGATTTTAGTGGCTTCTTTATCGGGAGGGGTATAACAATCTGTCCTTGCCCTTTCTGATTCAACTCCCATAATCTATTGATAAACCAGGCAGGAGTGATGAAAACCCTTTGCATTTTATCCAAAAGCATTTCTATTGCTTTATCCTTATTACTGAAACAAAGATCCAAATAATCTAAGCCATCATTAGTTATAAAATACAAATCGTTTTTTGACTCCCTTTTAATAAATCCATAATGTATTAATTCGCGTATCAAGTCCGCATAAACAGTCTTACTTATGCTATCTATAAGTATCAGACCTTTTACTCTTTGAGGTATTTCGTTTACAAGCAAGGCCTGATCAATAAAACCTTTACTCTTAGCTATCAAAAGAGCTTCCCTGTACAAATTAAACTCTGTAAAATGACCGACACCATACAATTTTGGTGTTGACCATGTTTGTTTATACGTACTCATTTTTATAAAACTTACGTTTGCTACAAAAGAAAATCGATTAGATTGTAACAAGCAGTCACAACCATCCTTTTACTGCCACCGCTCCCTACGGTTCTCCGTAGGGCCATTATCTTCTCATTCCCTCCATCTCACTCTCCACCATCTTCATAAGCTGTGGCATCATCTGTTCGATCTTGCGACACTTGACCTTGTCGCAATGATAGTCGATGTCGTCGAGTAACTCATTCGCCAACTCTTCCGGCATGTCACCAGCATACCCTGCAGCCACCATAGCAATAGCCGCAAGTTTCCTAGCATCCTTTCCCGTTTTCAAATGTGATGCCATCAGTATAGTAGGCAGCATCTCATATAGGATGTTGCAATAGTGCAGCAGCTCTGAGAAATAATCGTCATCCTGAAGGAAGGCATCGAGCATTTCCTCTTCATACTGTCGTAACAGCAGAAAGAACTCTTTCGGTAAGCCGAGCGGAGAGCTAAGCTTGCTTAGGCTATCCCGAGGCGAGAAAGTAGTCACCGTAGGTAACTTTTCCTTTCGCATTTTACTCTTGAAGAACTGAAGCTGTGTCATTGTCCAAAACATAGCATGCGACAGGACAATACGATCCTCAGAGGAGTGATAGTAGAAAAGACTATCATCCTCCTTGGTATGCATTTCCTGCAACTTCTGCTCTATAGGAGCAAACCACTGTTTACGCGCCTCTCTTAAATCCTCTTTATTCTTTGTCATTCTGTCCAAAACTCAATTACACTCTTTCTGATTCTTCTCCTGATCCCGTAGCAGAAAGCTTTGGTAGCACACTTCTCCGAACAGTTGAAGTGCATCACAATACCGTCTCATTAGACACTTTTCTCCCTTTACGGCCATTTCTTCAATGGAAATTCATCTTCATCATTCAAATTACTTTCAAGTAATCCGAACAAGGAATTCTTGTATATACCTTCTGGGCTATCGAGGTCTGCAATATCCACGATTCCTAGCTCCAGATCCATCTTAATTCTTTCATATTCCTCACAAGTCGGGTCTGTCAACATAAACAGCTCCTTCAGTTCCTTTACATGCGGTTCTTTTTGGGGGCCAGGAACTGGTATTGCAAGATTATTGAATGTCTCTTGGAGATAGCCAAACTGTTTGTTGATGTGAACAGACGTATAGCGAATGCCCTTGATGTCCTGCTTCACAGCTCCATCCTCCGTTGTCAACCACTCCATGAGTAACTGTGGAATCACATATGCCGACTTATATGAGTCATTATAGTCGTCAACCTCCACCATACATGCCATGATAAGCGGAAACAGCCGGATCCAGTTGTCAGCATCCTTTGAGAACTCTATCAAGTCAGGTAATTCCAAGGCAAGCACCTGAAAGTCCTTGATGACCAAATACCGGCTTATCATACACTCTGCAATAGGAGGACGGTGCATTTCCTCCCAGCAGGCATTGGCATGATATCCCAAATATAGACAGGGTAATCCTGGCATACTGTACCGTTGAGTCTTCACAAGATAGCGCTTGTTATCAGGTATGGGCAACATATCCTTGTAATCGAAGTTCTTCCCTATCTCACGGAGTCTCATCCGATAAAAACACTCGCCCGCTCCAATGGTCTTTATTCTGTAAGACAAATGATTCAGTCTGTCGCACAAAAGTTCATAAGCCAATTTGTGCTTACCTGAGTATATATTATCGAAACAATCGAGAATAGTATCACACAATGCCTTGGCATCTTGGACTGCCACATCACTGATGAGCGTCTTACCTTTATTAATCATGTTGGAAGAAAACTTTCCGTAAGTCTCTGCCAAAATGGCCCTTGCATCATGCTTGTCCTTCTCGTGACTATGCCTCACGGGAATCAAAGACGAGATACTATCGAACAACTTATCCATACATGCTTCTTTACGATCTATCAGTAGCTATCTGTTCATCCGCAGCCCTCACAGCATTCACTATCAGCGCAATAACGTCTGCTATCAACGGAAAATAAAAAAATGTCAGGTCCAAATATATGGTATGCGTATCATACCAAACCACTTGGTGCTTGATGCATGTATATACAGAAGTAACCAGAAGGAACAAAAATACGGGCAACGTATAATTACCCTTCAACACATTCCATACACCATATGCAGTTTTCTTATTTTCCTTAACGGACATATACATTTTCCTGTACTGTCCGTCACGGTACAGATAATAGAACAAACTCAAAGTAACGGCAATAAGAACCAATCCCCTTATTACCACTTCGTGCATACCTTTCCACTGAATAATAACATTGTCATGCCACCAATCAGCAATCAATGTGTTGAATATCAGTGCAAACAGAAGGGCAAACGCCATCTTCCAGCAAAAGCTTCCAATCCCGTTTTCTTCCATTATTTCTTTCTTATCCGTCTCCCACGCACTTTTGTCATACATATCATCTACAGTTAACCCTTCAATTGGGGCATTTACTTCCTGGTCATGGAGTTTTTCCTCTCTAATGTTTTTCAGCAGATGATACCTTTCCATCAACGGTTTCATCTTTTCTCTTCCGAATCCAGACAACCCATTATAGTATAATAAAGGAAGCTCCATGTATGAGAGGTGCGCTCTCAGTATACCAGCATATTGATATTTAACCTCATCGCTTATCAGCTTACTGTCATCTATATACTTTAGGATACGATACAAATACCTGAAATAGCTGTCAAATAAACCGGTCATTCGCTGTTCATATCCAAATATTCCTTCATTCTTTACCACTTCTGCTATAGACGGTTGTTTCTCTTCATAAATATATTTGAACACTTCCCGTCCTTCAATGTATTGCTCTTTATTATCATTCTCATCCGAATTAGTGTCCTCAGCCCAATACTTCCAATCCTCAGTAAAACTGACATTATCCTTTTCTCTTTTCACTTTTAACTCAGAGACTATGTGCTCCAACGTGTTCGTCATATTAAAGAACACATTCTCAAATTGAATTCTGTGCTCGTCAGCTCTCTGTTTTCTATTCTCTGTAACCTGCCAAAAGATAGTCAACAGAACACCCCCGAATGCCAACGATGAGAACAGGGCATTCAGAAGGCCTGCGCTATCGCCAAAAGTTCCAATTTTGTTCAGGAAGGTCTGATTGACATCATCCCCATGAACAAGATTCAAAATCCAGCCTACATGAGTAATGCCAAACACAAAGAAAAGAGCAATGAGCGCAAAAACAAGTAATGCGATATAGTGATAATGGTTATTATTCATAATCTGCATTGGTCAAAGTATCTGCTGTAGCCTTCTTCATACGGCAAATTCATAAGAAAATGCTCATCCAATTCTGGCGCAGCAGGGAAATATATCTTCTTACAGAATTCATACCACCAATAATCTATATTGCTGTAGCACTTTTCCAGTTCTTCTTTTGTAAATTTGAAATATTTCGATGGTGTGTCTGTCATCTGATACTTTTCCTGCAAATCATCCAGATTTATCTTATTATATAGAGGATAAAATCTGCTTACAAAATCAAAGGCACTTTTAGAGAATATGCCTTCACTTTCTGCAACTCTATCCGCCAAAATATCATCAGGAGGAGATAAAGCCCAACCGTTATCAAATTCTGCCAATATGCTTTCTGACAACTCTCTATCTTGCTTAAATAGGAATCCTTCAACATACGGCAAGGTATAGAAAGTTTCCTCTCCTCTTAATCTGCACAAGAATTCTTTGTTTAATCCTGGACGTTCGAACACCTGTAATCCCAATGGTATAACCCTTGACGAATTCGACAAAGGTGACGTCATCTTATAGTGGCTTAAAATACCATGAGACTTTTTAGTAGGAACAAACCGTCTATTATCCTTATCATAATCAGTTACCGCATAGAACAATGCTATTCTCAGATCTGATGTCATGCTGACGTAAGAGGATATCACACCATATGAATGAAGAAGAGCCGCTGATGATATTTTTAAACCAAGTCTGCCTCTTTCCTGCAATCTTATATTTCCATTCAACAGCCTGAACATTGGATTGGACAATAAAAGTCTTCTCAGGTCAAACCATCTTATCCTCTGATAAACCTTCTCAACATGTTTGAATTTCAATTTTTGATAGCCGGTTTCTTTTAATGGAGGGTTTCCATATTCATCCAAATCAACAGCCTCTCCTCTATAAAGATATGCCTGGTTAGTAATATTTGGGCACAACACATAACCACCCATACGACATTGTTTTGGAATATACCATTCTCCTTCCACCTTGTATTCCTTTGGACCAAGGTGAGTAATCGGAACACGCCTATCGTTACTGTCCATCATACGATAGGCTGCATATCCATTGGGATTCCTTCCTTCTAATGGTTTATAGATCATACAAATTTGTGTAATCCGAGTGATTATAGAAATTCTTTCATAGCGTATGCCCTTGAAGAACCACATTTAATCATTCTATCAAGAATGAATATCATCTTGGCTCTTAAATCCGGATCTGTCTCAAGTTCCCTTGAAAGATGTATTTGACAGGCCCTCATCAATTCTTCCATTCTTGATAATCCTGCATAAGTAATAATATTCGGGATAGTTTTCCTCAGTGCTTGCTGTAACAAGCCAATCCAAGCGCTAAGTTTCTCCGCCTTGGAATATTCAGCCATCGACATTAACCCTGTGACAATCTCTGTATCAATATTGTATTTAGACACCAGATTACTCATAAACAAGTAGCATTCATCGACAAACACAGGAAAACCAGCCATCTTCCGAACAATATCTGAACTCTCCTGAAATGTCAGGGTTCTTTTTAGTCGTATAACGTTATAATCCTTTTGTTTTTTACTACGGAGCACCTTTATGGCCAACTGCTTCCATATGTCAAAGAAACCTGTAACATCCTCCTTCGCACTCAGTTCGTGAAGCAAGCCATACAGATACGCATCCGCTATACGGTCACTTGTTAGTTTATAATTTATCAAAAACAATGCCAACTTTCCTGTCAGTGTTCCTTTTCTGCGGAGGACATTCTCCGCAACAGGCTCAGAGAGTTGTTTGATGGTCAACCGGCCATTGTTCAGGTCATCGTCGCTGAATTTGAAAATCTCCCAAATCAGTTTCAACCTCTTTATCTTCATCCGCCAATCCAGATCTTTAAGCGGGAGTATCCTCAAAGCAAAAGATACTTCTTTTGGCAACAGCCTACCACTTCTTTCACTGCACAATGAAATGTATTTGGCGAAATAATCCATCATTTCAGTTTGATATAAGTCCCAAAGATTGCCTTCTCGTATTATCTCTACTAGGCATTCATCCAAAGGTCTCATATTTGCCTTATCTCTGACATTGATGCTTGTTAGCAATAATGCATCAAAAATATTCTTCCGTTGTTCTGGGAATAATGTCAATAATTTAGGAATTGTTCTTAGACAATAGTCAACCCCGTCATACAATGCTGCCGGACGGTTGATCCTATAACTCTCTATAAGAACCTCCGTGATTACACCTCTGCACCAATCAGCTGTTTCATCAACATCCTTGCATATCATTATATAAGCTGCAGCAACACCATCGGCTTGAGAGAAACTAAGTCTATTCAGAAAATCATTCCCTTCTAATTGTTCGAACTCATCTTTTGCTTTCTTGACAAAGCGGGAGCCTTCATCCAGATTATGGCATTGTCCCCCAAAAACCTGTATGGCCCATTTTACAGGAGCCATTGTGGAGTCATTCAGAATACTTTCTATGGTAGAAGCAGGCAAATGGTAGTCATTTGTTTTGTAATTATGCAATGATATAGCTTGGCAATATTGCGCATTATCTTTTAGTACACTTTCCCTCTCAACTAATGTTGTCCTGAAATTGACAGACGAAGGTCTGCTGACATCATAACTGTCATATTCCGTAGCCCAACGATGATGGTCTAAAGCATTCAGTTCTTCATTTGAGGCAAGTTCATCTACCAATTCACGACAAGCATCCAGATGTTTCAGAGCTACAGAGGTAACAAGAGCTGTTACCATAACATTCTTAGATGATTTGATGAGACACCTCAGATACTCGCAGTCGGTTCTCCCATTCTCTAATGTAGAATCCAAGAACCATTGTAGTGACTCCAAGAGACTGACTATCAGTTCAGGTATACCAGAGGTAATTCTTTTCCTATAGGCACACCATAACTCTTCGTTCCCCCATTGCTCGATAGTATCACCATGCATCTCAAATGCAATCTTCCTCAGTTGATGGGTTTCTCCGATATTTTTTATAAAGCATTCAACACACTTATCCAAGAAAGAAGGCAGGTACTCTTTGGCAAATCTATTATCTGCCAACAATGAATAGACCATTGATGTCTCTGCCCATCCTCCATTCATCGAAATACTGAAACTTCTGTCAAGTCCGTATGAGACAAAGTGGCCGAATGCGAATCCGTCATCTTCCAGGTGTCGGCCATGCCAGCAATAATTCCAAACGTCCATCACAAGTTGTGGATTACACTTTGAGAGGCGATAATTGCCTATATCCGTCTCTTTTATGATATACTCCAGCAACTGTCTTTCTATCGATGATCTTTCTACCTTCTCTTTTGTCAAGATATTCTTGAGGAGAATATCTATTTCATTAGAAATCTCCAGAGAAGAGCGGAACAGTATTGGAATTGCCCTGTAATAAATCAAATTTCTATTGTCGCCACTATCTTTCAACAACGACAGTACTATCTCACCGCATTCGCGAGTAGCCGTTCCTCTCCCTTTTGCCTTGCTCCACATTAGCAGAACAGGCAATATTCTATTATAAAGGCTAGGCCAAAAAGCCGGACCTAATTGATAGATTATTTCGATGATCGTTTCCCAGCTTTTACCATTAGGAACTAAATTTACCGTTGAGGAAGTGAATAATTCGTCCCTACTAATGAACACACATGAAACAGGTAGCCAGAAGAATAACTTAAACAAAATCGCCATGCCATTTTCCGTCAGCATTGGCAGATTCTTGCGTAAATAAGCATGGCTTTTATCCGACTGTAGAATGGCGGTCATAACCTCCTCCTGTAGTTCGGTCTCCTTCTCTTGCTTCAATATGACAGAAATACTATCGCTTATTTCATTGTTTTGTAGAAGATGTTCACCAATCCACTGCCGGAAGCATCTCCGCCCCATAACAGTATCCTTATATTTTTGAAAGACCACTTCTATAGACTTACATTCCCTGAAATCCCTTTCAAGCAGCTCTGTAACAGCCCATTCACCATACAAATCATGGACAAATCTCAATTCCCTATGGTCTTCATCATAACGAACCACCCGATTCTTATCCAGCAATCCTATAGTTACTTTGTCCGCATCAGACGAATAATCAAAAGTTTCTGCATTATTTGCATACAAACATTTTGCCAACCGCAAGACGAAGTCTTCTCTTTCTTTGTTTTCTAGTTTGAAGTTTCCAACAGCTCCACAGATTTTTTCATTCCATTCCAGTTCCTTGTACTTAGAAAAAGACATTTGACTATCAGTTTTCGCTTTACTAAGGTATATATCCAATTCCATCGGGACTCTAATGTAATCCCGTAGATGTGGGTCTTGAGGCATTTGGAATCCATACAGATTCGCCAAATCTGCAAGCTCTTGTTCTGAGAGGGGATTAACCTCAACGATTCCTATGCAATCTTCAAATCTGTCATGGATGAAACTAATTAGGGAATTTGCATCTTCCTCTCTACATGTAAATACTAATTTCCACCCATGTTTATTAAGTTCTCTGATGAGTAATATCTGTTCTTCCTTATATTTCCTTAGTGAAATCTGTTCGGCAGAATCAACCACAAAGATTTTGTTCTTGAAATTGTTATAGGCATCAAAGAACAAATGCTCATCAGTTCCAAGCATCTCACTAATACCTTGGCAATTCAACCGTTCTCCTCTGACAATTCTTACTGCATCTATCTTCTCCCCAAACTTTTCTAACAACATCTTTACGAGTCCTGTTTTCCCACAGCCGCCACGCCCAGTAACGACAGCAACTTTCCCGTCATCTAGGACTTCTTCCAAATTATCTAACTCCTTTTGTCTGTCAAGGAAGATCTCTTTTTGATCAAAATGAATTGATACACGAATGTCTTCAAGATAGCTTTCTACCATTTTCTTGCCATACTCCACAATTTTTTCCGCTTCAGAATTGAGGTGGAAGAACGTCTCATAAATAAAATCATTCTTGCTGGCTACAACTTTGTCCAGGATCTGCTCATTAAAGCGAATCTCACAATCCATCTTCAGGCTGGCAACATACTCTTTTAAGTTATTCAGTTGCAGCTCCGATGGAGTTTTGTTCGAGTATAGATATATTGTGTCTTGATCTTGATTATACTTCTTGGCCTTGAATAAAGAGTTTTTGAACTGTTGGACATCAAAGCCATGATCAAAATACTTGCTCTGAAATCCAACAAGTTTTCCTTGATGGAGGACAACCTGAGTCTCATTACCCGCCTGATTATCTACGGTTTCCAGTGTTCCCTGCTCAATATCGAGTTCTTCGCAGAACAGCATTCTGCAAAGATTTTCAAATTGATTGCGAACAGACTGGTTAGCCTTAACCTCAAACTCAGACCATTTAGGATAATGTTTTTCCATTAAGAATCTCTTTTAAAACCAACAACGAGCCATGTCCCTGTTGGAGTTGCTCATAACCAACCGTTCTCATAGCTCGTTTGTCAGTATGCTTATTTCCCTATGCAGAGTAAGTTATCACTACGTTTCAATTCTTCGAATGCAGCCTCTATATCTTCTATAGCGACTCTGCCTCCCCATGCCCTTTGGACATATACTGGCGTTATACCGCCTATATCCATCGAGCACGACCGCGCCTCATAATCCATATACGCCTTCAGCCTGGCAACTACATCTTCCTTCATACTTCTTACATCTTACACGTGAAGAATGTCCACATCCGACAGCGGTTCATACGCCCCGTTCTTCATCTCCAGAATAACGGTTCCAGACTCCAATGCCCTTACAGTATGCCACTGTCCTGCCGGTATATTCACCGCCACCACCGGTCCATTAGGCGAAAGCTCTATGGCCTCCATACAGATTCGCTCCAGCTCATCATAATATTCTTCGACGAGCCGCCCTCTCAAACAAACTACCGTTTCAGAGGTGTCTTTGTGCCTGTGTATTGGCAATGGACTCCCAGGCTCAATCGCATTCAGCATACGTTGTGACGTATCGCCATCACCATTACGTAAGTCAAGGTTCATCCTCAGTCTCTCAGATGCCTTTGCATCCTCCGTCAACTTATCTAATATTGCTTGTGTTATCTTCATTCTTGGTAATTCAAATTATTCGTTTAAAAAGGAATCCTGTGTTTATCTGTGCTGTCTGTGTGCCTTACTGCGTCTTCAGGCTCGCCAAATATTCTTCATGCAAATGATAGTACTTCTTCATAAAGAAGATATAGGCAAGTATCAATATGGCTGAAGCGACAATGAAATAAATCCAATGCGCAACGAC
>JAEEGL016031643.1_pt1 | contig 13364 bp, 12 predicted proteins | sample 9134231 | NCBI WGS metagenome assembly JAEEGL01 (sample SAMN16246548, study PRJNA631951) | gut metagenome | biome: gut microbiome; feature: rumen; material: fiber-attached | host: Bos | place: Iran: Karaj | collected 2018-10 | reverse complement strand
TGACGTTGTACACCGTCTTGTTGGTGGCGAGGATGTTCCCGTTGCGGTCCATGATGGAGCCGCGCTCCGGGGTGATCGCCGTGTCCCGGGTGAGCTGGTTGAGCACGCGGGATTCATAGTAGTCGTGATCCGCGATCTGCAGCTTTGCGAGCCGCGCCACGATCACGAGCGCCGCCGCGAGAAATACGGCGAAGGTCAGTCGGACGCGCTTCGACGAAATGCGGTCGATGCGGTTGATTTCTCGGTTCATATTGAAGTCCTCTCGGGGGAGCCGGCGATGGGTGTCGCACGGATTCTATGCCGCGCCGCTCCCGGGTATTCCGGAAAAGGAACGGGCTGCCGCTCAGCCGGTGCAGCCCGTGTATGCCGATGTTCAGCGGAACCGTTCGAAGAAGTCCCGGAGGGAGGAGAAGGCCGAGGAGAAGAGGACGCCGCCCGGATTCTCGCCGCTGCCCTCGCTCTCGAGGAGCTCGATGCGCTCGCCGTCGGAGATCGAGACGAAGCGCCGCTGCAGGGACTCTTCCTCCGTCATCCCGAGCTCGCCGACGGCGATGTCCCGGATGGTGCGGATGTCGTTCTTTTCGTCGAGCTTGAGCCTGAGGCCGTCCGCGGTCTCCCTCAGCTCTTCGAGCTCCGCCTGCATGCCGGAGATGCGGTTCTGCGTCTGATAGACCTTCGCGAAGCTCTCCACGAGGGAGAAGATCACGACGATCGCGACGAGGCAGAGGGCCAGGAACGCCACCGGGAAGTTCCCGCGCGTGACCACGATCTCACTCGAGCGGGCTGCCGCTTCCTCGCGCTGTTTCTCGCGCTTCCGGCGTTCCTTTTCGCGCCGTTTCGCGGCTTTTCTCGCTTCCTTCGGGCTCATCGGCGCGGCGGGGGCGGGATTGTACGGGATGTGTCCGCGGCCCGCGATCTGCTCGTTGACGTCGGAGCGGCCGCCCCTCTGCCCGGAGGAGGCGGGACGGGAGGGCGCCGTTCTCTGCGGACCCTGCCGCCGGGGCGGGATCTCGGAGCGGTACGTCTTCTCGCGGGAAGGATTGGCGTGCAGCTCGCGGAAGGCCTCTTCGGAGACGTTTTCTCCGGGATCGCGGCCCATTTCCGCGCGGTGCATCAGTTCAGAGGTGGAGGTCGCCCGCATGCCGGACACGGATGCCCCTCTGCCGCGGAATTCTTTTTTCAGCTTGTCGGCGAGTGCGTATTCGTCCATCGTGCGTCCTCCTTTCCGTGTGTTTTGGTCCGATCTATACTCTTTCCGCCGTCCGCAGCTTCGCGCTGTGGGAGCGGGGATTTTCTTCGAGTTCTTCTTTGCCCGGCAGAATCGGCTTCTTCGAGAGGAGCCGGATCTTCGGTTTCCCGCCGCAGACGCAGACCGGGAATTCCGGCGGGCAGGTGCACCCCGTCGCGAGGGTCCGGAACGTGTCCTTGACGATGCGGTCTTCGAGGGAATGGAAGGTGATCACCGCGAGCCGTCCGCCCGGGTTCATGCGTTCGACTGCCGCCTCCACGGACGGCGCGATGGCGTCGAGCTCGCCGTTGACCTCGATGCGGATCGCCTGGAAGCTCCGCCGCGCGGGATTCTGGGCCTCCGCCCGCCGTGCCGCCGCGGGGATCGCCTCGGTGACGATCGCGGCAAGCTCCGTCGTCGTTTCGATAGGCCGCTCGGCGCGTCTGACGCAGATCCGCGACGCGATCCGGGAGGCGAAGCGTTCCTCACCCCAGTCCCTAAGGATCCGGACAAGTTCGGCCTCGTCATAGCCGTTCACCACGTCGTACGCGGTCTTCTGCGCGGTCCGGTCCATGCGCATGTCGAGCGGCGCTTCCTTCAGGTAGGAGAACCCGCGCTCCCCGTCATCGAGCTGATGGGAGGAGACGCCGAGGTCCCACATGGCTCCGTCGATGCGTTCGATGCCGAGCGAATCAAGGGCCGCCGCGAGGTTGCAGAAGTTCGTTTTCACCACCGTCACGCGGTCCGCGAACGGTGCGAGCCGCTCCTTACAGGCGGCAATCGCCTAGTCATCCTGATCAAAGGAAACGAGGCGTGAGGACGCGGGGAGACGCTTTGCGATCTCGAAGGAATGGCCGCCGCCGCCCGCCGTGCAGTCGACGTAGACGCCGCCCCGCTCCGGGCAGAGCGCGTCCATAACCTCCTTCGCCATGACCGATACATGAGAAAATTCCATTCGCCGCACCTCTCCGTGATTGGCGGGAGACTCAGAGCCCGAGCTTCTTCATCGTCTCGAAGAGGCCCGCCGGCTTCTCGGCCACCCGGTCGCGTTCATAGGTTTCCGCACCCCAGATCTCGCAGTAGTCGCCGACGCCGACCGTGATGACGTTCTTCGCGATCCCCGCGTAATCGAGCATGTCCTGCGGGATCTGCACGCGGTTCTGCGTGTCGGGCGTGACGCTCGCCGAGTTGGAGAAGAGGTAGCGCTTCAGCTCGTGGACCTCGGAGTCCGGGAGGGCGGTGATCTTCTCGTAGAATTTCAGCCACTCCGGCTCGTCGTAGAGCTGGATGCAGTATTCGGTGATCGAGGGGAACAGCGTCAGCTTGCCGTGCAGCTCTTCCGCAAAGCGCGACGGTATGATGATCCGGTTTTTCGCATCCAAAGCATGCGTCACACGACCGAGCAGCATCTGTTTATCCTCCCTCTGACACCCTAAGGCACCCTTATTCACCACGTTACCGTTATTATACCCTATTTGATTCCGAAAATCAAGGGGGAAAAGCAGGGTTTAACAAGTTTTTTTTGAATATTTTCGGGCGATATTCCGGGAGCGCCTGATCGGACGTCTCCCGCCCCGCCGGGACGGTTTTTCCGCAGGCATCAAAAAAAGCCGCCGCGGTCTGCGACAGCTTTTGAGGGTTCCCGGCGGGCATGCCGGGGTCAGTTTTTCAGCCGTTCTTCGAGCATCCGTCCGGCGACGATGGGGTCCGCGCGTCCGCCGCTCTCCCGCATCACCGTGCCGAGGATCTGGCGGATCGCCGTGACCTTTCCGCGCCGGTAGTCAGCCGCAGCCTTCTCCGAGGCGGCGAGAGCGGCGTCGATGTACGGCAGGAGCGCGTCTTCGTCCGAGATCTTCAGCATCGATTCGCGCGCGGCGATCGCCGTGGGGTCTTCCCCGCTCTCCGCCGCGAGATGCACGAGCCGCTTCGCCTGCCCGCTCACGATCTTCCCCTCTCCCATGAGGGCCGAGATCGCGGCGAGGGCGTGAGGCGGGAGGTATTCCTGCGGATCGTCCCGGTCAAGGCGGTCGAGGATCTCCCCGATGAAGAGGCTCTCGCAGACGGCGTGATACGGCGTCGCCCGCGCGCAGCGGGTATAGTAGTCCGTCAGCCGCACGGACGCGGTGAGCAGCGCGGCGTTCTCCGGCTTCACCCCGAAGTCCCGCACCAGCGCGGCGGCGGCTTCGTCCGGCATCGGCGGCATCGAGCGCGCGACGGCGTCCATCCACGCGTCCGTCAAGACGATCGGCGGCAGATTCGGCTCGGTGAAGTAGCGGTAGTCGACCGCGCCCTCCTTGTCCCGCATCTTCTCGGTCTTGCCCGTATCCTCGTTGAAGCGCCGGGTCTCCGGCCGGACCTCCTCGCCCGCTTCGAGCAGGGCTGTCTGGCGGACGATCTCCTCCTCGAGCGCGCGGCCGACGTAGTTCACGGAATTGAGGTTCTTGATCTCGCACTTGATGCCGAGGTCGGGATCTCCGCGCCGCCGGACGGAAATGTTCACGTCGCAGCGGAGGGATCCCTCGTTCATGCGGCAGTCCGAGACGCCCATGTAGCTGAGGATGCGCCGGAGCGCGTTGAGATAGGCCTTTGCCTCCTCCGGCGTGCGCATGGCGGGTTCGCTGACGATCTCGATGAGGGGCACGCCCGCGCGGTTGTAGTCGACGAGGGTCTCGTTCCCCCGGTGGATCAGCTTCGCGGCGTCCTCCTCCATGTGGATGCGGATGAGCGGAATGCTCCTCTTCCCCGCGGACGTCTCGATCGGGACCGCTCCGCCCTCGCAGATCGGACGCTCGAGCTGGGTGATCTGATACCCCTTCGGCAAATCGGGGTAGTAATAATTCTTCCGGTCGAACCAGGAGCGGCGGTTGATCCGGCATCCGAGGGCGAGGCCCGCCTTCACCGCCAGCGCGACCGCCTCGTCCGAGAGCACCGGGAGCGCGCCCGGCATCCCGAGGCAGACCGGGCAGACGCAGGAGTTCGGCGTGTCTCCGAAGTGCGCGCGGCAGGAGCAGAAGATCTTCCGCCCCGTTTTCAGCTCCACGTGCACCTCGAGCCCGATCACCGCCTCATAGCGGTCAGAAAGGCTTTGCATAACCGACGGCATCGCGGCCGACCTCCCTTCCGAGAAATGCGGAAAGCTCCGCTTCGAGCGCATACGCCGCCCGGAACAGCGTCTTTTCCGAACGCTTCTTCCCCATGAACGACACCCCGACGGGAAGATGACCGTCGCCGCCTCCGGGAAGCTGGAGCGCGGGCAGGCCCGTCAGGTTCGCGATCGTCGTAAAGCAGTCGCTGCGGTACAGGGCCGTCGGGTTGTCGGCGTAGCTCCCGAGCCGGAACGCGGCGCCGGAAGCCGTGGGCAGGAGCACCGCGTCGAGGCTGTCGAGGACCGCGTCCGTCTCCCGGCAGACCGTCGCCTGCGCCGCCTTGATCTTGCGGTAGTAACCGCCGCCGTACGTCGAGGAAAGCGCGTAGGCCCCCGTGAGGATCCGGCGCTTCACCTCGTCGCCGAAGCCGGCGCTTCTGGCTGCGCGCATCATCTCCGCCGCCGTCGCGCCTTCCTTCGTCAGCCCGTAGCGCAGGCCGTCGAAGCGGGCCAGATTGGACGACGCCTCCGCCGCGGCCACGACCATGTAGATCTCGAGCGCCATTTCCAGCGGGAGATCGACCTCCTCGACCCGCGCGCCGAGAGATTCGAGCAGCCTTGCCGCCCGGCTCATCGCCCTTTGCACCGCGGGTTCGCATTCCGCGAGCATCTCCCGCCGCACGACGCCGATCCGCATCCCGCCGACGCCCGCGTCGATCCCTGCGGCAAAATCCTCATCGGAGAAAAAGGTCGTCATGTCGCCCGGATCCTGCCCCGCGAGGAGGTTCGCGGCGAGCGCGCAGTCCGTCACCGTCCGGGTGATCGGGCAGACGCAGTCGAGCGAGGAGGCGAGCTCCGTCATCCCGCGCCGCGAAACGAGTCCGTATGTCGGCTTAAGCGACACGAGGCCGCAGAAGGACGCCGGCTGACGCGCGCTGCCGCCCGTGTCCGATCCGATCGCCCAGACCGCCTCGTGCGCCGCGACCGCCGCAGCCGATCCGCCCGACGATCCGCCCGCGGAACACGCCGGATCGAGCGGATTCTTCGTCGCTCCGACGATCGAGCGCTCGGTCGAGGAGCCCATCGCAAACTCATCCATGTTGGTCTTGCCGAGGAGCACACCCCCGGCCCCGTCCGCCCGCTCGACGACCGCCGCCGTGTAATCCGGCACAAAGTCCGCGAGCATTTCCGACGCGCAGGTCATCCGCACGCCCGCGACGGCGAGGTTGTCCTTTGCCGCATAGGGGACGCCGCAGAGTGCGGGCGCGTCACCCCCGGCGAGCATCCCGTCCGCCCTTGCCGCCGCTTCGAGCGCGCGCCTCGCCGTCGGCGTGATATAGGCGTTGATGCCGCGTTCCGTGAGCGCCATCCGCCCGAGATACGCCGCGGCCGCGTCCGACGCCGAGAGCTCCCGCCGATGGAGACAGGCCGACAGCTCGGCCGCCGTCATTTCCGTGATTTCGTTCATTCCGCGTCACCTACCACTCTCGGGACCACCACATAGGGCTCATCGATCTTCGCCGCCTGCCGGAGAAGCGGATCGATGCTCTCCTTCGGCTGACCGGCGCGCGCGCTGCCCGCCTCTTCCGGCAGCTTCACCGGATAATCCGCCGTATGGATCGGACCCTTCGTCGGTTCGCCGTCCGAGATCGGGGACTGCACCACGCGGTCGATGCGGGCGCGGATCTTCACAAAATCCGCGGAAATTCCTTCCGACGCCGGCCCGCCGTATGGCAGCATGGCCGCCGCGACGAGCTTTTCTCCGACGCCCTGACTGCGGCCCCGGTTGTCATTCGTTTCCATGGGATGTCCTTTCTCTGTTCGCTGATCCCGTGTTCCCGGCATATTTTCGGGAAAACGGATTATACTGTCTTTCGTGAATGTCTGTGTGTCCGCCGGACCGAAAGGAGGCCGCCGTGTCCCGCGTCTGTTCCCTCACTCCCGCCGTCGGGCTGGTCAAACGCCTCGCGCATGCCGCCGCGCGGGATCAGGTGACGCTGAGAGCCGCCGAGGCGTCGTTCTTTCTGATCACGTCCGCCGTGCCGTTCTGTTCGCTGCTGCTGAGCCTGACGGGCGCGCTCCTCTCCGACTCCGCCGGCACGCTGCTCCGCCGTCTGCCGCTGCCCGGGGAATTCGACGGGATCCTCGGCGCGCTGGCAGAAGAGCTGTCCGACACGCCCGGGGTACCGCTCCTCTCCGTCAGCGCGGCGGCGACGCTCTGGTCCGCGTCAAGGGGGATCTCCGCCGTCCGGCGCGGGCTCCGCCTGATTTTCGGCGGCGACGCGGGTTCTCCGATCGCCCGGCGGCTCAAGCCCGTCGCCGCGACCGCAGCCGCCCTGCTCGCCACCGCCGCCTTCCTGTTCGTCTCCTCCGGCGCGATCCCGTTTTGCCTCGGCCGGACGCCGGGATGGGCGGAGCGTCTTGTCTCGTTTGTCTCGCTCTGCGCCGCGATCCTTCTCGTCTACCGGACGGCGGGCGGGGACGGAGGCGCGTGGAAAGGCGCGCTCGCGGCGTCCGTCGGATGGATGGCGTTCGAGGCGCTCGACCCGCTGGCGTTCGGCGCGGATTCCGGGACGTCGCCGCTCTGGGGAGCCTTCGCCGCCGTCACGCTCCTGATGCTCCGGCTGTATTTCCGGATGCTGCTCGTGTTCCTCGGCGCGGAGATCGCCGCGCTTGCCGGAGGGGGATCGATCGCAAGAAAAGAGGCAAACCGCTTATCGTGATTTGCCTCTTTTTGGCATTCTTCAGGCGGGTCCGGGAAATCACGGATATCCGATCGCCTCGCGCACCTCGGAAGACCAGGTTTCCGGGTGGTCCCAGTCGACGCCCCAGAAGATCGGGTTGCTCCAGTCGATGTTGTCCCACCAGTTCGGGCTGAGGCCGGTCCCGGCCGTGCCGCCTCCGGTCTGCCCGCCGCTCTCGCCGCCCGTTCCTTCTTCGGACCACGGATCCGGTTCGGACGTTCCTTCGCCGCCTTCCGGATTTTCGACCGGTTTGGGTTCGGGTTCCACGTAGATCTGCGGGATGTTCGTCAGCTCGCCGCCGGATGCCTGCGCGGCTGCCCGGATCTCGGCGATATGCTGATCGTGCTCTTCCTTCGTCTCCGAGAAGAACGTCGTTCCCATGCCGGACACGAAGTAGTAGTACGGCGTCTCCTGCACCGTCAGCGCCGCGAGCAGAGCGGACGCCGAGGGATTCGCGATGGGTCCCGGCGGGAGTCCGTCGTGCTGGTACGTGTTGTACGGCGTGTCGTAGTAGAGGTCGACCGTGCGCTCCCCGGTATCGTGCGCGATGGCGTAGACGACCGTCGCGTCGGATTCCATGCGCGGGAAGACGTCCGGAATCTTCAAACGGTTGTGGAAGACCGAGGAGACCTGCAGAAATTCCGACGGCGCGGCGGCTTCCTTCTCGATCATGGACGCGAGCGTCACGATCTCGTCGACCGTGAAGCCGAGCTCGGCGCACAGGTTCCGGTACTCTCTCGTGAAGATCTGGGCAAAGCGGCGGAGCATCTTGTTCAGCACCGTCACCTCACTCGAATTGAGGTAGAATTCGTAGGTGTCCGGGAAGAGATAGCCGTCGAGACGGTAGATCCTTCCCTCCTTGACGCCGTGCTCCTCGAGCTCGCGCAGGAACCAGTAGTCGAAATCGTAGTTCTGGATGGCGTCGACAAAGCCTTCCTTGGTGCCGATCCCGTACTGCTCCACGAAGAGGCGGATGATGTCATCGGTCGTGAAACCTTCGGGAATGGTGACGCGCACCGTGCCGGTGACTTCCTTCTCCTTGAACTCGGCGAGCAGGCTCTTGTAGTTCATCATCGGCGAGACGGTGTAGTCCCCCGCGATGTATTTCTGGTCGTCCTTCTTATAGACGGCGTAGTATTTGAAGACCTTCGGATATTTGATGACGTCGTTTTTGTACAGGATCGTCGCAAGCTCGTCCAGCGTCGTGTATTCGGGCAGGGTGATCTCGACAACCTCGTCGGACTTGACGAACGCGAAGACGTCGTTCGAGACGAGGATGATCGCGATCGCGGCCACGACGGAGATGATGACGACGAAGATGATATAGACGATGGCCTTGACCACGCTGACGACGGTGTTGCCGCCCGCGTCGCTGACGACCTTCTCCTTCGGTTCCTTTTCCTTCTTCGCGGGCTTTACCGGGGCGCGGCGGACCTCTTCGATGCCGAGATCGCTCGTGCGCGTCTTCATCATCTGCATGCTCGCGAGCGCGGCCTTGTTCTGCACGGAGGACGGCTTTTTCTTCGCTTCGAGGATGGCGTTGTCCCGCGCTTCCCTCTCTTCCGCTTTCGCCGCGGCGTCTGCAAGCTTCGAAATGCGCGCGGCGGAGGCGTCTGGCATGCTGCGCTCCGGAGCCGGGCGGGTCTCTTCCGACGGTCTCGCGCGGGTCACGGAGCCCTCGGGAGCGATCTTTTCGACCGGACGGACGGGCCGGATCTCCCGGACGGCATCCGGGGACGCGGGTCGGATCCCTGCGGCAGAACGCTCGGGAGCGGGATCCCGGTGAACGGCGGAGGCTCCGTTTTTCGCGGAACTTCCCTTTCCTCCGACGGTGCGGCGGCGGTTCAGGACCTGTCCGTTGTTGCGGTTGATCTGGCTCTTCAGCCGGTCCGCCGCGTGTTCCCGGACGGTAAAGGTTCTGGTCGCGCCGAATTCTTCCTGGCGGTTGTTTTCCGTAACCGTCACCTCACTTTCATGGGGAAATCCCCCGCACTAATGTCCTGCGGCCGCCGCGACGACGAACACGAGGACCAGGACGAGGAAGGTCGGGGTGAAAAACGCCTCGGCGATGCGGGCGAACGGGCCTTTGCGGTCCTTCGCCTCGTAACCGGTGGGAACATTGGCTTCGGCGTATCCCCGGTAAATATGCTGCGCCTCGAAGCACATGAGCATCCCCGAAAAGAGGGCGACGGCGCAGAGCAGGATGACGAGCAGAAGCATGCTGATGTTCTGCTTGTCCGCGATATACAGGATGGTCCGCTCTCCGAGCACCACGGCGGCGTCGTAGCAGGCGTGCACGAGGATCGCCGCGAGGAGGGAGCGGGTGGCGTACAGGACCGAGGCGAGGACGAGCCCCGCGACGAAGTACACCGGGAAACGGGCGAGGGAGAAATGCGACATGGCGAACATCGCCGCGCTGACAAACGCCGCGAGCGGTGCGCCGTATTTCTCGTATTCGCCGATCACCACGCCGCGGAAGAGGAATTCCTCCGTCAGGGCGGGCAGAACGGCAAAGGCGACGACCAGATACAGGCCGTCGAAGAAGCGGTCGCCGAGCGCGAAGGCCGCGTATTCCGTCACCGACGAGGACGCGAACGCCTCCGGCGCGATCCGGTAGAGGAGCACCGAGAGGACCACCGTCACCGACGAGAGGAAGAGGAACGCCTGCAGGAGATACAGAAGCTGGGACGGCGGGAACGGCCTGAGCCGCAGCTTCGGCGTGAACTCCCTGCCCCGGATGCGGCAGTAGAAGAGCGACGGCACCGCATAGATCAGGAGTTCGATCACGACGACGGCGAGGTACGGGTTCTCCCGGAGCCCGAGTGTCTCCGTCGGGATGAGGTTCGCCGCCAGGATCAATCCGAAAACCGCCAGCACGAGGACCGGCGTCCAGAAGGCGGCCTTAAAACCGGATCGCAAAATCAAACCTTTCCGGGCCGTGTCTTTCCCGCGTCTTTCGTGACGCGGACGCCCTTTTCCGTAAGGAGGATGTCGACGGTGACGTCAAAGCGGCCCCGCGGCACTTCCGGGAGGATGTAATCGGAATACACCACGCCGATCGTGCAGCCGGAGAAGCCGGAGAGATAGCGGTCGTAGAAGCCTTTCCCGTAGCCGAGGCGGTAGCCCGCGCGGTCGTAGACGAGGCCGGGGACGAAGCAGACCGCGCCCGCCGTCTCATGCTCCGCGTCGTAGACGGGATTCTCCGCCGGGGGTTCAAGTCCGCCCATGCCGTCGTCCGTCAGCTCTTCGAGGGAGGAGACGGTGTGGTAGGTCATCGTGTGGGATTTGCGGTCGCAGCGCGGGAAGAGGACTTTCTTTCCCTTCGCGAACGCCGCCTTCGCGATGGCGGAAACGTCGATCTCGTCCGCCGTCGCCGCGTACAGGAGCACGTATTCGGCATACCGGAAGCTCACGAGCCCCTCGGCCGCCCTGCAGATCGCCTCGTCCCGCCGGAATTTGTCCTCCGGGGGCATCTCGCGCCGCCGCTCCTTGTATTCTTCGCGGATGTCGTCCTTCTGTTTTTTGATCATTTCGCCAGTATCGCAGAACGGAGTGCCTCCGCTGCTTCTCCTCCTTTCAGAGTCCGCACGAGCGCGAGGGCGAATTCCGTCGCCGCGCCCATGCCGCATGCCGTCACGATCCTGCCGTCCTCCTCCACTCGTCCGGCGGTGTATGCCGCGCCGGCGAGCTCGCCTTCAAAGCCCGGGAAGCAGGTCGCTCTTTTTCCGTTCAGATAGCCGCGGCGTCCGAGGACCATGGGAGCGGCGCAGATCGCGGCGAGGATCCCCCCCTCCGCATGCACGCGCCCGAGCACGGCGTCCACCGTCGGGTCCGCGTCGAGGTTCTTCGCCCCGGGCATCCCGCCGGGCAGGATCACCATGTCGATCCCGCCGAGATCCGCCATATCCTCCGCCGTCATGTCCGCCGTCACCGGGATCCCGTGGGAACCCGTCACGGTGAGACCGTGTCCGCCGACCGCCGCCGTCTTTATTTCAAGTCCCGCGCGGCGCAGAACGTCCACCGGCGTCAGGGCCTCGATCTCCTCGAAGCCGTCTGCCAAGAATTCGATTATCATGTGATACACACCGGGGCATCCCTGCGCCCGCGCTCCTCTCCTGATGATGATTCAAATCTTATTATATCATATTCACCGGTCGGAAGCGATGAACGATTCATAAACATTGTTGCGTTTTTTTCTTGATTTTCCTGAACATTCCGGATTTTGCGCCGTTCTGCGGCAGAATCCCGCACGTCCCTCAGAGGATGTCCGCGACGGCTTCCCGCACGCGCGCGGCGATCTCTCCGACGGCAAAGGGCTCGTCCCCGTCCTCCGGCGCGCAGGGGATCACCCGCCAGCCGCAGGTCCGGGCCGCATAGGAGGCGGCGCGCCGGCATGCGAGGAGATAGTCCTCGTGGGTCTCGTGGATGTCGAGCGTCCGTCCCGTCTCGGCGGCACGCCGCTTCACGAGTGCGGAGGACACCCGCTCCGGCATGTCGAGCAGGAGCACGGCATCCGGCGCGGGAAGGCCGAGCTTCGAGAACTCAAAGTCCCAGAGCCAGGCGAGAAAGGCGTCCCACTCCCCGCGGGGCAGCTTCGCGAGCTGGTGATAGGCGTTCGCCGTGGTGTAGCGGTTGGCGAGCACGACGATGTCCGGGTCCTGCCAGTCCGCGCGCCACGAGGTGACGTAGCTGACGTACCGGTCGGCCGCGAAGAACATCGAGGCGGCGTAGGCGTTCGTATCCGCGGGATCCGCGCCGAGGCGTCCGGCGAGATACATCCGCACGAGCGCCGAGCCTTCGGAGGCGTAGTCAGGGAATTCGATCACCCGCACGCGGCGCCCCTCGGCTTCGAGCGTCTCCCGGAGCAGTTCGGTCTGCGTCCCCTTCCCGGAGCCGTCGAGACCTTCGAGCACAATGAATTTTCCCATAATTCTCACACGTCAAACGGCGCGTCGTCCTTCATTTTCATTTCCTGATACTCGCGCTTCGAGATCAGCACGTCGCGGGGCTTCTGCCCGTCCGGCGCCGACACGTAGCCGAGCTGCTCCATGCGGTCGATGAGCTTCGCCGCCCGGCCGTAGCCGAGGGAAAGCCGCCGCTGGATGAGCGAGGTGGAGATCTTGCCGGAGTCGATCGCAAGCTCCACGGCCTGCCCGAGCATCGGGTCCTCGCCCTCTCCGTCGCCGTCGTCGGCTTCCTTCGCCGCGCTCTTTTTGCCGCTGAGCGCACCGCACTTCTGGGCCTCGCGCTCGATCTGGTTGGCGATCTCGTCGGAGTAGACCGCTTCCGCGCCGTTCATGTTCTTGATGTAGTTCACGACCTTCTCGACGTCGTCTTCGCTCACGTACGCGCCCTGCACGCGGATCGGCTTCTGCGCGCCGACGGGAGCGAAGAGCATGTCGCCCATGCCGATGAGGTTGGCGGCGGAACCCACGTCGATGATGGTGCGGGAGTCGATCTGCGAAGAGGTGCGGAACGCGATGCGCGAGGGGATGTTCGCCTTGATGAGGCCGGTGATGACGTCCACGGAGGGCCGCTGCGTGCCGATGATGAGGTGCATGCCCGCGGCTCTCGCCTTCTGCGCGATGCGGCAAATCGAGTCCTCGACGTCGTCCGGCGCGGTCATCATGAGGTCCGCGAGCTCGTCGATGACGATGACGATCGACGGCATGTATTCATAGTCGGGGTGCAAGAGGACGCGCTTGTTGTACTCCGTGATGTTGCGCGCGCCGATGTCCTCGATCAGCCCGTAGCGGCGTTCCATCTCGCCGACTGCCCACGACAGGGATCCGGCGGCCTTCTTCGGCTCGGTGACCACGGGGACGAGCAGGTGCGGGATGCCGTTGTAGATGTTGAGCTCGACCTTCTTCGGGTCGATCAGGATCAGCTTCACGTCCTCGGGCGAGGCCTTGTAGAGGAGCGAGGTGATGACCGAGTTGATACAGACGGATTTACCGGAACCGGTGGCGCCCGCAACGAGGAGGTGGGGCATCTTGGCGATGTCGAAGTAGACCGCCTCTCCCGCGACGTCCTCGCCGAGCGCGACGGTCAGCTTCCCCTTCGCGGTGATGAAGCGGTCGTTCTCGATGAGGGTCCGCAGGTGCACGGTCGTGCGCTTCTTGTTCGGGACCTCGATGCCGACGGCGGATTTGCCGGGGATCGGGGCTTCGATGCGCACGCCGGTCGTCGCGAGGTTGAGCGCGATGTCGTCGACGAGGTTGGTGATCGAGCGCACGCGGGTGCCCTTCTCCGGCAGAAGCTCGTACCGGGTGATGGTCGGGCCGCGGGAGATGTTCTCGATCTTGGT
>JAEEGL015606231.1_pt1 | contig 13364 bp, 12 predicted proteins | sample 9134231 | NCBI WGS metagenome assembly JAEEGL01 (sample SAMN16246548, study PRJNA631951) | gut metagenome | biome: gut microbiome; feature: rumen; material: fiber-attached | host: Bos | place: Iran: Karaj | collected 2018-10 | reverse complement strand
CATCACTCGCGCCCGCGCTTTATAGTATTAATTGCGCGAGCTCTCATTCGCTACGCTGCTCCTCCTCTCCCCAGACAGTCTGCGACTGCCCGTGGACCCCGGGGTTACGCAATTCTCCCTGTTTGCTCATCTCACCGCCTCGCTTCATCCGCCACCGGCGGTAACAGCTGAACTGAAAAAACATTTTAATAAATTAAATCAAAACCACCCGTTAAACGGGTGGTTTGATGAGACCCTATAAGGGTCTGTTACCAGCAACATCTTAAGATGTATGAAGTAGTCCGCCAATCGCACATATTTTTTCAGGCCGCCGCTAAAGCGGCCTTTTCTTATGCCTTGATATTCTTTTCACCCGTGAACGGGTCTACGTACTCCTTGAGACTTATCTGGTCTGCCATTATATCCTCTTGTAACTGATTCTTTATGTATTCTGCAATCTTATTTTCATTCTTTCCTACTGTATCTACATAATACCCTCTACACCAGAAATGTCTGTTTCCGTACTTGTATTTCAAATTTGCATGTCTGTCGAATATCATCAAACTGCTTTTTCCTTTAAGATATCCAACAAACTGCGAAACGCTTTGGTTTGGCGGTATACTCACCAACATGTGAATATGGTCTGAGCACAATTCTGCTTCTATTATCTCAACCTTTTTATGCTCACATAATGTTCTCAATATTACTCCGATATCCTTGCGGATATCTCCGTATATTGCCATCCTTCGATACTTCGGTGCAAATACAATATGGTATTTACATCTCCAACTCGAATGTGATAAACTATTTATGTCATCTTTCATGATGACACCTCCTTTGATAGTTAGTGCGGTTGGCGAACCTGCTCTATTCTACCACAGGAGGTTTTTCGCTGTAAGCGTTTTATCTCCACCGGCATAGCCGGTGGTTTATTGTCTCTTAAGAGCCAATTAAATACCGCCGGAAAGGATATAACCTCTCCGGCGGATTTAAATTATTTATTCGGATTTTTCTGATAGTATCTTACATAATCAACAATGAATTCCGTTTTGTAATCTTTATCGTATTCAATTTCTTTATCCGGTATTTCAAGAGAAACAAGCACCTGCTCGGGAATTTTGGAAACGCCCTTTCCGAATGATGTCCTTCCGGTTTCGACTCCGTTTATGTAGAATATATATTCATCTTCGGTCCATTCAAGACCGAAAGTATTGTACTCGCTGCATATATCGTTTCCTGTTTTGAATTTGCCTAACATTCTTGAGTCAATGTTTTCTTTATCGTCATCCCATCCGTTACAGTGAACGGTAGAAGTTGTGTAATTGTATTTTGAAACGAATATGTTTTCGGGATACGCGGATTCAAATATATCAATTTCCGCTCCGTTGACTCCGCCCTGTGAAATATTGTGGTCATAAGGATTGTTCGGAGACTGTATCCAGAATGCGCTCCAGAAGTCTTTTCCTTTATTGCAGATACATTTTATTTCGTAATAACCGTATGAATAGTATTCATTCATTCCTATTGCGGCAACATACCATCCGGGCCCGTATTCACCGTTATTAAGATATTCACCGGTAATAACAAGATTTCCGTCTTTAACAGAAACCTGACTTGACGCGTTAAAACCGGAGCGGCGCGGACCGTTTCCTCTGACATACCAGTTATCGGGATTAAGCTCGCTGCCGTTGAACTCGTCTTCAAACACAAGTTTATATTCTGATAAATCAAGCTTCTGACCGGAAGGCGAAACAGGGGAGTCAAAAATTATACATCCGATACATTCCGCTATAATCATAAATGACGCGATAATTCTTTTAAATGAAAATCCGCTGCCGAAAAAGTTTTTGAAAGTATCAAGTAATTTATTTAAAGCCGTTTCCTGCCTGAATGCAAGTTTAAGCAGTGCGGCGATTTTTTCAGTATTCATTAAATACCTCCGTTTAACAGTATCCCCCGGCATCTGCCGGGGGATAAGACATTATTCGGTGATTTTTGCTTCGGGAGCGTTCTTTTTAATACTTGCAATTCCGTTAAGACAGCTCTTTTTAGTCTTGTAACCTTCGGATACGGCGATTATCTGACCGTTCTTTGCCTTGAGTCTGAATCTGAATTCACCTTTTTTATCGGTATATACTTCATATTTGGGGTTCTTTTCTTTCGCGAAATCTTTTTCGGTCTGATCCTCGATTACGGATGCGCAGTTGGTTCTTACGCTCTCAACACCGTTGAGGCAGGATTTCTTTGATGCATAGACTTCCGATGAGGCGATGGTTTCGCCGTTGCCGGCTTTAAGATTGAATTTGAATCCGTTTTTTGCTTCGCTGACTACAAATTTTCCCATAATCCACTTTCCTTTCAGATTTTTTGAAATATATACTTTTACCGGAATAGATTTCCGATATAATTATTATAACATTAATACAAAACTTGTCAATGTTTTTGTCGCATTTTTATGTATATAGACAAATAATTTTTAAACTTTCCGTGTTATAATTTATAAGGTGATTTACTTTGAAATTAAATTATAAACATACTATATATGCAAGTTATCTCGGATATATTACACAGGCGATTATCAATAATCTTGCCCCGCTGCTTTTTATTATTTTTCGTGACAGTTACGGAATCCCGATTTCGAGAATAACATTTCTTATTACAATTAATTTTGCAATTCAGCTTTCAGTTGACCTTTTATCGTCAAAATTTGTTGATAAAATCGGTTACAGAAAGTGCATTGTTGCGGCTCATATTTTTGCGGCCGCCGGACTTTTGTCAATGGCGTTTCTTCCTGATCTAATCGGAAACGTTTTTTTCGGCCTTTTAATATCTGCCGTTTTGTACGCAATTGGCGGAGGACTTACCGAAGTGCTGATAAGTCCGATAGTAGAAGCCTGCCCGACAGAAAACAAAGCCGGCGCAATGAGTCTTCTTCATTCTTTTTATTGCTGGGGAACGGTTCTTGTTATTGCTGTTTCCACCTTGTATTTACATTTTGCCGGCAAATCAGCCTGGAGATTGCTGGCGGTACTCTGGTCTGTTATACCGATATTCAATACATTCTTTTTCGCAAAAGTTCCGATTAATAAGCTTACCGATGACGGTGAGGGAATGACCGGAAAAGTTCTTATAAAGAGTAAAATGTTCTGGCTGTTTGTTATACTGATGATTTCCGCAGGAGCGAGTGAACAGGCGATGAGTCAGTGGGCTTCCGCTTTCGCTGAAGCCGGACTCGGAGTGTCAAAATTTATCGGCGACCTTGCCGGTCCCTGCGCTTTTTCTGTTCTTATGGGTATTTCCAGAATAATCGTGGCAGGATTATCGGATAAAGTTAAACTGTCTTTTATTATGACAGGCAGCGGCATATTATGTATCATTTCATATCTGATAGCCGTATTTTCTCCGAATAATTATTTTTCTCTTTTCGGATGCGCACTTTGCGGATTTTCTGTCGGAGCAATGTGGCCGTGTTCTTTCAGTATTGCAAGCTCATATTTTCCGAAAGGCGGAACTTCTTTATTTGCTTTATTGGCTCTTGCCGGCGACCTTGGATGTATGTCCGGACCCACACTTACCGGCGAAATTGCCGGAGCAATGGGAGATAATTTAAAAACCGGTTTGCTTTTTGCGATTGCATTTCCCGTTATCCTTATAATCTGCATATTGTTTTATAAAAAAAACCGCAGAGGCAAAAATAATGATTTATATTGAAATCTTTTCCCGATTTATTTATAATTATTTAAATATTAGAACCGAGGTATAACTATGAGCAAAATCCAACCTTTATTTGAAAACATCCGATTAAACCTTGTTATTGTCAGCGATACTCATATTGATATTAAACATCCTTTGCCCTTTATTCCTAAAATGTTTTTAAAACAGAGTTTAAGTCAATCGGAGAGAAGCCGTTCTTTTCCCGACGCTTTTCTTACTGTCGGCGACACAACTTCAAGAGGTGAAGAGATTAACTGGAAAATGACAGAACAGTGCTTTTCCGGCTTTAAACCTGCTGAAAATATTATACTCACACTCGGGAATCATGATTGTTGGAATGATAACGGTTATGACACCGCAATAGAGTTATATTATAAATATTTCAAAAAGATTTGCGGGTTTGAAATTGATAAACCGTATTTTTCAAGAATAATAAACGGCTATCATCTTATTTTCCTTGGAAATGACGCCGAAGCGGGCTGCGAAGCGAATATCGGCGACGAGCAGTTTGATTGGTTTTGCAGAGAAATGGAAGCCGCAGGCGAAAGCAATAAGCCGATAATTGTATTCTGCCATCAGAGTTTAAACGGTAAGCACGGACTTCCGCGCACCTGGGACAGAAATGAGATACCCGACAGAGATCCGGATGAGGGCGGTGTCGGAGCAAGAAGCAAAGAAATAGAAAATGAACTTAAAAAGTACAGGAATGTTTTTTATTTCAGCGGGCATTCCCATATGGGATTTGCAGGAGAAAAAACCGCTTCCGAGGAGGGTTATTCTTCCGTTGAGCAGGAGGACGGAGTTACTCTGATAAATCTTCCGTCTTTGTCCTGCAACAATCATCACGGCGAGAATAACAAGCCCGGTTGGGGAATGGTTATGGAGATTTATGATGACAAAGTTGTTCTCCGTCCCCGTAATTTTTCCAAAAACAGATGGAATACGCATATAATTATGAATGACGGTAATCCGTATTATGAGGTGCAGATATGAGCAGATATGTTCTTAAACTCAGCCCTTACGTTTCGGAAACTATCTGGGGCGGAAGGAAACTGATTGATGAATACAATATAAAGACCGAGAAATCCAATGCTGCCGAAGGATGGATGCTTTCATGTCATCCCGACGGATCAAGCGTTGTTGTTAATGGTGAGTACGCCGGAAAATCACTTCCCGATGTTCTTGAAAACAACAGACAGTGGTGCGGGACAAACGCGCTGAAATTTGACAGATTTCCCGTGCTGATTAAATTTATCGACGCTATGGATGATTTATCCGTTCAGGTTCATCCCACCGATGAATACTGTAAAAAGACGGGCAGGGGAGAAAGCAAAACCGAATGCTGGTATATAATTGATGCTGCCCCCGATGCTTCCCTGATACTCGGATTCAAAGATAAAATTTCCCGGGAAACATTTGAAAAAGCAATAATTGACGGTAATCTGACAGATTATACTTCTGAGGTTAAAGTTCATCCGGGTGATTTCTTCTTTATTGAATCAGGCACCCTTCATGCAATCTGCAAAGGAGTTCTGCTTGCCGAGGTTCAGGAAAGCAGCAATACCACTTACAGAATTTTTGATTACAACAGAACCGGTAAAGACGGAAAGCCGAGAGAGCTTCATATAGCCGACGCAGTTGAGGTAACAAAACTTGAAAAGTACTCTCAGCCTGTAATCCGTGAAAACAATAACGGCAAAATCAAACTTGCCGATTGTGACCTGTTTAAAGTCTGGATTAATAAGACTGACAGCGTTTATTCCGATTCGGCCCGTGAAGACTCATTTGTATCTCTTCTTATTATTTCCGGTGAAGGAATTCTCACGGTTGAAGGAAAAGAATATTCATTTAATAAAGGCGACAGTCTTTTTATTCCCGCAGGATCCGGGGAATATACCATAAAAGGAAAAGCCGAAATACTTGAAACGAGAATTTGATTTATGACTATTGCGAGTATCCGCAAGCTTCGGATGGAGTTTGCAGGTAATCTTATTTTTGATGATGTTTCTTTCGAAGTCAATGATAATGATAAAGTCGGATTAATCGGAGCTAACGGTACAGGTAAAACCACTGTATTTAAATTAATTACAGGAGAACTTGAGCCGGTTGGCGGAGATATCGTCATTTCAAAAAATATCAAAATCGGATATTCGGAACAGCATGCCTGTGCAGACTCCGTCAGAACTGTTTATGACGAGGCCTTGGTTGCTTTTACCAATCTGATTGACGCTGAGATTGAACTTGAAAAGATTTCACGAATTCTTGAAAATGAAAACAATGAAGTATTGATTAACCGACAGAATGATTTACGTGAGGAATTTATTGCGAACGGCGGATTAACATATAAAAGCCGTACCGCTTCCGCGCTGAAAGGACTCGGCTTTTCGGAAGAAGAGTTTGGTATTACCTGTGATAAATTATCCGGCGGACAGCGTTCGAAACTCAGTTTATGTAAACTGCTTCTGAGCAAAGCCGATTTGATTTTACTGGACGAGCCTACAAATCATCTGGATATTTCCGGTACCGAATGGCTTGAAAGTTTTCTTCAGGCATATAAAGGGTCTGTAATAGTTATATCCCATGACCGCTATTTTCTTGATAAAATATGCAATAAAACCGTTGAAATATCAAACAAGCGGTCATATACAGCAAACGGAAATTATTCTGTTTATCTTAAACTGAAAAAAGAACGTCTTGACAGTGAGAGAAAGCATTATCAGAATCAGCTGGAAGAAATCAAAAGGATTGAAGGAATAATTGAACAGCAGAGAGCTTTCGGCAGGGAAAGAAATTTCATCACAGCAGAAAGCAAAAGAAAAATGCTTGAAAAGAAAAAGGCGGAACTGATTGTTCCCGAGCCCGATCCTTCCGAAATGAGAATTAAGTTTTCATCCGATGTTGAAACAGGAAATGATGTTCTTTTTATTGACTCTCTTTCAAAAAGCTTCGGTGACAGAAAGCTTTTTGAAAACGGTTCATTGCAGGTCTATAAAAATGACAGAGCTTTTATTATCGGCCCTAACGGATGCGGAAAAACCACTCTTCTGCGTATCCTGACAAGACAGATTACCGCCGATTCGGGCAGATACAGTTTCGGCTCAAATGTCAGAACAGGTTATTTTGACCAGTCTCTTGAAAACCTTAACAAAGGCAAAACCGTTATTGATGAAATCTGGGATGAGCACCGCTCCTTTACCGAAACAAAGGTAAGAAATTATCTTGCGTTGTTTCTGTTCAGGGGAGATGATGTATATAAAGCCGTTGACACTTTAAGCGGCGGCGAAAAGGCAAAGCTGTGCCTTCTCAAGCTGATGCTGTCCGGCGCCAACGTTCTTCTTCTTGATGAACCGACCAATCATCTTGATATTACTTCAAGAGAAGTTCTTGAAACTGCTTTATCTGATTTTGAAGGAACTATAATTGCCGTATCTCACGACAGATATTTTATAAATAAGCTCGCAAACAAGATTTTCAGAATCAATCCCGATGGATTTGAAAAGTTTGACGGTGGATATGACGATTATTGTTCGGTTATACTTACGGAGAATAATGTAAAAACTGACAGCAAACCGCAAAAAATTAATTCGTATAAGCTTCGAAAGGAAAAAGAAAGCGAAATCAACAGACTCCGCGGAAAAATAAAAAGAGCGGAAGCGGAGATTGACCGTCTTGACAGTGAAATTTCAAAGCTTAATTCCGAAATGTCAGATCCGGAGGTATCCGCCGATTATGAAAAGGTTATTGAGCTGACAAACAGGATTAATCAATTGACAGACGAGCAGTCTTCATTTATGGATGAATGGGAAAATAACAATATCAGATTAACTGAGCTGACAGAGGAGAATTGAAATGACACAGTCGGAAATGTTTGAGAATGCCGTGTGGATTGACTGCCCCGGCGCTGATTTTTCGCCTATATTCATTAAAAAATTCAATGCGGTAAAAAAAGAAGAAGCCGAGATTGTTATCTGCGGCCTCGGCTTTTTTGAGTTATATATAAACGAAAGAAGAGTGTCGGACGACCTTCTTGTACCTTCTGCTTCAAATTATTCATACAGAGATTTGTCACATTGGTCTTATCCGCTTTTTGATAAACTCGGTTTCAGGACATACTGCCTCAGATATGATATTTCCGATTATTTAACTGACGGGATTAACACCCTTAAGGTAATGCTCGGAACAGGATATTATCACCAGAATATGCGTCTTGCCGAAGGCAATCCGGATTACGGTACTCCGAAGCTGTGTTATCTTATCAGAAAAAACAGCGGAAATGTTATCAGTGACAGTAACACTCTCTGCCATGAAGGTTATTTTGAATGCTGTAATTTATATTACGGCGAAATACAGGATTATACCAAAGTCCCTGAGGATGAAGATTTTTCATTTTCGAGAGAAATCGAAACACCTGAAACAGATTTTTATTATCAGATTGCGCCGGCTGATAAAGTCATAGAAAGTATATATGATATAACATTTCTCGGTGAATACGAAGGAAAAAAGTATTACGATTGCGGTAAAAATACAGTCGGTTATGCTGTTCTCAAATGTGATGAATACGGTGAAAGATTTAAGGTGGAATACGCCGAAGAAATCGGCGGTCGGGATAATTTCGGTATTCATTTCAATGATAAAATGTATTCCGATGAATTTGTTTCTGACGGTAAACAGAACGAATACCATGAAAAATTCGGATGGCAGGGATTCAGATATTTCCGTATCAGCGGAAACGCCGTACCTGTAAGAGTAGATGTCGTACATTCCGACTGCGACATTACATCCTCATTTGAATGCGATAATAAAACAGCGAATTGGCTCTATAACACATTTGTTTACACCCAACTTTGCAATATGCATTCCGGGGTTCCTTCTGACTGCCCTCACAGAGAAAGACTCGGTTATACCGGTGACGGTCAGCTTTGCGCAGAGAGTTCAATGCTTCTGCTTGATTCAAAGTCTTTTTACCGTAAATGGCTGAATGATATTTCCGATTGTCAGTGCAGGGAATCGGGCCACGTGCAGCACACAGCGCCTCCTATGGGAGGAGGCGGAGGCCCTTGCGGATGGGGCGGAGCAATTGTCGAAGTTCCTTATTTTTATTATAAGATTTACGGCGATAAATCTGTTCTTGAAGAATTCTTTCCCAAAATGCTTCATTATTTCGAATACCTTGACTCAAGAAGCGAAAACGGTCTTGTCTTCAGAGAGGAGGAGGGCGGATGGTGCCTCGGAGACTGGCTGCCGCCGACTCCGATTCAGATTCCGGAAACTTATGTCAATTCCTGTCTGTATGCGGGCTTTATTGATAAAGTGATTGAAATCGCTTCTGTCATCGGTAAATCCGACGAAGTATCATTCCTGAAAGCAAAATCCGATAAAATCAAAAACGCAATTAATGTCGCTTATTACAGTTTTCAGCAAGGTTCATATTGCGGAGATATCAACGGCGCTTCTTCTTTCGCTCTCAGTATCGGACTCGGTAATGACAAAGTAAAAAATAAGGTTATTGATAAATATACCGCGCTCGGTCAATATGATACCGGAATAATCGGAACAGTTATTCTGACCGAATATCTGTTTAAAATCGGTGAAAACAATCTTGCGTTTAATCTTCTAATAAACGAAAAAGATGTTTCTTTCACTCACATGATGAAATCCGGCGCTACTACTTTATGGGAAAACTGGGACGGCGCAAGTTCAAGAAATCATCCTATGTTCGGAGCGGTAACAAAATTGCTCTTTACTTATATTCTCGGAATAACTCAGCCGGAAAACGGAGCAGGTTTTAAAAAGGTTGTTATTTCGCCTCGCTTTGTCGATAAACTGAATAAAGCCAAGGGTCACATAACAACCGTTAACGGCATTGTTTCCGTTGAATATGAAAAGATAAACAACAAAGTAAAAATAAATCTTTTTGCAGACGAAAGAACAAATGCCGAATTCAGATACGGAGATTGTGTGATAAAAATCTCCGGCAAATGTGAGTTTGAAATTGAAATATAAGGTGATAATATGAAATACGGTGTTATCGGTACAGGCTGGATAGCGGAATCTTTTATCAGAGGAGCAAGACTGAAGTGTAACGCCGAGTTTACCTGCGTATATTCGAGAACGGCGCAAAAGGGTAATGAATTTGCCATTAAGAATGGAATACCGAAGGTTTATACCGATTTAAATGAATTTGCTTTGGCGGATTGCGACGCTGTTTATATCGCAAGCCCAAATCTCTTTCACGCGAGTCAGTCCGGTCTTATGCTGGAAGCGGGTAAGCATGTAATTTGTGAAAAACCTGTTACTGTCACACCGGAAGAATTGATTGAGAATCAGGCAATAGCTTCAAAAAACGGATTGATATACATGGAAGCTATAATGTATATGCATACTCCCAACCGTGATTATTTAAGAAAAGCGTTAGGAAAAATCGGTAATATCACAAGCGCTCACTTTGATTTTTCTCAACTGTCATCTAAATATCCCGCTTATCTTAACGGCGAGATACCCAATATTTTCAATCCGTCACTTGCTACCGGCTGTCTGATGGATCTGGGAATTTATTGTGTTTATCCCGCAATTGATTTGTTCGGCTTGCCGGATAAAATTACTGCCGATTCAATTTTTCTGAGAACAGGCGCGGATTCATCCGGTAATTCGATTTTCAATTACGGAGATAAACTGATTTCATTAACTTATTCCAAAACAGGACAGGATTATTCCGGCTCATCTGTTTACGGTGATAAAGGAACGATAACCGTTGAGTCAATTTCCAAATTAATAAACGGAAAACTGATTATGAACGGCGGAGCTGAAGAAACAGTCTGCCCGTATATGGAAAAAGATGATATAATGGGATTTGAAGCGGTTGACTTTGAAAAGTTTATCAACGGAATAAACCTTAATAAATATGAATTGTGCAGCAAGCTTTCGCTGCTCGTCAGTAAAATAATGCAGAATATCAGAAATGAATCGGGAATCCGGTTCGGAAACGGAGTTAAAAATGATTGAATATTATATGTCTCATCCTCTTTATGCTGTTCTTGTTATAACTCTTGCGCTTGCGGCATTGTTTGTGCTCGTAAAAGCAATAAAAGCCGGTAATGAGAGAGCGAAAAGAAACCGCGAGTTAATGGATAAGCTCCATAATGAGAATCTTCTGAGAAATGATTTTTCAATTCTTACGCCTGAATTAATAAAATCATCCGAGCCTGAAATGCTTTTTAAAGGCATAGGACTGAATCTTCAGAAAAGAGTTTCGGACAAAACAGATATGATATCCGAATTCAATACCTTAACCGAAGGCGAGAAATATATTTACTGCATTTATACTTTTATTGAAGACGCCGAAGAAAAAATGAGCAACTTCTTTAAAATGAACACAAAGCCGCTCACCGATACCGCGCTTGAAGCGATTAACAAGGTTGCCTCCGGAGAATTCAGGGATTTATTTGCTTTTGAGTTCAGCGCTTACGATTCCGACAATGAAGATGTTTCATGCATTCCGTCTGAGATTGAAGACAAAGATAAAAAAGCGGCGCCGTTCATTTCGGACGGCACCGTTTGCAGATTATTCGGTGAATATATAAAAAATAATATCGGCGATTTTATCAGATGATTTCTTTATAGATTTCACCTTTTTTAAATCCGCTTTCTTTTGCCGCCTCTTTGGCGGCATTTGTTTTGCTTTCGCCGTTTTCAACGAGGTCAAGAGCGTATTTAACAGCGTCATCAAGAGTCATTTTTTCTTCAGCTGTTTCGCTGTTGCCTTCAATAATAAGGACTATTTCTCCCTTGATTTCTTCTTTTGAATACTTTTCGGCTGCCGAAATCAAATCTGTTTTAATTACTTCTTCGTGTATTTTAGTCAGTTCTCTGACAATCGCTATGTTTCTTTTGCCGATTATTTCCGACAGTTCCCTTAAAGTGTTTGCGATTTTATGGGGAGCTTCATAAAAAATTACCGTTCTTTTCTCTTCTTTAAGTTCTTCAAATAATGCTTTTCTTTCTTTTTTGTCTGCAGGAGGGAATCCTTCAAATATAAATCTTCTTGAATTCATTCCGGAAACCGCGAGCGCAGTTGCAAAAGCGACAGGACCGGGAACAGCTTCAATTCTTATACCCGATTCCGAACACAGTTTTACAAGGTCTTCACCCGGGTCTGATATTGCAGGCATACCTGCGTCGGTGACTATCGCGCAGTTTTCTCCGTTGAGAATCCTTTCGACAATATAAGGACCCTTGTCATTTTTGTTGTGTTCAAAATAACTGATAAGAGGCTTTTTTATATCAAAATGATTCAGCAGTTTTAATGTGACTCTTGTATCTTCTGCGGCTATAAAGTCGCAGTTTTCAAGAGTTTCCAACGCTCTCGGGGAAATGTCACCGAGATTTCCGATCGGAGTACCGACAACATAAAGTTTACCGCTCAATTTATTCACTCCTGTTTTCCAAAAGATAATCGGAATATATTTCTTTCATTTGATCAGAATACTCACCGTTTTCATTGTAAACAAACAGTTCCGGCTCAACTCTGAGACCGCTTTTTCCGCCGCGCCTGCCCTCTGCGAGAACAAGCCACGGAGCAGTTTCAGGTCTTTTTGAAACAAATCTGATTCTTTTCGGCTCAATGGAATATTTTTGCATATAATTGAATAATTCAACCATTCTTTCCGGTCTGATGCACATACATAATTTACCGCCGAAATTCAGAAGCGATGAACCGGCTTTGCAGACATCATCAAGAGTACACTCGGTTCCGTGACGGGCAATCTTATCCGCGGAAGATGAACTGATAATTCCGGCGCCCACCGCCGTATAAGGCGGATTCATTGTAACTATATTATAGCTTCCGAATAAAAGCTTCCCTTTTAATTCTCTTAAATCACAGTTAAGTAATTCAATTCTGTTTTCAAGCGAATTGAATGTTATGGCTTCTTTTATCTGAGCAGACGCTTTTTCGCTTATTTCGACAGCCGTGATTTTTCCTGTTTCTTTTTTACACCACAGAAGGGGAATTATACCGCATCCCGAACCGAGATCGCAGCAAACGCTTTTGCTTCCCGGCGACGCAAAATCAGCCAGCAGAACAGCATCCGTTCCAAAACCGTGATCATCACTGACAAACGCGGTTATTCCCGAGCCGAGATATTCCTTTCTGAATTCATTCATCAAATCACTCCTGTTGTGATTATATCATTAAATTTTATCAATGTAAATTGAAAACGAATAATTTAATATTGTATTTTAATAAATATTGATATATAATTATAAAGTAATTTTTATTCGGGGTGTTTATATGAGCGCTGACAATAAGCTTTCGTCAGGAAAAAAAATACTCTCTGTTTTTGCCGGAGCGTTTCTTGCGGCATTTTTATGGCGCGCCAGAGGTACACACGGATTCGGTTCCTCCTGGGGATTGTTCTGTGTGGCTACCTGTATGACACTTCTGATTTTCGGATTTTACGGAAACAGAGCCAAAATTAAATATGAGCTTCTTCCTGTCGGTACTCTTATGATGGGGCTTACCGTACCGGGATGGGGAATTGTAAATCAGCTTATGGGCGGAATAATACCGGTTTCCGTTAAAAATCCCATTGTTGAGGAAATTCCCGATGCCGCAGAGATTAATGGTTTTCACGGGCTGTTTCTTATGCTGATGACCGGTTTCGCGTTAATTT
>JAEEGL014758552.1_pt1 | contig 13364 bp, 7 predicted proteins | sample 9134231 | NCBI WGS metagenome assembly JAEEGL01 (sample SAMN16246548, study PRJNA631951) | gut metagenome | biome: gut microbiome; feature: rumen; material: fiber-attached | host: Bos | place: Iran: Karaj | collected 2018-10 | reverse complement strand
CAGCCGCCTGGCGGCCGTCTCTACGGCATGGGCGGTGCAGAGGACAGCAGCCGCCGCGCTTCTGGCCCCTGCGGGAGGCTTCGGGATGGCGAACGGAGTCGAATGGCTTGCCACCGAGAAAATAGACGTCCACAACGACAGTTCACTGAACTGGGGGGCGCAGGAGAACATTGTGGATTTGGTGAGGTCGCTCAATCTGCTGCTCCTGTTCCATCCATGCTTCTCCGCCAATGCCACGGTTTCATTCATGAACACACTGAATGGCGATGTCCTTGGTGTCATCCGCAGGCATTGGGACGAAGAAGTCCTTGTGCTTGTCAATCCAGATGGGTATAATGAAAAGGCTATTTCATGGGAACAAAGCGAATTCAACTGCTACAATGGCGTCTTTGACATAGTGACAGGAAGGCGGGTTGAGATTGAATGCAACGACAGGACATGCGGCCTGAAGATGCCCTCTGGAATGGTGCTGTGCCTCTCGCACAAGCCATTCGAGCCAGATCTCACCCAAGAGCCATACAGCCTCAGAACACAGGAGAGGCGCGGCGCTATCATCCGCCTTTATGACGCGGTTTCACCCAAAAGGCACATCGACGAGAACTTGTTCGAGTTCGCGGCTGGCGTCATGGAAACGAGTCTCGACTCATTCAGGAAAACCTTTGAACTCGATACAGGCTGGAGCCGCTTCGCAGAGTGGAATCTCGCGAAGGATGCGCGCCGCATTGTAATGCTCCCACGGAAAAGCATTCTGATTCTGCGCTGTAACAACTTCTTCTCAGCAGAGTTACATCGAAATGGACAGACTATCGAAAAGCATTTCGCCATGACTGCCCTTGACGGCAATTGCTTCGCCTTCTTCACTTCCATCGCCAAATCATCCGACGCCGACAACGGCACCTTGGAGATCGTCGCAAGGGAATATGTCAACAACGGTGCAGTCCTGCACCGCGGAAGCTTGCTCACGCTTTCAGCGGATGAGCACAGCCTCGTCCATACCCGCCTGGACGCAAGGGACATAGACGATGGAGACTGCGGACTCTGCGCCAATTCCATCGGCGCATGCTCCATTGCAAGGGCGGCATGGGGGACGATCCAAAGCAAATACGACACCCTTCTCGCTGCAAACTGCGCAATCTCATATCCGACGGACAGGATGGCGGCCCTTGTCCGGACAAGGGCCTGGCTGCGATTCCGAGACTTCTCGACGGAATTGTCCCTCGATTGCCAGCGCTGCTTTGAGGCATCCTACGAAAACTCTCTTGCGTGGGAGTTCAATGTCCCATGCGGCCTGGGCCTTGAAATCCTCCTCCGAGTGACATGGCAACTGGATTCAGGCGGCAATTCAGGAAGGCTCTTCTTCGAGTTCGACGACTGCGGCGCTCTTGCGAAGGACTTCTCGGACGACAAGGTGACACTCGTGCTCCGCCCAGATGTGGATTTCCGTTCGGTGCATGGCGTTTGCAAGGCGTATTCCGTTGAACAGCAATGGAATGGAGCAATAAAACCATTCGAGGACGGCTTCGAGTTCATGCCAGAGGACATGGCATGCGTCCGCGTGAAGATGCCTGGCGGAAAGTTCCAAAGGGAGACCGAATGGAAATACAGCGTGCCGTTGCCAAAGGAACAGGAAAGATGCCTGGAGGACTGCATGGACATATTCAGCCCTGGCTTCTTTGAAGTGGATTTCTGCCGAAAGGGGACCGCTGTGATGAACGTCTCTGTCGGCAGAAACGCGAATTTGAACGAGAAAGCCCTTCGCGATGTCAATTACGGTCCGCTTGGCCTTTCCGAAAGCCTTCTGAAAGGCATGGAGCGTTTTCTTGTCAGGCGCGACGGCCATCGCACTGTCATCGCAGGCTATCCATGGTTCCTTGACTGGGGGCGCGACACCCTGATCTGCCTGAGGGGCTACATCGCCGCAGGAATGCACGAAATCGCGAAGGACATCTTCTGCCTCTTCGCGCAGTTCGAAAGCAATGGGACACTGCCCAACATGATAAGAGGCGCCGACACCAGCGACCGAGACACCTCCGATGCCCCATTATGGCTGTATGTCGTCGTAGGAGACTATATTGCAAAGACGAAAAACACGGATGTCCTCAACATGGACTGCGGCGGCAGGCGACTGGTTGATATCCTTGACGCAATGGCACTCTCTATTTGGAACGGCGCCTCGAACGGCGTCAGGGCGGACAAGGAATCGGGCCTCCTATACAGCCCTCCGCATTTCACATGGATGGACACGAACTATCCCGCAGGAACGCCGCGTCAAGGCTATCCCGTCGAAATCCAAGCCTTGTGGATATATGCCACTTCTTTCCTTGTAAAATACTCGTACAAAGATACTTGGAGAGAAATCAACAGGCTTGCGAGGGAAAGCTGCAAAAGGCTTTTCACCCGCCAGGACGGAAGGGGACTCAGCGACTGCCTCCATTGCAGCGGCTTTACTCCCGCCGCAAACGCCACACCAGACGACGCATGCCGCCCGAACCAACTGCTGGCGGTGACGTTGGGCGCTTTGGATGACACCATGCTCGCGGAATCCGTCCTGAACGCCTGCTCCGCACTTCTCACACCAGCGGGAATCAGGAGCCTTGACGACGCGCCAGTCACTTTCCCGCTCCCCGTCATCGACAACGGAAACGCCCTGAACGATCCAAACAAACCGTATTGGGGGCACTATTCTGGCGGAGAGGACACTCGCCGCAAGCCCGCGTACCACAACGGGACCAGTTGGGGATGGCAGATGCCGTTGTGGTGCGAGGCTGACTACATGCTTCACGGCGAGGCCAGGCGCATGGACGACATCGCCCTGCTCTCCTCCGCCATCGCCGTCATGGAGCATGGATGCGTGGGCTTCATCCCCGAAATATACGACGGCGACGCACCGCATGCCGAAAAGGGATGCATGGCGCAGGCATGGAGCATGACTGAGTTTTACAGGGTGCTTCGCATTCTGAAGGACTGTTGATGTAACTATTTTATAATAAGATGATTACAGAGACAAAAATAACAATTGGCAATGGATTCATTCCACAATATTGCCATTGCGAGTTTTACAAGTGCTCAAATTGCACTATATTATTTGTTTCCACACACGTATAAATAGCATAAATACATACAATCAAGGAGAATAGAGGATGAAACCTTCAAAAGGCAAGAAGAATGCGGAGGCAGATGCCAAGGCCAGGCACAAGACTGCCGGAAAGTTCATAAGGAGAAGGGCGGATTTCACTGTCAGAGCGCCAATCGGGAGCAAAGTGTTCCTGGCAGGGACGTTCAACGACTGGGACGAGTCCTCCAAGCCCATGGCTGACAAGGACGGAACGGGGGTCTTCTTCCGCAGATGCTATCTCATGGCTGGAAGATACGAGTACAAGTTCATTGTGAACGGCGTCTGGCAGATAGACGACAACAATCCGAATTTCGTCTCGAACAACATGGGTTCCCTCAACAGCGTGATAGAGGTTGGAGAGGACTGAAGCATCATTCCCTTTATACCTTATTATAATATATAGTACGTTCAAAAATGCCGAATAACGATTCCAAGAAGAAACTTAAGGTGTTGATCGTGACACCTGAAATCACATACCTTCCGCCAGGCATGGGAAACATTGCAAACAAGCTTTCCGCGAAAGCGGGGGGCATGGCGGACGTATCCGCCACGCTGGTGGCGGCTTTGTACAGGCGCGGCGTCGATGTCCATGTCGCCCTGCCACACTACAGGCGCCTATTCCATGTGGAGGTCGCGGACCTGCTTGACGCCAAACTGGAACTCTACAACAACAGCCTCCATTCGGACGCCGACGGCGGCGTCAACAGGATTCACCTCGCGGAGGACAGGACATTCTACTACAGGGACCAGGTCTATTCAAGTTATTCGGAGGACGCGATGAACATGAGCCTGGCGTTCCAGCGGGAGGTCATCAACAACATAATCCCGTCCGTCAATCCAGACCTTATCCACTGCAACGACTGGATGACAGGGCTCATACCAGGCTATGCGAGGCGCTGCGGCATACCGTCGCTTTTCACAGTACACAACATCCACACGCAGGAGACGACGCTGGAGAACATAGAAAACCACGGCATAGACACGGCGGTCTTCTGGCAGATGCTCTATTTCACCAGCCTGCCAGGCAGCTATGAAGAGTCGAGAATTTGGAACAAAGTTGACCTTCTGACAAGCGGTATCTTCGGCGCGCATTTCATCAACACCGTAAGTCCCACGTTCCTTCATGAAATCGTCGATAACGTCCACGGCTTCATCCAGCCGCAGATACAGCGCGAGATGTGCAACAAGTACTATGCTGGATGCGCGAAGGGCATCCTGAACGCCCCTGACCCTGACTACTCCCCTGAAATCGACAACAAGATTCCGTTCAAGTTCACGGCGGAGAACCAGGCGGAGATGAAGGCGAACAACAAGGTCGAGTTCCAGAAGAAGGTCGGATTGACTGTCAATCCTGACGCTCCTCTGTTCTTCTGGCCGTCCCGTCTGGACCCTGTCCAGAAGGGGCCGCAGCTGCTTGCGGAGATAATGTACAACGTCATCCACGACTACTGGTCGAGGCAGTTGCAGATAGCGGTGGTCGCGAACGGCGACTATTTCGAGACATTCACGAACATCGTGAACATGCACAACTTCGGCGAGAGGGTCAGCGTGGTGCATTTTGACGAGAAACTCTCGCATCTTGGATACGCGGCCTCCGATTTCATTCTGATGCCGTCGCTGTTCGAGCCGTGCGGCCTGCCGCAGATGATAGGTCCTCTATATGGCTCATTGCCAATAGTATATGACACAGGAGGGCTCCATGACACCGTCACCCATCTGGACCTTGGCAAGAACACTGGCAATGGATTTGTCTTCAAATACCACGACTACCAGGGCCTCCGCTGGGCGATCGACGAGGCGATGAGGTTCAATTCGCTCATGCAGAAGGACCGCAACAAGGTCATCTCCAGAGTGATGAAAGAGGCGAAGGCGACCTTCAACAATGACAACACGGCGGATGAGTATGTCAAAATCTATGAGCAGATGCTGAAGAGGCCGTTGGTGAAATGATTTTAAGCGAAGACTCAACAATTCTTGAGAGGGGGCAGTTCTGCAGGCGCGAGTTCAGCAAGCGCGTGGCCGCGTATTTCAAGGCGAACGACGTGGAAACCGCCAGGGTGAATGACGACATCCTCCATTCGCTTGAGTATCTGGTCTTCGTGATGTGGGACAACAGGGATACACCTTCGAGCAAGGAGTTCAAAGATGCCTACGACATTCTGCTGACCGCCGCCGACCGCCTTCGCGTGGATACGCTCAGTTCACATCTCGCCGCCGTCACGGACGCCATCACGCACGGCGATTCGCCGACCAAGCCCATCTCTGAACTGCTGGATTACTTTAACATGCTGATTGGATAAACGGAAATAGACCGATGAGTGAGTTTGGAAACATTGACAAATGCTTTTTGAGGGTGACGATTCCAGGCCAGGAGCCTGCCGACCGCACAATCTCATATTTCCCTTGCAGCGTGGGGCGCACGGAGGACAACGACCTTGTGATTCGAGACACTTCCGTCTCCAGCCACCATGCGGTTCTGCGGATAGGCGAAGGCGGCGGCCTCTATCTTGAGGACCTTGGCAGCACGAACGGCACGTTCTGCGACGGCGTGCCCCGCGAGAGGGTCCTCATCTCCAAGCCAGTCCGCCTGCTTCTCGGCGACGTCACCGTCGATGTTGCGCTTTCTGCGGATGGCCTGAACAGGCTATCCGACAATGAAGAACATGAGCAGATGCCGTCCATTAAAGTGAACGTGCCGCCCGCAAAACCAGCGGTGCAGCCATCGAGCAGCGGCAATGCGCAGGTCGGTGGCGCCGTTCCAACCGCCACGCGCGGAACGGCAGCCAAGACGATAATCTGCCCCCACTGCTGGCATTCGTTCGACGTCGGCGAATTCCTATTCATCGCCCGCCACCAGAGCCTCATAGGCGACGCCGTGCTCGGCGCCGACGCACAGCAGCGCTTCCTGCCTTCGCGGTTCACACCAGAGGGCAACGCCATAGACGCGGCCGGCATGAGCTGTCCCGACATGGCGTGTCCGCGATGCCATTTGAGGATACCGCAGGCCGCGAGCGAGATGCCGCCGCTGTTCCTTTCCATCGTAGGGGCGACCGCCAGCGGAAAGTCGTACTTCCTCACAAGCATGACATGGGAGCTGCGGAACACGCTCTCCAGAAACTTCGCGATATCGTTCACGGACACCGATGCCGTCAACAACCAGATACTCAACGACTTCGAGGAGACGATATTCCTCGCGTCCGATTCAGAGGAACTGGTGGCCCTTCGCAAGACGGAACTGCAGGGCGAACTCTACAACCAGGTCCTGCTGGACAACATGCTCATAAACCTCCCGAAGCCCTTCATGTTCACGGTCATGCCCGCGGAACACCATCCAAAGTACGAGCAGATCGTGAAGAGCATGTCCCGCACGCTGGTGCTGTACGACAACGCGGGGGAGCATTTCGAGCCTGGCATGGATTCCGTTGACAATCCGACCACGCAGCATCTGCTCCATTCCGACACGATCTTCTTCCTCTTCGACCCCACGAAGGACGTCCGTTTCCGCAAGCGGCTCTCAGGAGGCACCGACCCTCAGCTCGCCGCCCGCGCAAGAGTGCAGCGGCAGGAGATTATCCTGACGGAGATGGTGAACCGCATCAAGAAGTATTCAGGAATCAAATCTGGCCGCAAGGCAGCGAAGACGATGATCCTTCTGGTCTCCAAATTCGACATCTGGCGGCATCTGCTTGATTTCGAGCTGCCAGAGGAGCCATGGAAATGGGAGCCTGAGTACAACACGAACGCATTGGACATCGATCTCATAAAGAACGTCTCGTTTGCGGTGCGTCAACTACTGGATTCAATATGCCCTGAGGTCGTAACTAATGCAGAGGCTTTCGCAGGAGAGGTCATCTACCTTCCGAACAGCGCATTGGGACACAGCCCTGAGGTCGGCGAGAACGGCATGGTTGGAATACGCCCATGCGACATAGAGCCGTTCTGGGTTTCCGTCCCGATGCTTTATTTCTTCTACGAGAGCGGCTTCATACAAGGCGTGCCCGAATCCTCGCGCGAATGGCATGAGGACACGCCGTGCAAATGCACGCTTTCGGGAGACGTCTTCTTCGTAATGCTTCCGAATCAGCGCAAGCCACTGCAGGTGCCGCTTTCGTTCGCGGGACACCAGTTGCGGTGCCCAGGCACGGACATTTGGTTCACGGTGCCTCTTCTGGAAAAGGACAAATGAAGGTCGGGGACGCGGGAAGATGGCATACGAACTGATATACACATCGGCGGAACGCGGCCTCAGGCCAGGCACAAGGGGCTTCTGCACCGTCGCCCACACAAGGGGGATGCAGCCGCATCTGATACAGCTCATGGAGGCGTTGAGCGCCTACAAGAACCTTTACGGCGTCCATGACGCCCAGGACGGCGCGGAGCCTGTGGCGTGGAGCCATATCACGAGCAGCCTCGCTGGCCACGGCGTCAGCGTACTCTCCCGCGTCGGCGCCACGAAGGCCGACCATACGGGACGCAGCAACAAGATAGCGCACCATGTGCTCGTCAACTCAAGGGAAAGGGCCGACGGCGGCCCCGCATGGGTCTGCCAGCAGGCTGGTTTCCTGCTTGACTCATGGGAGGGGCTTCCGCATCTGATAGACGCACCGAAGGAGATCCCCCAGGGCGACTACGAACTGGCCCCCGCGAACGCATGGGCGGCGGCCACTGGCGACGCGGCATACGCGGCGCTGCTTCCAGAGGCGTTCAAGTCGAATCCCGACGGAATCGTCGTCTTGGCGTTTGCGCCTGGAATGGACATGCTGCCGCTGATAGCGGAATCACTGATGCTCGTGGAGCCCTCGATGCGATGGCGCGTGACGTTCAGCACCTATTTCACATCGCTTCCAGCGGGTGCCGTCTGCAATTGGCGATGCTGCGTCGCGAACTCAGACGAACTGCGGGACGCGAAACGCAACCCAAAGGCCCTTGTCTTTGATTTGACGGCCCCCCTGCCCCCCGTCCCCACGGGAACGCTTGCGGAACTCGCGCGGAGCGGGCGGATCGTCGTGACGCCCAAGCCTACGCCGTCGGACTCTGGCGGCGCCGGGGACTCGCGGAAGTTCGTGGTCATGAGCAACCGCAACATCAACATGCTGAACCTGAAGCCGAGACGCCCTGAATAGAAAGTGCAATAAAACATAACGGATTCGATATATGACTCCAGAACAACAGTTGGTACAGCAGATACAGCAGGTCCTTGGCGCGGCGAACATCGAGAAGAACGCGGCTCTGGAGGATTTGGCGATTCAGTTCTCGGAACTGTGCGACGCAGCGAACGCGCGCCTCGCCAGATGCGTTGACTATATCAACAAGGGGATGCGCTCGGAGGCCGTCAACGAAATACACAACTCCCCAGACCTGTTTGTTCTCGCTGACCTCCTCTCGTTTGAAGGCTCGCGCAAATGGCGGAACCTTTGCGCGGACATGGAACTGCCAATCTTCCAGCCGCTGGACGCTGAGCTTCTGGACAAACTCAGAAAGGCCGCCGCCACCGAAAGCGACATGGAGCCGCTGCTGCGCGAATACAGGCGGTTCGTCTATGAGGGCGACCACCGCAACTGCATACTCATGCTAAGGAAAATCCGCGAGGCGGACCCAGACAACCCCAGCTGGGCCGCAAATCTGAAACCTCTTGAAGAGGAGGAACTTCCGACATTGGTACGCAACGCAGAAGAGGCTCTCATGGATGACGACCATGTGCGGCTGAAGGCCCTATACGACGAATTCACGGTGCCGCAGCGCGTCGTGGAGCCGCCTGCGGATTTGATGGAGCGTATGCGCCGCGAACTCCTGTCGGAGCGCGCGGAGGACCTCAAACTGGACGGCATGGTGCTGCTGAAGAAGCTGCGGAGCGCCGTTGACGCGGCGGACGGCGCACTCGTAGAGGCGCAGTTGGCGAAGATGGAGGCTCTTGCAAGCGATGATGCGTTCATAATCAAGCCTGACGGTTGGGATTCGGCTGTTTCAGACGCCAGGGAGATGCTTGCGTTGCAGACGCGGCGCCGCGAACGCAACGCGGATTTCATGAAGGCGGCCGACGCCCTGCAGGAGATGCTAGTCCGTGGTGGCTACACAGAATTGGAACTGCGCCATGAATGGGAACGCCTGCTCGCATGGGAGATGCCCGTGTCGGACATGCTGCGCAGGCAGGTTGAGGAGACTCTAGGCGAGATAAAGGCGGCGCGCCAGCGCCGCGTGCGGATAGTCACTGGCGTCGCCGTCCTTGTCATTTTGGCGGTTTTGTCTGGAATCGGCATCTTCGGTTATCTGCATGCGCGCAAGGAGAAGGAACAGGCCGCCATCGTCCACATGGAGGAGCTGCTGGAGGCTGGAAACTACGGCGAACTGGAGCTTTACATAGAGGACCTACGCAGGAAGGACCCGCGCTTCGCGAACACGGCGGCCGTCGCAGACAAGGCACGGAAAGTGCAGGACTACCTCAAAAACTCGCGTGAGGCGCGGGAGGCTTTCGAGGCAAGCATGCAGCGGCTCGGCACAATCCGCTCAAGAGAATATGCGGACGCCACGCCAGAGCACATTGAGCAGCTGCTCAAGGACGCCGAACTGGAGGCCAAGAGGCTTGACAACAAGATGGCCGTCGGAAAAGTAATAGCATGGCGAAAGGGATGGGAGGACTGGCGTGTGCGCCGTCTGGCGGAGTCAAACGACGTGCTTAAATCTGCCGTCGCCTCAATCAATTCCGCCTTGCTTGAACGGCGCAGCAAGCCGTTCACGGACTTTGAGAAGGAGGATTCCAAGATCAAGGAGCTGAAGCAGGTGGTCGAGAACGCGCGCTCATACGCAAACAACGCATCAGAGAGCGAGCGCGAGAAGTTCGCGGACGCGCAGGAACGGCTATCCAGTTGGGATCGCGAGTTCGCCGAAAAGCGCCAAAAGGACACTGAACTCAAGAAGGAAATCGATGAACTGAAGGCATCGATTCCCGCCGCTATCATGCAGTTCGGCAAGTACAAGTCGCTGATGGAAAGGTATGTTGAACTGCTCCCTGAGAATGATTCGACTAGGCAGGAATACAAGAATGTACTCGCCAATTTCGGATTGTACGAGGGGGCCGTGCTCCGCGCGACGCTGCCGTCCATTTCAGTGCCTCCAAGCGATTCGCTTGCAAAGTCGCTTGAGGAGCAGCTGGCCGAGGACGCTGGATTCAAAGGCACCGTCTGGGAAGGCGACATGAGGACCGCCCTAGCATTCCACAGGATCGACAAGGGACTAAAGGCGAAGCTGAACAATCTCCTGAATGAAAGCCCTGAACTGCTTGTATTATATTATATTGAATATAGGCGAGTCGGCGAGGAGCGCTGGAAAAGGCTCTACTCGCCAAAGCCGCTCGTGAGCGGCCCGCATCCAGACGACAACACCGTCAAAATCTACTGGGGGAATGTCTATTTCACAAAGGAGGAGGACGGCGTGCCTGCGCTTATGCACACAAAGAACGCCTTCCCGTCGTACCTTTCCACAAGGGAGTTTGAAATCCGCATGGAGGACAAGGGCGAGGACAACCGCTGCGAGTACGCCAAATTCCTCTTCAGGCTGCTTGCCGAAAGCGCCAACGCGAAGAACATGACTGTCTATATCCTGAATGGAATGCAGCAGCTGTTCAAGGAGAGCAAGATGGAGCCTGTCATGCGCGCCCTTCTGATCAAGAGATTGATCGGAATACTCGCCGACGAGTTCTCCGGCACGCAGAACGGCTCGCTGGGCGAGATAGTCCCCGAATTCGCGGCCATCAGAAGCATTTTCGCAAAGGTCTCGACGGATGTCCCGTGGATGAATCCCGCTAATCAGGAGGTCATCGAATCTGAGGCCGCATTGCAGAAGGCGATTTCGGAAGTGCCTGACACCAGGCAAATAGTGAACAGGCTGAAGAACTATGGCATCGTTCTGGAAAGCATGCTCAACTCTGGAGTTCGCTGCGTAGGCTCCTGCGTACAGGGGGCCGATGGCTCCTTGGCGTTGGATCTGCGCGGGCAGAGCATTTCTGAGATTTGGGGCTGCTTCAGCCAGACGGTCGGCGCGCAGCCGTATTTTGCCGTCGTATCAGAGGACGGCAAGACGCTGAACAAGTTTGCCTCATCCTGCCATGTCGGCATGCCTGTGTTCGCGCCAGCGGCGGGATGCGAACCGAACGCGGCATTGAAGAGGGGCGGTTTGACGGAAGAGGACCTAAAGGCGTTGAAACGCCCAATGGCATGGCCAATAAATACCTGGAAGTGAGGGAGTTCCGTGTTGCTTAAGAAGAACAGCGAGGCCTTGGGGCTCGACATTGGCGCATACAGCACCAAGGCGGTGCAGGTGAAGCGTCAAGGCGGACGTGCGGAAATCTGCGCCGCCGACACCTACTACACAAGCGAAGAGGGCATCCTCAACGAGACAGAGCTCCTTCAGTCAGTGAAGCAGTGGATTGAGCAGCGCGGATGGAGCGCTCTCAACACAGCCGTAGCAATTCCGCAGTATCTTGTCACGACGATGATACGCTCCTTTCCCTCCACGGGAAATGACAACGCGCTTGATTCGATGGTCTCGTACGAGATCGGTCAGGTGGCGGGATTGTCCGACGAGTCGATACTGCACGACCATTGCACCCTTGAATCGGGCGGCGGCAATTGCCGCGTGCTCATTGGAATGTGCCGCGAACAGGTTTCGAGGGACAAGCTTTCGTTGCTTGAATCCGCTGGTTTGAGGGCGGACACCATCGCGGTCGGCGGCATCGCAGTCGCAAACGCCTTTCTGGAGCTGAATCCGAATGTCGGAAACGACAGCAAGGTGCGCCTTCTCATTGATTTGGGGCACGAGAACTCGACGGCGGTCGTGATGAGAGGCGCGAAGCCGCTCTTCACAGGCGTGCTGATGTTTTCGGGAGTGAAATTCGAGCAGGCGTGCGCTGGAGACGACCGTCCTAATGCACTTAAGGCCAAGAGCGTCAAGGAGATAAACATTGAAGAGGAGATTGGGCATTCGACGATTCTGATGGCGGCCCGCCTCCTGGAGAACGAAATCCACGGCGTCGTGGAGACATGGCGCGCGCAGGAGAACGACGAGACATCGAAGGCGATAGTCGAGGAGGTCCACATCTGCGGCGGCGTCAGCCTGATAAAGGGGCTTGGCAAGTGGCTTGAGGAACGCCTTGAGACGCCTGTGCGCGTGTTCGGGCCAACGGTGGAAGGCGTCGTCAGGCCAGATTTGGCATTGGCGTATGGTCTTGCGGTGCAGTCACTTGGATGTGCTGCATTGCCGTTGACGATTGTTCCCGCAGATGTGCGGGAGGAGCGGATCCGCCGCAAAGGCTGGCCGTTATTGGCCGCCGCCGTCGGCATCGCAGTCGCATGCATGGTCGTTCTTGACGTCGTGTGGTACATGCGCGTTAAGGGGCAGATAAACTACTACGAAAACAAGTTGAGCGGCCTCCAGAACTGCAACGAGCAGATCAACAGGATAGAGGCGGCGTATGGCGAACTGTACTCCCGCGAAGCCAACATGATCCCTCTCGTCGCGGCTGGAGCGCAGGCTGAGCATCTGAAGGATGCGCTTGCGGCGATTGGAAACGCCTGCGCGGAGGGCGACTGGTTCATTTACCTTGCCGATGAGCATAGCTACATGCGTCAGGAGGAGAAGGCCAAGCCGCGTGAGAAGAGAACAGACATGTTCGGCGGCAAGGACGACGCGGGCGAAATCGCGGGACAGGCGGAGTTCCCGCTCAAGATGAATCCGAGGGACGTGCCTGTCACGCAGGCGTATGTCGCCATGAGCTTCTCCCCCAACCAGGAGAACCAGCCGTTCGCGCCCGCAAAGGAGATCGCCGCGAAACTCAACGCGACTGGACTCTTCAATGGCGTTGACCTCATGGCGGACAAGGAGCACGCTGGACGAGGCGACATATACCGCCCATGGGCGCGCTTCCTCAGCGGCGTGCGCGGACAGTACAGGCCGTATTCATTCATGCTCCCCTTCGCGGAGGGGGACGTTCGGAAAGACGTCCTTCCCGAAGTAAAGGAAAAAGGAGGCCGCAAATGAACAGCCTCACGAAAATCTACAAGATTCTCATAGTGTCATTCGCCGTCGCAGTCGCCTTGCAGGCCTTCTTCGTCTGGACGGTCGTCCTGCCTAAGCGCGAGGAGGTTGACGCTCTGAGCAACGATGTCGCACTCATCATCAACAAGCTGCGTGGCAGCAAGTGGCCGATGGACGCATCCAAACTCGATCAGCACATCGAAGAGCTGCAGCTGGAGAT
>JAEEGL014600212.1_pt1 | contig 13364 bp, 13 predicted proteins | sample 9134231 | NCBI WGS metagenome assembly JAEEGL01 (sample SAMN16246548, study PRJNA631951) | gut metagenome | biome: gut microbiome; feature: rumen; material: fiber-attached | host: Bos | place: Iran: Karaj | collected 2018-10 | reverse complement strand
TGTCCCTCAAGATGGGCTATACGTTCGCGGTAGTCAACAGAAGAACGGCGGATGATGCCGTGCACTTCATAACCTTTCTCTAAAAGAAATTCCGACAGGTAGGATCCGTCTTGGCCGGTCACACCGGTGATCAATGCAATAGGCATTTTGATTAAATACAATTTAGTAGTTATAAAATACTTTTTTTCTTTCTAAAGATAACTTCTTTATATATTGCATCATATTTTTCAGCCAAAAAATCAGCATTATAATTATCTATGATATCTTTTCTCGCATTTGAAGTTATTTGTTCAAATTTGAAATCATCATTTATAATAGATTTTATCAAATTAGCATATTCATCTGCCGTATGGCAAATAAATCCATTAAGACCATCTTTTATAACATTATTATTTCCCACCACATCACTTACTATACATAAACGCTTGAGATACATAGCCTCCAATAAAGCAATGGGCAACCCTTCCCATAATGATGTTAAAAGAAAAATATCTGATTTCATTAAATGCATGATGGCATTCTTCCGTTCCATCCAACCAAGAACTGTTATATTTGGTGCTTTTAAAACAGCTCTTAATTCACCATCTCCAATCCACAAGAATTGAAAATCCGGCAACAATTCTGCGACAGAATTAAAAAGCGCAGGATTTTTTTGGTAACATATCCTGCCCACTGTACAAACTTTAATCCCCATCATTCAATAGAAAAGTAATGCCACCGACATATTCATCAAGGAAATGAGGGCTTACTCCATTATTTATATAAGTGGAATTCTTATTTAATTTCTTAGCTACAATATATTCGCCTTCGCTACATGCAATAGTTGTGCTATGTGAAATGAGAGCTACAAACCACTCTATTCCTTTATACAAAAATCTTTTAAATGGGGATACTGACTCCATCAAAAAAGAATAGCCATGCGGGGTATAAAAAAGAGGTATTTTCGATGTTACTAAAGACAGACGTCCAACTACCCCTGCTTTTGAAGAATGGGTGTGCACAATATCTGGCGACACTTTTTTCACAATTCTTCTTATCTCAAAAAAAGCTTTTACATCCTTAATTCCAATCTTTTTTTTAAGATTTTCCAAATAAATCCAAACAATTTTTTCATCAAAATCAGATTTAAAATCTTTTGGTGTTTCCGGACGCAAATTAAATGCAACAACAACATTATAACCCATCCGAATTTGCCCTCTAGTTAGATCCTCAAGATATGAAACTATGCCTCCACCAAACGCTTCAACTATATGCAGTATTGTCATATTAACAAAATAGCAACCATTAATATGGGATATTGTATTTTCTTTGGGCCTGTATTGCTTTAAACACATATAAAAAGGCTAAAGCTATAAAAGAACCACCATAATAAAGTAAACAATAACAAACAACTATATCTAAAGACTTGAAAATGGAGCCCAATAAGATAAACAATGGAAGAACACCTCCGATTCCCCAATCCGATTCTAATCTTACCCTCCAATTATTGGTCTGGCTATTATCTGTTCTCACATCGTGTTCCGCCTCCAGAACACCATTATCTTGCAGTTCCCTCTCTGTGGATTTATATTTATGGTAAATCAGACGCATCATCGTATCAGAACTTGATGCAAACGCTCCCATTAACAATATCCAGACATTTCCAGCTTCCACAAAACGACCTCCTTGTGCATAACAAGAAAATCCCATTGCTGTACAAACAAAACCCACCAGTAAATAACTACTTATGCTATCCGCAAAAGGTCCAAATGCCTGCTTCTTTACGCCACGAGCTAAATTACCGTCAACACAATCCATCAGCAACCAAACATTGCATAAGACTGCGCCAACAATGTCACTCCAGCTTTGTCCCACAATAAAAAACACACAAGCAAAAACTGCGACTATTGCAGATAGGTAAGAAACGGTATTTGCCTGTATTCCGCATCTTGCACATATCGAAGCAAACACAAAGGACAACGGACGGTAAAACACCCTCGTCAGAACAGGGTCTTTTATCCGTTTCCATCTTGGCATGCTATTATAAAAATATTTTATAGTATACAATGTTCCCATTTTCATATTAATTTTTTATTTTCCAAGCATTTAATTGCCAACTTTCCGACTAACATACCTGTATTAAATAGTCCATGCGTCAATAGCCACATAATTTCCTTTTTTCCATGAGGTAAATAATCATAACGTTTGTAAGCCAAGCAATCTTTAACAATGGGATTTTCCAAATATTGTCTTAATTCTCGTCGGCGTTCTGGCCAACGTTTATTATTTTGAGGATTCAAGAAATATAGTTTCATTGCACGGAAGACACATTCTGCGATCATACCCCAAAAACCGATTTTCACATAATCATTATCTTTAAATGAATAGTCTATTTCTTGAGAAAAAGTTTCTACTAAATTGTTGTTAATATTAAGAATGTCTGCATTGTATTTATGCATAACAGAATCTGAGTATATTCTATAATGCAACAAATACTCATTAGCCATTGTAACTTTAGAACACTTGCTAAAATAGTGATAATTGAAGAGAGCATCTTCTCCTATCTTCAGTTTTTCATTAAAGCGTATCTGATATTGGTCTATTATAGATTTTTTGTATAATTTACCATTGACCCCACGAATGGAGCCTACCATCACATTATTGAACAATTGATCAATATACGGATACAAAGTATCTATTTGAAACCAAAAGAGAGATTCTTTTCCTCTTGTCAGAGTAGAAATAGGTGCTTTTTTCTTTTCTGCTTGTCCTTTATTAAGATAACTGTTGACATGTACGACATCACATTGGTTTTTAACTGCTAAGTCAGAATATTTCATAAGGGCATTATCGTTCAACCAATCGTCAGCATCAAGAAATAGGACAAATGCCCCTTTAGCAAAAAATAGACCATAATTCCGTGCAGAACTAACCCCACCATTTTTTTTGTGATAAGCACTGACAGAGCTGGATTTATTTGCATACTCATCACATATCTTTCCACATTCATCTGGTGAGCCATCGTCTATCAACAAAATTTCCTTATTATCGTATACCTGAGACAGACAGCTTTCAATACAATTCCTGAGGTATGCCTCCGGTACTTTGTAAATAGGAATAACAATTGATATAAGAGGTGTCTCCATAAAAAGATCAAACAATAGTTTTCCAATCTGGTTTTGTCAAGTTTAAATCCATTATATTATTCCATTTTGAAGGGCAAATGATCATTCCTTTTGTAGGATTTAAATATGCTGCCCAACAACTAAATGTACTGTTTGCTAAAATCATATTCTTAGCATGCGCCATCAGATACATGTCATAAAAGCTTTTCTCACCTTTGTTAATATCTACCACCACCTTAGGATTTACATCTTGAAATTGGTCTTTAACATATTGAGGGTCGTCTGAGAAAAAGAAATAAACAGGAGAAGAAATCTTAGACCGAATCAGAGCAATTGCTTTCTGATAATAATCAATCGTACATATGCCACCTACACTTTTATAATTCTTTTGTTCTAAATAATCTCCACGCCTTACATGAACACTAATCGAATTACATGAAAACAATTGTTTCATAACATTAATATTAGCAGAATCTAACTTTAAGTTATTCTTGAAATGTGGCAAAGTTATATTCTTTTGATAAATGACATTTTGATACCATCCTTCATGGTATAACTTTCTATGATTTAAATGATTGTCATCCGAAATCCAATATGGAGTCACAGAAAGTCGTCTCAGGACTCTAATTCCCCAATAGCTAATCCAGCCTAGAAAGTTGGTTTTTACAGATGTGGGTGGAAGCTGAACGTCAAACCATTTTTGTATTTCCAATCCATAATGAACTTTTGTTGCTCGACTTGGACTGTATGAAAAGAATTTTTCATTTGGAAATAATCTCCTCAAATAAAGATAATAAACATATTCAAACAATTGGTTCCCCAAACCGCCATGAAATTCAATAATTTTCATTGTCAATTTTCTTTATGAATTTAGCAGGATTCCCCCCCCATATCTCATCTGGAGGTACATCACACACAACAACGCTCCCAGCAGCAATAATAGAACGTTCCCCAATTCGAACACCTTTACCAATTATACATCTTGCTCCAATAAACACATCATCACAAATCTCAATTGTTTTATGAATGATGTCTAAAGAAGATTTATCCTTTACAGTTCGTTCTTTTCTACGTTCCAACCAGTTTAAACAATGGGAATTTGAATCATTAATAATTGTTTCAGCACCAATTGTTACATGACTTCCAATGATTATTTCTTTTCTTACACGTATTGAAGAATCACTTATACCAACATAATCACCAATCTTTAATATCGCATTGTTGTCTATTTTGGCGCAAAACCCTCTATTACATCCAATTGGATTTACAAATTGTCCCCCACTTATAATTACATTATCACCTATTAAAAGTTTTCCGTTTTTTTCTATCTTAAAGACCACTTTACCACAAAATCGTGGATGTTTTCCAATTCTCACATTTTTACTTTTTAAAAGTAAAAATGTATATAAAGTAGAAATCGCATTCTTTATTTTTCTCAGAGCCATCATTTATGTCTTTTATCTCGGAATCTCAAAAGATATCCAATTAAAACATTTTTCAATGCATATTTCCAAAAGGCAGAAGCTTTAATTTTTGGTTTTTCATCGTTTATAATCATATCTCCATAGCGTTTAAATGGATATTTGATTTTGAATGCGTTTTTGTCACGATAATACCATTCTGGTATTTTATTCTTGTTCTTTGGAAGATGGACCAAATGCAATGCAAAGCAATCGCATAATGGTATTGTTTTCCATCCTGTCTCGTTTAGCCTCATAGTAAAATCGCCATCACCACAATAAAAATTATAAGACACCTCATCCAGCCACCCAACATCGACCATTGCTGGACGATAATAAATACCATGATTAATGTTTATATAGCCCTTAGGAATTTTTATAACTCGGAAATAGTCATGACGGGGATATTCTCTGAAGAAAAAAGCACCTCCACCAACTTTTTCTCCTGCATCTATCCGGTTTTTAAGTTCATCGTATGCTTTTTGTAAACACCCTTGAGCAAGAATAAGGTCATCGCTCACCATAACGATATAATCAGAATGAGCGTATTTAAAACCAATATTCATAAACTCCCCCCATGTGTGTTTACGACATTTAACACCATCATTGTCTATTATAGAATAATTTGGTTGGATGATTGTAAAGACATCTTTCTGTTTGCCTAACCAATTGCAAGTTCCATCAGAGGAGCCTCCATCCACAACAATAATCTCGATTTTACCATTGAAGCCATTATTGCGAATGCTGTTTATAGTACTCTTTATTAGATTCTTTCTGTTTTTAGAACCTAATACTACTGAAATATCAAAGCGTTCTGACATAATAATTATGCTTTTTTATTATTGATTTTCTTTTAGGTTTATTATATGTTCTTAAAAGGCCTATATATATTCCCCAGAAGCAAGCAGAATATGGGGCTTTGAGAATAGCATAACCCATAAACAAAGAAAATGGAATAAATGTTGAAGTCACAAGTATTGAAAAAGTAATCGCATCCAATTCTTTTCTTTTATCAAACAATCGTATGTATTGTTTTATAAAAAAAACTATAATTAATATAACCATTAAAAGACCAAATGTATAAACTAATTCAAGAAATCCAGAATCATTAACACCTATTCCTGATGTTTTCTGCCACTCATCCTTTCCTTTTCTTAAGTAGAACCCATGAGGCAAAATGTAAGCTTCATATTCATTTAATAGCGTATAATACTGAGAAATTCTACTTTGATCGCCTCTATTCTCTCCTACACTTTCCATTTTTTCATATAACCTATAATGCAAAGTCTTAGAAGTTTCCATAACAGAATCTTCAATTTTATAATAGACAATTACAGCAGATACAAAACCGGCTACAACCAAAATAGAGGTTCTATTTAAAAGATTATTAACTATGAACAAAGAATAGTAGAACCAAGTGATAAAATAGCACACAAGACTATATAGAATAATACCTCTAGTTTGAGAAAGTCCTGCCATTATAAACACTAAAAGAAAAGTGAAGACACGATGAAATATAGTTTTATGAAAGCTCAATGCTGCACTTAAAGGCATAGCTAAAATGGTCGGGCACAAGTATAATACTCGATCTTCCTCAAGAACATCCAAACCAGTTAATCCCATCATTACTCCACCAATTAAAGTACCTATACAAATCCAATATAAAACATTAGGATTCATTAGGAATGATTTGCAGCTTATATAAGAGAACAATATAATCATTATCCATTGTCTGGACATTTGATAATATTCTACATAAGTTTCTGCTTGCACAGCATTGACACCTATAATAAACAAGACTACAAAACCTAAGAGCCATAAAAATAACTGCTGATTAAATTTCCACGTTAATTTCTTTCGAAAAAAAATGAGAAATAGAATGACCCACAATTCAAAACTATTTGTTGGTGGTGGGAAATTAACGTAATCTGGAGAAAAAACCAGAAAACCGACTAAAACATATAATAATAACGAAACGTTGATTCTCATATACTATAAATCTCATCATATAATCTGTACACGTCCAACTTAGACCTTACCAGTTGAAAGATGTTGTGCAACATTTATAAATTGTACAAAAAAACTCTTGCTTGAACACAATTCATCATCAGACATAAGCGCATTTATTAAGTGGATTTCAGAGAGAAACTATTTATGATTATTAATGACCGAACGTAGTATTTAGCTCGGTTAGCAAAGGTGGAAACTATAGCTTTATCAAAGAGTTACTCTGCAGGAATTCATCGGAAAGAATCCAATGAATTAATAAAAATGAAACTGGGAGAACTGAGCTAAACAATGTGTTATGTCAAGTCATGACATAATTAATTGATATTAATAGTAAGACTTGATTACGATTATAGCAAAACGCTCATTTGAATCGTGTACCTTTTGCACTTTTTCTAAATATGATGCCAGAAGAAGTGGTCACATAGTGTATTGTTTAATAAAAGAAGACAAACTATCTATGTATGCAGTTCCGTTTTCATAGTCAGGTTCCAAATAATTCCCCTCACCCCATTCATTCCAAGATTTAATAAAAACCACATTATTAATTTCACTTTTTTTATTCTGCTGAATTTCAACTATTTTTTTTAATAATGATATAAATTTATTAGGAGAACAACCTTTAAATATAATAGCATTTTGTTTACTTCTTGGAGAATGATCCCAATTAGGTAAAACACAGGGAATTAACTGGTTTGATGATTTATCAAATATTTTGATACAAATATTTGAATATAAGTTATAATTAAAGACTTTAGGAGTAGTGATACCTATTAAATTCCGTATTTTTCTGAAGATTTTAAAGGTTTTCGACTTAGTTTGGTAACATTCCTGCATAACATCTAAACAAACAGCATTAAAACCTTTTGATAGAATATCTTTTTCATATTCTTTATTATATGAAAAACCAATAAAATAAAAATTGGGTAATCCATTTTGCTTTGCTAATTCGTTCCATTTGTCAAAAAAAGAAGACCCATATTTAAAATGAAGTGCATCCCATATTAAAAAAATCAATCGATTGTCAATTCTCATATACCGATGATCTTTAAATGCAGGTAACATTGTATTAAAATGATTAATAATGTCAGATTCACCGGGATACTTTTGTTCAATTAGTATTGTACTTTTATCATTAGCTGACCATGTTTTTTTAAACCATGTATGATTTGCCCATCCAAGACAGAAAGGGTAATCAGGCTGTCCACTTTGTAATACTTCTTCAAAAGGGCGTTCCAATAAACGCCTACCATCACCAAACCAATAATGCCAATAACAAAAACCTTCAATACCAGCTCTTTTTGCTAATTTTGCTTGTGCAATTCTTGTCTCAGGAACCCGTAAATCATAAAAGCCCAAATCTCTAGGAATTTTGGGTTGAATATGACCTCTAAAAAGAGGTTTAGCTTGAGTAACATTAGTCCATTCAGTAAAACCAGGTCCCCACCATTGGTCATTTTCAGGAATCGGGTGATACTGTGGCAAATAGAATGCTATTAATTTCGGTCTATTATTCATATTTTCAAATACTTAATTGTTTAATTATTATTGCAGGAGCACCAGCTACCATAGTATTGGGTGGAATATCCTTTGTCACAACAGAGTTTGCACCAACAATTGCATTTTTCCCTATTGTAACTCCTGATAAAATTGTTACTTTATCACCAATCCAAACATTGTCTCCTATAACGATATTTCCCTTTGATATTAATCTTCGTTTTTTGGGAACAATATTATCCATTTCATTGATGTCAAAATTCCCATGGCTATTATCTGTAATAATCACAAATCGCCCTGTAAGAACGCCATTGCCTATTTTCAATGTTCCGATACATGAAAGATGATTATATTCACCTATCATGCATTCATTTCCAATTTCTATCCTAGAATCGAAAATTTGATTATAGTATTTCGGCCAAGCTTCTATGATTGAATTTTTTGAAACTAAAGTCGAGGATCCCACAAAAACATTTTTCCCCCCAACAAACTGACAGCCTCGACATATAATACTATTTTTCCCAACCTTTCCTAAAAAATTGCTTATCCAGAGTGTATATAAACCGTTCTTAAAACTTTGTATTTGATTAAAAAGATTTGGTGGAAACAATTTAAAGATTAATTTTAGAATTGCTTTTATCATAATGTAATATTGAGTTATATAGTTTCATGACTTTATGAGCAGATTGTTCAATAGAATATAATTTTAAGACAGTCTCTTGTGCTAACTTAAGATCTTTCAAACTAATTGATTTCACAAGAACGTATTTTAACTGTGCTACTAAAGTCTTATAATCATGAAACCTGAACCCTAAATCCATTCCTTGTTCATTTAACAAATTATCAAATTGCTCTTTTGTTCCACCAACATCATAACCTATCACAGGACAGCCATTATACATAGCTTCTGCGGTTACGAAACCAAATGATTCATATTTAGAAGCTACAATAATAGCTTTAGACTCTCTCATTATCTGTTGAACCTCATTAACGTACCCTAATAATTTCACATATTTAGAAATTCCATTTTCAATAATTAGGTCTTTTATTTCCTGTTCAAATAAAGGAGAACCTGCACCCAAAATAAGTAAAACCAAATTAGGAAAGGAAGTGTGAATATCAGCAAAAGCTTTTATAACCATTTTAATTCCTTTTTCCTCAACCAATCTTCCAACAAATAAAATTTGTTGCCGTTTTTCTGGTTGAATTAAAGGAATATTATCCAATTTAACAACTCCATCATAAATAACTGTCCCTGGAATATCACACCAGTATTTCGCCATTTGATTTGTAATATAAATTGGATAGTTAATATCTGATTTTAATTTATTACGAAAAGAAGCATTATTAGGAAAATAACGAGCACCTAAAAATTCATTAATATATTCACGAATATGCCATACATGAGGAACTTTGAGTCTCTGAGCCACAGCAAACCCCAAGTTAGTATTTGAACAGTTAGTATGAACTAAATTTATGTTATTTTTCTTTGCCCAAGATGCAAGTTCATTTATTTTGTTACGTCGATTAAAAAAACATAATAACGATGCTACAGCTTTTTTCAACCAAAAAAAAGAATAATTATTATGGGGCAAGAAATAATTGGTTTCTGAATAATTTAAGATATAAAAAGTGTAACCATGTTCTTCAAGATATTGCGAAAAACCGCCCTTATATAAAACAGCAAAATAAGGTTTTATATTATTTTTCTGCATATATGGAACAATATTAAGCAGAGCTATATTATCACCATACATTTCTATAGAAGGACAAAAAAAGAGAATATTCATTGTAACAGATAAAATCGTCAGTTTTGAGGTACCGAAATAAAAAGAATCTTGTATTAAATCTTTAAAAATCTTCTAATTAGCCCAACAGCAAAGGATTCTCTAAATCTTTTCACCTCGTAGGATATTGTCATGACTCTGCAAAGAGATACTCATATCTCTTTGCAGAGTCATGACAATATCTATTCCCTGATTATAAGAATGATATTTTAAGTTCAGCTACAAATTATGGAGCCGTGAACATAAAGACAAACCCGTTTGAGTATTATAGTCGTAAAATAATTCATTTTTAAAAAGGTAGGGGTTACCCATCAGTCTGGCAAAACGTCAAAATTGGACGTGTACACATTAACTCCGATTATAGCTTGTGTCAAAAGTGAAGATCCACAAAATCTTTGGGAGCATCTTGTAATAGAGGATGCCTCAAATCCTTCTCACTCAGTAATATTTTATCAGATGGGATTCGCCAGTCAATATTGAGGGAACTGTCTGCGATACTGATTCCGCCCTCAGATTCGGGATGATAATAATTATCACATTTATATTGAAAAACAGCAGTTTCACTTAAGACGGAAAAACCATGAGCAAATCCCCTTGGAATGAAAAGCTGACGATGATTATCTTCGGTCAGTTCCACAGCTACATGCTGACCAAATGTTGGGGAGTTATGACGAATGTCTACTGCAACATCGAGAACAGCACCTTTCACACACCTCACTAATTTAGCCTGAGTGTAAGGCATTCTTTGATAGTGCAAGCCACGAACGACTCCGTAAGAGGACATGCTCTCATTATCCTGCACAAACTCTACAGGAGCAACTTTCTCTGAAAATTCTTTCAATGAGAAAGATTCAAAAAAATAGCCTCTCTCATCACAAAAGACTTTCGGTTCTATTATAAATACACCTTCTATATTTAAATGTGTTACTTTCACTCAAAAAAATTTTTAGATTACTATTATTCTGAAAAGCTTATTTGTATATTATTATTCAATAAGAATAGATTATAAAAAATCACTATATTGTTTCTAATAATTCGTCCTTATATTTTTTTGAAATAAGTTGTTATAACATTGTTGGAGAACTACAGCCATTCTCAAACTCTTAATATAATCGGAAAACCATTAAAACAGAAAAGATAAAAAAGATTCGCACATAATCTTGCAAAGAAGTCAATAGGATGAGAGAACATATATCTTAAATCTATTATCATCTTGCATATCTTTTCCCACTAAGAATTGCTTCTATTACGTTATCACAGGCAGATCTGCCTCCAGGTGGTATCAAATACTGGGAATAGAATGCTTCTCGCTTTTCTTTCTTCTCATCTTTCCCATGTATCACGTCAATAATAAATTTTTCGATGTCAGAAGGATTCCACGCATGATAATGAAGATTATAAGCTTCCTTTCCAAGTTCTGTAAGATTATCATTATGTTTTTTATCTTTCACCAAATACATAACTGGTTTATGCATATATAGAAATTCCGTTGTAAAAGCTCCACAGTCATGAATCATGGCATCTGAATAGTGGAATAGCCCAATATAGTCACCCATTTCCAGCTGGGCATTCTCCAGTTCATGCCACTTTTTGTAATAATCTTCAGTTCTCTCTTCTCCCCATACGGTATATAATTTCCTTTTCAAATATGGATGAGGCTTGAATGCGAAATAAACGGAATCCTTATATTTATTTGCCATTTCAAGCATAAATTCTGAATTCTGCAGAAATGTGGAATAATTAACACCTTTTGCATCATGAATTTTCTGACTACCTATAGTGTGATGTGGGGCATAGATAATTCTCTTTTTCCCAGATTTGTCTTTCCATGGGTCTCCCTCTGGTTTCTTCATCATCAAATCCATAAACGGAGTTCCCGTGACAAAGATATTCTTCCCATGGTTTTTCATTTTGCTCCCAAACTCATTGGCTATTGACTCATTCTCAAAATAATGCTGCCAAATGTGAAGGTAGAATGGCATGTTTAATATCCATTCTTCCATGATGGAATGAACGCCGTAAGGAAAATGGATGATTAATGCAGATTTGTTTTTGGTAAATATGTGTTTCGAGTAATAGTTTGAAGAATACGGTTGTGGATAAATAATGATATCTGCCCCAGTCTGGGCTATCAAGCTTGCTTTTGTGTCAATGTCTTGATACTCATATTTCCGTTCATCACAATATTCCCTAAGCTTTTCCCGGGATTCTTCCGGGTCAACCTGCGTCGGAGTGATTCCGAGGATTGGAGTAAACCTCGGATGTTCTGACATCTTCTGGTATAAAAGTTCTGTTTTCCACAAAGAAAGGTCTGTCAGGACAAACAGCACCCTAATAGTTTTCTTGTGCCTCAGACGGAATAAATTCCATGGGGTGCACACATGGTCATAGACGAACCATTTCGATCTTGTTTTTATTCCCAACATAGAATCTTTATATTTTTTCTGTAAGTTTCCGCAAGAAAGGAATCTTATCTCCGGCTGTGCGCGCCACTTCCACGAAAACAGGGTTCTTTTTCAAGAGCAGTATATATATGGTTGAAAGCAAAATGAGACCAATAAGGATTCCCAAAATATGAGGTAACTCACAAAATGTGATAATGAGAAATGCCGGCAGGCAGGAAAGCACAGACAGGATGAAGAACCCTGAATAGTCCTTGAACTGTTCTTTATAGCCAAGATGAAAGAGCTTGCCTGTGTAATAGGTGTTGATATAGATGGCAATCTGGGTATATATGATTTTAGAACAGCAGATGCCAATGACTCCAAATGGGATTGAAGCCAGAAGAATGGCTATCGATATGCTTTTTTTGATGATGTTGAGCCTGAGATTCAAATCGGACCTACCGATCACCAAAAGTAGATTGACGTTGATACTGCAGATGTGGTCGAACATGATGGCAAAACTGAAAATCTGCAGATACAGGATAGAATCTGCCCATTTTTCTGATAGAACAAGCAATATCAAAGGTTTGGCTATGGTAGCTAACATACAGCAGGCGAAAAAAATAAGAAGTGAAGAAGACTTGATGTATTTACGATAGACACTGACAATGTGCTCTTTTTCTTTCTGGATTTTGGCAAGGACAGGAAACGAGACAGTCTGAAGGACACCATTGATGTTTGTCACTGGAAACTGTGCCAGATGAACTCCGCGGTTGTAGAAGCCGAGGTCTTTTGAAGAAAAGAATTTCCCGATGACGAATGTGTTCAGATGACCGTACAGTGATTCTATAAAACCGGCTGCGAGCAGTTTGCTGCCGTATGAGAACATCTCGTGGAACGATGCCCATGAGTACATCCACTTGGGAAACCAATGGCAATAGTTCCATACAAACACAAGATTGATCAATGTCCCCAGCAACGACTGGATTACCAATGACCACACTCCACATCCGGCAAAAGCGCAGGCAACACCGACGATGCCAGAAACCAGCGATGAAAGCAGCCCTCTCTGGGCGATGGCCTTGAAATTGACATCGCGTTTAAGCTTGGCCATCTGCACGGTCA
>JAEEGL014481606.1_pt1 | contig 13364 bp, 14 predicted proteins | sample 9134231 | NCBI WGS metagenome assembly JAEEGL01 (sample SAMN16246548, study PRJNA631951) | gut metagenome | biome: gut microbiome; feature: rumen; material: fiber-attached | host: Bos | place: Iran: Karaj | collected 2018-10 | reverse complement strand
TTTATCATATTACGAATTCCGGCAGCTGTTCATGGTGTGAATTTGCAAGATACATTTTTGAGGTAGCTGGAAAGGATGTTGAGGTCATGCCTGTTACTGCTGCTGAGTTTGCACGCCCTGCTCCAAGGCCACATTATTCGGTATTAGAAAATAGGAATTGGATTGAAAAAGGCTTCGAACCGTTGAGAAGCTATAAAGAAGCTATTAAAGAATACATTGGGTTGATAAAATGAACAAGAAGATAACACTTTTATTGGCTATTTTCCTCACATTGTTTTTGGTGGGTTCTGTCAGCGCAGGATTTTTTGACTTTCTGAAGTTCGGTGACGATTCTGCATCTTCAGACGTTCAGGTTGTTGAGGACGGCCAGTACTGCACTCCAAATGAAGTGGCAGCATATATTAAGGAATTCCACAAGCTTCCAAGCAATTACATTACCAAAAGCGAAGCCAGGGATTTGGGATGGCAAGGCGGACCTCTTAAGAAATATGCTCCCGGAAAAAGCATAGGCGGAGATGTATTTACAAACAGGCAGCACATACTTCCCGATAGTAAGGATAAATATATAGAATGTGACATTAACGCAAACGGGACCAGTCGAGGGGCTGAAAGGATAGTTTACAATTCTGGTGATTTTAAGGTATATTATACCGATGACCATTACAATACATTTAAAGAGCTTTGATATTATGGAGCTGGATGGAAAACTAATTAAAAGAGAGGGGCATGACTACCTGAAGGAGGCGCTGAATTTTCCGGACTATTATGGGAAAAATCTTGATGCCTTATATGATTGCCTATGTGAAATTGGCGTTGAAACAGAAATTGTTCTGATAAACAGCGAAGAGGTTTCAAAGGATTTAATCGATACTTTTATTGATGCCAGCGCTGAAAATGAACTTTTAAGTTTTAAATATGATTAAAAATTAATATATTAATAAAAATTTGAGTGATGATTATGAAAGGTATTGTGCTAGCAGGAGGTTCAGGGACACGTCTTTATCCCATTACTAAAGCTGTTTCCAAACAGTTATTACCTTTATATGACAAGCCAATGATTTATTATCCTATTTCAATTCTAATGCTTGCTGGAATCAAGGAGATATTGATTATTTCCACTCCAAGAGACATATCAATGTATGAAGATCTGTTGGGTGACGGTTCAAGCTTAGGAATCAAGTTTGAATACGCAGTTCAGGAAAATCCAAACGGCCTTGCAGAAGCGTTCATTGTTGGCGAGGATTTCATTGGTGACGATAATGTCGCTTTGATATTGGGAGACAACATATTTCACGGTCACAGATTCAGCGAAATCCTGCAGAGGGCTACCAAATTAGAAAAAGGTGCAGTGATATTTGGATATTATACCAACAATCCTGAAGCCTTCGGGGTAGTCGAATTCGATGATGAATGGAATGTTCTCTCAATTGAGGAAAAGCCGGAAGTTCCAAAGTCAAATTATATAGTTCCAGGACTTTATTTCTATGACAATGATGTTATACAGATAGCCAAGAATGTTGAGCCATCCTCTAGAGGCGAAGTTGAAATCACTTCAGTCAACGAGGAATATCTCAAGCGAGGAGAGCTCAAGGTAGAGCTTCTCGGAAGGGGTATGGCTTGGCTTGATACAGGAACACATGACGGGCTTTTGGAAGCGGCGAATTTCATCGAAACCATACAGAAAAGGCAAGGATTGTATGTGGCATGTCTTGAGGAGATTGCATTTCTCAAAGGTTACATAACAAAAGAAACCTTATTGAACACAGCTAAGGAACTTGAAAAGACAGATTATGGACAATACTTATTTAAATTGGCTAACAGGCGATAAAATGGGAAAATTTGAATTTATTGAAACCGGGATCGAAGGCATGTTTATAGTGGAGCCTACAGTTTTTGAAGACAATCGCGGCTTTTTCATGGAAACCTTCAACGAAAGGGATTTCAAGGATGCAGGATATGATTTGAAGTTTGTGCAGGACAACCAGTCAAAATCCACAAAGGGAGTGTTGAGAGGGCTCCATTTTCAAATCAAATATCCTCAAGGAAAGCTGGTGAGGGTTACCAAAGGCAAGGTTTTTGACGTTGGTGTCGACTTGAGATCAGATAGTGATACCTATGGAAAATGGTTTGGAGCCGTCCTGTCCGATGAAAATAAAAGGCAGCTCTACATTCCACCTAAATTCGCCCACGGTTTTGTGGTATTGTCTGATGAAGCCGAATTTTTATACAAATGCACAGAATTCTACCACGGTGAGGATGAGGGTGGAATAATCTGGAACGATGAAGACATTGGCGTGGAATGGCCATTGGACGATATCGATGAGGTAATCTTATCTGAAAAGGATAAGCTGTGGCCTAGTTTTAAAGAATCTCAAATTAGCTATTAGTGATATTATGACAAACATTTTGGTAACTGGAGGAGCAGGATTCATAGGCAGCAATTTTGTCAGGTATATGGTCAACAGATACCCTGAATATGACATTATCAACTTGGATGCCCTAACCTATTGCGGCAATCTTGAAAACCTAAAGGACATTGAAAATAATGATAACTACTCATTTGTTAAAGGGGACATTAGAGACAAATCCGTTGTCGACGATTTGGTTGAAAAATCAGATTACGTCATCAATTTTGCAGCCGAAAGTCACGTTGACAGAAGCATAGATGACCCTGAAATATTCATAAAATCAAACGTATTGGGAACACAGGTCCTTTTGAACGCGGCAAAGGAATTCGGAGTTGAAAAATACATTCAGATTTCCACAGACGAGGTTTATGGTTCACTGGGCGAAACAGGTTATTTCACAGAAGATTCCCCATTACAGCCCAACAGCCCTTACTCCGCTTCAAAGGCTGGGGGAGACTTGATTACAAGAGCGTATTATGAAACCTTTGATTTGCCGATCAACATTACACGCTGCTCAAATAATTACGGTCCTTATCAGTTCCCTGAAAAGTTGATTCCGCTGATGATTTCAAATGCACTTGAAAATAAAAAATTGCCTGTTTACGGTGACGGCAAGAACATCAGGGACTGGCTTCACGTACACGACCACTGCGTTGCAATCGACCTGGTTTTGCATGAAGGAAAGATTGGTGAAGTCTACAATATTGGTGGAAACAATGAAAAACAAAACATTGACATCGTTAAATTGATATTGAAAGAGCTTGGAAAGGATGAATCCTTAATTGAGTTTGTTACTGACAGGTTAGGTCATGACAGGCGCTATGCCATCGATTCAACTAAAATCCAAAATGAATTGGGTTGGAAGCCAAGCTATACATTTGAGAGCGGTATCAAGGAAACAATCCAATGGTATTTGGACAATATTGATTGGGTAAGCCAAATCAAAAGTGGACAGTATCAGGAATATTATGAGAAAATGTATTCAAATAAATAATACACTTGAAACTATTCTCTCGTTTTTTTCAATTTTCATTATTTTTTAAAATTAGGATAATTTTATATATTTTATTGATTAATCTTAATTTGTATAAATTAGAAATTTATTTTTCTAGTTATTAGGGAAATGGTGATTGGATGTTGGAACAATTTTTACCTTTTGCAGGGCTGATTATCTTTGGAAACATTGAAAACTTGGTCTTGTCTTCACAAGGAGTTGTAGCTGGTGTAAATCCGTTGAAATTAGCTATTGCTAGTCTAATTTGTGTAGCTTCATGGTTAATTATTGGAACTTTCGGAACCCAACTTTTGATTCAGTATGTTGATTTTATTGATTTCATTGGTGGGTTTGCAATATTTGTTCTAGGACTTCAAGCTATGTACGAATCTGTTTTCCATAATTAGGGATGATTAAATATGCTTGATGATATAAAACCGTTTATTATATTATTAGTTTTTGGTAACATCGAAAACTTGATTTTGGCAGCACAGGGTGTAGCGGCGGCTGTTGATCCCCTCGGTCTTGCGCTTATAAGTTTATGTGCGGCTTCTTGCTGGTTACTCATCGGTACTTTTGGAACCAGGTTTGCATTGAAATATGCAAAATATATCAACTTCGTTGGCGGTCTTGCAATATTCATTTTAGGTATTCAAGCAATGTTAGAATCCATTCCAGGAATATTATCCTTTTTCCACTAAATAATTTAGTTTAGTTGATTTCTATGAAATATTTGAAACATAAACTTTATGGAAGTTTATTCAATCTATTTAAGATTTTTCCCGTTTCTGAAAATCGAATATCCTTCATAATAGATTCGAACGAATCATTTAAGGGCAATCTGGACTATATCAAAAAGGAGTTCGAAAGAAGGGGAAATTTTGAATTTAACTTTTTTTACAAGGATAAACTATCACTAGGCAGCTTTAAGAAATTGGCCACTTCCCAATATGTATTTTTAAATGATAATTTTTTCCCGATGGCTTTTATGAGTTTTAAAAATCAAGCAAAAGTGGTTCAGCTATGGCATGCTCCGGGTGCTTCCAAAAAGTTCGGCGGATCTGTTGCAAGTCCGGACGAACTTGAAATGCTTTCAAAAATCAGCGACAATACAGATTATCTAATCACTTCCTCTCAAAGAATTGAAGATTATTATGCAGAGGCCTTTCAGATAGACAAATCAAAAATCAAGGCTTTGGGATTGCCGAGGCTGGATTATTATTTCGAAAATCATGATCTTGATAAAATAAAATCCGAATTCTGTAAGAGATACGGATGCGATTCAAACAAAAAGATTATTCTCTACGCTCCGACATTCCGTGATGAAAGAAAGTACAACAATATCTTTGATTATCTTGACTTGAAGAGTTTCAATGAAATTTTGGGCAAGGAGTATGTTTTGGCCTTAAGGCTCCATCCGAAAATCAGGGATTTTTATGACGGCAATATTGAATCAAGCGAGGATTACGTTGATTGCAGCGATTATGAAAGCGAACAGGAGCTGATGATGATTAGTGATGTGTTAATTACTGACTATTCATCAATAATGATAGAGTTTGCAATCCTCAACAAGCCAATCCTATTTTTCGTATACGATTTGGAGAATTATCTGGCTACGGAAAGGGGATTCTATTATGATTTCAAAACAACCGTTCCCGGCAAATTGGTTTATACCTCAGAAGAACTGACAGATGCAATCAAAAACAAGGATTTCGATAAGGACAGATTATCAAGTTTCACAAAGACACAGTTTGATGAAATAGACGGTCAATCATCTAAAAGGGTAGTCGATTTCCTTTTGAATCGAGGTAGGTAAAATGGATAATATTAAGGTCAGCGTTATAGTGCCTGTTTACAACAATTCACAATATATAGGCAACACAATCGATTCGATAATCAATCAGGATTTTGACTCATTTGAGATTATAGTCATCGATGACGGATCAACCGATAACAGCCTTAGAATTGTCAATGAAAAATTAGCGGTGGCAGATATTCCAAGCAAGGTCATCCATCAGGAAAATCAGGGTGTAAGCGCTGCAAGAAATAAGGGAATTGAAGTTTCAAGCGGCGAATATCTTGTATTTGTTGACGGCGACGACTATGTCCTGCCGAATCACCTGTCAGAATTGTACAATGGCAAAACAGATTTCAGTCTGGTTCAAATGGCTAAAAAGGAAGGGGAAAAGCTATCATCTCCTCACGTTTATTCACACAACATTATCCAAGCAAAGGAATTCATTGAAAAGGAATTGAAGATGGAAATCCCGTTCAACTTTGTCCAGCTAATGTACAAGTCAGACATCATTAAAGACAATTCCATTGAGTTTCCTTTGGAATTCATCTATGGTGAGGATACCTATTTTGCACTTAAGGCATTAAGCTATGGCGATGAGATAGCCATTTCAAACGAAGTGACCTATCATTATATCCAGCATCCCGAATCTGCAATAAGGACTTCCGAGCTTAAACGCTTCGACATAGTTAAGGCTTTTGAAAACCTGTCAGATTTCTATAAAAAGAAAGGATTGAACGATTTGTCAAATCTCATCATCACTTCCAGAATACCTAAAGCCATTTTCGGAAACATGAACTATTTCTTTTACAACGGCTATGACTTTAACGAGGTAATAAGCAAAATGAAGGAATTGGACTTGCTTGAAAAACTGTCAAAATATGAAGGGGACCGCAAATTCAAGCTCAAGATTAAGCTATTTTTATTAAATCCTAGAATATATTATATATTGTGGAGAAAATTTAAAAATTCAATTGATTAGTATGAAAGTTTCTGTTGTTACCCCAAATTATAATGGAGAAAGATTCCTGAAAGCGTTTTTCGATTCGTTAAATAATGATAGCGAATGCATCGGTGAAGTTATCATAGTCGACAATGGGTCTACTGACGGCAGCAAGGAATTCATTAAAGGCAGCTCCTTTAATTTTCCTGTTAATCTGATTGAAAATACTGAAAATCTGGGTTTTTCACCTGCAGTCAATCAGGGAATTGAAAATGCCAAATATGAATATGTCTTCTCTCTCAACAATGACACGGAAATCAGGGAAGGCTCCATAAAGGAGTTGGTCGAGCTGATTTCATCAGCCGATGACATATTTTCCGTTCAGGCGAAGATGCTTCAGTACAACAACAAGGACCTAATCGATGATGTGGGAGATGAATACAACCTCCTTGCATGGACCAAGAAGGTAGGCGAGAATCATAATTCCTCAGAATTTACAGAAGTCAGGGAGATTTTTTCAAGCTGTGCAGGAGCAGCAATGTATAAAAAGTCAGCCTTGGATGAAATAGGCTATTTCGATGACAATTTCTTTGCATATATGGAGGATGTCGATCTGGCCATCCGCTCAAGGATTCATGGATTCAGAAACTTGCTGTGCCCGCAGGCTGTTGTGTACCATATCGGAAGCGCAACAAGCGGAAGCAGATACAATGAATTCAAGGTCAGACTGGCCGCCAGAAACAACGTTTGGGTTGTTTATAAGAACCAGCCCATTCCAATGAAGATTGTTAATTTCATTTTCCTGTTTTTCGGCTTTCTGATAAAATACCTGTTCTTTGTCCGGAAAGGATTCGGACCGATATATTTATCCGGAATTAGGGAAGGTTTAAAAACAAGAAACAAAATCGATAAGGTCAAATTCGATTTCAAGAATACAAAAAATTATTTTAAAATTGAATACAGATTAATTATTAACACAATCAAATTTTTAAAAAAATAGCTAGTTGAGTCTTATGGATCTTTCAGTTGTAATCGTAAATTATCAGACCTTTGAGTTAACAAAAAACACCATTAACTCCATTTTTGAATATGACTATCCTTTTGAGCTGGAAGTCGTTGTAGTCGATAACGCATCCAGTGACGATAGCCTGTCCAGACTGCAGGATTACTTTGGAGACAGGGTCAGATTCATCGCTTCAGCTGAAAACAACGGTTTCGCGGCAGGAAACAATCAGGCCTTGAGGGTCGTGGAAGCAAGATATGTTCTTCTTTTGAACTCAGACACAATTGTTTGGGAAAACACCTTGGAGAGCATTTACGATTATATGGAAGATCACAAGGATGTCGGCGCATGCGGATGCAGGGTTCTTTTGGAAAATGGCGAACTGGATAAGGCATGCAAAAGAAGCTTTCCAAACGTCAAGAACTCATTTTTCAGGCTTTTCCATATTCCGACCAACAGTGCCGATGACAACTACAACCTGGACAACCTTCCAGACGATGAAATCTATGAAATCGACTGTTTGACCGGAGCGTTCATGTTCATGCGCAAGGAGGCCTTGGACACAGCAGGCCTTTTGGATGAGACATTTTTCATGTATGGCGAGGATATTGACCTGTGTTATAGGATAAAGAATTCCGGATGGAAGATAATCTATTACGGCGAATCCAAGATTACCCACCTTAAAGGTGCAAGCAGCAAAAAACAGAAATCCAAACTTATTTATGAGTTTTACCGTGCAATGTACATTTATTATAAAAAGCATCATGCTGAAGAATCTTCCTTTATTGTAAACATAGTTGTATACATTGGAATTGCTGTTTTATGCATTTTAAAGCTATTTTTAAATTTGTTTAAAAAGAAAGATTAAATAATGGATAACATCTAATATTATTATAATAAACTAGTTTTGGTAGTTGTTATGATAAGGGAAAATCAAAGGATATTAAATGTTTTGCTAGTCTTGCTTGATGTGCTGGTGATTAGCATTTCATTGATTTGTTCCTTTTGGCTGAGGTTTAAGACAACCTTATTTGGTCCGTTAGGAGGGCATTTAGGCTATCAAAGTTATCTCATTTTCCTATTATTAGCTGTCATTCCAGTTTATTTGATTTTATATTTTGCTTTTGGATTGTATAAGCCACGCAGAACCTATAAGAATATATTTTCAGAAGCAACTCAGATTATAAAGGTTAATATTGTGGCGTTTTTTGTATTGGTATCTATTTTATTCATTATTAACCAACCGGACTTTTCAAGAATCATGCTTTTCTTACTGGCCCTCATTTCAACATTCTTTGGAATCATTGAAAGGTTTGCCATCAGAAGCATTTTAATCAGGATGAGAATCAACAATAAGAACTTGAAGCATATTCTCATTGTTGGAGACAACGAATTGGCGTTTACATTTGCCAATAAAATCAAGGCAAACCCATATCTTGGTTTTTCAATCGGAGGAATATTGGGTAGGCCTGAGCATATTGGCGAAGAGATTCAGGGTTGTAAAATCACCGGTTCATTTAATGAGTTGGACAACCTTCTGGAAAACAATAGATTCGATCGGGTTGTTTTGGCGATTCCTTTAAAATACTATTATAAAATCAACGAGTTAGTAGAAAGCTGCGAAAAGGTAGGAATCAAGGCGGAAATCATTCCGGATTATATCAGGTATTTCCCGGCTCAGCCGTCTGTAGACATGATTGAAGACATTCCTATCATTAACATTAGGTACGTTCCATTGGATGACGGTTTCAATAAATTTTTAAAGGCCCTTTCAGATTATGCGATTGCAATAATAGCCATTGTAATCACTTCCCCAATCATGATTGTTACCGCAATAGCCATCAAGTTGACATCACGCGGTCCAATTATATTCAAGCAGGAAAGAATAGGATACAACAGCAAGCCGTTCATGATGTATAAGTTCAGAAGTATGAGGGTTCAAAATCCGAACGAGGAAAAATCAGAATGGACTACAAGGGATGATCCAAGGAAAACCAAAGTCGGGGAGTTCATCAGAAAAACCAGTATCGACGAGCTGCCTCAATTCTTCAATGTTTTGAAAGGGGACATGAGTGTTGTCGGTCCAAGGCCTGAAAGACCATTTTTTGTTGAGCAGTTCAAGGAATCTATTCCAAAATATATGGTAAAGCATCAAGTCAAGCCGGGCTTAACTGGTTGGGCTCAAATTCATGGCTGTCGTGGAGACACTTCAATCAAAAAACGTATAGAATATGACATTGAATATGTAGAAAATTGGCACATGGGTCTGGATTTAGGTATAATGATCAAAACAGTGCTTAAAAAGAATCCTAACGCATATTGATTTTTTTTCACATTTTCATTTTTACGCATTTAAACAATATTTATAAAATATTTTTTAGTAATATTTTCACGGCGATTACTTTTCAAATGCTCTGTCTCTAATAGTTTATATACATTCTAAATTAAAATTATAATTAACTTTTCTATGAGGGGTTTGGTATGCAAGATGAAATTTTAGAATTATACGAAAAAATTAATGATCAGCTTTCACAGGAAGAGTTTTTAGCAGAAATGGAAGAAGTCCGCGAAAGCTTTGGCTTGGACTTTGTAAATGAAGTTGACTGTGCTCGTGAAGTTTTAAAGAACCACGGCATTGAGATTCCATTTGAAGTTTCTCAAGAAAAAACAGAATCCGGTGAAAGCACAGAAGAAGTACCTTTTGAAGTTTCATTCGAAAGCGATGAAGAAAATGTTGAAACTTCAACTGAAGAAGCTGACGAATCATCAATCGAAACTGATGAAATGAGTGATGAAGTTCTAGAAAGATACAATAAAGTTAAAGATAAAGTTTCCAAAGAAGACTTTTTAGCTAGAATGAACGAATTCAAGAAAGAAAATGAAGGCATTTCATTTATGGGTGACGTTACATTTGCAGACATGGTTGTCGGCGAATTAATCGATGAAGAGGTTGAAGTCGTTTCCGAAAAACCTGAATTTTCCAATGATACCATTTCCAGTCTTGAAGATGGAAGCAGGGATGTTACAATTTCCGGAAGGGTAATATCAATATCCAATCCTAGATCCTTTAAAACACGTAAAGGAGGCAAAGGGGAAGTATGCAATGTTGAGTTGCAGGACAACACCGGAAAAATGAGAACCGTATTCTGGACTCAAAACATGCCTCTTTTGAAAAAATTCAGTGAAGGGGATGTAATTCAAATCAAAAACGTAGATATCAAGGAAGGATATTCCGGACTTGAAGCTAACTTAAGGCCAAGATCAGCAATCGTTAAATTGGAGGAAGACCCTTCAAAATTCCCGGTTTATGAGGAAGTTATTACCAACATAGCTGACATTGAACCTGATACTCAAGTAAACGTCATTGCAAGAATCGTCAGAATTCCAGCAGTCAGAAGCTATGAGAAAAACGGCAAGGAAGGTAAAGTAGCATCCCTTGAATTGCAGGATGCAACCGGCAAAATCTCATACACATTATGGAACAGAAATGTTGAATTGATTGAAAACTTGAAATTGGAAGATGGAGATACAGTCAAGATTCTAGCTGCACAGTCCCGTGAAAGAACCAACAGGGACGGAATATCAGAAATTTCACTATCCCATTGGGACGGCAGAATAATTAAAGGGGAATATGATGTTCCTGAAATTGAACAGGAATTCATTCCAATCGGGGATTTGACAGAGCAAACCGATGTTGCAATTAAAGGTGTCGTAGTCAGACTCCAGGATATTAAAAAGTTCATCAGAAAATCAGACAACACCGAAGGCAAATTAAGGAACTTTGATGTTGGAGATTCATCCGGATCTATAAGAGTTACACTTTGGGGCGATAGCACTGATTTAGCGATAAATAAAGGAGACATTGTTAAGGTTATCGGCGGCGATGTTCGTTATGACGAATTTACTCAAACCGGATACTCAATGAACACAAATTTCAATACTCAAATCTCTATCAATCCTGAAAATCTAACAATTGAAGAACTGGATGAGTTCAATGAAATCAGAGAACAGTTAAGACCAACCCCTATTGGAAGAATTAGAGAGATTGAGGAAGACGGCACTGAAATAGATATTATTGGAAGATTCATTGCAGTCAATGATGTCAATGAGTTCCAAAGGGATGATGGCACTGTAGGCATTGTCAAATCTGCAACTTTCGCTGACGAATCCGGAAAAGTTCAATTGTCATTATGGAATGAACGCGCTCAGGAAAATTATAATGTTGGTGACGCATACCAAATTGAAAACGCTAGAACCAGACTAGGATACTATGATGTTGACTTAAACATAGGTGGCGGTTCCAGACTCATTAAATTATCAGAAGAACAGGCATCTGCATTGTTCATACCTGAATTATCAACATTAGAAAAAGCGCTTTATGATTATAAGAAAATTTCTGAAGCTGAAGAGGATGAACAAGACATCATCCTCATCGGTAGAGTCATTGAATTAAATGATTTACGTGAATTCGAAAGGGACAATGGAGACAAAGGCTTCGTTAGGCACATTGAAATTGCCGATGATACAGGAACCATTAAAGTTGTTTTATGGAATGATGAGGCTAAAATGGATCTTGAAATGGGCATGCCGCTTAAGCTACAGAATCCACGCATTTCCTTAGATATGGACAATCGTTTAGAAGCCAGTGTTGGCAGAACTACCACAATCTTGGAGCCTAGCGAAAAAGAATTGGAAAAATTGCCAACATATGAAGAATTGAAAGAAGCTATTTACGTTCCAAAAACTATCGAATCCTTATTGGAGGATGACACCAATGTTACCGTAACAGGAGTCATCAAAGAAGTTTATTCCGATAGAGTCTTACGTAAAAAATGTCCTCACTGCAGAAGCAATATAGAAGAGTCAATTGATGAATATGTCTGTGATAACTGCGGACATACATTTGATGAGCCTTATTATCTCTTCATGATTCCAACCAGAATCGAAGACGATACCGGTGAGATTCAAGCTACCTTCTTTGATAAGTTAGCCGAAGAACTCGTCGGCATGAAAAAAGAAGAAGTCATAAGTCTCATTGAAGACGGTTATGGAATTGAAGACAAACTTCAAGACTTACAAAATCTAACCGTTGAAATTATTGCTAATGTAAGCTTTGACGATTATAACGAAGAAAGTAGGTTAAATCCTAAGAAAATTTTATCAAAATATTATTAAATGAATTAAAGGAATGGTTGTTATGGTAGAACTAGGTGATTTACCAGGTGTTGGTGAAAAAACAGCAGAAAAATTAAAAGACGCAGGTTTCGCTGATATGATGAGATTGGCTACTGCTACTCCTAAAGAATTGTCTGTTAAAGCAGAAATCGGTGAAGGAGTTGCTGAAAAAGTTATTGAAGCAGCCCGTAGAGCTGAAAACATTACTTTTGAAACCGCATTAGAAGTAGATGAAAGAAGAAAAGACGTTGGTCACATTACAGTCGGAAGTCAAGAATTCAATGATTTAATCGGCGGCGGAATTGAAACTCAATCCATCACTGAAGTATTCGGTGAATTCGGATCAGGTAAAAGTCAAATTTCTCATGAATTAGCTGTTACTGTTCAATTACCTAAAGAGCTTGGCGGTCTTGAAGGCGAATGCGTATTTGTTGACACTGAAAACACTTTCCGTCCGGAAAGGGTTAGGCAAATCGCAGAAGGATTCGGATTAGATACTGATGAGGTATTAGGAAGAATTCATGTTGCACGTGCTTTCAACTCAGCTCACCAAATTTTAATGGTTGATAAGATTAATGAATTAATTCAAAGCGGTGTCAATGTTAAATTGGTCATTGTCGATTCCTTAATGGCTCACTTCAGAGCAGAATATGTTGGAAGGGAATCCTTGGCTGTTAGACAGCAAAAGCTAAACCAACATTTACATTCACTTCAACAAATTGCTAATACCTACAATGTTGCTATTTTCTTAACAAACCAAGTACAGGCAAAACCTGATTCATTCTTCGGAAGTCCTACTAAAGCTATCGGAGGACACGTTTTAGGACACGCTTCTACTTACAGAATCTGGCTCAAAAAAGGATTGGCAGGTAAAAGAATTGCTCGTTTAGTCGACAGCCCTCATTTGCCTGAAGGTGAATGCGTATTTAAAATTACTAGCGAAGGTATCGTTAGCTAATTTTATTTTTTCTTTTTTTTTATTTATCATTAATTTTTTATAGAATATCGTTTAATTATTATTTATGAACGAAATTGAAGTTACTATT
>JAEEGL014041109.1_pt1 | contig 13364 bp, 14 predicted proteins | sample 9134231 | NCBI WGS metagenome assembly JAEEGL01 (sample SAMN16246548, study PRJNA631951) | gut metagenome | biome: gut microbiome; feature: rumen; material: fiber-attached | host: Bos | place: Iran: Karaj | collected 2018-10 | reverse complement strand
CGGGGGCTCCGTCAAGATAATCAACCGAAAGACCGGAATCATCTGCTATGCAGGGATATCCGCTCTCTCTGCATCCGCTCTCGGCTTTGATATATGCGTTCTCTTCGAATGTTGTGCCTGTTTCCTCGGCATCGGTAAGCTCTATGCCGAGATCCTCGGCAAGGTGAACTTTTATGCCGAGAGGGGAGAGAATCCTCTGAAGCTCATCGCGCTTTTTTAAATTGTGGGTTGCGAGTATATAATCCATAATCAGTCTTCTTCGTCTTTAGTTTTTTCCGAGAAAAGGCTCTCCGCGAAATCTTTGGGATTAAAGGCTCTCATATCGTCTATTCCCTCGCCGACTCCTATGAATTTAACGGGAACCTTGAGGTCGTTTTTAATGGCAAGCACGACTCCGCCTTTTGCGGTGCCGTCAAGCTTGGTGAGGATAATGCCGGTGATTTCGGCGGCCTCCATGAATTCTTTTGCCTGCTGGATTGCGTTCTGACCGGTTGTCGCGTCAAGAACGAGGAGAATCTCACGGTCGGCATAGGGGAGCTGTCTGTCCATAATCCGGTAGATTTTGCTCAGCTCTTCCATAAGGTTTTTCTTATTGTGAAGTCTGCCTGCCGTGTCGCAGATAATTATGTCGGCGTTCCTTGCCTTGCCCGCCTCGATGGTGTCATAGACTACCGCCGCGGGGTCGGCGCCCTCTTTATGCTTGACTATATCAACGCCGGCTCTGTCCGCCCAGATTTCAAGCTGGTCTATCGCGGCAGCCCTGAAGGTGTCGGCAGCGCCGAGGATAACCTTTTTGCCCTCGGATTTGAACATGGCCGCGAGTTTGCCTATGGAAGTGGTCTTTCCGACTCCGTTGACTCCTATTACGAGAATAACGGAGGGGATTGTTATCATATCGACTTCTTCTCCGCCGGAGAGGATGTCTGAAACAATGTTTTCTATTTCCTTTTGAACATCTTTGGCTTTGTGGAGATTTTTTTTGAAAACGGCATCTCTCAGGCGCGAGACAATCTCTTCCGCGGTTGTGATGCCGACATCTGCCATGATAAGAATCTCTTCAAGGTCGTCATAAAACTCGTCGTCAATCTCATTTTTGCCGTAGAGAGCCGAGTTTATGGCTCCAGACATATTGTCGCGTGTTTTTTTGAGACCTTTGTTGAGCTTGTTGAAAAATCCCATTAATCAGTGCTCCTTGGCGTTTTTGATGATGTTTTCAAGATTCCTGCGCAGAGCCGGATCCTTGTCAACCATTGCCCCCATTTTATTGATGGCGTAATGGATTGTTGTCCTGTCTTTGCCTCCGAAGAATTCACAGATTTCCTGCTGGGTGAGCTCTGTGCTCTCTCTTATGGCAAATATGGCAATCTGCCTTGCTCTGGCGGTTTTGTTGTCTTTCTTCCTTGAAATAATATCCTGAACGGGAAGGCCGAAAGTTCTTGCCGTTTCGGCGATAATCTTGTTGACAAGCTCGTTCACCGGAACTCCCTCGCTCGCAAGATCCCTGATGGCATTCTGCGCCATGGCGATATTTATCGAGGTGCCCTCGAGATTGACGAGAGCGTGGATCTTTTTGACTGTACCCTCAAGCTGACGGATATTTGTCTTTACCTTTTCGGCAATGAATTCCGCCACATCCTGCGGAAGATTAAGGCCGAGATCCGACGCCTTGCGCTGGATTATCGCGAGACGTGTCTCGAAATCGGGCGGCTGAATATCCGCTATGAGGCCCTGCTCGATACGTGTCGAAATCCTGTCTTCAAGCTGGGGAATATTCTTTGCCGGTGTATCGGAGATAAGAACAATCTGCCTGTTATCCGCCATCAGTGTATTGATGGTGTGGAAAAACTCTTCCTGAGTGGAGGGCTTGCCCGCTATGAACTGAATATCGTCAACGAGCATAATGTCGCAGTTGCGCAGTTTGTCGTGAACCACATTCATTGTGCTGTTGCGGATTCCGTCAACTATCAGGTTGACAAGGTCCTCGCCTCTGGTGAAAATGATATTTTTATCCGGATCCTTCTCAAGGATGGCGTTCTTAATAGCGCAGAGAAGATGGGTTTTGCCGAGACCCGAAGAGCCCCAGATGAAAAGAGGATTATACTGCGTCCCGGGCTTGTCGGCAACCGCCTTGGCCGCGTTGTAAGCAAAGCGGTTTGACGAGCCGACGACGAATGTCTCAAATGTGTTTAGATCGGGCGAATCGGAGGCTTTTTCGACAGTTTCGTTCTGTGATGCGGCAGGCACGATATTCTCGGGGTCTGTCATAACGATATTCACATCGAATCCCAGCACCGCTCTGAATGCTGCGGAAAGCTCTTCGCCGAATTTCTTTTCTATAGTCTTCTTTTTGAATTCGCTTACAGCGAGTTCAACAGTTTCGCCGTCGAAACTGATAATCTCAATATTGTCAAACCATATGTCGTAAATAACCTCATTCAGAGTTCTCCTGAGCTCCTTGCATACGAGGTTCCACATCTCTTTGAGTGATTCCATAATTCAGCTCCCGTAAGTTATTGCGAGGTAATGCGCCTTAAAAAAGAGTACACTTAACCATTATTAAGAGGATTTTAGCACAAAACAGGGTGAATTTCAAGGGTTCGGAAAAATATTTTTGTCAGGAAGAAAAAAACAGTTGACTTTTATATGTGTTTTATATTATAATCTATACTCCGAGGGTATGGGCTTATTGCGCCCGTTTCCCGGCTAATAGAAATTGAGCCTTACATATTAGGGGTAAATAATATGTCCGGTTTGATAAAGGGAATATTTCCCCACACTCAACTTGAATGGAGGGACACTTGATGTTCAGAACTTATCAGCCCAAAAAGCGTCATCGCAAAAAGGAGCACGGATTCCGCAAGAGAATGGCAGACAGAAACGGCCGCAAGGTTCTTGCCCGCCGCAGAGCAAAAGGCAGAAAGCGCCTGAGCTACTGATTGACAGACTGAAATGTCACGTTGTGATACTTTGAAACTCAATACCGAGTTTCACCGCGTTTATGCCAGAGGCAAAAGCATCCCCTCGCAGGCGGTAGTAACCTATGCCCTCAGGAGCAGGGTAAGGGGCTCCGGATGCAGAGTCGGGATCACCACATCAAAAAAGATAGGCAACGCGGTGGAGAGAAACAGATGCCGCAGGATTATAATGGCAGCTTTCAGTTCACTGTCAGCTGAGCTCAGCGGCGACTGGGATCTGGTACTGGTTGCAAGGCACAAGACAAAATACTTAAAGGCTCCCGATATAGAGAAAGCGCTCAGACAGCAGTTTACGGCGCTGGGAGTAATAAAGACGACCTGAAAAAAAGGGGGAGAGGCAGATGAAATCTTTTCTGCTTTCTTTAATTCGCTTTTATCAGAAGCATATTTCTCCGCTTTTACCCCCGATGTGCAGGTATTACCCTACCTGTTCCAACTATGCCGTGGAGGCAATACGTGTGCACGGGGCTTTCAAAGGCACACTGCTCGCCGTGTTACGGCTCATGAGATGTAATATTCTCTTTCCCGGCGGATACGATCCCGTACCGCCCAAGAAACACAGACACTCGGAGGAAAACAAATGATCGGGCTCTATAAGATATTAGGCGTTCCGTTCGGCTTTCTGCTCAGGATAATCTATGAGACAATCGGTTTCCAGAATTATGCCGTGTCAATAGTAATCCTTACAGTGGTTGCCCGGCTTATAATGATACCTTCCACCATCCATCAGCAAAAGGGGATGGCGAAGACTCAGCGTATCCAGTCAAAGATCCGCAAGATTCAGGAAAAATATGCCGGAGACCAGCGCAAAATTCAGGAGGAAACACAGGCCCTCTATCAGCGTGAGGGTTATAACCCCATGAATGCCGGATGCGCGCCCATGCTTGTTCAGTTCGTTTTGCTTTTCGGTCTTATAGGCGCCATTTACTATCCGCTGAGCAACTTCCTCACAGGCATCACCGATGCAGAGATTGCAGCTCTCACCGCAAAGGCCGCGGCTTTCAGACCCGCGAGCATGTCAAAGAGCGTTATTATGGATGAGCTGCTTGTTATACAGCATATCGGAGAAATTGTTGAAAAAGGTATTGAAGGTGTTTCTCAGGGAGCAATAGAAAAAATCAAGAGTGTCAATTTCTCATTTTTCGGTCTGTTTGATTTGGGAGACATACCCAAAGATACCAAGGGCTTTGCACCCATCTGGTGCATACCTGTATTATCCGTTATTTCGACCCTTGCGTCATCTATCTACTCTTACATTAAACAGAAGCAGACCCAATCCAATGCCGCGGCAGCGAAATCAATGGGATGCATGACCATAGGAATGGCTGCATTCTCCCTCTACTTCGTCATCAACTATCCTGCCGGCATAGGTATCTACTGGATTGCATCAGGTATAGTCGGCCTGATAATCAACGTTATTGTCGGAAATATGTACAGCCCCAAAAAGATGATAGCCAAAATTATGATTGATGAGACGGTTGAACGCCGCTCAAAAGAAAACAACATCAAGTTTGCGGCGAACGCAAACAATGAAAAGTAACTCAGGTGGTGAAATCCTTGATTAAAGAATCAATCGGCAGGGGAGCGACCCTTGAAGAAGCAAAAGCATCCGCACTCTCGGGGCTCAATGCGCCGGAGGGCACAGATGTCAAATATGAAGTGGTTACCCAGGGTAAAGCGAAGCTCTTAGGTCTTTTCGGAGGATCTGACTATGAAGTGAGAGCTTCTTACGAGTTTGAAGACGATAAATTCGCGGGAGCGAAGGAATATATCAACACAATGCTTGTCAGCCTCGGCGTGAATGACGCCTCAATTGATGTCAGAGTGGAAAACGGCGAGGATGTACGCATCGAGATTAACTGCAATGATGATTACGGCTCGGTAATCGGCAGAAGAGGCGAGACACTTGATGCCATTCAGTATCTTGCACGCCTTTATATAAGCAGAAACAATGAAGATTATAAGCATGTTTCCATAAATATAGGCAACTATCGCGAAAAGAGAGAGGCAACTCTCAGAGCGCTCGCAAAGAAGAATGCCGCAAAGGTAAGAAAATACGGCAGAAATGTTGTGCTTGAGCCGATGAATCCCTATGAGCGCCGCATTATCCACACAACCATACAGGAGGTTGAGGGCGTTACCTCACACTCCGTAGGCAGCGAGGATGACCGTAAAGTAGTTATAACGCTTGAAGACGGCGTGAAGCCGACAAACGGCGGCGGAAACTACGGCGGCGGAAACTACGGCGGCAGAGGCAGAGGCGGTTACAACAAGGGCGGCTATAACAAAAACAGAGGCAGAGGAAACGGCGGCAGACAGAGCGAAAAGCCTGCGGCGCCGTCAAGAGAGCCGAGAAGCGATACAGCCGGTACCCTTTACGGAAAGATAGAAGTTAATAAAGAATAAAATATTAGGGGCTGTCGCAAATGCAGATTTTGCGACAGCCCCGTGGCTTGGCAGGGCTCAGCAGTTAAGATGAAAACGGCGGATTTTTGGACGCAGACAGTACACCGGTACGGCAAGGACAAAAAGCCGACGAAAACAGACAAATACAATCAAAAAACCTTTTATACTGAAAAAATGATAAAAGAAAACGGCTTGCAGGAATCAAATAAATCCCTGTAAGCCGTTATTAAATTATGTCTGTTTGTTTTTCGCTTAAATGCTAAGCCCTTAAGATCAGTTATTAACTCCGTTGAATCCATTCTGCTCCTGGAAAGCCGCAATTTTTTCAATAACACCGAGCACGATCTCAAATCCGAGGCCGACTGTTTCGGGCTCAAATCTGTCTGCCGTGTCGCGGAATGTATGATAGTAATAGGTGAGCATGGGATTCTGAGCGGCAAAAGTAACGGATTTGATTCCGGCTCTTGTCATCGGGGTGCTGTCGCAGCCGCCGACGGGGTTGTGGATACAGCCGTTTGTCTTGCTCTCAATGCCGAGCTCGGTAAATGTATCCTTGAACATCTGCTCAAGATCCTTATCGAATCTGCACATCTGCCAGTCATCTTTGATGACGACTTCGAAATAATCTTTATCGGCAACGGAGTCGATGTTGATATTCCACGCATTTTTGAGAAGGTCGTCGTTTTTATGCTCTTTTGCAAAAGCCATTGAGCCTCTGAGGCCGACCTCTTCCGAGCCGCAGTTAAGGTCGATTATTCTGCAGTTTTTCGGCATCTTGTCGGGATTCTCTTTGAAGTATCTGGCTACCTCATAGCTGAGGGCGATGCCTGTCGCGTTATCCATTGCTCCTCTTGAAGCGTTTTCTTCGTTGGGGTCGTTCCAGGCAATGATGAAAAATGAGCCGAGAGCGGTGATAAAGGGAACAATGGCCATGGCGAGCTCGAATTTGTGGAAGAAATCGGTAAGATAAACCATGATTGCCCACTGAAGTCTCATTTCAAGAGCGCAGAAATAGATGAGCGCCATGAAAACGGAGATAAGGCACATGCCTATTACGCAGACCGCGCCGAATCCGACCTTGCCGTAAGTGGCGATGAGTGCGGCGATGGGTTTATCTTTTTTCCAGTAGCCGCTTTCGGAGTGTCTCCAGTTCCAGCTTGTATCGGTGTGACCGGAAAGGATTATGGTATAATCATAGTTTCCGTCTTCGGGAACGATTTCGCCGTATGTATTCTGAGAAATCTTTTGCTTGAAAAACTTATCAAACCAGGTGCGGTAAAAGAAACAGGAAGCTACCAGCCAGAAGAGCATAAGAATTCCGAGAGCCGCCATAAGATACCACACGGAAGGAATCGAGTGAGCGAGAAACGCCCCGATACTGAGTATAAGCCCGGTATATCCCGCGTAGGGCAGACCGCCTATGCCCGCTCTGGGCGCTACGGCGAACTCTTCTTTTACGGGTTTGATACCGATTGCTTCAAGCTTTTCCGCCATGTAGGTGTGAAATTTTCTCTCGTTCTCGGTGCCCGGAAGGCGGGAGCCGATGTTTTCGGAAGCGTGAACGACTATATCATACGCTTCATCCTGATATTTTTTATATTCGTCTGACATATTTCCCCTCCTTATAATGATAATTTATTTTATATCAATTCACACTCAATTACAAGATGTTTTGTCAATATTTTTGATGAGTGTCCGGATACACTCATAAATGAAAGGCACGCGGCTTTAAAACCGCGTGCCGTCAATGTTATCTGCCGTAATATCTCAGCGGAAGCTCAAGACCGTTTCTGTCAAGGAGCTCCGCATCCTGCAGTATTTCACCGGCCTTTCCCTGACAAACCAGCTCGCCGTTATTGAGAATCATGACTTTTTCACAGGTGTCGAGGATGAAATCGAGGTCGTGTGAAGCGATAAGTTTTGTCTTGTTTATTGAATTCAGTATATTTATGATTTTTCTTCTGTTTTTCGGGTCAAGTGATGCGCTCGGCTCGTCAAGCAGCAGGATTTCCGGCTCCGCCGTCATTACCGTAGCGACAGCCGCAAGCTTTTTTTCGCCGCCCGAGAGCTTATGGTTGTATTTGTCGATAAGGTAACCGGCGCCGAGCGATTCAAGCGTTTCTTTTGCGGCTTTTTCCGCTTCTGCCCTGCTTTTGCCGTAGTTGACCGGAGCAAAAACCATATCATCGAGCACTGTCGGCATAAACATCTGATTATCGGAATCCTGCAGCAGATACCCGGCGGTTTTGCGTATCAAAGGCAGATTCTTTTTGTTAACCTGAGATCCGCCGATTAAAACGGTGCCTTCAAAGTTCAGAAGGCCTAGGGCGGTCTTGAGCAGCGTGCTTTTTCCCGCGCCGTTTGCTCCGACAATGCCGGTGCTTTCTCCCGCTGCGACCGAGAATGATATATTGCGCAGTATGTTTTCTCCGCCGGGGTATCCGGCGCTCACATTTCTGAATTCTATCATAACAACCTCAATGCAGTATAAGATTTCCAATAAGTGACGGTATGCTCCATATTCTCGCCGATATTATAAGAGCGGAGACCGTAACGGCGATTAACGGCGAAAAAGGCGAGAACTTTTTCCCCGAGCCGAAGGTGAATTCTCCGTCAAATCCGCGAAGAAGCATGCATTCATAGATTTCCTGCGATTTATCCGAGCTTCTGAGTATCAGCTGACCGAGGAATGAGCCCCACGCGGGGAAGCGGATTCCCTTTTGCCCGGGAGCTCTGAGCGAATACGCCTGAGACATCACGCTCACTTCACCGAGCATTACTGTTATATATCTGAATGTCAGCATAAGAAGCGAAACAAGGATTTTGGGGAAGTGAAGCCGGCGGAGCGCGAGACATATCTCCTCAACAGGGGTTGAAGCAATAAGAAGGAATGTGGCGAGAAGCGAGAAGATGCCTTTCATTATCATTGTAAGCATTGAAATGACTCCGCCTGTTATGCCGATATTTCCCGCATGCATTATCACGGTTTTATCAAAAAACGGGTTGAAGATACCTGCGGCGCACACGAGAGGCAGGATGAATCTGAGCTTGTGAATTCCCGCAGTAACGGGTATATACCCGAACTGATACCCGATAACAGGGAAAAGAATCATGAATGAAAGAGAAAAAATATCATATTTCCCGAATGAAACGGTAACGAAAATATAGAGAACGGTCAAAAAAAGCTTTGAAAGAGGAGACAGACGGCGATAAGGCGAGCTTATTTTCTGAAGCTCGCCTATTGCGTTTATTTCTCTTTTTGCTTTTTCCGTGTTATTCATTTACTTTTTTTGAGTTTTTCTTCCTGAAAAATCTCCCTGCGAAACAGACGGCGGCTGCGCAGACAGCGACCATCAGACTGCCGAGGATACCGGATACGGTTGTGCCCGCGGGGTTTTCGGCATCCTGCGAGAATGCGTAATCGGGCAGGAACGAGGTTTTATCCTGAACGCTTTCCGCTTTCTCGGCGAATGTGCTCTGCGTTCCGAAGTTTTCTTCGTCAAGCCCCATGTTTTCGGCATATCCTTCTCCCGCGTTTCCGAAAAGCGCCCACTCAAGGCCGTCGGGGTTTGCGCTCGCGAGAAGCGAAAGTCCTCCGCCTATAACAACGGCAACAGCGGCAAGAACGGCGATTGTTGTCTTGAATGAAAACCTGCCTTCGCCGCTCTCTCCGGCTTTGACCGCCTTAAGCATTTCGGGCCTTGCTTCATAGACGAATACAAGCACGGCCGATGTGATGATACCTTCAACGAGCCCTATCGCGAGATGAATCGGCTGCATAAGAAGAACGAATGATTTAAAGGGAAGCTCCGTGATTCCGGATAAAGATGTTTCCAGCACAACGGAGAAAGCGCCGAGCTGGAGCGTGACTATACAACCGATGACGGATGCGAGAATAATCTTCAGCCGGTTTGCACGTTTTTCTCCCGCCTTTGCGAAAAGGGCGCTTGATACAATCGGCTTCCAGATAAGGAAATAGCCGACAAAACAGCCGTAAAAGGCCATGTTCCATATATTCGCCCCGAGCGCCATCAGTCCTCCGTCCGCAAAGAAGAGACACTGTATGGCCAATATCACAATCATTGAGAGGAACCCCGCGAAAGGCCCGAGCAGAGCCGAAAGCAACATACCTCCGCAGATGTGGCCGGATGAGCCGGTGCCGGGTATTGTATAGTTTATCATCTGGCCGGCGAATACCACGGCGGCCATAACCGCCATAGTCGGCAGCTTTTTATAAGTAGGTTCTTCCGAAAGTTTTTCTTCCTTGTGAAGACTGTAAACCGAGATTCCTGCCGTGACAGCCGATGCGGCGTACATTACACCCGCAACGGGAGCCGAAAGCAGAGCGTCTGCCATATGCATAGCGATACCTCATTTCTTTGAAATTTCTTTTTTTATTTCATTAATTGTTTTTTTGTTTTCAGCAGCGGCTTTTGCGAGATCGTCATATTCAAATTTTTCTTTTTTTACTCCGTAACCGTGAGAAACTTTCTTGTGAATAATTCCGTATTGTGTCGGGATTTCTTCGGTTCTTCTGTCAAGAGTATATCTGGCAAAACTGTTTTCACGGATTCCCAGGGTCGAAGTGTGAGCGAATATTGTATTCAGAATTATATCTTTATTCTCTTTTTTGCACAGGGCGCAGAGCATAATGCCCGGTCTGCCTTTTTTCATACCGATGGGTATTGTGTAAACATCAAGCGCACCCGCCTCAAAACAGCGCTCCGCGGCAAAAGCGATTTCCTCGCCTGTCATATCGTCAATATTGCAGGAAAGCTCATAAACAGTTTCTGCGGAATCATCCGTATCGCCCAGGAACGCTCTGACACAGTTGGCTGTTTCAAAATCTTTTTTGCCCATGCCGTAACCTGTTTTTTCTATCTTTAAAGGCGGCATCGGAGCAAATTCATCTGCAAAGTGTTTTAATATTGCCGCCCCGGTGGGAGTGCACAGTTCGCTGTTTATACCGCTTGAATACGCGGGGATTCCCTTGAGTATCACCGCTGTCGCCGGAGCGGGAACAGGGAGAATACCGTGAGCGCATTTGACCGTGCCCGAGCCCGTGTTTATGGGGGAAGCGACAATCCTGTCGGGAGCGAGTTTTTCAATAAGAGCGCAGACTGCCGCTATATCCGCAACCGCGTCAAGCGCGCCGACTTCATGAAAATGTATATGCTCAACCGGAGCGCCGTGCACTTCGCTTTCGGCGTGAGCGATAATATCATAAACAGCCGTGATATCGTCTTTGACTTTACCGGATACATTCAGCCCCGAAATGATTTTTTTAATTTCCGGCATACCGTTTCCGTGATGATGCTCATGACCGTGATGGTGTGAATGATGATGCCCGTTTTCCTCTTCGCCGTGAATGAGCACGCTAATATGAGTGCCGCGGATACCGCATTTTTCGGCAGATTCGGCAATGAATTCCACGCCTTCAATTCCGAGTGAGTTGAGAAAGGATGTGATTTCATCTTTATTGTCAAAAAGCTCAGACAGCGATGCCGTCAGCATATCGCCGGCCGCGCCCATGCCGCATTCAAAATAAAGGGTTTTCATTTCTTTGCCTCCATATGGTTGATCATACCCGCAAGATAACCCGCGCCGAATCCGTTATCAATATTTACAACGGAAACACCGCTCGCGCAGGAATTCATCATCGAGAGCAGAGCGGTAAGGCCCTCAAAAGAGGCACCGTATCCGACGCTTGTGGGTACGGCAATTACGGGGCAGTCTGCCAATCCTCCCAGAACGCTCGCCAGAGCGCCCTCCATGCCGGCAATGGCGATGATTACGCTTGCGGACATGATTTCATCAAGGTGGGAGAGCGTGCGGTGAAGGCCTGACACCCCTACATCATAGAGGCGTATCACTTCATTGCCGTGAACCTCGGCTGTAACCGCCGCCTCTTCGGCGACCGGGATATCCGAGGTGCCTCCGGTCGCGATAACAATTTTTCCGATTCCGGAAGGTGAGGGGATTTTACCGATAATTCCGCATTTTGCCGATTCTCTGTAATCGATATCAAAACAGGCTCCGAGCGCTTCGGCTTTTTCACTGTCAATTCTTGTGATGAACACGGTTTCGATTCCGTTATCAAGCATACTTCGGGCTATGCCGCTTATCTGCTCCGCGGTTTTTCCCGCTCCGTAGATTACCTCCGGCATTCCCTGCCTGACACTTCTGTGAAGATCGACTTTTGCGTAGCCGAGCTCCTCAAACGGCTGCTTTTTAAGCTTCAGGAGCGCTTCGTCAACGCTGATTTTTCCGGCCTGTAAATCCCGTAGGAGTTTCCTGGTTTCATTTTCCATTTTTTCTCTCCCGTAAATAAAAAAAAGGGCACACCGGCCCCGGTATCAAGGGGCTGTATGCCTTCATGACATAATATATTCCGAGTTTAATCTGCGGCTTCTGCCTGACAGGCGGCTTCATACCGCCTTATTCTTTATTAATATACCATAAATCTATTAAAAAATCAAGGAAACATTCGTATGGTATTCATATTTGCATTTTTAGAAAATATATGTTATAATACTGTATATAGTTGTTGAAAACTGTAAATAAAAGAAAAATCAACTATGGGTAGAGGATGTGTTCTTTACCCCATGAGGTGAAAATTGGAAGCATTCAGAAGTGTTATCTCGGGCTTGCTGTCGGCGGTTATTATGTTTTTATCAACAGCATTTCCGGGTCTTGCGCCGAAAAAATTCGATGTAACGATTGATGAGAAATCAAAAGAATTCTGCGATATTATCAAGGAGAACTCCTATATTGATATTGAGGACCTTGTAACGGGGCTGCCCGATCTCAGCGCTCCCGCGAGAGTTCTCAACAAGGTTTTCTTTTTTGATAACGGGGAGTTTTCTTCATTTATGTATCGCCTGAGAGACAGGTGCTATGAGGATGACAGGATTATCCTCGGCAAACTCTTTTATCTTATCGGGGCATATTTTGAGGTGTTTGAGAGCGCCTCTGTCTGCCTTGAGGAGCAGGAAGACGGCAAATATCAGTTTATAGTATATGTGAATTACGCAAACGGCAAAACCGGAACTCTCACCACGGGAGCGTTTTATGACCCGGATACCGGCCTTTTCTACGGCAAGAATGACAAGGGCATGTTTGATATCGGCTATAATTTTGATATGAATGAGATGCTTGTTTACGCCACCGTCAACTGCTGGATGAGGGATTTCGGATTTTGCCTCGGTTACGATATCTTCACCTATATCACACCGCTGTATTACTATGAAACGAGAAGATTCAAATTCAATTACGGCGGCAAAGAGTGGATGATTCAGGCCTGGAAGGGCATGTATGTCGCGGCAAACGGCGCCGAGGTCGGAGTATATAACCGCGATCCGATACGCTTCGGCACTTTCTATGACTGCGCGGGTGATGAAGATATGCTCAATATGAGCTTTGAGCTTTATCACGATGATGAACTTCTTTTCAGCAGGCCGGAGTGTCTGCACTGGTGGATAAACGGTTTCCAGCTCTCAAAGGAGCTTTATGATGCAGATGAGCTCACGCTGAAATTCACAATTGAGATGAAAGACGAGCAGATGCTCAAAGCGTTTACGCGTGCCGTAGATTTAAACATTCACAGGGATGTAACTTATAAGGTTGAAGGACTGAAAGTATATCTGGAATGGTAAAAAACCGCCGCTTGCAAGCGGCGGTTTTTGATGTGGAATAGTGGTGAACAAAATTACTCACTGCTGACTTAAAACTTAAAACGCCGCCCATCCGGGCGGCGTTTTGATATCCTGAATTATCAGTCTTTTTTGATTATATCATTGATGAGGTTGTAGAATTCATTCTCATCAAAGTTTTCTTCATCGGCTGCGGGAGCTGCGGGCTTGCCTGCCTTGGGAATTGAGGGAGCACCGGAAGCAGATGATGAAGAAATCTCATCCTCGGGGTTGAAGGTGGGAATCGAGGGATTTGAGCCGCCCTTCTTGGGAGCCGAGGGCTTCGTGAAAT
>JAEEGL011865250.1_pt1 | contig 13364 bp, 14 predicted proteins | sample 9134231 | NCBI WGS metagenome assembly JAEEGL01 (sample SAMN16246548, study PRJNA631951) | gut metagenome | biome: gut microbiome; feature: rumen; material: fiber-attached | host: Bos | place: Iran: Karaj | collected 2018-10 | reverse complement strand
TCCTCCAAAAGCTCCACCAACAAGTTTTCCCTCTTGTGCAACTCATCGCTGGTGACCAAGTAAGGCTTCCATGAATCCTCAATGGTGATCTTGTCCTTGTTGTTGTCCTTCAAAGAGATGTACATCTGCCTCTCATAGGACCTGTTGCCCAATGAGAAGTATTCATTGAGTGCGGTCAAATACCTCTTGACCGTGGACTCTTCGGTGACCACAAATTGAGGCAACAGGTCGACCGCGGTGGAATAATCCGCCATCTCCTTGACCCCACCCCAGTATTGCTTCAAGAAGCGAATCTCCTCTATTCCATTGGCAAACACCATGTCGCCTTCTTCATACCCCTTGATGGTTTCATCCATGAACCAATACTTCCACCACAGACCTTTTGCCTTTCCAACCAACATGGTGTATATGTATATGTCATTTCCAAACAACCCCAAGATGGTCTTGTTGATGGAATTGAGGGAAAGGTTGGATGACAACGGAAGAAGATATTCCGCAGGGTCATAGTGTGTGAATGTGAGCGATGTCACCCTGTTTGTTTCACCGGTGTTCATAAACTGTATTTACCGACTATTGTCACATGATAACAACAAAAATGGGGGATGAATTTCTCCATCCCCCATTGGCCATTGTTGGCTTATTTGTGATGCTTGTCCGGAAGGGTTATGAAGTTCAAGATGTCCCGAACCGCCGCCAATGCTTCGGCAACCTTGTTTCCGGAAAGTGCATTCTTGCGTTGCTTTTGTTCATCCTTCGCATTCTTGGTCAACTGCCGAACCATCAACTGGAAGTCGATCATCGTCATGGATTGCTCCATGGTGTATGGATCGATGTGATAGTTGTAAAGCAGAATGGACTCAACGTCAGTCAGATACCTGTGCATTGCCAGGTCTATCTGGATGACCATCAAGTAAAATCCGCGATGGATCCGATTCCTTCCTCCGTTTCTGCACCACAAAAGGCGCAATTCTCATAACGGAATGCCTTGTTGAGCGGGTCGGTGAAGTCGGAAATGACCTTGCTGACCACACCCATCTTGTCATCGAACACCAGGTTCTGTGGCAAGGAATCAATGAGATCGGTCCTCTCATCGTAGGTGTAATCGTCAAGGTTCAATGAAACTCCTTCATTCTGACCTGCAAGGAACAGCTCAATCTGCCTGATGAACATGACCAGGTATTCCACGTTGGACAGCTGGTCAATCGTGGTCTGGGTCTTTTCATTGGCCTTTTGATACTGCTTGTAATAGGACGAATAGAAGTTGGAGATGATGTCCACACGCGGCCAACCCAACGTGAAGTGGAATTCCTTGCCGCCATGATTCATCACATAGTTCTTGTCCGGCCTCCAAGAATCCTTGACCCTTGCAAGGACTTTGCTGAAATCCATCTTGTAAACATTCTCCTTGCCACACTTGGGGCAGGTGTAATGAATGTCGTTGGTGAAGTAGTTCTGCTCATAGAGGTGAAGGAGCAGCACAATGCGGTCAAACTCGGTGAAGTTGCGAATGTCAAACCCATCGGTCTTTATGCAAGAGTTGATGAGCGAATTCTGCGCATTGTACATGATGTCCCTGCGGTTGCTGTTGATGAGGGCGGTCTTGGAAAGGGTCTTTTGATCGGTGACCGTCAACTCCCTCATCATAACCTCTTCACCGGAGGAATACAGCTGGATGGGAATGTACCCGGCCCCAACCGCCTGCTTGAACATAGCAATGGCATTGTTTCCGCTGAGGTGCTTCACCTGCTTGGGGGTTGAAACAACGGGCTGCTCGGGCTGAACAACCTCCTCCTTCATGGGAGGCGGGTCGGATTGCCTCTTGACCGGGGCGGTTGTTTGCCTTTTTGCGGGGGCCCTTCGCGGTGCCGGCTTGGGGGTGGGAGTGGGTGGGGGTGGAGTGGAGACGCTCTTCTCAATGATGCTGTCAATGGGATCTGCCGCTTCGGACTCCTCCTGGTCCTGTTCTCCCGGAATGTAGCTGACCGGAACGCCATTCACCAAATGCGGCTTGGGCAATTTGGGTGGATGGCTTGAGTATGTTTTGGAGAATGGAACTTCCCTCTCCTCATTTGGGGTGTTGTCTTCCGTCATTGTTTATGCTTCCTGTGTTGGGGCGGTCGCATCCGCCTCCGCCGCGGCCTGCTCCACCTTCTGAGCGGTTCCAGCATTCTGGTCCTTCTCCTGAATGGTGTTGGCGAGGCCGATCATGGCAAGGCGACGGCGAAGGTTGAGAATCTCGACATCCTTCTGCACATTCTGCATGAGGGTGCTGGCGAAGGCATCGACGAACTGGGAGAAGGTGATGTACTTGTCCGGAACGTCCTTCAGCCCGAGGCGCTGGTAGATGTAATTGATGAAAGCCTTCTCAAAGGCATCGAAACCGGCACGATTGGCCTCCGTGGTGAGCTTGCTGTCAACCGCGAGCTTGAAGATGTCGCCGCTGAAGTCAATGTGGGGAACCTGCTGTTGTGCCTGTTCGGTGGTGTTAGGTGTGTCCATGTGTATTGTCTTTCTGTTGGATAGTTGGTTTCAGTTGTTATTATATGGGTCAACCGGTGATTGTTCCATTGACCCAATCATCGTATGTGCTGTTGAGCAGCTCATCCGAATGAATGTTCTCTTGTATGGGGAGGAAATAGCACGTGAACAGATTGACCCCATAAAGCAGGGACAAGGTTCCCGATGTGCAATTCTTGACCGTGAAGGTCAATTCCTCCTTGTTGGAGATGGCGGTTGAAATGGTTGGTGAAAGGATTTCCAGACCCGGAATGGTTTGGGAAAGCATGGCGAACCCCTTTGGAATGGCCAGCTTGATTCCGGTCGCAATGGAAATCATTTCCCCGGGTGGAAGGGATATGTGGTCATTCTCAAAGGTGGCATATGATTCAAACAAATTGTCACCCATCTTCTTGGCCAAGGTCTTCCACTCCTCCGTGATTGCGGATTTGGAAGGAATCGCAATGTTGAAACAACCCTGCATGGAAACCGGCTTCATGGTTTCCCTGATGCGAGTGTAGGTCAACTTTTGGATGGGCTGTATTCCCATGGTTGCGGATGCCATGGTGGAATTCAACGCCGAGTGGAGGTCGGAATGCTCCGGATGGTCCGTTCCAATTCCAAGGTTCAGCTTCTCCTTTTCCAGTTCCTCTTTGACCATTTCGGAGGTGGAAAGCCCATTTATGCGCTTTTGCATCTTCTCGCTGATTGCGCTTATGCGCTTCATCACTTCCTCTTTCCTGGAATTGAAATCGGCCAGCTTCTTGAGGAGTTCCGCGCTTTCGGCAACCGTTGCCTGGTGCTCCCCGCGATGTGGATGCTGTTGATCCGTTCCGGGTTGCTGTTTGTTTTCCATGTTGCTATCCATTGATTTTCGCCGTTATGTATTTGAGTTCAAACATCTTGTAATCCTTGCCATCGATGCGCAAGTCATTCCCCGTGGAGATGCTGATGACGTGATCCCCAATCTCAAGCGGCAGGTACTTGCTTTGGTCAATGGCCTTTTCGGGAAGCTTGACCACCTCGAAGATGTGAAGGTTGTCGGCGGACATGCGGTTGTCCTCAGGACTGGTCACAAGGAAGGTCGAAGTCGCATTGACCCCTTCCGTGACATCCTTGCAGAGGACAAAGTCCCCAATGATCTTCATCCCATTCAACATGCTCAATCAAACCTCGCCACTATTTCCTCAAAGCGCATTGCGATCAAAGGCTTGCTGCAAAAGCCATCGTACACCTCGCACTTGCTGGTGAGCATCACGGTGTCCCCGACCTTGAATGGCGGAACCTCCTCGGGCTTCAGGTCGTCGGGATACACAATCTGGATGACCTTGCCTTTGCGAATGGAATTGCTGCCCGGCGCAATGAACCCGGTGGTGGATTCCTCCTCCTTTTCCAGGAGCGCATAGCCCGGGATGGTCTTCAGGTTGCCCTTGTGTTCATCCGTGATGAGGATGAGCCCATTCCAAGGGATGACCATCACGGGGCTTGTGTGATAATGCGAGGACAAAGGGTCGGCGAAGACATAATCCCCAACCTTGACCCCGGTCTTCTTGGCGGCCACCGCGCCGATGGCCTCAACCTTGCAAAACGCCGCACGTTCATTCTTCAAGGTGTCTGCGGACAAATAAAACCCACCGGAGCTGACCGTGGTGGTGTCAATCTTTCGAAGGACCACCTTGTCGGGCGCCGGGGTCAATGAGCAATCAAGTTCGTTACGCATGTCTGAAAAGAGAATGAAATGTGCCTATGCACCATTATTATATGGCACATAGGCACATTCGTGGAATAACCTACTCAACCGCAATGGCGCTGGTCTTCGGAAGGGCCAGCCTCTTCTTCTTGGTGGGGATGGTGATGCTCAGGATTCCGTCCTCGGCCTTCGCCTTGATTCCCTCGCGGTCAATCTCCTCCTCGCACTGCCAATCGAGCAGGTTCTTGAGGAACAGCTTGAATGCGAACGGCTTGCCGGAAATGCCGTGATAGATTTCCTTGAACCCGGGGGTTGCCGGGTCCGCCTTTTCGGCAGGCTCCTTCTCGCCCTCGACATCCTTGACCTTCTTGTCGACTTCCTTGGACTGCTCCTTCTCTTCGTCGGTGGCAAGCTCGTCCCAACCCAAGCCAACGCGGACCTCCAGGAAGTCGTCCATGAAGTCAACATTGATGTCCTTCTTGGTGAAGGGTGTGTAAACAACCTCGATGCGATAAATGGTGTTGCCATCCTTGTCCTTGCCGACCAGGAGGTTGTGCGGGCGATTGAGGATCTGCTTCAATCCGTTGTTGACCACGCTGGTGATTGCGTCCTTGCGCTGCGGGGTGCAATTCCAGCTGAGTGGAATGCTGCGATTCCAAAAATTAAACATCCCCGGGAAGAAGTCCTCGAAGATGCTGTCCATGTAGTCAGTATTCATTTGTGTGTCTTTCTTTGTTGTGGCCCGGTGTTGTCCGTGGCCTGGTTTTGTTGAATACGATTCAAGCCCTCACCCGAGATGCTTTCCTCGCTTCAAGTATTATTTACCGTCTTTGACCGAGATAGCAACAAAGAAAAATCAAATGGATTCCCAAACCGTGCTTGCGAACTTGTATCCGCCAAACACCTTGCTTGCCCTGCCCATGGGGGTTTGCGTTGCCAGCTTGGGGCAGCCCAAGCGCTTGAAAGCCTCTTTGGGGATGAACTTGTTGATGTATATGCCATGCTTCTCGAACACCAGCTTCTGGTTGATGCTGAAGGCCTTGTCCTGCCGCATCCAGGTTCCTTTGACATCCATCCATATGTCGGTGACCAACCTGCCCGTTTCTTCATCCTTCCGCACGAATCGTTCATCTATCTTGAACTCCCGGGTGAAGTACTCCACCGCCTTCTCCGAGTCAAGGAATGCGGTCATCTTGAAATCCGCGGTATACACATGCGGATGAAACAGGAACTTCTCCTTTTGTGGCTTGTGGCCCGGGAATGTGTAGGGCTTGAACATGAACTTGGGGGAAAGGGGAAGGGACTCGGGTTGGTACTCGAAGTCCTTGATGAGCCCCATTTCTTGAAGCTCCACCACCCAAGCATAGGTGTACCATTCCTCATTGCTGTCCACATCCACCACTTGATTGTGGATTGGATCATTGAACAGGATTTGCTTTTTCTTACCTTTGTTCGCACCCTTCTTGTCCACCGCCTGTGGGGTTGGATCCGGGGTGCTTGACCTTCTTGCGAATTTCGGCATATGCTTTCAGAGCCCTCTCTTCTTCATCGGTTAATTTACTTGGGAAGTCCGCCTCCAGCACCACCAGCAGCATCCCCCTGTGGTTGAAATCCCCCACCTTTGGCATTCCATGTCCGGGGATTGCGAAGGACCAGTTGTTGGAGGAGCATGGCGGGATGATCTGCTTCTGCCTGCCACCCAGGGGAAGTGGAACCTCGACGTCGCCTCCCAGAATCAATGTCTCGGGTGGCACCTTCATCTTCAGTATCAGGGTCTGCTGCTCGCGATGATAGGGGGAGTCGTTCTTGATGCGAATGGTGGAATACAAATCCCCATCCTGACCTCCCAGATGCCCACCATTGCCGGCAAGGGCCGTGCGGAGGATGCTCCCGTTGTTGACCCCACAAGGGATGTTGATTCGCAGGTCCTCTTGAACCAGGATCCGTCCCAAGCCCGAGCAGGCGTTGCAGGTGTTCACCATGTGCGCGCCCACCCCCTTGCAGAAGGGGCATGCTTGCGGGAGCATGGTGCGGGGGTCAACCACCTTGCCCGTCCCGCCACAGCGCTCGCATGGGGTCACCTTGTCGGCGCACCTCCCTTTGCGCTTAGGGCAGTCAACCTCCCTGGTTATGTGTATGGGATGGTCGGTCACCCCGCGCAGGCTTTGAAGGAAGTCAAGCTCCAGGGCAATGGATATGTCCTCCCCGGGCCAAGGTTCCCAACGGGTGTGCGGCGCATTGGAGAAGGTGAAGGAAAAGAAGGGCCTGAAGTCAAAGGCGGAATCGGCGAAGTTGTGCTTGCGATCATATTCGACCTTGCGCACCGGGTCGGACAGGGTGGCATAGGCTTCATTGATCTTGGCGAACATGTCCGTGGCCTGCTTTGACCCGCCATTCTTGTCCGGGTGCCAACGCATTGCCAGCTTGCGATAGTTCGCTTTGATGTCTTCCGGAGTGGCCGTGTCGGGGGTCAAGCCCAGGAGTTGATAGTAATTCAACTGAGTCATTGAATGCTTGCGTATGACGGAAAATTCACTAATCCTCGACGTCCACCGGGTCATCGTCCACTAAAGCATCCTCAGGTGGTTCATTTTCCGTGGGTACGCCGTTGGGGCCATATCCGGCATTCTTAAGATAGTTGCGGTTCAACGTTCCTTTGTTGCTGAACAGCTTTTTGACTGCGGCCAAATTGATTTTGTTAGGCAACCGTTCCCGTTTCCCAGTATACTTGTTTGGTCGTACGCTGTACATCTCACCCTTTCTGAGAACCTTGTCCAAAATCTTCTGATTCCTGAAACACAGAACCTCAATCTTGGTAATGTCACCCCTGACCAACAACAAAGAACCGCCGGAAGGAATGATACAATGACTTTTCAACGAATCTCCATTGCAGCTCTTGACCTCGACCAACTCGCCATTTACTTCCAAGTCGCCAGCTCCAGCCTTTCCAGACTGGGGAAACTCGTGACACCATAGCATGATTCCTAGCAACTTCTCGAAGGGACCGTATGCGTTGTAAGCACCACCCTTTGTCCCTTGGGAAATCAAGTCCTTCAACACGATCGGGTTGCCTTTCAAATCCACCTCCGCATAGCCAACTTTGGGATTGTCATAATTGGTCTCTTCAGCCTCGGTGTGATTAAAAATTGGCATCAACGCACTCTTCCCTTTTTCGGTAAGGTAATTCATGGTCGCCTCAATACTATTGTCACCTGACCAATTTAAAAGATCATCCAAGAGCCACTTTCTGAAATCGGCAATTGTAAGAATGGCGGATTTTCCATCCGAAGTGTCCCGTTCCTGAATCCACAAATTTGTTTGGCGCCTCAGTAGCGTCAAATTCGTCAACGGCCAAAGAGCATAGTAGACGCTTTCACAGCCTATTCTCAACGGTCGAAGGTTTTCGTTGCCGCTGCGTTGGATGTAGCCCTGAAGCACCCGGACAGCTTGTTGCATTTCCGGAATGCCTTCAATGCTTTTGACCGGGTCCAGGATGCTTGAAAGATCCTTCGGAGGACTACTTTCGGTAACGATTTTAATCATGCTTCTTCCTCTTCGTCATCCTTCTTGACAATGCGGAATGCCGTTGCAAGGTCATCGGCGGAGGATGCCAGCTTGCGAAGGTCATCGCGAAGCCTCAGCGCGCCATTGAATGCCTTCTCGTCCATGTCGCCCATGTTCATGCGATTGACCAGCTGAACGGATGCCAGGTCGGACATGACCCTCCAGGCGCTCCAAATGCGATTGGACACATCGTGCAGGGTTTGAACCACGGATTGGTTCGGGTTGTATGCGGACTTGGCGGCGGGCTTCTTGACCCCCGTCGGTGGTGTGGGGTCGTCGTTTATCACTTCATCCTCGGGCGCCGGAATCACCCCATCATCCTCCAGGACCCTTGGACCCAGGTTGGATCGGATCCTGGTTGCCCCGTCGGTGAAGTTCTCCTTCAACTTCTTGAGGACGGACTCGCGCCAAGCCGCCGGGCAGCAGTACTCGGTGTGGGGATGCTTGTGGAAGAATTTGGAAACCTGTCCGGCCAGGTCCATGTCCACCCCATCCACGCTGAAGATGCCCTCTTCCTTGTTGAGGTTCTCCGAGCAGGCCTTGTAAACCATCTCGCAATACTCCCTGCGAATGTTCTTGGCCCATCCCACATCGCAATACTTGTGGTCAATGAAAGTGGGTGCATCGCCTTCGCACACCTTGTTGAATTCATCCTGTTCCATGAAGGTGGCAGGGGTGGCTTCTTGGTCTGCCTGAAGTGCTTGATTGATAGCGTCGTCCATGTTGAAAGTGTCCTGTATGAAATGCGTTCAATGTGTATTTACCAAGAGTTGGTCAATTTCCACCAGGAAAGTGCGACACTTGGGGAATGGTCAATGCCTTTTTGACCATCATTCCGCCACCAACAGGGGGCTTCTCTTCGCATCCAAGCCGATCAAAGGGCCGCATCTTGCCATTGGAGGCCCTCGTTGACCCTCCTTCGTGTTCATTTTGCCTGGTTCAGGGGGTTCACAAACCATCAAAAATCCCCCCGTTTTCCCATAGCCGGACATATTGGTGACAACAAGGGTCTCGGCTGGGTGCTTTCCTGGGTTGCCAATTGTTGCATCTTTGAATGAATGTTTGCCATGCTTCTTCTTGTTGAAGAATTGAAGCAACATGCCATTTGACTTCAACTTGCGCAATTCATCCACTATGTTGGCTTCAAAGTCAAATGCTTGCGACACGTGTGAAACAAACCCATCATAAAAGAGCAGGGGTGCGGGAAGGTTCCTTTGTTTGGATTCCTTGAGGCATTTGGCGTAGGTTTTCAAATATAAATAGGACTCCAGGATGAAGATCTCGGACCCGCAGGTTGGACCCAGGGTGGAGGTCATTCGCTCCTTGATTCCACGAATGACGGCTTTTGCCATTTCGGTGGAGGTTGCGGGGATGAACTCGGACAGGGCCCCATTGCGTCGAAGCTGCTCGAAGATGGTTTTGTAGGAGTAATTGAAATTGACCCGGAGGAAGAGCTTCTTGAGCTGGTTGCGATAAAGGTCCTTCCACTTGAGGGGGTCCTGCTTGATCTCGTCCGTGGCGAGCCTTTCATACATGTCCACCTGGGAGCAGGGGAGCCAATCAAGGTCATGGTTGAGGGCGTATTGCAGGCGGGGGACCGAGGACTTCACGTCCCACTCCTTCCACAGGCCCTTGCCGAAATGGTCGTCGAGGTACTGGCGCCTGCTTTTCATGCCATGGTTTTCGTGCAGGGCGGTTTCATCCTTCTTGAGGGAGACATAATGGGAGGCGGGGCGGAAGCCTATCTTGGTGATGCGGCCGGATTTGCTCCGGGTGACCTTGATGTTGGCCATGAACTTCTGCTCGGGGCGGTCAATTAAGGGGTTGATAACCTCCTTCACGAGCTTTATGGTTTCGGCGATGAGGGGGTACTTGCGAATGATGGCCTCGCACACCTCCTCGTCCGAGTACCCTTTGGGGATGTTCAGGTTGGTGTCCACCCGGACCTTTTCAAGCAGGGCGCGTTCCCGTTCGGTCAAGGGCGTGCCATTGCCTTTCCTTTCCTCTTCCTCCTTGATGACCCGGCACAATTTGTCCAGGCCGATGCTCTTGGGGGCTTGGATCAAGCCTTCCGCCTTGGCCAGCTTCTTCAGTTCCTTTTGCGCGGTTTTGTTCCAGGCGTACATGCGGCACTTGCCCTTGCGCCCATTGAGGGGATGGTCCTTGTCATGGAAGGGGAACCAGAAGGTGTCGTCCACGCAGGCTATGAGGCCGATCTTCATGGCATTGTTGATGACCCTCCAGGCGGTGTCCCTTTCCCCAATGTTGTTCAAGAGGAAGGAGTTGCGGCAGCTGAGGGGGATGAGGGGGCAGAAGCCGGCCTTGTCCTCGGTGATGTGTTCATAGCAGTCAATGAGGATGGCAATGGGTTGAAGGCTCTTCCTCCAATGAAGTTGACCCCCAAGCAGCTTGATGATGTTTCCTTTGGAGAAGTCGTTGTTGGAGAAGTGCGCCTTCCCTTCCTCGATGAATTCCCGTTGATAGGAATAATTCTCCCTGTTCAGGATCTCCTCTTTGGCTCGTTGCATCCCCCGGGCGGCTTCGCTTTCGGACCATCGGGAGAAGCACTCATAGAAGAATTTGACCGGTTCACCCGAGACAATGGGGTCGGGATAGTCGCCGCTTGACCTCCGTGTTTTCCTCGCTTTTGCCTCTTTTGCCGTCATGGACACTCTCACCGAATTATGTTTATTTACCAAGGTTCAAAAGGTCAATCGGGTTTGCGTTGACCGCGGATTATCTCCCAAGTCTTGACAATCTCATTGTGTTCCTCCACCTCCGCATACAGGTCGCTGAACAAGGGCATCTTCTCTTCGTTTTCCGCATCCCGCATGTAGCCGGTCATCAAGGATATGTTCGCAACGTCGGATGGCTGGACATAGCTGTGACGGGCATTCCCATTTTTGTCGGTCCAGTTGTCAATCCTCACATCCACCTCCAGGAGGTCCCCAACCCTCCAACCCTCCATGTCCGGGAGATTGCCATCGAATTCCACCACCTTGGGCTCGTCATCCTTTTTGAGCTTCAATATGTACTTGGTCCGCCCATCCTTCATGCTTCGAATTTGAAAATAATCCTCCAGTTGATAGCGAACCTTCACCTTGTTCCTGCGGATGGATTCATGAACCCCAATGGCGAATCCTTCCGGAGGGGTTTCCAAAAACTTCTTCAACTTGACCCAATCCTTGTATTCCTTGGTGTAATTGGGTGTTTCCGGCTTGGGTGGAAGCGTCCTGTTTTTCCATATGCGATTGTCGGGCTTTTTCATGTCACACATCGAACTCGTAGGTTTCATCGAACTTGTCCTTGTTGTACCACTCCTTGTACAGGTGCTTGCGTTCCAGGGCATGCCTGTGGCTGTATTTGTATGATAGCTCCACATCCACCAGCTCGGCATGGTCCTTGTTGGCGCTGAGACGCAAGGTTCTTCCAATGCTTTGAATGATTCGGGCTTGGGCCTTCCCTCCGCACAAGAGCACTATCCTTCCCAGGTTCTTGATGTTGATGCCGGTGGAGAGGATGCTGCTTTGACCCAGGAGAATGTTCCCATTGGAGGATTCCAGGGAGGCCCGGATCCTCTCGCGCTCCTGGACTTCGGTCTGCCCATCTATGTAAAGCACCTTGAGCCCTTGCATTTTGCCAGCTTCCACGTTGGTGTCCAGGTGATTGAAGAGCGACTCCCCCAAGGCCAGGCGGTCAAAGAGAATCAAGGTGTTGGTGAGCTTGGTGTTGGGATCGGCCAGGATGAGGTTGTTCAGGACGGGCGCGAAGATGCGGGCGCAGTGGGTGGAGTACCAATCCTGCTCGGCAATCCAGGCGTCGGTTGCGGTGATGAGGCCTCCATACTCCGCGCTGTAATCATTCTGCCGCCACTTGGAATGGGGGCTGAAAAGGAGGTTGTCGTCGTCCACCACCCGCTTGTCGGTGAGCTTGACCTTGACTATGCGAAGCTGGCTGAGATAGCCTTGATCTTGCAAGGACGTGACCGATGCCCTATAGATGACCGGCCCAAGAAGCCCTTCCAATTCCCAGCGGTTGTAGCAGTCCTGGGGGATGGTTCCGCTGAAGCCCACCCGCACCTTGCACTCGCAAAGCTGCTCCCTCAGGTTGGTGAACCCCACGCTGTCCGGGGTGCAGCGGTGCACTTCGTCTATGAGCAGGATGTCAATGTCCCCCACTTCCTGTATGTGGTTGTTGCACCAGGCGCTGTTTGCAATCACAATGGGGGCGGTCCTTGAGCATTGCGCCATCTTCCTCTTGTCCGCGGTCTTCAGGGCACCCGAGCACTTGCACACTTCATCCTCCTTGTAGCCATAAGAGAGAAGGTCGGTGTAGAACTGCTCAACCAATTGGATGTTGGGGACATAGATGAGGGTTCTGGCGTTCGGTTTTGGCAAACCGAGACTCCAAAGGGTGTAAATGAGATTGGCAATGATGAAACTCTTGCCGGAACCCGTTGCACTTTCAATCATTCCACGTCCAAAGCCCTTGGTCAATACCGCCTCGATTGCCTTCTCCTGGTAGTCGCGCATTACCAGCACCTTGTCCTCGGGCATGCGATCGACGGAAATGTTTGAAACTTGAAGGTCATCCCCCAGTTTGGATTGCAGCTGCTTGACCTGCCGCATGAGGGGAGAGAGCCACTCAATCATGTACCTCTTGACCCCATCGCTGAGGCAGGTGAATTCCAGAACGGGCCTGCCCATGGGGTTTATCATCACATTCCCTTGAAGCGCCTTGAGGACCGAGGTCAAAAGCCCCGGTTGAAAGTAACCAAATGGGGACACCGAATACCGATAGGGGTCCAGGGTGTTGCCGGAATAGCGCTGCATGAAGTACATCGACTGGTCGTCCTCCCGGAAGTTCTTGACCAAGTACTCCAAGTCCGTCTCCTTCCTGGTCATCACCCGAAATGCCAGCTTGTTCGCCTCAAACACAATGAAAATGCGCTTCTGGGGGTTGGCCTGGATCCACTCCTCCGGGTCGCCAATGTCATATTGCGACATCCTGGCGATGAAATTCCGGAATCTCGTGGTTTGAGGTATCTTGTTGACGTTGTATTGCTGTTTTCGCATGGTGGAAGTGCGGTAAATACAGTTTATGAAAGAGACCAAGTAGTCACATATTAATATATGGCCGACCTGAACCCCAGACACAAGATAAGCACCGCCCCGTTCTTGACCGGCAAAGCGACCCCGGAAGGGAATGCATCGAGCGGGAATTCCAAGGACAACTCCTCACAGTTGGCCTCGGAGGCTTTGGGCCAGGTCAACAAGCAGCTGTTCTCCTTCGTCAGCGACTCATTGGACAAGACCTTGAAGGGGTTGATGGACAGCGGCACGGTGGAGTTCGAGAAGCTGGCGCAGGCGGTTTACAGCAGCGTCCTGGAAATCTTGAATTCCAAAGTGGCCGATGGCACCTTGGCCAACACCTTGATGGAAAAGGCCAACCTTTCATCGGGTGGAGGGGATGCGAATTCCCAAAAGGAGATCAAAGAGGCCCTGCAAAACACCTTCCAGCAACTCAGGAAGGACAAGGCCGAGGTGTTCATGCTTTTGGCAGGGAGCTTGGAACACATAAGGAAGTTGCAACAATTGCGCCAGAAGGCCTATGA
>JAEEGL010456361.1_pt1 | contig 13364 bp, 8 predicted proteins | sample 9134231 | NCBI WGS metagenome assembly JAEEGL01 (sample SAMN16246548, study PRJNA631951) | gut metagenome | biome: gut microbiome; feature: rumen; material: fiber-attached | host: Bos | place: Iran: Karaj | collected 2018-10 | reverse complement strand
GGGTTTCATATCAACCGTCTTGTTCCATTTTGTGGCTTGAACAAAACTTACTTTGTCGCCTACGAGTCTGTGGTTTTTTACTTCCATAATATTACTTTTAGCATTTTTAATTACAACGCAATTTACAAAAAAAAACTTTACTTGTATGCGTTTTTCCGAATTATTTCAAAAAAAATTCTTTGAATATGTTTTTCATGTTAAAATGATCGTACACGCCGCACATTTCGCGGGCTGAGTGCATCGATAGAAGCGGTGTGCCAACGTCAACACTCTTGATGTCGATTTGCGATGTGAGAATATTGCCGAGAGTGGATCCTCCGGCAATGTCGGAGCGGTTTGTGTAGCGTTGTATGGGAGATCCGGCTGCTTGTGCCAATGCTGCAAACACTGCACCCGATTCGGCGTCGGTGGTGTATTTCTGGTTGGCATTGTATTTTATTACCGGTCCATGGTTGATAACAGGATGGTTTGTGGGACACGCTGCCTCTTGATAATTGGGATGGATGGCGTGTGCTGCATCGGCTGATATCAAAAACGAATTGTAAACTGCACGCATATATTCCTCTTTGTCGCCGTTGAGCTTGTAGATGATACGTTCCAATATATTTTTGAGAAACGGTGACCCGGCACCTTGTCTTGAACGGCTGCCCACTTCCTCGTTGTCGAAACAAGCCACCATTTGTGTGGCATTGATTACCGGACTTGTAAACAGACCCTCCATTGCGGCGTGAATCATTGCTAAGTCGTCGAGTTTGGGCGATAGAATAAATTCGTTGTCGGCTCCAACCAAACAGCCTTTTTCTGTATCGTAGAGCGAAAGGTCAAAATCTAAAATATTGTCGGGTGAGGTGTTGAGCTCTGCAGCAATCATATCTACAAGATAGTTGCTCTGTTCGAGCGGCGATTTGATGCAGGTTAATATAGGTGTAAGATGTTTTTGCGGATTGATGGGATTGCCGTCGTTGACATCGCGGTTGAAGTGAATGGCAAGATTGGGAATTGTTAGTAGCGGACGTTTGGCATTAAACTGTCTGATTTCCGGGTAAAACGGATTCTTTGTTTTTACAGCTACTCTTCCGGCAATCGACAGCGGACGGTCAAACCATGTGCTCAGTATAGCTCCGCCGTAAATTTCAGTGTTGAGCTTGAGGTATCCACACGACGAAATTTCTGGGTTTGGTTTGATTTTGATGCCCGGCGAGTCGGTGTGGGCGGCTATGATGCGGAAACCGTCGGTTTCAGGACTTCCCATTCCCACAATAAATGTTACAAGGGCGGTGTCGTTTTGCGACACAAAATATCGTCCCTCTTTTTCAATTTTCCATTCTTCGGTGAGGCTTAATTCTTTAAAACCTTTGCGCAGAAGTGCTGCCTTGATATTGCGTGTGGTGTGGAATGTGCTGGGACTGTATGAAATGAAGTCAATCAGGTCGTTGGCAAATTCCTGTTGTTCGTCCAAATGCTTTTTCATCGGTTTTTAATATTTGTTTTTCTTATAGTTTGAATCCAATTACGAGAATGTCGTCGGTTTGCTCGGTATTGCCGTCTTTCATCCACTGCTCAATACGCGAGTTGAGTATTTCTCTCTGTTCGGCGGCTGGTCGAGTGTGAATTTCCAAAAGCAATTCACGCATATGTTTGATCATAAATTTACGGTGCTGAGGACCTCCAAACTGATCTTGGTATCCGTCGGAGAACATATAGTACCATGTGCCCGGCTGAATTGGAATTTCGTTTTTGGTGTAATGAAAATCTTCTTCAATCTGATCGCCGCCGATGCCTTGTTTGTCGGCTTTGATTGTAGTAAGTTCGCCATCGGCTGAGATGTATATGAGCGGGTTTTTAGCACCGGTAAATTCCACAACATTGCGTTTTTTGTCGATTGAGCAGAGTGCCATATCCATACCGTCGTGGTTTTCGGTTTGGTCTTGGTTGAGTGCCTTGCGAATGTAGCGGTTTTGGTGTGTAAGAATATCGTGCGATTCTACAATGCCTTTGCTTACAAGTGTGGTAAGAATTTCGGCTCCCACCATACTCATAAATGCACCCGGAACACCGTGACCAGTACAGTCGGCTGCGGTAATAATAATGCGGTCGGGAGTTTCGGCAAACCAATAGAAGTCTCCGCTAACTATATCGCGCGGACGGAACAGAATGAAATGCTCAGGCAGAGCCTCTTTAATTCGGCTTTCGAGCGGCAACATAGCTGTTTGTATGCGGCTTGCGTAGTTGATACTGTCGGTAATTGACTTGTTTTTCTCGGTGATTTCTTTGTTTTTTTCAACAATTTCGGCTGTGCGGTCGCTCACGATTTGCTCAAGACGTTGTTTGTCTTTGAGTAGTTTGCGAAGATATATTTTGATGATTACAACCACAATGGCAGCCAATATAAGCACGTAGAGTGTGTATGCCCAGATGGTCATGTACCAAGGCGGCAAAATGGTGAATGTGTATTGAGCCACCTCGCTTTCAAAACCAAAATAGTTTTTGGCTTGAACTTTTAAAGTATAAGTGCCCGGCGAAAGGTTGTTGAACTCTTTGAAGTTTTCGTTTTTCCAATCGCTCCAACCATCGTCGTTGTGTTCAAGATAGCATTTGAATTTGGTTTGCTCCGGAAATTCGTAGGCGTTGGCTCCAAACTGGAATTTTATGCCGTTAAATTCATACGGAAGCGAAATTTTGTCTTTGGTATTCTGTATGGTGTCGATTTTGCCGTCTTGAGCCATATACGCTCCGCCAAATAGCAATGAATCGTTTCGAGTGATTTCAATGTGGCGGATAAATGCTTTGAATGGAGCGTGTAGGTTTTTGTCGAGTTTAGCATCGTAGTGTATCAATTCGTTGTCGCAGCCAATGAGGTAACAGCTGTCGGCAATGGCGGCTAATTTGGTGATACGACTGGCAAACGGCACAAAGAGATCGGTGTGACGTTGCGTGCTGTCTAATCCTGTAAAGTATCCGAAACGTGTTTCGCTTTTGCCGCTACGTTTGTTTTGCTGCATAAATGTTACCCAAGTTTTGCCGTAACGGTCTTTGAATATGTAGTTTGATTCTACTTTGCTGGTAAACAGTTTGTTGTATTTTTCTGATTCTACGAATGTGTCGGAAGTTTTGTCGTATTGGTAAAAACCGTGTTGAGTGGCTACTACAATGTCGTCGCCGGTTTCAAAAATGTAGTTGCCCATAGCAGAGGGCAACCCTTTGGTGTCGTCGTAAAGTATCGACGAAGTTACCTCTTTGAATGTGCTGTCGATTGTTATTTTGAAAATACCGGTTTCTTTTTTGGAAATCCAGAAGTTTCCGTCGTTGTCTTCAACAATGTGACGTGTTTCCACATCGAAGCCTTTGTCGATACTTGTGAGTTTGTGCCAACGACCTTTTTCTATGTTGTAAACCGAAATGCCGCCGATACTTCCGCTGAGTATTATGTTGTTGAACTGGCGCGGTTTGTATATTGTGCGAACCACCTGTTTTGTGTTGTCGGCAGAGTAACATTCTCCTTGATCGGTAATGGCTACCACACCTTGGGTTGTGCCGCAAATGAGTTGTCCGTCGATCGGGTCGATAGAAATTATGCTTGTGCGTGCTTTGTCGGCAGGTAATTGAACGGTGGACATGATGTTTGAAATCGGCATGCCAGCGTTAAGTTGTTGCTCGTCGATGGCGTAGAGGTTGTCGGAGCCTACATAAACTTTTCCGTTGAAAGTGCCAATGGCAGATACTCGTTTGATGTTGGGTATTGTGGATATAGGAGAATAGAGGTCGGCGTAGCTGATTCCGTTGTTGGTAAAAATCCACAAACCACCATCGTGCGATTGGTAAAGCGATATTACCTGATTGTTGCACAGACCGTTAGAAGTGTTGAGCGTTTTAATATGGTTGAGATTTTTGTCGGTGATGATTACGCCGTTTTTAAGAGTTCCAAAGGCAAAATATCCACCTTTGAGAGTGGTGGCGCAATATAGGTCTGACGAAACAAGCATTTTGTTGATTTCCACATTCAATGGAGCCAATTCGCCGTTGCGGTATAGTACAGCGCCGTGTTTTTTGGTAACTAACAGTTTGTTGCCGCTATATTCCGACAATACTGCAACTACTTGTGTTGAAGCCAAAGTGTCGGTGCCGGGAAGCAGTTGAATGGCGTCTTCGCCTTTGCTGTTGATTACTTCGCAGTATCCTTTAGCCGAATGGTTGATGTAGATGTGTCCGTTGAAGTTGGTAATGTACGAGAATGTTTCGTTGCCGCCGATAGGATAAACTTTTAAAGTGGAGTCGTTTTCGTACAGCATTATTTGCGAAGTAGAGCAGTATACCACATTGCTTCCTCCGTCGTTGATGGCAATGCCGTAAACCTTGATGTTGTTGCTAAACTTTTCGGGAATTCTTGGAGTTAGCGACACGTAGCGAGTGTTGCCGCAGCTGTCAGGTTCAAGGTATCCCAAATCACTATTGCCGCCTACATACACCCTTCTACCATCGGGACTGAGTGCAAACGATAGTGCCGATGAGTTTTTTGATGTGCTTATAGTACGCCAAGTAACGCCGTCGTATTCGAGAATGCCTTGCGTGTTGGCCACGTAAAGTATTCCACGACAGTCTTGTACTCCGCACCAGTTTTGTTTGCTGGCATTATAGTCTTCGGGAAAATAGTTCCTTATATATGGTGCACCAACTCGCTTAATCTGCTGAGCCGACAGTGAACTGATGCCTAAAAGTAATGTAATCGCTAATGTTGCAATATGTTTCATATGTATCCTAATATTTTCGGCGCCTAAAAAAGTAATATGTTTTATTTTTTTCAAAGATACAAAAATTTTGCAATTTTTATCATTTTTATAGCACTATTTAATAAAAAAAAGATTTTTTGCTTAGCAAAAAATCTTTTTTTTTGAACATTTATGTTGTGGAAGGTTATTTTTCGCTTGAATATGCGAATTTGCCATCTATGTCGGCAATGTTGTAGATAATTTGGTCGGTTGATAGCAAAGTAGTTTTTGCGTTGCCTTTTACAGCCGGTATGCAGATGGTTTGAGCGTTTACCTTGGCGGGATATACCGAATATACAGGTACTTTGCTGTTCATTTGCGAAGCTGTTATAGTTTCACCGATTGTGAGGATAGCGATATCGCCAGCTGATTTGATGTCGATTTTGTGTTCATCAGATTTGATGGCTTTGTAGTTGCAAACCGCAACGATTTTGCCCGAAGCCAGCATTATGCCCGAAATGTTGCCGTCGATAGAGAACGTACCTTTTTGGGTGGCTGCTTTGGCTGCAAAGTCGGCTGTGGCTACTTCTGAGTCTTCAGCTCCGGCGGCGGCATTGAGTTTTGTGCCTTTGAAAGCTGTGGTAACTTGCTCGTTTACATCGTCGTAAACCGAAGCCACGGGAATGAGGGGCGAATTAAAATCTACTTTTGCAGTTTGTTTGCCGGTTTCGTCGTATTTGGCTACTTGGGTTTTATTGCCTGAGTTATCGGATGTTACTGTGGTGGTAACGTAGATTCCGCCGTCGCCGGGTATCACGCTAACAACAAAATTTTGTCCTGCGGGTGAATTGATTATGTTTCTAACCCAAAGTACTTTGCCTTCGATGTCGGTTTTAGCCACAAATCCCTGTGCAGCAGTAGATGTGGTTTTGCGGAATCCGCATGAATAGCGGTTGCCAAATGCGTCGCGGGTATTGTAAAGTGTGTAATAGTTGCCGGCTTGAGCTTCCTCGAATGTGCCGGTGTACACTGCCAATGAGATGTTAGCTTTTTGCCATTGAGCCTGAACGTTTTGCGGGTTGAACTCGTTTGAGGCAAATTGAGTAAAATTGGCAAGGTACTCTTTTTCGATTTGTTTTAGGTTTGTGCGTTGCGAGTTGTCAAAGTTGGAGAAAAACTCGTTGGTAGATGTGTAAAGCGAATCGATAAACACTTTGTGTTTGTTGCAAGTGAGTTTGTTGTTGCGAGTTTTGATAAGGTCGAGAATGTTGTTGCACTTATCTTTGTGCTGAAATAGATCGTAGTAGAACAGCACTTTGCTATTGTAAGGCTCGGCAATTGCAGCGGGCTCGGCGGGTTGGTTGCTCGTTTTCATTGTTACGAGTTTGAGGTTTGCAAGCTCTGTCTCGTAGTTGACACATGCCGACATCAGCGATTTGTAGTCGTATTTTTCGGTGAGGTTTACAAGTTTGTTGTTTGGCTTGAATTCGGCTACGGCGTCGGTGGGTTGTTTTGACTTTTCGTAGTTGTTGAGAGTGCGGCGAATATCATTGACATAAGCTATCGATTGAGTTTTTACATCGGCGATGTTGCCGTCCATAGTGCCGTTAACTTCTTTTACCCAAGAGCGGTAGTCCCAAATTGGAACTTTGGGTTGTAGAAAATCCGACGATGTAAGGCCGTCTAAACGATAGGTGGAAATCGGAATTACTTCTAATTGCTGATTATACTGTTTGATAGGATAGTTGGCAAGTGCGGTTTTGTACTCATTGAAGTAATAATTTACCGAGTCGAAGTTTTGTCTAAGTTCTATCAATTGCTTTTTGATGTCTTTATCTGCCGACATCAGAAGGTTTTTGTAGTTGCTTTGTGTGGCAACGATATTTTTGAAAAGTTCCACGCAGTTGTTGTTTTTCTCCACAGTTTTGGTGTAGAATCCAATAATGCGTGTAACGTTGGTTTCGTATTCTTTTACCTTGTCGATGGTTTTATTTACATAGTTGACAACATCTTGATAGTCAAGTTGCTCCATATCTGGAATAATGGGGTAATTAGAATAGTAAGTCTTGTTTTTCTTTACCTCTTTGTCGTCGCGTTTTAGGTAACCTGCGCAAACACCGAGGAAAAGTTTTGTATCGTAGATTAATTGGTTAACACGCTGAGTGTTAACAAACGGGTCTTCGTCTTGCAGCCACGCCCAATCTAACAGACCCATTTGAAAATAGGTATTGGTAAATTCGGGGTCTTGCTGACGAAGTTCATCGTAGCGCATGTACGAAATTTCAGGTTTTACGTTTGGCATATCGTCGAATACGTCTTTGTATTTGAGGCGGCGTTGTGCCGAAACAGATTGTGCTGCCATGCACGCAAGCAACACTATTATTATGCTTTTTATTTTCATGATTATTCGGATTATAAGTCGGTACCAATTATTTTGAATTCTACACGGCGGTTTTTAGCGCGGTTTTCGTCGCTAGTGTTGGGCACGAGGGGTTTGGTTTTGCCGTAACCCTTGGCCACAAGTCGGTTAGAAGGTATACCTTTGAGTCGTAGGTAGTTAACAACCGAATTAGCGCGACGGTCAGAGAGTTTCATATTGTAGGCATCGGCACCTTTGTCGTCGGTGTGAGCCGAAATTTCTACATTGAATTGGGTGTTGAGTTTCAAGAGGTCTACAAGACGGTTTAACTCTTCGTACGATGATGAAGCTATATCGGCACTGTTAGATGCAAATGTGATATTTTCAAGTTCCATCTTGGTGTCGGCTTGCAGTTTTTCGAGTTTGGCTGATACCACACGTTTTTTGTCTTGAGTTAGGTCGAGTGTCTCGCTGTAAAACGAGTAACCTTTTGGCATAATGTTGATTGAGTATTTATCGCCTTTGCGCACCGGAATTACAGCTTTTCCGTTTTTGTCGGTGGTAACGGTGGTAACGTGGTGATCTTTGGTAGAGAGGTTGGTAATTTCAATTTCGATAGGCTCTGTTACACCGTCAACATTGATGGTGATGTTTTCTTTCATAGATACCAACTCGGCATCGCGCTCAAACTCCTGAAACTGAACTTTGCGTGTGAGGTCAAAATCCATTACATAATCTTCGTAGAGGTCTTGTGTAAGGTAAATCTTGTAGTTTTTGCCGATGGGAAGTGTGAGACGATAGCGACCAAGGTCGATTTTTTCGGCTGTGATGTTCTCTTTTTGACCGTCAACTTTTACTGTGATGTCGGTTTCCAAGGGGTCGAACATTGCTTGGTCGTAGATGTTGAGGGTAAGTTGTATGTTTTTAAACAGACTTGCGTCAATTTTTTCTTCGTTTTGGGTAACGTTTTTGTCGAGAATGGTGTGTGAATAGTTTTTAGCACTGTAATCAAGAAAAACATTGCGTTTATCTTTTGGAAGCACAAAATCGTAAATACCAGTTTCGTTGTCGTTTGTAAATGAAGCAATTACACCTGATGAAAATGCGTCGCTAACTTCAATAGTAGCGGCCATAGGTTTTTGTGTTTCCTGATCGATGATTTTTCCGTAGTAGCGGCAATTGTCCGACGGAAGTAGTTTCGATGCTATGGTTACATCGGCAAATGTAATGTTCTTTTTGTTCTTGGGGTCGCGGTAAAGGTACGCCAATTTGTTGCTTTCGGCGTTGTAAACGGGGAAAAGTTCGTCGTTGGATGTGTTGATAGTGTCTAAAGCAACAGGAAGAATCCAATAAAGCGGCGAAACTTTGTTGGCGTAGTAAATATCAAATCCGCCTTTGCCGCCTTCGCGAATCGACGACAAGTATAATGTTTTGTTGTCGGGGGCAATGTAAGGAGCGGTTTCGCAGCCGAGGTTCAAAGGCTCTACAAGTGCCACAGCTTCGCTCCATTCGCCGTAAGGTGTGCGTGTGGAGGTGAAAATTGTGCCGCAGCGGTCGTCTTTTGCACCATTTTGCGGACGTATAAAATAGATGCTAAGACCGTCGGCGCTAACCGAGGGATAGGTTTCGTTGGCAGATGAGTTGATAGATTCGCCCATATTTACGGGTTCTGTCCATTTGCCATTGTCTTTGTCGGCATAAAAAAGGTCGTTGTCGCCTTTTTCGTTTTTGGCAGAAAAATAGATACGAGTGCCGTCGTGGCTGAGCGATGGTGTAAGCGGGTTTTTCTTGTCGGCAATTAGTTGGTCAAGAAAGGGAACCGATTCGCCTTCGGAGAATTTGCCACCTTTTTTTTCGTAGAGGAGAAATTTTACAGATTCATTGTTTTTGAATCCGGCGATTGCTTTTTCGCCGTTGCCAGAAATGTAGAATGATGTGGTTTGGAAGCCGTCGGGAATAGATATCCCAATAGGCGTTGTCGGTACTTGCGCATTTGCCGCTGATAGTATGGCGGTTGCTGCGGCTAATAGAACAACTTTTTTCATGGTATAGTTTTTAGTTTTTTCAGTTAATCATTTGGCAAAATTACAAATTATCGGATATTATTAATATTTTTTAACAAAAAAAGTTGGCTCAAAATAGTAAAAGTGTAAAACTAATACTATTAAGAGCCAACCGTTATGGTTTGGGGCTATGTATTAAAGCGCCGATTGATCTGCTTGTTGTTGAGCTTCGGCAACGTCGGCTTGCTGTGCAGCCTGCGGTTCTGCCATTTTTTGTTTAAGCATATCAAGGTCGGAAACAGCTGCATCAGATATGGCTTTTGAAGATTCAACCGATGATTCGATTGCTTTAGCTTCGCTCATGCGTGCTTTGAGGGCAGCTAATTCAGAAGAAGCTTCAAGACTTCCGCCTGTGCTTTCGAGTGCAGAGTCAATTTCATTGTCGGCACCAACTTCAGCATTGGCAATGTCTAAATAAGAATCTGCAAGAGCTTCTTGCTGGTCAACTTTTTCTTTCATACGTTCAAGCATTGCTATGGTGTCGGTAGAGTCGATACCTGCCAATTGTTTGTTTACATTGGCTGTAGCCTCGCTAACTTTGGCACGTGCTTTAAGCATTTTAGCTTCGTTTTTCCATTTAGAAATGTTGGCACGAAGTTTTTTAACCGAATCTTCGAGTTTGGCAACAGCTGCACAATACTTATCGTAATTGGCTTGCAAAGTGGGAATGCTCTGTACGGTTTCGCTCTTTTTCTGTAATGCCATGGTTGCAAGACGGTCGGCTTCGTCGCCCGACATTGCACCTTGCTCGGCGCGTTTCAAAAGCATCATTGCTTTGTTTTCGTAGTCGTTGGCCGATTGTTTTGCTTTGTCGAGTTCGTTTTTAGAGCGAACGCAGGTTGCTTTTACTTCGGCGAGTGCCTTTATGCTCTTGTCAAGGTCTTGTTCCATATCGCGGATACCTTGCTCTGTCATTTTGATAGGATCCTCTAAGCCGTCGAGTGTGCTGTTAACTTCGGCTTGGCCTATTCTGAATAATCTTTTGAAAAATCCCATTGCTTTTGCTTTTAAAGGTTTTAGTTCTAATTTATTTGTTTTAATGTTACAAATATATTAAAAAATTTGAATTGTCAAGTGTTTTTTCAGAAAAAAAGCGAAAATTTTTGCAATTAGATTTTTTTTAATTTCCGGCATACATCAAACTGCATCCTCTAATGTCTGATGAGTCGAACCGTCCGAGGATTTCAAACGAGCCGTCGCTGTGCTTGACGCCGATGTCTTGGGTTTCGATAAAGGCGCACGAATAGCGGTTGGCAAGGTCGATGATGTTGACTCCGCCGGCTGTTTCTTTTGGAGCGGGGCGCAGAGGGTCGGTGCTGTCGCGGATAATTATCTTCATTGTGGAGGTTTCGCGATATATGCCGCCGCCTTGCGAATATGCTTGCGAAAGCAATTCGGTCATGCCGTATTCCGAGTGAATGCTTTTTACGCCTAACTGCGTGGTTAACAGATTGTGAACTTCGTCGCGGACAATCTCTTTTTTGCGACCTTTCATTCCGCCGGTTTCCATTATTATCACATTGTCACCGTAATGTTGCGGATATTGTTCGGCAAAATCCAATAGTGCAAAGGTTACACCTATTAATAATACACGTTTGTTGGCGGCAATTTCTTGTTGAATGCGTTCTTGAAGTGCGGCAAAATCGTAAAGAAAAAAACCTTCTTCTTTTTGTCCCGAAAGTTGCATAAGCCGCTGAGCCATAACTATTAGCGACGAACCTTTTCTCTCTAAATACGATGGCAAAAGGGCTAGTATGGTGTAGTTTTTTGGGCTGCCATAAAATTCTTCAAACCCTTTTTCAAGACTATTGTAATACAGGTTGATGTCTTTTACAAAATGACGGCTTGTGGACATTCCCGTGGTGCCGCTCGATGTAAACACAGCATCACATTCGTCGGGTTTAAAGTTGCCGCTTATTACTTCGTGACTTTTAAAAAACTGTACGGGCAAAAAAGGTATGCCCGAAAGGTCGGTAACACTTTCGGGCTTTATTCCTAAATGGTTGATGTACTGCGCGTAAACTTTATTTTCGCGACTTTGGTAACGAAAAAGTTCAAGGGCAGATGATGCAAATGTGTTGTCCATTTACATGCGTTCTATCATCTTTTTGATGATTGTTGTCATTCTGGGTTCGGCAGCGTTTGCGGCTTTCTGAACTTCTTCGTGGGTGGGTTTTTCTACCTCGCCGGAGATGGTGATGCCCATATCGGTGATGATGGAGAGCGCAAAACAGGGCAAGCCCATATGACGTGCCACAATCACTTCGGGCACTGTGCTCATACCTACTGCATCGGCTCCTATCTTGCCAAAAAATTTGTATTCCGACGGTGTCTCAAATGTGGGACCCGTAACGCCGATATACACGCCTTGCTGAAGGTGAATGTTGTTTTCTTCGGCAACTTCAAAGGCAAGTTTAATGTATTTCTTGTCGTAAGCACAACTCATTTCGGGGAAACGAGGACCAAGTTCGTCGATGTTTTGTCCAATGAGCGGATTAGTGCCAAAGAGGTTGATGTGGTCTACTATCACCATGATGTCGCCAACACGGAACGATGTGTTCATGCCGCCAGACGCATTGCTGAGTATCAGCAACTTAATGCCGAGCATTTTCATCACTCTGATGGGAAAAGTTACTTGCTGCATGGTGTAGCCTTCGTAGTAGTGAAAGCGACCTTGCATAGCCACAACTTTTTTGCCACCAAGATAGCCGAAAACAAGTTGTCCCTTGTGACCCTGTACTGTGGATACGGGGAAATTGGGAATTTCGGCGTAGGGGATAGCCTTTTCTACTTTTATTTCGTCGGCAAGTGCGCCGAGTCCTGTGCCGAGAACGATTCCGATCTCGGGGTCAAAATTGATGGACTGTCGTATGAAGTCGATAGTCTGTTTTATTTTCGTCAACATGTTTAAGTATTTGAATGTTAAGTTCTTCAGCGTCGTCGTAGATAAAATTAATTTCAACCGGAATGTAGCAAATTGCTTTTTTGATTTCGTCGGTTAGGTCGAGTTCGCGTAACCTTACTGCATCTTTCTCGGTTGTAATTATTATTCTGTCCGACGGTAAAGATAAGAATTTTTCTGTTATCTTGGATATATCTTTTTTCTTAAAATTGTGATGATCGGCAAATTCTATGTGAGTAATTTTTTCAGATATATTTTTGGTGATGTGGTTGATGAGGCTCTGCGGATTGGCAATGCCTGTAACCAACAGTATATTAGTGTCTTTGCTTGCGTTGGGTATTTCTTCATAACCAAACACCGATTTTAATCCGAGATATTTGTAGTTGGTGAAAAATATCGACTGAAAGGGCAACAGGTTGAGATGTTTGGCTATTACTCTGCGGTCGATGGGTTTAAGGTCTTCGGGACATTTGGTAACAATGATAATATTGGCTCTATTTGATTTTGAAGCCGATTCTCTGAGCCGTCCGTAGGGTAGGAGGTGGTCTTCAAAAATGGGTCGGTTGTAATCGGTGAGCAAAATATTTACTCGTGGTGTAACGCTGCGGTGCTGATATGCATCGTCTAATACAATTACCTGATTTTCATTACCTTCGGCTATAATATTATCGATACCTTTGCAACGGTCTTCGCAAACATAAACTTGTGCTTTTCCGCTAAATTTGAGCGACATCTGTTTGGGTTCGTCGCCAATTTCTTTTACTGTGCTTTGGGGAGTGGCTTTGAGGTATCCTTTGGTTTTGCGGCGATATCCTCGGCTAAGTATGGCAACGTTGTAATTTTGGCAAAGGAGATTTACAATATATTCGGTGTGCGGAGTTTTTCCTGTGCCGCCTACGGTGATGTTTCCTACCGAAATTACAGGTTTTTGAAATTCTCGCGACTTCAATACCTGATGGTCGTAAAGGGCGTTTCGTAGCGACGTGATTGCGCGGTAAATCCACGACAGCGGTATAAGTAGAAATTTTAACATTACATTTAATACCTTTTTCGTTGGTTAAACAATTCAAGTAATTCTTTTGAGTTGTTCAGCGCATATTTTCAGAGCCTCTTTTTCGTCTACGAGCGTGGTAGTTCCGTTTTTAACAATGATTTTGCCGTCGGAAATTACCATGCAAATATCTCTGTTGTTGAAATTGTATGCAAGATGTTTTACAATGTTTGATTTGTCAAGTGTCATTGGTGTCGGATTGTCGAAAACTATTAGGTTGTTGTCGCCGTCGCCTGCAAAGTTGTTGATTTTAATGTAGTTGTGTACGGCGTTCATGCTGTTG
>JAEEGL010444066.1_pt1 | contig 13364 bp, 19 predicted proteins | sample 9134231 | NCBI WGS metagenome assembly JAEEGL01 (sample SAMN16246548, study PRJNA631951) | gut metagenome | biome: gut microbiome; feature: rumen; material: fiber-attached | host: Bos | place: Iran: Karaj | collected 2018-10 | reverse complement strand
TCTGTATTTCGCGTTTTTATTCTTATAGACCACATCGGGCATATCCTCGCGGATCATTTCCTTATTGGTCGGAATCGCGATAACATCGAGTGAGTAAATCTGATTGAATTCGCCCTCTTCGGTCATGGCAGTACCGGTCATGCCCGAAAGCTTGTCATAGAGACGGAAATAATTCTGGAAAGTGATTGTCGCGAGAGTTTTGCTCTCGTGCTCAACATTTACGCCCTCCTTGGCTTCAATCGCCTGATGAAGACCTTCGTTGTAGCGTCTGCCGAGCATGATACGGCCGGTGAATTCATCGACGATAAGCACCTGATTATCGCGGACAACATAGTCAACATCGCGTTTCATAACGCCGATTGCCTTGATTGCCTGGTTAATATGGTGCTGAATTGTCATATTCTCGCTGTCCATCAGGTTTTCGAGATTGAAGAATCTCTCCGCCTTGGCAACGCCGCTCTTGGTGAGCGTAGCGGTCTTCGCCTTCTCGTCAACAACATAATCGACGCTGTCGTCAACAAGATCGTCAACATCCGTCTTACTGTCAACTTCCTTTATTCTAAGGCATTTGAGAGTCGTCGCGAAGGAATTGGCCATCTTATATAAGTCGGTGGATTTCTCGCCTCTGCCCGAAATGATAAGCGGAGTTCTCGCCTCATCGATAAGGATTGAGTCAACCTCATCGACGATACCGAAATGGTGGCCGCGCTGAACTTTCTGCTCCTTATAGACTACCATATTGTCTCTGAGGTAATCGAAACCCATCTCGTTATTTGTGCCGTAGGTAATATCCGCGGCGTAGGCATCCTGCCTGTCCTTACCCTCTTTTTCATGGATGATAAGGCCGACGGTAAGTCCCATAAATCTGTAAACCTTGCCCATCCATTCGGAGTCGCGGCGGGCGAGGTAATCGTTTACCGTAACAATATGAACACCCTTTCCCTCAAGAGCGTTGAGGTATGCGGGAAGAGTCGCAACGAGTGTTTTGCCTTCGCCGGTCTTCATCTCGGCGATTCTGCCCTGATGCAGGATGATGCCGCCGATAATCTGAACATAGAAATGCTTCAGCCCGATTACTCGTGAAGATGCCTCACGGCATGCGGCGAATGCCTCGGGTAGAATATCGTCGAGAGTTTCGCCGTTTGCAAGGCGCTCCTTGAATTCGGGAGTTTTTGCCTGAAGCTGCTCATCGGTGAGCGCGGCATATTCCTCTTCAAGAGCCATAACCTTATCGGCTATCGGCTTTACTCTTTTAACCTCTTTTGATGAATAATCGCCGAAAATTTTTGTTAATAAACCCATATCTGTCTCCTTAATCTTCTGCCTTGAAGGTATAGACAACGCTGCCTGTATTTTCGCCGTCGTCGCTGGTTGCCCTGACGGTCATAACGCTGTTGCCGCCCTCGAGCCATACAATACCGGTCATTTCCTGATAAAGCATCGGCTCTTCAAATGTTTCGGTCATTACACCGGAATCAAATGAATAATAAGTGATTTTCTGATTTGTATTGACTCTGCTGATGTTCTCCTCCTGAGTGCTGTAAATGAATACGGCGCGGGAGGCATCCTTGTTGACTGAGAATTTGACGGCCTTTGTCAGGTCGATATCTTTAAGCTCGGTCTCGTCGCCGGTAAGCAGATTTGTCATAACGGCAGTCTGCGTATTCACCACATAGTTGCCGCTTCTGAGATACTGCTCATAAGGGGCGTTGAATTTGACCGTCTTTTTTTCTTTATCGTCCTTTTTGGTTATTGAATTGAAACCGTCGGAGGATTTCTTGAGATAGTGAATTCCTTTGTCATCGCTGACAAACCAGGTGCCGATTATATCCTTCGCGACGATTTTCGGTCTGTAGGCGCCGCTCCAGACCATAATATCCGAGCGTTTTCCGGTCTCTTCATAGGAATAGTATCTCGATGAAATAAAGTAATTCGATTTGCCGAGATTTCTTATGAATTCATCGGTCATCATCGTCCAGTCCTGACGGTAGGTGCCGTTTCTGTCGATCAGGCGGGTATTCTGATTGACCGCTGTGTTGACCTTCGAATCGCCGACTTTATAGTTATAAATCTCGCTGTAAACCTTATCGGGCGAATAGAAATTGCTCTTGTCAAAGTCGGCAAGCAGCCAGTAGCCCTCGCCGTAACCCGCTGCCTTCTTCGCAATCTTTACAAAGGCGTATTCATAGAGCCTGAGGTCTTTATTCATATCGGATGTGGTCACGCCGTAGCCGACAATCAGACCGCCGGCATCAATATATGTAATCTCAACGGGTATTGAAATATTCGAGGCGCCGAGACTGACCTTTGTCTTTTTGACATCGTATTTCGCCTTCTCAAGTTTGCCGCCCGTGTAAACATAGAATTCGATTTTATTCTTGAGAGTCGCGGTGTAGTAGAGACCCTCCCTGTCGGTCGGAAGGAAGATTTCGCCGTTTGTGCCGAGCACCTCAACCGCCTTGGAATAATCGCTGTTTGTCAGCGAAAAGTCCTCGATGACGGGCTTTAACGGCTCCTCTTTTTTCGGCTGTTTCGTAATGAAATACGCCGCGGCCGAGCCCGCCGCTATAACCGCGAGAATTATCGCAATGATTCTTGTCTTCAAATCAGCATCTCCTCAAATTTCAATATCGAGCTCGACCGGACAATGGTCGGAGCCGTAAATATCGGTGTGGATTTTCGCGTCTTTAATCTTCGGAGCGAGGCGTTCGGAGGCGATAAAATAGTCAATTCTCCAGCCCGCGTTCCTGTCCCTTGCCTGAAAACGATAGGACCACCAGGAATAAATATCCTTCATATCGGGATAAAGGTATCTGAACGTGTCAATGAATCCGGCGCCGAGCATTTCTGTCATCTTGCCGCGTTCCTCATCGGTGAAGCCCGCATTCTGATGATTGGCGGAAGGGTTCTTGAGGTCGATTTCCTTATGTGCAACATTGAGATCGCCGCAGTATATAACCGGCTTGTTATCATCGAGCGACTTGATATACGCTCTGAAATCGTCTTCCCATTTCATCCTGTAATCAAGGCGGCGAAGACCGTCCTGCGAATTCGGGACATACACGGTCACAAAGTAATAATCCCTGAATTCAAGAGTTATCACCCTGCCTTCGGTATCGTGTTCCGGAATATCTATGCCGTAGGCGACATCGAGCGGCTCCTCGCGGGTAAAAACCGCAGTCCCCGAATAGCCCTTTTTCTCGGCATAATTCCAATACTGGTGATAACCGGGCAGCTCAAGCTCAACCTGACCCGCCTGCACCTTCGTTTCCTGCAGGCAGAGTATATCCGCATCAAGAGAAGCAAAGCTCTCGTAGAAATCTTTATTTATACAGGCACGGATGCCGTTTACATTCCAGGATACAAACTTTTTCATACCATACTCTCCCATTTTATTAGCTTATTATATCACAGGCGTATGGATATGTCACGCATTTATTTATAAAAACAGAATAATTAACAATTTTATAAAATATTATTCTTTAACAGTATAAAATAAACAATTCCACTTGACAAATCAAGCATAATGTTGTATTTTTATAGTTACGAAGTTGCTCTTTATATTCATATTGTATAAAAGCAACAGACAGAAAAGAATAAAAGTTCAGGAGGACAAAATATGAAAAAGTTACTTGCAATCCTTCTTGCTCTGACTCTGGTTATCGGCCTAGCAGCATGCGGCGCGAAGACCGAGGATGAGACAACCACCACCGAGCCCGAAGTTACCGAAGAAATCACTGAGGAAGTTACCGAAGAAGTAACCGAGCCCGAAGAGAGCAAAGAAGACGAAAGCACCGAAGCTCCCGAAGAGACCAAAGAAGAAGAAAGCAAAGAAGAAGAAAGCAAAGAAGAAGAGTCCAAAGAGGACGAAAAGAAAGAATTCAATTCAACCGACGCTAAAGAAGTAGTTGAGTTCTACAACGCAGCACGCAAAGCTACCAATCCCGCTCCCAAGGGTCACCAGACCATGGCTCTCTCCGGCGAGATCACCGGTGACGGCGTTATCGGCGTTCTCCTCAGCGTTCTTCAGCCCGCAGCAAAGAGCGCTCTTGAAAAGAACTCAAAAGATACTGACTGGATCCCCGGTCATGATCACGGCGACATCCTCGCTACCGACGTTACCTCCGCCAAGGCTACCACCAAAGACGGCGTAACCACAGTTGAGCTCAAGTTCAAGGATCAGGTCGACGGTCCCGACACCAGCAAGGGTCCCGTAGAGCGCGGTATCAGCACTCTCGGCAGTATCGACAGCGCACTCAGCGAAATGGGCGCAGAGATCTCCGAAGGCAGAGACACTGTTAAGCTTACATACACAGACGCTTATCTTACCGCTAAAATTAAAGACGGCAAGATCATCGGCGGCACATGGCATTATCTTGTAAAGATCTTTGTCGGCAACGCAAAGGGCAAACTTGGTATCAGCATCACCCTCAAGAACATCAAGGCTGCTGTTGACTACAAGGTTGTTATCTGACAGATTTAAACAATTCCGGCGCGGTTCAATGAACCGCGCCTTTCTTTTTTGCATATTAAAACTCCTCACGGTTTCCCGTGAGGAGTTCTCTGTTATCTGTCAATCAGACCAGCTCAATGATGCACATCTCTGCGGCATCGCCCCTGCGGGGACCGGTCTTGATTATACGGCAATAACCGCCGTTTACTTCCTTGTACTTGGGAGCGATTTCATCAAAGAGCTTCTTGACCACGTCTTCTTTGGTGACGTAAGCCAGAACCTTGCGCTTTGAGTTAAGGGAATCATCCTTGGCAATGGTGATCATCTTCTCAGCCATTGCGCGGACTTCCTGCGCTCTGGTAACGGTGGTCTCTATTCTGCCGTTTTCCAAAAGATATGTGACAAGGCCTCTGAGCATCGCTTTGCGATGGTCGCTGCTGCGGCCGAGTTTTCTGGTTCCGGGCATTTAGTTCACACTCCTTGTTAGTTAGTCGTCATCTCTGCGAAGGTCAAAGCCGAGTGAATTGAGCTTTGCAACAACTTCGTCAAGAGATTTTCTGCCGAGGTTACGGACTTTCATCATTTCTTCTTCGGTCTTGGTAATAAGATCGCCAACAGTATTATACTGGGCTCTCTTAAGGCAATTGAACGAACGCACAGACAGGTCAAGTTCCTCAATGGTCATCTCAAGGACTTTTTCCTTTTCGTCATCCTGCTTAGTAACCATAACCTCTGTCTCATAGGCCTCATCCGAAAGAGTCCTGAAGAGGTCGAGATGCTCGTTGAGAATCTTGGCACCAAGAGATACGGCTTCCCTGGCTGTAATGGTTCCGTTTGTCCACACTTCAATAGTAAGCTTGTCAAAGTCAGTAATCTGACCGACACGTGTGTTCTCGACTGTGTAATTAACCTTTAATACCGGCGTATAGATCGAATCAATTGCGATAACGCCTATAATGGGCTTTAAGAGTTCTTTATTCTTTTCCGAAGAAACATATCCTCTGCCCTTATCACAGGTGAGCTCCATGCTGACGTGAGCGTCCTCATTAAGGGTGGCGATGTGCAGCTCGGGATTGAGAATCTCAACCTCTGAATCTGTCTTGATGTCGCCGGCGGTGATTTCACCCTCGCCGGAAGCGCTGATATAAAGCGTTTTGGGACCTTCGCCGTTTATCTTCAGGATTACATCCTTCAGACTGAGAACGATTTCGGTAACGTCTTCTTTAACACCGGGAATGGTGCTGAACTCATGAAGAACACCGTCAATCTTAACAGATGTGATGGCATATCCGGGTAAAGAGGAAAGGAGCACTCTTCTCAGGCTGTTGCCGAGAGTGCGGCCAAAGCCGGACTCGAGAGGAGAAACTATAAATCTTCCGTATTTACCGTCGGCTGTGATTTCGGCAGTATCAATTCTGGGCTTTTCGATACCAATCATTTCAAAACCCTCCTTATATAAGGCAGGAATAATTCCTGCTGTAAGCATTCAAAAAAACGTCTGATAAACGCCTTGGTGTATGCCCGTAAAGGGCACACACGGCATCTTTTATTATTTGGAATAAAGCTCGACGATAAGATGTTCCTCAACCTCAAAGTCGATGTCGTCCCTTGCGGGCATGGCAACGATTTTGCCTGAGATTCCATCTTCATTCTTTTCAATCCACTTCGGAACGAGAACTACGGGTGAGTTCTCACCTGTAAGAGAAGTGAAGAGAGCGTTGGCCTTGCTCTTTTCGCAGATAGCAATTACTTCACCGGGCTTAACAAGGTATGACGGAATGTCAACGCGCTTGCCGTTAACGGTGAAATGACCGTGGTTGACAAGCTGCCTTGCCTGGCGGCGGGTTGCTGCAAATCCGAGACGGAAAACAACATTGTCGAGACGGCGCTCGCAGAGAATGAGGAGATTCTCGCCTGCTTTACCCTGCATTTTGGTTGCCTTCTCATAATATGAAGCAAACTGCTTTTCAAGAATGCCGTAAACAAACTTAACCTTCTGCTTCTCGTTATACTGCACAGCATATTCGGATTTCTTTCTTCTCATCTGACCCTTGGGGTTGCGGAAAGTATCCTTGCCTTTGTAACCCATTACCTGGGGAGAAAGGCCGAGTGCCTTACAACGCTTGGCTATAGGCTGCATATTTCTTGCCATTTAGTGAATCCTCCTTCTTCCGATTATACGCGTCTTCTCTTGGGCGGGCGGCATCCGTTGTGAGGAATGGGAGTAACATCCTTTATCATGTTGACTTCGAGACCTGCGGTCTGAAGTGCTCTGATTGCCGCTTCACGTCCCTGACCGGGGCCCTTGACATAAACTTCAACAGTCTTCATGCCGTGGTCGATAGCGATCTTTGCCGCTGTCTCGGCTGCGGTCTGAGCTGCGAACGGAGTGGACTTCTTTGAACCTCTGAAGCCCATTTCACCGGCGCTTGCCCATGAAACTGCGTTGCCCTGAGTGTCAGTGATAGTGACGATAGTGTTGTTAAAGGTGGATTGGATATGGGCTGCGCCGCGCTCAATATTCTTGCGCTCACGGCGTTTGCGGGTGCCTGTGGTTTTCTTTGCTGCTTTAGCCATAATATCCTCCTTGAATTATTTCTTCTTATTTGCGATGGTCTTCTTGGGACCTTTGCGGGTTCTTGCGTTTGTCTTGGAACGCTGGCCTCTTACGGGGAGACCCTTGCGGTGACGGACACCGCGGTAGCAGCCGATTTCGATAAGTCTCTTGATATCGAAAGCTGTTTCTCTGCGAAGATCGCCTTCAACCTTGATGTTGTGGTCAATATACTCACGAAGCTTCGAAACGTCGTCTTCGGTCATATCCTTGACTCTGAGGTCGGGATCAACGCCGGTTGCTGCAATAATGTCGCTTGCTGTTTTGCGACCGATGCCGTAGATATAAGTAAGAGCGATCTCTATTCTCTTATCTCTGGGCAGGTCAACACCTGATATACGCGCCATTTGTCAGTTGCACCTCCAAATTCGGTTTCGTCGGGATTAACCCTGACGCTGTTTGTGCTTGGGATTTTCACAGATTACCATTACTTTTCCCTTGCGCTTGATTATTTTGCATTTTTCGCACATTTTCTTAACAGAAGGTCTGACTTTCATATTTGAATACCTCCTTGATTTTACTTAGAGCGCCATGTAATACGGCCCTTAGTGAGGTCGTATGGCGACATTTCCACTGTCACCTTATCTCCGGGAAGAATGCGGATGTAATTCATCCTGAGCTTGCCGGAAATATGTGCCATAATTCTGTGACCGTTTTCCAGTTCAACCTGGAAGGTCGCGTTGGGTAACGCTTCTACCACGGTACCCTCAATTTCGATCATGTCCTGCTTCGACACAACAACACCTCCTGATCGTTACATTATAATCCGTTTTTTACACACGCGAGCGCCTTTTTCAGCGCTCTGTCGCTTCTCATCTCATCCTCAGTGAGGACTGTTTCGAGCGGCTCTATATGGCGTATGTTTTTTTTTTTCGGTCTGCCGAGGGGACGTTCTTTACCGTCGCAGACTTGGGCGGTTTTATCATCCGCCGAAATTACGGCGAGCAGATATCCGCTGTCTCTGCCTGCGAGACTTCTGACCACTCTGCCTTTTTCAAGCATCTCTCATTCTCCTATATCTGTGTGAGAATAACGGGACCGTTTGAAGTGATGGCGATCGTATGCTCAAAATGAGCCGACGGTTTTCCGTCTCCGGTTTTTATCGTCCAGCCGTCGGGCAGCTGTCTGATTCTTGCAGTGCCCATATTTATCATGGGCTCTATGGCTATTGTCATGCCGGCTTGCAGGCGCACGCCTCTGCCGGGTGTTCCGTAGTTCGGAACGCTGGGGTCTTCATGCATGACTCTTCCGCAGCCGTGACCTGTGAATTCGCGAACTACGGAGAAGCCTCTCTCCTCGCAATACCTTTGGATTGCCGAGCCGATGTCTCCGATTCTGTTGCCTGCGACAGCCATTTTGATTCCCTCATAGAGTGATTCTCTTGTGGCGTCACACAGCCGCTGTGCTTCGGGCGAAATCTCGCCCGCCGCAAATGTGGCAGCATTATCTCCGACAAAGCCCTTGAAGGTGGCGCCGGTATCAACGGAGACGATATCGCCCTCCTGAATGATACGGCTCTTGCTCGGAATGCCGTGAATGACCTCGTCATTTATGGAAATGCATGATGCAGCGGGGAATCCGTTGTAGCCGAGAAACGTGGGGACTGCCCCGTGTTTCACGATATATTCGTGGGCTACCGAATCAACATACGCGGTTGAAACACCGGGTTTGACCGCTTCGCCCGCCGCTTTCAATGCTCCGGCGGCAATTTTGCACGCCTCCATCATCTGCTTTAATTCGCTTGATGTTTTGAGCTCTATCATGCTGTTCCTCCGAGTTTAACGAGCAGTTTTATGCTCATACGGGCTTCCATATTAATCAAGGAATCCCTTATAGTGTCTCATCATCATCTGGCTCTCAAGCTGCTTGACTGTTTCAAGAGCAACGCCGACAAGAATGATGATTGAGGTACCGCCGAGTGAAACATTGAGACCCGCGGTATATCCCGCTTTGTTGAGAGCGAAAGTCGAAATCTGGGAGAAGACTATCGGGAAGAGAGCGACAACGCTCAGAAGCAGAGCACCGAGAAGGGTGATTCTGTTGATAATCTTGCCGATATATCTCGCAGTCGGCTCGCCGGGACGGATGCCGGGGATTGAACCGCCGTTTTCACGGATGTTCTTTGACATTTCAATCGGGTTGTACTGAATGCTCGCATAGAAGTATGCGAAAGCAAGGATAAATACGAAATAAACAATTGCGTATGCCCAGTGATCTCCGTTGAAGAGATTGAAGAACTTATCCCAGCCGCTGCCTTCCTTGATCTTATTGCCGATAAACATCTTGATTGTCGGGGGAAGAGAAAGGATTGAGGAAGCGAAGATGATGGGCATAACGCCGCTCATATTGACCTTGATGGGCATATGAGTATTCTGGCCGCCATACATCTTTCTGCCGACAACTCTCTTGGCATACTGAATCGGAATTCTTCTCTCCGCGTTATCCATCCATACGATGTAAGCAATCATGAGAAGGAGGATTACGCCTACGAGCGGAGTGAGCCAGTAATACGGACCGCCGTAATGGATATAGCCCGACTTCGGAGCGTAGAGTGAAGTGAGAAGAGTGGGAATTCTTGCTACGATACCGGCAAAAAGGATAATCGAAATGCCGTTACCGATGCCCTTATCGTTGATTCTTTCACCGAGCCACATAATAAGGGCTGTACCTGCTGTGAAGCAGAGAATAATTACGATTGCCTGGAATACTGCTGCAAAACCCGTGTAGTTATTTCCGGCAGCGTCTTTGACGATATAGTCCTGGCTGCGGAGATAGAAGAAATACGCGGTGGACTGGAGAAGGCCGAGAACGATGGTAACGAAACGGGTGATTGAAGCAATCTTCTTTCTGCCCTCTTCGCCCTCTTTCTGCAGTCTCTCAAGAGCGGGAATTGCGACGGCAAGCAACTGCATGATAATCGAACTGTTGATGTAGGGTGTGATCGACATGGCAAAGATAGTACCGTAGTTGAACGCATCACCTGTCATCATTGAGAGATAGTTCATGAAGTTGTTTGCGTTGGGATCGATGATACCCGCTTCGCCGATATTGGTGAAGGGAACGGGGATAGCCGAACCGATTCTGAATATCAGAACGATAAGAGCGGTGAAGATCATCTTTTTCCTGAGATCGGCAATTTTCCAAGCGTTAATAATGGTCTGGAACAAATCAGATCACCTCTGCCTTTCCTCCGGCAGCTTCGATCTTGGACTTGGCGCTTTCTGAAAAAGCATTTGCCTGAACGGTGAGTTTCTTGGAAATCTCGCCCTGACCTAAGATCTTGACGCCGTCTAACGTCTTGTTGAGAATGCCCTTCTCAAGAAGCGAATCTACGGTAACAGTTGCACCGTCGTCGAAATACTTATCGAGAGTAGCTACGTTAACGATAGCAAACTCTGTGCCAAAAATGTTGTTGAATCCGCGCTTGGGAACGCGTCTCTGAAGAGGCATCTGGCCGCCTTCGAAGCCGGCTCTCTGACCTCTGCCTGCACGGGCGAGCTGACCCTTGTGGCCCTTACCCGCGGTTTTGCCCTGGCCCGAAGCGGGGCCGCGGCCTATACGCTTGCGCTCTTTGACAGAGCCCTTAGCGGGTGCAAGATCATGTAATTTCATTACTTTGCACCTCCTTCAACTTCTGTAACCTCAAGAAGATGGCTGAGCTTTCTGATCTTACCTTTGGTAGCGTCGTTATCGGGCTGAACCGTAACATCGCCGATTCTGTGAAGACCGAGAGCATTGGCGGTCGCAAGCTGGGGCTTTGTGGAGCCGATAAGGCTCTTGACAAGTTTTACCTGTAAATCTGCCATTGCTGCGCCCTCCTTAACCTAATATTTCCTGAGCGGACTTGCCTCTGATAGCGGCAACTTCTTCAGCATTGCGAAGCTTTGAAAGTCCGTCGATGGTAGCTCTTACTACGTTGCAGGGATTGTTGGAACGAAGAGCCTTTGTTCTGATATCCTTGATACCTACGGTCTCAACAACGGCACGAACGGGGCCGCCTGCGATAACGCCGGTACCGGGAGCGGCGGGCTTGAGCAGAACTACGCCTGCGCCAAACTTGCCGACGATTTCATGGGGAATGGTGGTGCCTTTGAGAGAAATCTGCATAAGATTCTTCTTGGCATCTTCTATACCCTTGCGGATAGCATCGGGAACTTCGCCCGACTTGCCGAGACCGAAACCGATAATTCCGTTTCCGTCACCGACGACTACGAGAGCGGAGAATTTCATGATACGGCCGCCCTTTACAGTCTTGGATACGCGGTTGATGGCAACTACGCGCTCAGTAAGCTCGTATGCCGATGCGTCAATCTTAGTAGCCATAGTAAATTTCTCCTTTCTCAGAATTTGAGGCCGCCTTCACGGGCGCCTTCGGCCAGTTCCTGAACACGGCCGTGATAGATGTAACCGCCGCGGTCGAATACACAGTCAGTGATTCCTTTGTCGGCAGCGCGTTCTGCGATAAGCTTGCCCACTGCGTGAGCTGCGGACTTGTTTCCGCCGTATTCAGCAAAGTCCTTCTCAACGGTAGAAGCGGATACAAGGGTCTCACCCTTGACGTCATCTATAAGCTGAGCGTATATATGCTGAAGTGAACGGAAAACATTAAGGCGGGGACATTCAGCCGTGCCGGAGATCTTACCGCGAACTCTCTTATGGCGATGAAGTCTGGCCTTTTTGCTGTCCGGTCTTTTAACCATAATATTTCACTCCTTATTCTTCTGTTATTATTTGCCGCCCTTACCGGCTTTGCCTTCCTTGCGACGGATGTGCTCTTCGGCGTATTTGATGCCCTTGCCCTTATACGGCTCGGGGGGACGCTTCTCGCGCACGTTTGCGGCAAACTGACCGACCTTCTGCTTGTCGGCACCAGAGATTACGATCTTATTGGGATTGGGAACTTCGACTGTGACGCCTTCGGGAGGAGTCATGATAACGTCGTGTGAATAACCGACCTTAAGAACGAGATCCTTTCCCTTCATCTCTGCACGGTAACCTACGCCGTTAACCTCGAGTTCCTTCTTGAAGGGCTCGTTTACGCCGTTTACCATGTTGGCGATGATGGTTCTTGAAAGACCGTGAAGTGATCTGTTTTCTTTATTGTCGTTCGGGCGGGTAACAGTGATTGTGTCGCCGTCCTTCTCGACTGTGATGTTGGGATGGATGTTTGCAGAAAGGGTTTCTTTCTTACCCTTTACGGTAACAAGGTTGCCGTCAATTGTAACATCAACACCCGCGGGGATAACGATGGGCATTTTGCCTATACGTGACATAGCGTAACCTCCTTACCAGATAAATGCAAGAACTTCGCCGCCGACATTCGCCCTGCGCGCGTCCTTGTCAGTCATAACACCCTTTGAGGTGGAAAGGATGGCGATGCCGATACCTTTCATAACCTTGGGCATATTTTCAACGTCTGTATAAATTCTCAGACCGGGCTTTGAAACTCTGCGAAGACCGGTAATGACCTGAGACTTGTTGGGACCGTATTTAAGGGCGATTTCCATAATACCCTGTTTACCGTCGTCCTCAACCTTGAAACTCTTTATATAGCCCTCATCAACAAGAATCTGAGCAATTGCCTTCTTCATGTTTGATGCGGGAACTTTCACTGTATCATGCTTTGCCGAATTCGCGTTACGGATACGGGTGAGCATATCAGCGATGGAATCAGTAATTTGCATACTGGTTTACCTCCTTTGCAATCGCTCAATTACCAACTTGCTTTCTTGACGCCGGGGATCTGACCTGCATGAGCCAGCTCTCTGAAGCAGATACGGCAAACGCCGTATTTGCGGAGATAAGCATGAGGTCTGCCGCAGATTTTGCATCTGTTATAAGCTCTTGTCGAGTATTTTGCAGGGCGAGCCTGTCTGACTTTCTGTGATGTCTTAGCCACGGTATTCCCTCCTTATCTCTCAAACGGAGCGCCCATGAGTGAGAGCAGCTCGCGTGCTTCTTCGTCTGTATTTGCGGTCGTAACAAAGCAGATGTCCATGCCTCTGACTTTGTCAATCTTATCATAATCGATTTCGGGGAATATCAGCTGCTCTTTAACGCCGAGGGAATAGTTGCCTCTGCCGTCAAATGAGTTGGGGTTGATTCCTCTGAAGTCGCGGACTCTGGGGAGCGCCAGGTTGAAGAATCTGTCAAGGAATTCATACATTCTGTCGCCTCTGAGAGTAACCTTTGCACCGATTATCATGCCTTCACGAAGTTTGAAGTTGGCAACTGATTTCTTCGCCTTGCAGAGAACGGGCTTCTGGCCGGTGATCTGCATTAGGTCGGAAGTGATGG
>JAEEGL010194498.1_pt1 | contig 13364 bp, 13 predicted proteins | sample 9134231 | NCBI WGS metagenome assembly JAEEGL01 (sample SAMN16246548, study PRJNA631951) | gut metagenome | biome: gut microbiome; feature: rumen; material: fiber-attached | host: Bos | place: Iran: Karaj | collected 2018-10 | reverse complement strand
GTCTTCACCTTATCCACAAAGCAAGGCGGACATGCCCATAGCGATTCTTTCGTTTTCATATCGACAGCCATCTGCGTGCTTTCTGCTTTTGTGAGCACAACACCAGTTTCTGCATCCATAAACTTGTACGAGAGTTTCATGCAGACTTCGTATTCCATCAGTGTCACTTCGGCACGAATCTTCTGCATAAAAATCATCGGACGGACATATTTAATATGCAAATCAACAACAGGCCAAATATAGCCGCTTCGCGTCATTTCGTTGTAATCATAACCAATTTTACGTAAAAGAGCGCAACGGGCTACTTCCATGAACTTTACATAATTGCCATGCCATGCCACCTGCATAGAATCGACATCGTAAAACTCGACTTGAAATTCAACACTGTCTTTGATTCTTTTCACAGCCATAAAAACTACAAAACTCCATTAGACATCATAGAATTTTTTTCGAATCAGTTCCAAAGTGTTGCGCAAGTCCTTTTCGAGCTGGCGGTCGCATTCTAGTGGTGCGAACTTGGAAAACACCTGGTCATAAGTAGCCTTCAGATTCTTGATACGTTCTTTAGAAATTTCACTACGTTCCAAGCGAATGCGTAGCGCTTGTGCCGCAGCCAAAAGCGTTGCTGCCGTAACTTGTTCCGTAAGTTCCAAAATGCGGATGCAGTCACGGGCCGCAATTGTTCCCATGCTAACCTTATCTTGGTTGTGGCATTCCGTCGAACGGCTAAACACGCTCATCGGCATCGTGAGGTGGAGCGCTTCGGCAGTCCAAGCCGATACTCCAATTTGCACAGCCTTAAAACCATGGTTGATATCGTAATCGCCCTTGCTTCCGGCCAAATTCGGCGGCAAATTGCGGTTGAACTTGATATCGACAATCATCGCCAGCTGACGATCCAAGAGGTCCGCAATGTTTGCAACCATGTTCTTGAGGGTGTCCATCGCAAGGCAAATATGACCGCCATAGAAATGCCCACCATGGAAAATATTCTTCGTAAACGGATCGACAATCGGATTATCATTTGCACTATTGAGTTCAATTTCAATTAATTGGCGCAAAAAAGCGCTAGAATCATAGAATAGCCCAATGATATGCGGAGCACAACGCAACGAATACGGATCTTGAATTTTTTCGGGGACAACATTCTTGGCAATATCAAGATTTAGCGCACAGCGAATTTTCTTTGCGGCAAGTCCCAATCCTGGATGCGGTTTTGTTTCGAACAAACGTTCATAATAATGGTATGCATTGCCCTTCATGGCAACTGTAATCATCGCCGTGATTCGGCAAGCCAGGTCGCACAAGTATTCAGCACGGGAATACGCCATGCATGCAACCGCATTCATCGCTGCAGTACCATTCATAATGGCAATTGCTTCTTTCGGGCGGAACTTGTGCGGGGTAATTCCCAGTTCCTTCATTACATCTAAAGACGGCCTGCGTTCACCCTTATACATCACGTCGCGTTCACCGATTACGGCACCAGCCAAATACGAAAGCGGAGTCAAGTCACCGCTCGCCCCTACCGAGCCCTCTTGCGGAATCAGCGGCAAAATATCATTTTGCAAAAAAAGAGCGATAATTTTTAGTAGCGCATAGCTCACGCCCGAAAAACCCTGCGCAAGCGTGTTCAAGCGAACAGCCATAATCGCGCGAGTTGTTTCTTCATCAAAGTAATTGCCGAGACCACACCCATGAAAACGAGTCAAGTTTATCGGCAGTTGGCCATAATGTTCCGGCGGCAACACCTGCGTGCAAGAATCACCATATCCCGTTGTCACACCATAAATGCCACCATGTTCTGCCAAAGCTTCATCCAAAAATTCCGCACCAGAATCGATTTTCCTTTGGAATTCCGCGGAATCATCTAGTTTAACAGTCGCTTGCTTTTTCGCAATGGCAACAATATCTTCGATAGTAAGTTTACCGTTTCCGATAACAACTGTTTTCATCTGAATGTTCTCCACCTATTTTTCGACACTTTCCCAAAAATTGTAGAAATTATACCACTGATACGGATGCGCTTTACAAAGTCGTTCCAAAATTTCCGTGTATTCACGCAATAGCATTTTCAAACGCTCAGGGCGTTCTTTACGCGAGCAATCTAGAGAAGTCTTCGCGCGAATCACATGCATTTGGTAAGGCGAACGGATATTGAAATCGTGTTTGCGAATGCCAAAGACAAAATAAACAGGCGTATTTAAAATGCCCGCCAACGAAAAAGCACCTTCTGGGAAATTCGCTTTTTCGCCAAGGAAATTCGTTTCAATCACACGGATTCTCGTATTCGCCGAAGTGCGGTCCCCTGCAATCACTACTAGATTTCCACCTGCTATTTTTTCCTTCATCCAAATTGCAGAGTCCACATCAATGCTATTCGCATCAATCATGTTTTCCATCAATTCAGGATTTAATTCACGAAGGAGCGCGTTAAACTTTTTGGAGCCCGACAAATCAACCACTGGATAAACGCGAAAATCTTTTGATGTATGATACTCGCCATAGCCTGTCAGCGAGCGCAACATTTCCATATTCCCCAAATGCGAGCAAAGCAAAAAAGCGCCTTCGCCTTTATTAATTTGTTCAACCAACAAAGGTAAATCATCGTTTTGTTTTTCGATACGGTTTAGCTTTATGGCCCCTTTCCAACCCAATAGCTTTTCCATCATGGAAAGCGCAAACGAAAAGATATGTTTGTATGTTCCAAACGCACCAACGTGCACGCCCATTTTGCGCAAATGTTCGAGGTAAACTTTAGAACGAGCACGAACTGGAGCGGCTCCCAGCCAAAAGAAAAAACAAATTATCGCCGTACAAAATTCAACCAAGAACAGCGGCAAATGGCACGCGATCCAAAGCATAAATCGAAAATGCCACGGACTCCCACCAACTTCTTCTATTTCGGACCAATGCTCACTCATATCTATTTCTTTTTAAACAAACGACGAAATAAAATTAACGGAAGTCTAAACACCATGCCAATGCAAAGCATCGTATGCGTCATCGAAATCACAACGTTATCATGGAACATTCTAAAGTTCGAAACACCATCTTTCGGGTAATGCACCTTTACGGGGAAAAAACGCATTTTCACGCCAGCCCACGAAAGCTTCACAATCATTTCAATATCAAAGCCCATGCGTTTATTGCGCAAGCGTTTCATCACAGGCCAAGAGGTTGCAAGCGGGTACACGCGAAAGCCGCACATCGCATCTGGAATTTTAAGCGAAAGCGTTTCAACCGCAACCCAGAAATTCGTAATCTTGCGGCCTTGCTCACGCACTTTCGGTACTGTTTCATCGTACTCTGGATAACCGCAAATCAAACTTTCGGGATGCTCTTTGGCTTCGTTAACGAAAAACGGAATAGCCTCCATATCGTGCTGGCCATCGGCATCGACTTGCAAGGCATGCGTAAAGCCTGCGGCAACAGCAGCTTCCATCCCCGTGCGCATCGCAGCACCTTTTCCAAGATTGCTTTTGTGCGTCACCAGTTCCACGTCCGCAAATTCTTTTGCAATCTCAAAAAGAACGTGATGCCCTTCGGGAGTGTTGCCATCGTCTACAAGAATCACGGGAATTTCCAAAGAAGCCAGCGATTTCACGACATGACGCGAAGCGTTTTCGTGGCAATATACAGGCACGATGGCGCAAATTTTCACCGCGTTACTCACGATTTTCTCCTGCATCAACGGCAACATCCATTTGCATGACCATCGAACCATTTGAGTACGAAGTTTCGCCATCAACACTTGTATATGCAAAAGTCACCTTGCCAGCATCCGCATCATAACTGATTTTTACCATGACCGGTACATCCGGCAAAATGGGATTTGCAAAACGCGTTCGGTTCATTTTCGAAAGATTCTTGGGCACATCCAAGAAATTACGCGCAAGGCGCAAAACCATATCCACTTGCACAACCGCAGGCAACAACTTGAAATCAGGGAAATGCCCATCAATGTAGTCGCTAGTGGCAGGGAACAAGAGCTTAGCCGTCAACATGCCCGGCTCTCTGCGGAATTGTAGAATCTTGAAATTCGGGCTTTCCGCAAGTCCAAAAAGCGCCTGGATATCGCGCATGCGAATCTTGCCTTCCGTATTCTGCGGAAGTTCTTCAAGGTAGCGCCACTTCTTGGGCGAAACCGTATTTTCAATAAACTTCAGCAAATAATCATGGAAGAAATTATTGATGGCAAGTTTCGGAGCGCCAGCAAATTTTTCACGACCAGATTCGTTCAGCACAATCGCAGCCGCCAAATACTGGCGTTTGCCCACCATCGGAACCACGCGCACATCTTGCACCAAGCCGGTCTGCTTCAGGCGATTTTCAACTTCGGGAAGCGAGATGCGTTTTTCTTCAATTTTCACAATCGAATCCGAACGCCCCTTGAGCAAAAAGCGACCGTCATCATAAAGTTCCACTAAATCGCCTGTTGTAAAGCCTTCCGCTTCGAGAATGTAGCTCGACTTGATGTTCAGACAACCGTTTTCGGCAAGGCTCATTTTGCAAACTTCAAACGGAGTCCACACCGCTCCATTCTTAGATTGACGATAAGCAATGCCGCCCGTTTCGGTACTGCCATAAATTTCCATCGGCCAATAGCCAGTAAGTTCGCAAGCCTTGCGCGCCACATCTTCAGGGAGCGGGCCGCCAGACGAATAAATAATCGGCGGGCATTTAAAACAAAACGCTTTATCCGTTTCTGCAGACAAACGTTTCAAGAACGCAGGACTTGACGCAATTACAGCGGCCTCATCTGCCATGTTCGCAAGTTCCGTCGGGAAATCAACGCGGTGCCTGCGGAACGGGAGCCCTGTTGCAATCGGGAGCAATGCCGTAAACAACAAACCGTAAATGTGGTGATGATTTACCGTGCTATAAACTTGGCGGTTCACCCAGTCATTGCCAAAAACTTTTACCAATTCAAAAAGTTCGTTTTCAAATTGCAAAAACAACTTATACACGGCCTTCGGTTCACCTGTCGTCCCCGAAGTGTACATGACCATTTCGGCTTTGGACTTGTCGAACTTGCCGAACTTGAGCGGCGCGCATTTATCGTTCGCGCATTCTCCAGCATCTTCAGCCGCCGCGCAATTCATGCCAGCGCAACGGCCATCAAGCACATCCTGAATCATCGTCGCAGAAACATCGCCAGCAAACGGTTCGTCCGTCAAAAATCCGTATTCCGGTTTCTTGATTTCCTTGATAAAAGCTTCTTGCCGGTTTGCCGTCACAAGCGCCTTGCGCCCACTCTGGAGCATCGCGAGCAAAGCCACCGTAAAGTAATACGAATCTTCGCAATGCAAAATCCACGGCGTATTTTCACGCGCTTCCAAGTAATAGCGCACCTTGGAAACATCACTGACAAAATCGCCCCAAGTCTTATTTCCGGCATCATTACTGCTAGCGTTCGCGGCATTCCCTACGGCATCCGCAACATCCGTGCTAGAATCAAAACTGACAAGCGCCCCATTCGGGCGAGAATCCAATTCCAGGTCACAAACCGGAACATACGATTGCATTTTACTTTGCACCATTTTTCGAACCAAATATTCCACAATAAAAAATAAACCAATTAAAATGTAAGAAATAAGACCATTGTATAAAGACCAAATTTTATCGGAGCCTACAAAAACTGTAAAAGCCGCGATAGAACCATTCACAACAAAAAAGACACACCAGGCAATCGTCACTTTTTGGCAATAACGTTCCACCGATTTAAGCGAAGGCGAGTTTTCCAGCGACTTGTTATGAAGGCTCGCCATGCGGAACGCAAAACTGGGCGGTCTCCAAAGCGTAAATCCAAAGAACGAGAGCAAGCTCAAGTTCACAAGCACCGGATAAAACTTGACAAACAAAATGTTATCCGCCAAAAACGCCACAAGCGCACACACGAGAATCAGCACAACAAAGATGCCAGTTCGCCCACGCTCCACCTGCGACTTGCTCCGCGTAAAATTCAAGAAATGGTAAAAAGCAAGCGCCAAAAGCATCAAGCTCAAGCGCCTTGGAGAAAGCCCCCAATATCTATATCCGCAATAGACAATTACCGGATACAGAACCGAAATCGCGGTAAAGAAAATCTTTCCCGCCACCGGTTTCATTACTTGGTTTCCGAATTTTGAACAAGATTGTATATGCCATCGACCACGTTCTGAAGAGTGCGCATTTTCTTAAACGCCTCCGGGTCAATGTTTCTCGGCAAAAACGACTTCAACTTGACAATCAAATCCACGGCATCGATGCTGTCCAGTTCCAAATCTTCGTAAAGTTTGGCTTCTGGAACAATTCGCTCTTCTTCCAAGTCGAAATCTTCAATAAGGGCAGCCTTAATCTTTTCGAAAATGACTTGTTTATCCATGGATTAGCCCTTAGTATTTGCAGAAATGTACTCTGCCAGAGCATTCACCGATGCAAAATGCTTCTTGGTTTCTTCCTTAACCGTAGAGAAAGTCACGCCAAAATTTTCCTTAATGGCAATACCCAATTCCAAAGCGTCAATCGAATCAAGACCAAGCCCTTCACCGGCAGCATTTTTTCCAAAAATCGGAGCAGAATCCACAATATCGGCAGGGGTAATATCTTCCAGTTCAAGGGATTCAATAATGACTTCCTTAATACGGGTATTCAAATCGGACATATATTTCTAGCGACCTCAATCAAGGTTTGTTTTTTCTTGGATAGGCAATATAGAAAAATAATTTTATATTAATGCAGCATCTTTCTTTCAAGATTTCGATACAGAGACAACATGTTCGATTTTTATAAAAACGATTCCATCGATGCCGTAAACGCCAAGTTCGAAGCGCAAAAAATCGCTTTTGCGCCACTCAGTTTCCAGGCGGCCCGCGCCTTAAGAAACATGGGCATTCTAGACGAAATTAGCAACGCCCGCAAAAAAGGCATCACGATTTCGGAGCTTGCACAAAAGCTCGACATTTCACTGTACGGTATTGGCGTACTCGTCGAGATGGGCCTTGGCATGGGCGCTATCAAAATCCACAAGGATTCTAGCGAAGACGATTTACGACTCACGCTCGGGAAAATCGGATTCTTTCTCATGAAAGACGAAATGACTCAAGTGAACATGGATTTTTCCGAAGACATCTGCTATCGCGGTGCAGAAAAACTCGAAGAATCCATCCGCATGGGAAAACCCGCAGGGCTCCCCCATTTAGGCCCTTGGAAAACCGTTTACGAAGGACTTTCAGAGCTTACCGAGCAGCAAAAGAAGAGTTGGTTTGGCTTTGATCATTTTTACTCCGATTTGGCATTCCCCGAAGCACTCCCGATTGTATTCGAAACGCTCGCAGAACGCAAATCGCCCCGCCTTTTTGACATTGGCGGAAACACCGCCAAATGGGCCATCGCATGTTGCAAATACAATGCCGATGTCAAAGTTTCCATCATCGATTTGCCGGGGCAAACCGCAGTTGCCGAAAAAAATGCCGCAGCCGCGGGTTTCAGTGACCGCATCGACACTGTCGCCTGCAACGTTCTAGACGATACGACCGAATTTCCGAAAGGCGCAGACGCCGTCTGGATGAGCCAATTCTTGGATTGTTTTTCGCTTGAACAAGTCACAAAAATCTTGACGAAGATTCACAGCGCCGCCACGCCAGAAACAGACGTTTACGTGCTCGAACCGCTTTGGGACAAGCAACGCTTTGAAGCAGCCGCCTACTCGCTACAAGCAACATCGCTTTACTTCACCTGCATCGCCAACGGCAACAGCAAAATGTACCGCTACGCCGAACTCAAGCGCGCCATCGAAACCGCCGGATTCGAACTGAAAGAAGCGCACCACAACGTGGGCCCTAACGCCTATTCCCTCCTTCGATTCCGCAAGAAATAACATGGCACGTCAAGTTTTTATCGAAAGAATGGCAAGCTTTATCCCGACCGAGGCACGCCCCAAACCGGACGTGTCCTTTGTCCCGATGCTCACACGCCGCCGCCTGAGTTACATTTCGCGCATGGTCGTTCTCGTGAGCGATCAAGTTTCACGAGATGCAAACGGCAACAAGCTTGATCCTTGCAAGGTGACATTCGCATCGCAATTTGGCGAAATCAACCAGCAGTTAAAAATTTCACAAACGCTTATCGACACGGGCATGGTCTCGCCAGCGCATTTCAGCCTTTCTGTGTTTAATGCATCCATAGCAAATGCATCCATTCTCGAAGCAAATACCACCGGATATTCTGCGGTTTTCTCCGGGAAAGACGCTTTTTCAACAGGTCTTACAGATTGCCTCGCTGCACTCGAAAATGAAAACGCAGACACGCGCACATTCATTTTTGCTGACGAACTAATTCCCGAAGTTTATGCCCCCGTAGCAGGAGTCCCGTACCCGAACGCGGTTTGCGCCATTGCATTAAGGCTCACCACCGATGAATCGAAAGCCGACCCAACGATGAAAAACGTCAACGTTTTAAGCCAACTATCATACCTCAAAATGCTACACAACAACTTCGACACCGCGGCAGAACAAGCTCTCGCTTTCCTCTGCGCCATCGATATGCAACGGTCGTAAAAACGTATGGCAAAAATCCGCTACATCAGACGAGTCTTCGCAAAGCTATTTTGTTTTGCGTTTTTTGGCGTCAGTAGCCTGATTCTTGCGTTTTTGTTGTTTCCCATAATGCATTGCCTTTCAGGATTTTCTGAACAAAAATTCAAAAAAATAGCGCGAAAATTCAACCACCAATATTTTAAGGTTTTCGTCAAGATTTCAATAGTTCTTGGCGTAGTCAGTCTCACCGTAGAAAACAAAGAAGCACTCGAAAAAATCCAATCGAAAGTCGTGATAGCAAACCACCCTTCCATTTTCGACGTGGTCATTCTCTTTTCGCTTGTTCCAAACGCCGATTGCATTGTAAAAGGCGAGCTCATTCAAAATAAATTTATTTCCCTTATTATAAAGAACCTCTATATTCCAAATAACATTCCTTTTGACGAGCAATTGGAACGCGCTAAGATATCCATGAACGAGGGCAACAACCTTATCATATTCCCCGAAGGGACTCGTTCTAAGCCTAACGAACCATGGGATTTCAAGAAAGGTGCGGCACGATTTGCTCTTTATTCAAAAAACGATATCATTCCTGTTTTCTTTGGCGGTAACGAAAAAATCGGACTCCGTAAACACGATAAATTATTGCAAATTCACCCCACAGAAAAGTATTTATTCAAATTAAAAGTTCTCGCGCCGATTCCTATAAAAGAATATGCAGACATGCCGATGACCAAAAGTGCCACCAAGCTCACACATAAAATGAAAGAAATTCTTGAAAAAGAATTGCCTAATTAAGCATTTTTATCACCCCAATTGGCATATTAACATAAAAAAAGTCCCTTTTATCCCCAAAAAATCATTCGGTGACAAAAATTACTTTTCTTTTTACGTTCTAATTACTAGATTATGTCTAAATAAAGACTCGTTTTTACTCAAAATTTGCATTTCCATGACTATCATGACAATCGGCAAATTTAAGCAAAACGGGCAAACAAGAAGGACACGATTATGAATTGCTTCAAAACATTTTTTGTAGCGGCACTTGCATTTGCAGCATCCATTTATGCAACAGAACGAGTTTATTTGGCTCCGTTCAGCATGGTTGGCTTAAATGAAGATTTTGGCATCGCCGCCGAAAAACTCATGAACGCTTATATTGATGATAACGGCCGCTATGTCTTAGTGAACTACACCGAAGACGATTCCGTGAAAGTCGGCGACCGCGAATCCGCCAACAAGCTTGCTAAGGATAAGAATTGCACCAAGTTCATCTTGGCTGAATTTACCCGCCTTGGCGAAAACGTCATCACCTCCTTCAAACTTTACGACGTCAATAACGAAACCCCGGTTTGGAGCGACCGCCTCAAGGCTAAGAACCCCGACGACTTCGACCCGATTATCCAGCGCGTGGCCAAAAACATCGGCACCAAGCGCAAAGCAACTAACGACGACGATATTTACACCGTTACCGAACAAGAAACAAAGAATCCGAAAAAGAAGGGCGTAACTTCTTACTGGGGCGGCAAAATTGTGGGTTCCCTCCCGCTTAATCCGTCCGAAGCAAAAATGGATGCCGGCCTTGGCGCATTTGTCTTGTACGATGCAAAAGAACTTCTCTTCGGTTTTGATTGGTCCATGAGCAACCTGGGCGATACCGACGACAGAACGACTCTTATCGACTTGACGCTTTCTGCATTCTATGCATTCAACACTTCCAATATTTCTCCGTTTGCAGGTGGCGGTCTCTCTTACAGCATGCGCACGAACAATGATCGTCGCATTGATGGACATTATGTCGATGACGCCGAAGCGAATGGTATTTCTTTGCAATTCGGCGGTGGTTTCTTGTTCAACCGCGCAAGCCGCGTCATGTTCATCACCCAAGTCAACTACTTTATTGACCTCTTTGAAACCCCGTTCATCGATGTAGAAAAAGACGCCAAAGGCTCATTTACAGTCGTTGAAAAGAAACACTACATGAACGGTTTCAAGTTCAGCCTGGGTCTTGCCATCGGTTTCTAACGTAGGGACCTTAACATGAAGACCAGGGTATTATCCATTTTGCTGCTTGCATTCCTGTCACTTAGCCTGACAGGATGCTTTTCGGGGAGAACAAGCGTTATTGCAAGTCAATACGCTTCGAAGCCCTATGACATTTACCTCAATGGTAATTTAGTCTGTAGAATGGGCAGCGATGACGATTGTTCGTTCCAAACTCGCGGTACTAGAGCTGGCGGCATATTAGAAGCATACTTGGATGGTCAAAGAGTCGGTTCCATCGAGGTTCACCGTAGCTTTTCTTTGCTATCGCTCTTGTGGGCCTATCCTACCCTTTCCTTGTCATTATGGCTTTACAGAGCATACCCAAACGAAATTGAAATACCTATAGATTCCTATGTGCTAAATTCAGGCTATAATAACAGAAGTAACTCTGGCGAAGCCGCTATTAGCGTTTGGGACCGCCCGTACAAGACAACAAAAAAATCCCAAAACAAAAAAGCAAAGCAGGTTGAAACAGAACCGGCTGAAGCCGACGAGCCTCAAGCCGTGCGCGGGCAAGACGCCGAACCGACGGCAGAACCTTCGTACGAAGAAGCTCCAGCAAAAAGCGTTTGGGACTAAGAGGTATCGACATGATGAACAAGCTAAAAACTCTTTTTATGGTAGCGCTCGCTTTCACAGCGTTGGCTTACGCCAGTGAACGAGTTTATTTAGCTCCGTTCAGCATGATCGGCATCAACGAAGACCTCGGCATTACAGCCGAAAAGCTCATGCACGCTTACATTGATGAGAATGGGCGCTATATTTTGGTCAATTACGCCGAAGACGATTCCGTAAAAGCTGGAGACTACGAATCGATCAATAAAGTAGCGATTCAAAAGAACTGCACCAAGTTCATCATTGCTGAATTCACGCGTCTTGGCCAAAACACCATTACATCATTCAAGCTGTATGACGTGAACAACGAAAAGCCTGTCTGGAGCGACCGCCTCAAAGCGGCTAATCCGGACGATTTCGACCCGATTATCGAACGTGTTGCGCGAAATATCGGTTCCAAACGACTCGCCACAGACGACGATGATATTTACACGATCACCGAGCAAGAAACTAAAAAGCCCAAGAAGAAAGCTGTAACGACTTATCTCGGCTTTAAAATCGTTGGGGAAACCGCGTTTAACCACGGTTCGACAGACGGTGGTTTCGGCATATTCGTGTTCTACGACGCCGGAAACGTCTTGTTCGGATTTGACTATTCCGGAAAGAACTTTAAACAAGAGGACGATGAGATTACCCTCTTGGACTTAAGAAACATAGACCTTCTCCTGTCCGTTTACTATCCCTTCGGGACAAAGAATATTACACCGTTTGTCGGTGGCGGTATGGGATACAGTGCCCATGCAAGTTCAAAAAACAATGACGAAAAATACCGCGGAAACGGAGCAACATTGATGCTTGGTGGAGGCGCTATGTTTAATCGATCCGGACGCATTTCGCTTTTCGCCCAGCTCCACTACTTTATCAATTTCTACGACACACCATTTGAAAAGATCGAAGAAAATAAAGACTCCGAAGAGCCCATCAGTAAAATCACGAAAAAACAGTTGAATGGCCTGAATTACAGTTTTGGACTAGCCTTCGGCTTCTAACCCCCAAAAATGAATTCGCATTACAATTAATTTTTTATTTTTGTCGTGGAAATTCAGTCGAGTTACACGACTTTTTTTATCGAGGTACGAGTTGACTAAAATTTATGCGTTTTGTGCAATGGCATTGTTGTTCTGCTCTTGCTCATCTTATCAAAGATTCCAAACAGAAGCCGACCAAAACCAACCTTATAATTGCGTCGGATTGCACATGGACCATGCATCTTGGCATTTTGTGGACGAATATAATCAAGCAATCAAGGTTACAGGCCGTTGCAGCAGGGGCATGAAACACGGATTCTTCGAATTTTATATCGACGGATACCAAATCGCACGCACCAAATACACTCGCGACCAAGAAATGGAAACGCTATGTTATGCAATTGGCAACAGGCTCACGGACTTGAGAACATGCATGATTGAAAATGTTCGAAAGACAAAAAACGTTGACGCACCCCACGAAAAACAGAAACCCGTATACAAGAGTTCATGGGATAAGAGCCCCTGGGACTAAAAAATTTTTTATCTTTTGCCGTGAAATTTCAGCCGAGTTTCACGGCTTTTTTAATCGAGGTTTATAATGGCTAAAAAGAAAGATACCCAGACTAACATGTGGACCGGTCGCTTCGCTAGCGGTATGGCTCAGAGCATGGTCGATTTAAGTTTCAGCTTGCAGTTTGATGCAGAACTCATCGAAGAAGACATCGAAGGGAGCATCGGGCATGGCAAGGGTCTCGTAGAATCGGGAGTTCTTTCTAAGGCTGACTACAAGAAGATTTGCGATGGACTCAAGAGCATCCTCGACGATTACCACGCCGGCAAGAATCTCTGGTGCGATAGCGACGAAGACATCCACATGGCAGTAGAACGTGTGCTCACCGAACGCATCGGCGCACTCGGCAAGAAAATCCACACGGGCCGTAGCCGCAATGATCAGGTCTGCACGGACTTTAAGCTTTACATGCGTCACCGCGCCGCCGAAATCCGCGCACTCGAAGTGGAACTCATGGAAACGGTCTTGGACCTTGCCAAGAAATACTTTGGCAAGATGATGCCGGGTTACACGCACTTGCAGCAGGCACAGCCAATTTACTTTAGCCATTACCTCATGAGCATGTTCTTTGCCGTGAGCCGTGACGTGAAGCGCCTCGACAACTTCTTGGAATTGCACAGCCAGCTCCCGCTTGGCAGTGGCGCT